>LNFM01006712.1_pt1 | contig 23514 bp, 16 predicted proteins | sample 596031 | NCBI WGS metagenome assembly LNFM01 (sample SAMN04254537, study PRJNA301005) | activated carbon metagenome | isolation source: dual media filters at the Ann Arbor, Michigan drinking water treatment plant | place: USA: Ann Arbor | reverse complement strand
GTGCTCGCCACGGCGCCGGCCGACGCGCTGCATCCGGCCTTCAGCAAGCTTTTCGTGCAGACCGAGCTGCTCGATCGGCCCGCCGTGGTGCTGGGGACGCGCCGCCGCCGCTCGCCGGAGGACGAGACGCCGTGGATGTTCCAGCTGATGGCCGTGCATGGCGTGCGTTCGCTCGGCAACAACGACGGGCGGGTCAGCGCGATCACGCACGAGACCGACCGCGCCCGCTTCATTGGTCGCGGCAACGACCTCGCTTCGCCGCAGGCGATGCGCACGGTCGGGCCGCTGTCGGGCACGGCCGGCCCGGTGCTCGATCCCGTAGCCGCCAGCCGCTGCGCGATCACGCTGGCGCCAGACCAGAGCGTGATCGTCGACATCGTGATGGGCGCGGCGGCCAACCGCACCGCGTGCGTCGCACTGGCCGAGAAGTACCAGGACCGCGGACTGGCCGAGCGCGTGTTCGAGTTGGCGTGGACCCATGCGCAAGTGGTGCTGCGCCAACTTAACGCGAGCGATGCCGACGCGCAGTTGTACGCGCGGCTGGCCGGCGCGGTGATCTACACGCAGCCAGGGTGGCGCGCCGATGCCGCGCTGCTGATGCGCAATCGGCGCGCGCAGTCAGGTTTGTGGGGCCACGCGATCTCGGGCGATTTGCCGATCGTGCTGCTGCAGATCGGCAACGCCGACAACATCGAACTGGCACGGCAGCTGGTGCAGGCCCACGCCTGGTGGCGGCTGAAAGGGCTCGCCGTCGATCTGGTGATCTGGAACGAGGAACGCGACATCTATCGCCACCGCCTGCAGGAACAGATCACCGGCCTGATCGCCGCCGGCGTCGAGGCACACGTGATCGACCGGCCCGGCGGCATCTTCGTACGCCAGGTGGAGCAGATTGCACACGAGGATCGCATCCTGTTGCAGTCGGTGGCGCGTGCTGTCTTCAGCGACGACCGCGGCAGCCTGGCCGAGCAGATCGATCGTCCGCCGGTGCGAACGCTGCGCCCAGGCCCGTTGGTGCCCACGCGCACGGTCGAGCGGCGCAACGTGGCGCCGGAAGGCGAGGCCACCCGGCCACAGCGCGGAATCGCGGCGCCTGCGTCCAACGGTGTCGGCGGTTTCAGCGACGATGGTCGCGAGTACGTGGTCGCGCCAGCGCCCGGTGTGCGTCCACCTGCGCCGTGGGTCAACGTGCTCGCCAATTCGCGCTTCGGCTGCGTGGTGTCCGAAGCAGGCAGCGCCTACACGTGGTGCGAGAACGCGCATGAGCTGCGCCTGACCCCCTGGCACAACGATCCGGTGGGCGACGCCTCCGGCGAGGCGATCTACCTGCGCGACGAAGAGACCGGCGAAGTGTGGTCGCCGACCTCCCTGCCCTGTCTGCCCGACCCAGCCGAGGCGGTGTTCACGACCCGGCATGGCTTCGGCTACAGCGTGTTCGAGCACGTCTCGCACGGCGTGCGAGCGGAGCTGACGTTGTTCGTCGCGCTCGACGCCGCAGTGAAGTTCTCGGCGCTGCGCCTCACCAACGTCTCGGGCCGTCCGCGCAAGCTCAGTGCCACCGGCTACGTCGAGTGGGTGCTGGGCGATCTGCGCGCCAAGACGGTGCCGCACATCGCCACCGAAGTCGGTGCCGACAGCGGTGCGCTGTACGCGCGCAACGCGTTCAGCAACGACTATGGCGACTGGATCGGCTTCTTCGATGTGGACGAGGCACAGCGTGCGGCCGGCAGTTTCACCTGCGACCGCACCGAGTTCATCGGCCGCAACGGCTCGCTGCGCCAGCCGGCTGCACTGAGCCGCGTGCGGCTCGGCGCGCGTATCGGTGCCGGGCTCGACCCATGCGCGGCGATCCAGGTGCCACTGAACCTGGGGGTCGGAGAGACAGGCCAGGTCGTGTTCCGCCTCGGCATGGGCCGCAGTGTCGACGAGGCCGACCAGCTGGTGCAGCGGTTCCGCGGATCGACGGCCTGTTCACAGGCGCTCGATCAGGTGAAGCGGCACTGGCGCCACACCCTTGGCGCGGTTCAGGTCAAGACGCCGGATCGCGCCTTGGACCTGCTCGCCAACGGCTGGCTGCTGTATCAGACGATCGCCTGTCGCCTCTGGGCGCGCAGCGGCTACTACCAGTCGGGCGGCGCGTTCGGCTTCCGCGATCAGCTGCAGGACACGATGGCGTTGGTGCACTGCCAGCCGCAGCTGCTGCGCGCACAACTGTTGCTGTGCGCCAGCCGTCAGTTCATCGAGGGCGACGTGCAGCACTGGTGGCACCCGCCGCAGGGTCGCGGTGTGCGCACGCGCATCGCCGACGACTACCTGTGGCTGCCGCTGGCGCTGGCCCGCTACGTCGACGCCACCGGTGATGTCGCCGTGCTCGATCAACCGGTGCCGTATCTCGAGGGGCGTGCCGTCAATCCGCCCGATGACTCGTACTACGACCTGCCGATGCCGTCGCCGGTGAGCGAGAGCCTGTACCAGCACGCCTGGCGGGCGCTCGAACACAGTTTCCGTTTCGGCGTCCACGGCCTGCCGCTGATGGGCACCGGTGACTGGAACGACGGCATGAACCTGATCGGCCATGCCGGCAAGGGCGAAAGCGTGTGGCTGGGCTTTTTCCTGTGCGAGGTGCTCGCGCGCTTCGGTCCACTGGCCACCCGCCACGGCGACGAGGCCGCAGCGCTGCGCTGCACGCAGGAACGCGCACAACTGCACGCGCAGCTTGAAGCGCAAGGTTGGGATGGCGCGTGGTATCGGCGTGCGTACTTCGACGATGGCAGTGCGCTCGGGTCGGCCGACAACGTCGAGTGCCAGATCGACTCCATCGCGCAGAGCTGGTCGGTCCTGTCCGGCGTGGCGGCGGCCGACCGTGCGCGCTCGGCGATGGACGCCGCCCACACTCGCCTCGTGCGCCAGGATGTGAAGATTGCCCTGCTCCTCGACCCACCGTTCGACCAGAAGGGACCGAACCCGGGCTACATCGCGGGCTACCTGCCTGGCGTGCGGGAGAACGGCGGCCAGTACACGCATGCGGCCATCTGGATGGCGATGGCGTTCGCCGCGCTGGGCGATCACGAGCGCGCCTGGTCGATCGCGACCATGATCAATCCGGTCAATCGCAGCGCCACGTCGCGCGACGCGACGCGGTACAAGGTCGAGCCCTATGTGATGTCGGCCGACATCTACAGCGTTGCTCCGCACACCGGACGGGGCGGCTGGAGCTGGTACACCGGGTCAGCAGGCTGGATGTACCGCCTCATCATCGAGACCCTGCTCGGGCTGCAGCTGCAGACGGACGCCCACGGCACCCGCCTCACCCTTGCGCCCTGCCTGCCGCCGCACTGGCCGGGCTGCACGATCAGCTACCGCCACGGTCGGTCGCATTACGAGATCGAGATCGTGCGGGCGGTTGACGTGAGCGGTATCGACGTGTTCGTCGATGGCTTTCGGCAGAACGAGGCTTGCGTTCCGCTGCAGGACGACGGGCTGAATCACCGCGTCGAGGTGCGCCTTCCCGCGGCGAATGTGCCCGCCAGCGCTGTGGCAGCTCGCGCCGCGGACCGCTAGTACCGCGCCTCGACCAACCGAGCGAACGGCGCTTCGGCGTCGTGACGGAAGCCGCTTGAACCGCCTTTGCCGTCAACCCTCTGCAAGCACGGTGCGGTAGTGCAACCGCATGAGCCTGAGACGCCTGAAGGCGCAGCAGCTTGGGTGAAAACGTCCGGCAATGGCGCAACGCGTAGCGCAGACGTCCCACTTCGCATTAGTATCCGCTGCCTCTGCGCCATGTTGGTGCAGCCCTTTTCATGCGGCGCCATGCAAGACGACCTGACTTCGACCATCGCCTGCAATCTGTGCGGGTCCACCACGGTGACGGTGCTTTCACAGCGCAGCCGCAGCGGAGAGCCCCTGCGCACGGTGGGCTGCCGCAGCTGCGGCTTGGTTTGGTCCGATCCGCGGCCGCACGCTGCCCGCCAGTACTACGAGGATGAGTACCGGATCGCCTACAAGGGCACGTTCGAACCCAAGCCCAAGCACGTGCATCGGGCGGGACAGGTTGCGCTATCCAGGCTGGAGAAGATCCGCTCGCACCTGCGGCCACGGATGCGGGTGCTTGACGTGGGCAGCGGCGGCGGCGAGTTCGCCTACCTGCTGCAAAAGCTCGGACACGACATACAAGGCATCGAACCCAACCGGGGCTATGCCGGCTATGCAACCGCCCAGTACGGGCTGAACATCACGCGTGGCTTCATTGGCGATGCCACCCTGCCCGAAGGCGGCTTCGACCTCATCACCATCTGGCATGTGCTGGAGCACACGGAAGACCCCAAGTCGGTGCTGGCCCAGCTGGGTCGGGCGTTGGCCCCTGACGGCCTGCTCGTGGTGGAAGTGCCGAACGTCGAAGCCACCTGCCAGACCCCCAGCAGTTCATTTCACGAGGCGCATCTTTACACCTTCAACACGGTCACGTTGCAGGCAATGGCTGCTCGTCTCGGGTTGAAGACACACGCCATCACGCTGTCCGACGATGGCGGAAACCTCACTGCGGTGTTTCGCGCCGACCCGGCCGCGTCGGACAGCCACTTGCCGCTGACCGATAACCACGAGCGCATCGCGCGCTCGGTTGCTCGACACACCAACCTCGCACACCTACTGACAGCCCATCCCTATCGGCGCTTCGTCGGTCGCTTGAGCCGAGCCGTTGCCGAGTGGATCGCAACCCGCCAACTGAGCAGCGGCCGGGAGCGCCTCGACCGGCTTTATGCAAGCGCTGTTGAGGTGAAGCGTCCTCGTCGACCGGACCCTTCGCAGTCGCCGCTTGTCGGCTGATCAAAGCCACTTTGTCCACCAGCGGTCGGTGCCGTAGATCTCGACTGCAGTCAACTGGTTCTCGACGTCGCTCACACGTCAGCTCGTTCGCTACGAGGGGCTGGCGCCTCCGTTCCTGCCATGCCGTTGTACTGCCCGGTCGCGAGCGGCCGGGAAGCCGGCTCTGCGGCGAGCGCCGCGCGTGGCCGCAGGCGGTGCAACCGCGGAACGCTGCCGCGGCCGCACGCGCTCCGCGGCGCAGCCTAGTGCCGCGCCTCGAACACCAGATTGAACGGCGTCTCCGCAACCCGGCGAAAGCGCTTGAAGCCGCCCTCGCCGACCACTGACCGCAGGCGCGCCTCGCCGGCTTGTGCACCCAGGCACAGCGCCACTTCCTGCGAGCGTGAGCAGGGCGTGCACAGCAAGGTCGAGGCTGAGTAGAACACGCGCCCGACCGGGTTGAGATTGTCGTCCAGACGATCATGGGCGAACGGCTCGACGATCATCCAGTGGCCGTCGTCCTTGAGCGACGCGCGCACGTGCTCGGCAGCACCCGCCGGATCGCCCATGTCGTGCAGGCAGTCGAAGAACGTGACGAGGTCGTAGTCCCGGCCCGGATACGTCTTGGCGGCGGCCTGCTCAAAGCGCACGCGCGCGCCGACCCCGGCATCCTCGGCGCGTTGCTGCGCCGCGTTGACCGATGCCGCGTGGTAGTCGAAGCCGACGAACAGTGATCGCGGAAACGCTTGCGCCATCAGGATGGTCGAGGAGCCATGACCGCAGCCAACGTCGGCCACCAGCGCGCCACGCTCCAGCTTTTCCACCACGCCGTCCAGCGCAGGCAGCCAGCTGCCGATCAGATTGGCCGCGTAGCTCGGGCGGAAGAACTTCTCGGTGCCGCAGAAGACGCCCGCGTCGTGCTCATGCCAGCCCATGCCTTCGCCGCTGCGAAAGGCCGCACTGATGCGCGGCACCGCCTTGAGCGCGCCGAGCGCGAGCTGGAATGCGCCCGGCAGGTAAGCCGGGCTGTCCTCCTGCGCCAGCGTCAGAGCCTGCTCCGGCGAAAGGCTGAAAGTGCCGTCCGGCGCGCTGTAGCAAACGTAGCCGCCGGCTGCCTGCGAGGCCAGCCACTCGCGCACGTAACGTTCATCGGTGGCCGTGGCCCGTGCCAATTGCTGCGACGTCATCGGCCCCGTGCTGAGCGCGCGATACAAGCCGAGTTGCTCGCCGATCACCACCATGCCAGCATGCAAGGTAGCGCCGAGGTCGCCGACGAAGCGGCCCACGAAGGCGTTGAGTCGATCGGTGTCGATCGGGGATGCGGTTGCCGTGTCCATGAGGTCCTCCTTGGCAGCGAGGTCGTCAGTGTCTGCGGCCAGACGCGCGTCGTCATGAGGCAGCCGTCCCGTGCGCCGGCCGTCGTGCGGCGCGGCCGGGACTGGCGTCCCGCCCGCATCGAGCGCTGCGTCAGGAGCGACCGAAGCCGGCTTCGCGTGCCTTGACGATGGCGGCTGCGCGGGTCGGGACAGTGAGCTTGTCGAACAGCAGGCTGACGACGTTGCGCACGGTCTTCTCGCTGATGCCCAGCGTCGCGGCGATCTGCTCGTTGGAGTGGCCGCGTGCCAGTTGCTCCAACAGTTCAAGCTCACGCGCGGTGAGGCCGGGAAGCGGGAGACGGACCGCGTCTGAGTCGGCCGCAATGAATGCGCTGACCTCGGCGAAGAAGCTGGCAAACGCGGGCTCCTGCGGATGCAGCGTGTGACCCGCGCTTTCGAGCGCCACGAACCGAGCACCCGGAATCAAGGACGCCATCTTGCGCCCCTGCTCGAACGGGACGCGGGCGTCGTGAGTCGAGTGCATCACCAAGGTCGGCACGCGTACCTGCGGCAACAAGTCGGTGACATCGATCAGGTGGGTGTTCGTGACGATGCGCGCGGCGGTCTCGGCCGAGCACGACAGGCGCTGCATTTCGTCCCATGCGGCGAGCTGCTCAGCGCTGGCGTTCGCCATGAACTGGCTGGTGAAGATTTGGCGAAATGCCGGGTTCTCGCGGCCCCAGCCGAGCCGAATCGCGCGCTCGTGAAGGTCAGCCTCTTCGTCCTGCTCGGGCTGGCCGCGGCGGCGCCGGCCCTGATAGAAGCCACCGTAGATGATCAAACGAGCCACGCGCTCAGGGTGGCGCACCGCGTATGCAATCGCGATCGACGCCCCCTGCGACATCCCCATCAGCGTGAACCGGGCCACACCAGCCGCATCAACCACGGTCTCGAGGTCATGCAGCCAGACGCTGAAGGAAATGTCGGCGACGTTGCGGTCGGACAGGCCACAGCCGCGCTGGTCGTAGCGGATCAGTGTTGCGCGCTTTCCGAACGCTTCCAGCCAGGGGCGCCAGATGATGCTGCGCCAATCATGGTCGATGTGCGTGAGCCAGTACGCCGCACGCACGATCGGCGCACCGTGGCCGAACTTCTCCCAGGCGAGTTGCACGCCGTCGGCCGCGTGGCAGAAACGTACCTGCGTGGTACTGCGCATCATCAACCACCTGGACCCAGGCACCGGACCACTCGGTACCTCTGCTCCATCCCCAGCGGCTCTCAGCGTGCGCGCGCCGGCTGCGGCTTGCCAATCACTCCATCCCGGGTGTGGGTGACCGGGAGGGATGACGTTCTACCAAGCGCCCCTGCAGATGCGGTGCGCGCCCCACGACGTGGCGCGCGCACCGTCTCGTCCCCATCCTGCCCCGGCTGGCGCGGGCGTTCGGGCCAGGCGGGTCGACGCACTACGCGGCGCGCGGATAGTCGGTGTAGCCCTGGGCACCGGGCGTGTAGAACGTCGAGGCATCGGGCGCGTTCAGTGGCAGCCCGGCCTGCATCCGCTCGACAAGGTCCGGATTGGCAAGCCAGGCGCGACCAAAGGCCACCAGATCACCACGACCCGCACCGATCACGTGTTCCGCGGATGACCGATCGAGCCCGCCGGAGGCGATGAACGTGCCGCCGAAGGCCTCGCGAAGCTGCACCTTGAACGCTGCAGGCACTTCCGGTGCGCCCATCGAACTGTGGTCGACCAGATGCAGATAGGCGAGTGACATGGCACCGAGTTGCTGCGCCAAGGCAAGGTACTGCGCATCCACGCCGTCATACGCACCGGTGGCATTGAAAGCGCCGTAGGGCGAGACCCGGATGCCCACCCGCGAGGCGCCGATCGCCGCCACGACGGCACGCGCCACCTCGAGCACCAGTCGATTGCGCCGTGACGCATCCCCGCCGTACTCGTCGGTGCGCGTGTTCACGTTGGCGTTGAGAAACTGCTCCAGCAGATAGCCGTTGGCCGCGTGCAGCTCGACGCCATCGAAACCGGCGTCGATCGCCATCTTCGAGGCCGCGACATACTCGCCGACGGCATGAGCGATGTCGGCGGTGGTCATCGCCCGCGGCGGCGTATGCGGCTGCATGCCCTGCGTGTCGGTGTACATCTCGCCCGGCAGCGCGACGTCCGTCGGCCCGAGCACCTTGGCGCCGGCGGGCAGATTGGCCTGGTGACCGACGCGGCCGGTGTGCATCAATTGCACGAAGATCTTGGCGCCGCGGCGATGAACGGACTCCGTGACGGCACGCCAACCTTCAACTTGGGCGGCGTTGAACAAACCCGGGATGCGTGGGTAGCCCAGGCCGTTGGGCGATGGTGATGTGCCCTCGGTAACGATCAGGCCCGCGCCGGCGCGCTGACCGTAATACTCCGCCATCAGGGCGTTGGGCGTGTTGTGATCGACCGCGCGGCTACGCGTCAGGGGCGCCATGACGACGCGGTTCTTGAGTTGCAGATGAGGCGTGACAAAAGGCTGGAAGAGCATCAGAGACTCCGAATCATGGGTGGTGGAAGGAGTGTGGACAAAAGCTTGGTGCCGCCGCTGGCGTCGATGACCTGGCCGGTGGTCCATGCACCGTCGGGACCAGCGAGAACGCTCACGACGCCAGAAACGTGCTCCGGGTGGCTAACGGCTTCAAGTGCTTGCTTCATGCCCTCACCTCAGTGTGCGTATTTGGACTAAATGGTCAATTTCTCTCCGAAAAAAGCGCGCCGGGAAGCGCGCTTCATCCAAGCAGGCCATGGCCTCAGGAGGTGTCACTCGACACGCCCGCGTCAACACGATCAAGCACCGCCAGCGCGAGCTCCACGGTTCGCTTCAAGCGGGCCGGTTCGATCCGGGCGCGCGCGCTGACGCGCAAGCCGCCCATCACGCTGAGCAACAGGTCGGCCAGCGTCGCCGACGGCTCCGGGTTGCGGATGGACCCGTCCTTTTGTCCACGCTCCACAGCGGCGCGCAGCAGCTCATGTGTGCCGAGCCACTTGTCCCGCAGCCGATGAGCGATGACTTCGTCGTCGATGCCCTCGAGCAGTCCCGCACTGACAATGCAGCTCTTGCGCCCAGGATCGCTGCTCGCACACTGGCCGATCAGCTGACTGAAGAATGCAGCGACGGCTGCACGGCCATCAGGCGCCTCTGCCATCCGAGCTTGAACCGACGCATAACGCGCAGCGGCGCACTCAATGGACTTCAGATAGAGCGCCCGCTTGTCGCCGAAGCTGTTGTACAGGCTCTGCTTTCCGAGTCCGGTGGCATCCAGGAGCATGGCGAGCGACGTCCCCTGATAGCCGTGCGCAGCGAACAAATCCGCTGCGCGTTCGAGGACGGCGGCATCGTCGAAGAGTTTTTCCCGGGACATGAACGCGAGCCTGAACTCATTTGACCGATTGGTCAAGTTCAATCTGCCCCGCGATCGCGCCGCGCCCAATGGGCAAGCCGCAGGCCCGACCCCGTTTTGTTATTGACGGCGACCTGCTGGAGCGTGTTTCGAAGATCGAATCGTTGCGCCCAAGCTAGGTACGGACGAGCGACTCAGCCTCAGGACGCTCGATCGAGCGCAGCCGTTACTCGTCGAAGGCGCAATGGGCGCAGCGCATGGATGTCGCCGCGGCGAAGTCCGCCGCCATCATCCAGCAACTCGACCGGCAGGCTCCCGGGGGCATCAAGTACGCCAATTCAAGGCGCTTGTTCACGATTCCTTCCCGCGTGCGGCTCAGCGATAGAACGCCTCGACCTGCCCCTTGAGCGTGATCAGCAGCGGGCGGCCGCGCCGATCGAGGGTCTTGCCGGCCGGCACCTTGATCCAGCCTTCGCTGACGCAGTACTCCTCGACGTCCGATCGATCCTTGCCATTCAGGCGCACGCCGATGTGGTGCTCGAGCACGGCGGCGACGTAGTGCGGGCTGCGCGCATCAGTGGACAAGCGGTCGGGCAGCGTCGGCCGCGAAACAGGCTCGGTCATGAGAATCTTTTGCTCCAGTTCGGAGCGCGGAAGTTACCGCAAGCGGCCGAACGCACCCAGTTCGCAACCCGGCTGATGTCACGGCGCAACGGCCAGGATCAAAAGATCGTCTTGTTCTGCGTCCGAACGGCGCGGTTCGACCAGCATCCGCCGCACCAAGAATCCGGCCCGCGCCACCTCATCGACGATGCTTTGGGCGGAACCAACATGACGGATCGGTACGCCGTCGCTGTACAGGGTGGACGTCGCCGGGTCGAACTGCTGCAGCAGGTCCGGATCGCGTACCTCGCCGCACATCGTCAGCACCACCGACCGGCCGCCGGGTCGCAGCACGCGACGCACGGCTGACAGGCAGCGCGCGCGGTCAGCGCCGGTAAGGCAGTGCAGGCAGTGCCCGTCAACTACGGTGTCGAACGCCGCTGTTGGCAGGTGCGCGAGTTCGATGACGTTGTCGACGATGAACGTGGCGTCGATCCCGGCTGCCGCGGCCCGTTCGGTCGCCCAGCCGATCGCCGTGGCGCAGATGTCGACGCCAGTGACGCGCACGCCGCGCCGGGCCAGCAGCAGCGCGAGATTGCCGGCACCGCAGCCCAGCTCAAGCAGCTCACATGGGGCGTCGGCGGGCAGCAGGATGGGCTCGATCAAGCGAAGCATGCGGGCGTACTCGTCGTCGCTGCTCCAGCCGGACGCACCGCCCGCACGCAGGCGGCGATAGACCGAGTCATGATCGCCGTATCGAGGCAGTTGGCCTGCTGGTGGGTGACTCATCGCGCAGTCATCGCGTGACGACGGCTTAACGCGTCGCCCGCCTCAGGTCCACATGCCGCGCATGCGCGCAGCCAGGTCGATCGCAGCCGCCTGCGACGTGCACGGTGAAGCATCCGGCGCCACCTGCGGCCACCCGCTCAGCTCGAAGCGGTCGGCAATCGCGTCGGGAATGAAGCGGGTGCGGGCGGCATACACGTGTCGGTCGCCGCGCCTGCCCTGCTGATGCACATAGAACCGCTGAGGCACGATGATCGTCAGGTGGTCCTTGGCGCGCGTCATGGCGACGTACAGCAGCCGCCGTTCCTCCTCGATCTCGGCAGTTGTTCCGGTGGCCAGGTCGGACGGGATGCAACCGTCGACAGCGTTGAGCACATACACGGCGCGCCATTCCTGGCCTTTGGCCGAATGAATCGTCGACAGGATCAGGTAGTCCTCGTCCTTCATCGGCACGCCCGCATCATCGCTGGTCGCCCCAGGCGGATCGAGCGTGAGCTCGGTGAGGAATCGCTCGCGCGAGGCATAGCCGGATGCAATCGCCTCCAGCTGGCGCAGGTCGCCCTCGCGCACCTCGGCATTGTCATGCCGCTGTCGAAGCAGCGGCTCGTACCAGCGGCTGACGAGTTCGAGTTCGGCTGGCCAGCCGGGTGACTGCCGAGCGAGCAACCGAAATGTCGCGGCGAACTGGGCCCATTCGAGCGCGCCACCGGCGGGCGCCGACATCGCTTCGACTGCCGCTGCGGCGTCGGTGGCCACGGCCAGCGCATCGAGCATTCGATTGGCCGTCTTTGGCCCGACCCCGGGAAGCAACTGCAGGACACGAAAGCCGGCGATCCGGTCGCGCGGATTCTCCAGCAGCCGCAGGAAGGCGAGCACGTCTCTCACGTGCGCCGCCTCGAGGAACTTCAGCCCGCCGAATTTCAGGTAAGGAATGTTGCGCCGAACCAGCTCCAGTTCGAGCATCGCGCTGTGGCTGGACGCACGGAACAGGACCGCCTGCGCCTTGAGCGCGACTGCGGCCTCGCGCCGCGCCAGCACCTGCTCGGCAACATAGTGCGCCTGGTCGCCATCGTCGGCCACGGTGACAATGCGCGGGCGCTCCTGCGAGCCGCGCTCGCTCCACAGGTCCTTGGTGAAGCGCTCGCTGGCGAGGCCGATCACTGCATTGGTCGCAGCGAGGATGGGCTGCGTGGACCGATAGTTGCGCGTCAACGTGACAACCCGTGCTGGCGGCGTGAACTGCGTTGGGAAGTCGAGGATGTTGCGCACCGTGGCGCCGCGGAACGCGTAGATCGCCTGTGCATCGTCGCCCACCGCCGTGAGTCCCCGCCCGTCCGGCTTCAGGCCGCGCAGGATCGTCGCCTGCAGGGCGTTGGTGTCCTGGTACTCGTCGACCAGCACGTGGCTGAAGCGGTGGCCCATCTCAGTGGCCAGCGCGGGTTCGGCGAGCAGGTGCGCCCAGTAAAGGAGCAGATCGTCGTAGTCGAGCACGCCCTGGCGCTGCTTGGCGTGCACGTACGCGGCGAACAGCGCACGCAGTTCGGCCTGCCACGCCACGCACCAGGGGAAGTCCTCGGCCAGCACGCGCTCAAGCGTCACCTGGCGATTGACCACGGCCGAATAGATCGCCAGACAGGTCGCCTTCAGCGGAAAGCGCTGCTCACGCTCGCTGAGCTTCAGATCGGCGCGCACCAGGTTCATCAGGTCGGCCGCATCTTCGCGGTCCAGGATCGTGAACGCAGGATCCATCGCGCAGCGCTGTGCGTACTCGCGCAGCAGGCGGGCGCCGATGCCGTGGAAGGTGCCTGCCCAAGGCAGGACGGTATGGGCAATACGCGCCCACCGCTCATCGAGCTTGGCAACGATGCCTTCGACCCGCTGCGTCATCTGCAGCGCCGCTCGCCGGGAGAACGTGAGCAGCAGGATGCCGTGTGGGTCGACCCCGCCGGCGATCAGGCAGCCGACCCGATGCGCCAGCGTGTTGGTCTTGCCCGAGCCGGCGCCGGCAATGATCAGCAGCGGGCCGGCGTCTGCGCCCGACTCGCCGTGGCGCGCCGCGGCGCGCTGCTCAGGGTTGAGGCGTTCAAGAAGTGTGTCGAGCCCGGGGGACGCCGCCGTGGCGGCCCGGGCGAAAGATGCAGCAGACAACGGATGCGCTCGGCGGTGAGCTGTGATTATCTACAGTACACCGAAACGCCGCAGCTTCGTTGACCCGTTCACTCCCGCTGCATGGATCAATCGACCGCCGACGTCAACGGCGCTCCCAGTGCCGCCCATGGCGATCACGGTAGTACGGCCAGGGCGTCACGTAGACCGGCGGCGGTGGCGCCGCGCGCCAGTGGCCTGGGCCACTGATGACGCGGCCCGGGTAGTAGCCCGGGTGCGCCGGTACGACGATGCAGCCCGACAAGCCCGTCACCCCTGCAGCAAGCGCGATGACCGCGATCCAGCGTCTGGACATGAGACCTCCGTAGGTTCGGCGTCGCGGTGGCACCGCGCGTGGCGAATCAACGGCCACGGCGCGTGCCATGCCGACGAGGCAGTCGTTACGAGGGGTAACCGCTAGGTTCGCCGCGGTCTCGCCGTGTGGCGAACGGCGAAGGCATGCCGACCCCGGTCGCGGTCGCCGCCGATCTGTGCCGCTACTGCCTCATCCGCGCTACAGAAGCGTGCGCCCCCCGCTGGCGCACGCGCGCGACGTACCCGCGCTAGAGCCGCAACGCGGCGTCACTGCACGATCTCTTCGGCGTGCAGCGGCATGCCGAGCGCGCGCAGGATCGATTGCACCCGCGCGATCGGCACCTTGCGCACAGGCACCCCTTCGTCGATGGCGACCGCGGCGGCGATGCCTGCCGCCTGGCCGGTCGCCATGCATGCCGGCATGTTTCGCGATCGTGCATGGGCGGCGTGGTCGGCCGAGATGCAGCGGCCCGCCACCAGCAACTGCTCCACGTTCATCGGCACCAGGCAGCGGTACGGAATCTCGTAGGGACGCAGACCTTGAAAGTCCACGTCTGCGCCCTTGGGGTCGTGAATGTCGAGCGCGGACACGTCGGCGGCGATGCTGTCGTCGAAGTGCGTTCCCTGCGTCGAGTCCGCGCCGGTCAGGGTGTACTCGCCCAGGATGTGGCGGGTCTCGCGGACCCCCAGCACCGGCGCAATCTGCCCGATGCTGGCGCCCTCGAAACCCGGAATCCGCTCGCGCAGGTAGCGGGCCACGCCCTCGATCTGGCGATAGCACTCGACGATCGCATCGGCGAACTGCTTCGGATCGAACACATCGACACCGGTCACCCGCGTCGCGTTCACGTACATCAGGCCGTCCGCGGTCTTGAGCGTGATGTTGTCGCGCTGGAGCTTGATGCCGGTGTCCTTCTGCCACTGCTGCAGCGACCCGTTGAATCCGGTCAGCCACAGCCCATACGCCAGGCCCGCGTCGGTCGCGGGAATCGCCCGCGCAGGCACGTCGTCACAGGTACGCGCCCAGTCGGCCAGGCGCTTGATGTCGACCTTGTTCATCGTGAAGTACATCGACACCGGCTGCATCTTGCGCGCCGCGGCGTCGACCTCGCCGGAGCCCATCACGAACGGCGCCCCTGCCTTGGCCGCGATGTCGGCGTCGGCAGAGCAATCGATGACCACCTGGGCCGCGATGAACTGACGCCCGGCCTTGCTTTCGATCACCACGCCGGTCACCCGCCCACCTTCGGTCACCGGACCCGACACGAACGTCTCGAACAGGATCTGTACGCCGCTGTCCACGCACAAACGGGTCAGCAGGATCTTCATCATCTCCGGGTCGCAGGGCGAGGCGATCTTCACGCCACCGGTCTTGACCACCGCCATGTAATCCGGCCCGGCCCCGCCCACCGAGCGGGCCAGGTTCCAAATCTCCAGCGGCAGTCCGCCCACAAGCGCGCCGGACGGCTTGGTATTGAGACCGAGCGTCAGGTTGCCGCCGAGCGAGCCAAAGCGCTCGATCATCACGACTCGCTTGCCGCGCCGCGCGGCGGAAATCGCGGCCAGTGGCCCGGTGGTACCGCCACCTACCACCACGATGTCGGCCTCCATCAAAAGCGGAATCTCGCGCGCCGGTTCGGTAAGGGTGCGCTTTGCTGCGTGGTTCATGTCGCTCCGTTGGTACGGTCGGGCGCCGCGTGCAGCGCGGCGCCCCGGGTTGCAGGGGTCGACGGTGCCGAGGTCAGTCGAGTTCGATCTTGGAACGCTTGACGATCGGCTCCCACTTGGCAAACTCGCGCGCGAAGAACGCGGCGAACTCGTCGGGCGAGCCGGCGACCACGGTCGCACCCATCCCCGTCAACCTCTCCTTGATGTCGGGCGCCGTCAGGGCAGCCACCGCTTCGCGGTTCAGGCGATCGATGATCGGCTTCGGTGTTGCGGCTGGCGCCAGCAGGCCGAACCACGCAACCGCTTCAAACTCCGGGTAGCCGGACTCGGCCATGGTCGGCACGTCTGGCAAGGTGGAGGCACGCGTCTTGGTGGTGACCGCGAGCGCCTTGAGCTTGCCGCTCTTGATGTGCGGGGTGACGGGCACGATGTTGTCGAACATCATGTTCACGATGCCGCTCATCAAGTCGATATGGGCCTGGGAACTGCCTTTGTACGGAACATGCAAGATGTCCAGGCCGGCGAGCGTCTTGAACAATTCGCCGCTCAAATGGTGCGACGTTCCCTGCCCTGACGACGCGAACGTGACCTTGCCCGGGTCCTTCTTCGCAAGCGTGACCAGTTCCTTCACCGACTGAGCGGGCAGGCCCGGCCCCGCGATGAGCACCAGCGGCGTGATGGTCATCTGCGTGACCGGCGCGAAGTCCTTGATCGCATTGAACGGCAGCTTGCGGTAGACCAGTGCGCTGATCGGCAGCGCCGCCGTGGCCATGGTGAGCGTGTAGCCGTCGGGATCCGCCTTGGCGCCACGGTCGCTGCCGATGTTGCCGCCCGCCCCGGTGATGTTCTCCACGATGACCGGTTGACCCAAAGATTTCGACATGCGCTCGCCCACCACGCGGGCAATCGTGTCGGACGCCTGTCCCGGCGGAAATGGCACGATGATCTTGATCGGCTTGGTGGGCCAGTTTTGCTGCGCCATGGCGCTGCCGCAGGCAGCGGCCAGCGTCAAAGCAGTGACGACGAGGATCTTCTTCATGGGGTGTCTCCCTTGAGGTAGGTCGGTCGGAGCACTCTGCGTTGCGCCGCGCCGGTTAAGAAATGGTTACGCCGCGTCAGGCCGCCGCGGCGAAGGCTGCCGACTGCGACGCCGACAGCGTCACTTCATAAGCGCGGCGCACATGGGCCGCGGCAAGCTGCTCGGCAAGCTGGGCATCGCGAGCCTTGATTGCGGCGCAGATCGCCAGATGGTCGGCAATCGCTCGTTTGCGACGCTCGGGCTCGCCCCCGGTCGCCGAGCGCCTCGACAACACGATCTGCGCGTTCAACGACATGAGGATCGCCCGCAGGCGCGCATTGCGAGCGGCACTGATGATGACGTTGTGAAACTCGGTGCCGATCAGGTTCCACTTCTCCCAGTTCGGCTCGCGCGCGTAGCGCTCGCACAGCTTCTCGATCTGCTCGATCTCCGCGGGGGTGGCGCGCAGTGCGGCGTATCGGGTCGCCGTTGCCTCGAGTGTCTCCCGCAGTTCAAAGAACTCGCGCAGATCGTCGAGCGAGCGACGCGGCACCGCATAGCCGCGTGACGGCAGCTGCTCGATGAAGCCATCGCGCTCCAGAAGCTTCAGCGCCTCTCGCACCGGGGTCCGACTCATGCCCAAGCGTTCAGCCAGATGGACCTCGTACAGCGGATCACCGGGTGCCAGTTCCGCCTGCTCGATCGCCGTTCGCAACGCCTCGTAGGCGCTGGTGGTCAAGTCATCGGGGCGCATGGATCGTTTGAATTCGTTGTGTATACACAGTGCATTCAGCTTCCTGCCAATTCCGGGAAGTGTCAAGCCCCTTGCGCTACCCTCGCGCCGCGCGCTTTCCCCGGGGACACAGCGCAATCAACGTTCAGGAGCCTCGAAACCGTGTCCGTGCAGCGCTGGCTGGTCGCCTGCCTCCTCACCCTGTGCCTGGGTTCGGCGTGGGCGGCGCCGCCCGCGCGCACCGGGTCGATGGCGCTCGTCGATGCACAGGTGCAGGCGCATCCCGGCCGCACCGGGGTGTATGTGCTGGAGGCGCCCGTCGAGGCGCTGCTGGGCCGGGCCTGGCTCGCGGACAGCGCGCGCGAGTCGATCGAGGTCCAGTACTTCATCTGGAGCACCGACAACATCGGCATCCTGGCGGCCGAGGCGCTGCTGCGCGCAGCCGAGCGCGGCGTGCGGGTGCGGGTAATCGTCGACGACCTGATGATCGATGCGCCGGACAAGTCGCTGCTGGCGCTGGCCAGGCATCCAAATGTCGACATCCGCATCTACAACCCGCTGACGTCGGTGGGGGTGCCGCTGATGACGCGGGTGATCAACGTCGTCACGCGCTTTCGTGCCGTCAACCAGCGCATGCATGACAAGACCATGGTCGTGGACGGCAAGGTCGCCATTACCGGAGGCCGCAACATGGCGGCCGAGTACTTCGACTACAACCACCGCTACAACTTCCGCGACCGCGACGTGGCCCTGCTGGGCGAGGCGGTGAAGTCCGTGCGGCAGAACTTCGAGCGCTTCTGGGCCAGCGATCTTTCAGTGGCGGTGGAAAAGCTGTATGACGGGCTCGGGCTGATGCAAAAGAACGTCAGGGTCACCGATGACGAGATTCAGCAGATCTACCGCGATCTGCACGCCTACGCACGCTCGCCGGAGAACTTCGCTCCGGAGGTGCGCAGTGCGATCGATGCAACGCCGACATCGTTTGACCGCATTACCGCCGCGATGGTCTGGTGCGAGGTCGAGTTCATCAGCGATGCGCCAGGCAAGAACGACGGCAGCGCAGGACTGGGCGGCGGCGGCCAGTCCACGGCGGCTCTGGCGCGGCTGATTCGCAGCGCACAGCACAGCGTCGTGATCCAGTCGCCCTACCTGGTGTTCTCCGACGCTTCGATGGCGCTCTTCCAGGCCGTGGCAGCGCGCGGGGTCGAGGTGCGCATCAACACCAACTCGCTCGCTTCGACCGACAATCTGCCGGCGTTCTCGGGCTACCGCAACCAGCGCGAACGAATGCTCGCCATGGGCCTGAAGATTTACGAGTACCGACCCGATGCCGAGGTCCAACGCCTGCAGATGCAGCAGCGCATCCCCGCCCTCGCCGGCGAACCGCCAATCTTCTCGCTGCATTCGAAGACCATCGTGGTGGACTCGAAGGTCGCGTACATCGGCACGTTCAACCTCGACCCGCGCTCCGAGAACCTGAACACGGAGGTGGGGGCGATCATCCACGACGCCGGCGTGGCCCGGGCGGTCCAGGCGCAGATCGAACGCGACATGGCGCCAGGCAGCAGCTGGAACGCGGCGACGGATGAGCCGGATCGGCACGTGGCCGCCACCAAGCGCGCCAAGGTCAGGCTGCTGCAGGTGCTGCCGCTGCGCCCCCTCCTCTAGCGGGGACTCGACCCCGACCCAGCCAACCGAGTCAAGGCTGGTGACCTGGGGCAGAACGTACGGCGGGGCCGGGCAGCCAAATTGCCATAGCGCCGCATATAGCTGCCGCAATCCCGCGCAGCGTCATCGATTTACCGCCCTCACGTGGATAGCAGGCTCACATCGCGACCGCCGCCAGTGCGATCCGCGCGGACCTCAGCGCAGGATGGCGTGCCGCGCAAAGGCGTCACCGCCGCGAGCGCGGCATCGCGCTCGACCACGACGTCTCACCGCTCGCGCTGGTGCTTGACGGCCTTTGCGACCATGCGGTCTATCTGCTCGACCGCAACGGCACCGTTGCATTCTGGACCGCCGGCGCTGAACGCATGACTGGCTATGGTGCCAAGCAGATGATGGGACGGCCGTACGCCCAGCTTCATCCCCCAGAGGCGGCGGCGGCGGGACAGCCACAGCGCGACCTGGACTTGGCGGCGGCCGGCGTACGGGTTGCCGATTTCGCCCGCCGCCGTGCCGATGGCTCGCGCTACTGGGCCGAGGGCGAACTGACGGTGCTGCGCAGCGGCACAGAGGTACGCGGCTTTGCCGTCGTCGAGCGCGACGTGACCACGCGTCGCCATGCCGAGCAGCAGCGCCAGGAGACCACGCTGCGCTTGAAGGCGATCGTCGACACCGCGGTCGACGGCGTGATCACGATCAACGAGCGCGGCATCATGGAGAGCGCCAATCCAGCCGCTCAGCGCATGTTCGGCTGGGCTGCCAGCGAGATGGTGGGCCACAACGTATCGATGTTGATGCCCGTGCCCGACCGCGGCGCCCACGATGGCTACCTGCGGCGTTACCTGATCACCGGCGAGCGGCGCGTCATCGGCATCGGCCGCGAAGTGCGCGGCCTCAAGCGCGACGGCACCATGTTCCCGATGGAAGTGGCGATCAGCGAAACGCCGCTGGCGAGCGGACGCCGCATCTTCAGCGGCCTGCTGCGCGACGTCAGCGACCGCAAGCGCATCGAGGCGGCGCTGCTGACGTCGGACCAGCGCAAGGACGAGTTCCTCGCGATTCTGGCGCACGAACTGCGCAACCCGCTGGCGCCGATCAGCAATGCCCTGCAGGTCCTCAAGCACGCCAGCGATGAGCCACAGCGCGTGGACGCGGTGCGCGAGGTGATGGAACGCCAGATTCACCAGCTGGTGCGCCTGATCGACGACCTGCTCGATGTCAACCGCATCACGCGCGGCAAGCTGCATCTACGCCGCGCACGGGTGAACCTCGCCGACGTGGTGGGTGCCGCGGTGGAATCCAGCCGCACCACCGTCGATGCCTCGGGCCATCAGCTGGTCATCGATCTTCCGGTCGAACCGGTGTGGCTCGACGTCGACCCGATGCGCATTGCGCAAGTCATTTCCAACCTGCTGGCCAATGCCGCGCGCTACACCCCGGCGGGCGGCCGCATCGAGCTGCGCGCGCACAGCGATGGCGAGTCGGCGCGGATCAGCGTCACCGACAACGGCATCGGCATGCCGCGTGATTCGCTGTCGCGCGTGTTCGAGATCTTCACGCAGCTCAACGAACCGCGTGCCCGCGCGTCCAACGGCCTCGGGATCGGCCTGGCCCTGGTGCGCTCGCTGGTCGAGATGCATGGCGGCTCGGTGACCGCGCACAGCGCCGGCCCCGGCACCGGCAGCTGCTTCGCCGTCAACCTGCCGTTGGCGCCGGAGAACGAGCAACAGGACCGCGGCGTCCGCCGCAGTGCGTCGCTCCCCGCCGGCTTGCGTGTGCTGGTCGTGGACGACAACATCGATGCCGCCGACACCCTGGCGATGCTGTTGCGCATCTTCAACCACGACGTCGAACTGGCGCACGACGGCATCGATGCGCTGACTGCGGCAGCACACTTCCGCCCGGCGCTGGTGCTGATGGACGTGTCGATGCCGCGCATGGGCGGGCTGGAGGCCACCCGCGCAATGCGCGCCGAAAGCTGGGGCAAGCACATCTTCATCTGCACCCTGACCGGCTTCGGCCAGGACGCCGACCGCCATCGCTCGGCGGAGGCCGGGGTCGATGCCCATCTGGTCAAGCCGGTGGCACCAGAGGCACTGCAGGCGGTGATCGCGCAGGCGCGCAGCCGCCTGGCAACGCAGCAGCAATAGCGCAAGCAGCTGCAGCGGGCAGGAGCGGCTCAGCCCGCCGGTGTCAGCAGCGCCGGCAGGGCCGGCACATCGCCCAGGATGCGCGCCAGCGCACCCTCATGGATCTTCGCCGCCGCGCGCGCAATGTCGGGCGCCAGGTAACGGTCCTGCGGCATCGGCGGACAGTCGGTTCGCAGCAACGCGTGCGCGGCCTCGATTGCGGCCGAACTGCGCAGCGGACGCAGGAACTCGATACCTTGCGCCGCCGCCAGCCATTCGATCGCCAGAATGTGCGCGACGTTGGCGATCATCGGCTGCAGCCGGCGCGCCGCAAAGGTCGCCATGCTGACGTGGTCCTCCTGGTTGGCACTGGTGGGCAGGCTGTCGACGCTGGCCGGATGCGCAAGCGACTTGTTCTCGCTGGCGAGCGACGCCGCGGTGACGTGGGCGATCATGAAGCCGCTGTTCAAGCCCGCGTTGGACGTGAGAAACGGCGGCAGGCGCGACACGTGGCTGTCGATCAGCATCGCGATGCGCCGTTCGGCGATCGCACCGACCTCGGCGATCGCGGTGGCCATCGCGTCGCAGGCCAGCGCCACCGGCTCGGCGTGGAAGTTGCCGCCCGAGATCATCGTGTTGTCGGCGGCGAAAACCAGCGGGTTGTCGGTGACGGCGTTGGCTTCGCGCAGCAGGACCTGGGCGGCGTGGCGCAACTGGTCAAGGCTGGCGCCGACCACCTGCGGCTGGCAGCGCAAGCTGTACGGATCCTGCACGCGGTCGTCGCCTTCCAGGTGGCTCTCGCGAATCTGGCTGCCCGCCAGCAGCGCGCGGTAGATCGCAGCCACGTCGATCTGCCCGGGCTGGCCGCGCAACAGATGGATGCGTGGATCGAACGGTCCATCACTGCCGCGTGCCGCGTCGACCGTCAGCGCGCCGATCACCAGTGCGGATTGCAGCACCGGCTCGAACGTGAACAACGCGTGCAGCGCCAGCGCGGTGCTGGTCTGGGTGCCGTTGATCAGCGCCAGCCCCTCCTTTGGGCCGAGCGTCAGCGGCGCCATGCCAGCTGACTGCAGCGCGGCCGACGCTGGCACGCGACGTCCGTCCTGCAGGAACTCCCCCTCACCCAGCAAGGCGAGCGTCATGTGGGCCAGCGGCGCGAGATCGCCCGAGGCACCCACCGATCCCTGGCTGGGCACCCACGGCACAAGGTCGGCGTTATGCACGGCGACGAGCGTGTCGATCACCACCGGGCGCACGCCCGAGTAGCCGCGCGCCAGGCTGGCCGCCTTGAGCGCCAGCATCAGGCGAATCACCGGCGCAGGCAGCGGCTCGCCTACGCCCACGCTGTGCGAGCGAATCAGGTTCAACTGCAGCGTGGCCAGATCGCCCGCGCTGATGCGCGTGCTGGCCAGCTTGCCGAAGCCGGTATTGACGCCGTACACGGCGGCCTGGCCCTCGGCCGCGCGGCGCACCAAGTCGGCACTGGCGAGCACGCCCGCCTGTGCGCCCGGGTCCAGCGAAAGGGGAAGCACGCCGGCGTGGATGGCGCGCAGCTCGCCGAGCGTCAGCGCCCCGGGGTGCAGTTGCATCAGCGCGCTCCCGTGAGCATCGGCAGGTCGAGTCCCTGCTCGCGCGCGCAGTCGAGCGCCGCGTCGTAGCCTGCATCGGCGTGGCGCATCACCCCGGTGGCCGGATCGTTCCACAGCACGCGTGCAATGCGCCGGTCGGCCGCCTCGGATCCGTCGCACACGATTACCACGCCGGCGTGCTGCGAGTAGCCCATGCCGACTCCGCCGCCGTGGTGCAGGCTGACCCAGGTCGCGCCCGCGGCGGTGTTGAGCAGCGCATTGAGCAGCGGCCAGTCGCTCACGGCATCGCTGCCGTCGCGCATCGCTTCGGTCTCGCGGTTCGGCGACGCGACCGAGCCGCTATCGAGGTGATCGCGACCGATGACGATCGGCGCCTTCAGTTCGCCGGAGCGCACCATCTCGTTGAACGCCAGACCCGCGCGGTGGCGCTCTCCGAGACCGATCCAGCAGATGCGCGCCGGCAGCCCCTGGAAGGCAATCCGCTCGGCGGCCATGTCGAGCCAGCGGTGCAGGTGCGCGTCCCGCGGGAACAGTTCCTTCATCTTGGCGTCGGTCTTGCGGATGTCCTCCGGATCGCCCGAAAGCGCCACCCAGCGGAACGGCCCCTTGCCGCGGCAGAACAGCGGCCGGATGTAGGCCGGGACAAAGCCGGGAAAGTCGAACGCGTTCTTGACCCCGGCATCGAACGCCACTTGCCGGATGTTGTTGCCGTAGTCCACCGTCGGCACGCCCATTGACTTGAACTCGAGCATCGCTTGCACATGGGTGGCGCAGCTGGCCGCCGCCGCCGCGCGCAGCGCCGCGTGCTGCGTCGGGTCGGCCTGCGCCGCGTGCCACTGCTTCACGCTCCATCCGGCCGGCAGGTAGCCGTTGACCAGATCATGGGCACTGGTCTGGTCGGTCACGAGGTCGGGTCGCGGTCCGCCGGCGCGCGCGCGATCGACCAGCGCAGGCAGCAGCTCGGCCGCATTGCCGAGCAGGCCGATCGACACCGCCTGCCTGCGCGACGTGTAGTGGGCGATGCGCGCCAGTGCGTCGTCGAGATCCTGCGCCTGCTCGTCCAGGTAGCGCGAGCGCAGGCGGAAATCGATGCGGCTTTGCTGGCACTCGATGTTGAGCGAACAGGCACCGGCAAAGGTCGCGGCGAGCGGCTGCGCACCGCCCATGCCACCCAGGCCCGCGGTGAGGATCCAGCGGCCGGCCCATTCGCTGTCTTCACCGGGCGTTGCGCCGGGATAGTGCTGGCGACCGGCTTCGACGAAGGTCTCGTAGGTGCCCTGCACGATGCCCTGGCTGCCGATGTAGATCCAGCTGCCGGCCGTCATCTGGCCGTACATCATCAGGCCCTTGC
>LNFM01009055.1_pt1 | contig 23517 bp, 25 predicted proteins | sample 596031 | NCBI WGS metagenome assembly LNFM01 (sample SAMN04254537, study PRJNA301005) | activated carbon metagenome | isolation source: dual media filters at the Ann Arbor, Michigan drinking water treatment plant | place: USA: Ann Arbor | reverse complement strand
TGACCTGGAGGTCGCGACCGTTCAGCGAATGATTGGCATGCGGGCTCAGGCAACAAAACATGCCGAAGACGGAACCATCGGACATCGTTAGAGGCACGCTGACATGGGCGCCGATGGGGACAGCCTTGGTGATCGGCATGGCCGCGGCAAGTGGGATAGCCGAGGTGTCGGGGATCAACTCGGGCAGACGGCCCGCCAGGATATGGCGGCAATAGACATCGTCGAGCGAGCGTGAATCGCCCGGCTTGATCAGCGCTTCCAGGCCGGGAGCATCGACCGCCCGGAAAACTGAATCATTGCGCACGAACTCCGACACATAGGCGACCTCCATGCCCAAATGCTGGCGCACCGACTGAAGCACTCGGTCGATCATGAAACCGTCGGAACGGCCCGCGGTGTCTGCGCCGCTTGAAAGGCACGCAAGGATCGACATCTGAACCTCTCGTCGGTGAAACACGATGCGTCCCCGCTACCGTGGCGCATGGTCACCTAAGGGGACGTAAAGGCTTTGGAGCGGGCCGCCGGCCCTTGAGCTGCTGTGCCTCACCAAACGTCTCCTCACGGATTTCATTGGAACGTTCCATTTAAATAGAAACGCTTTAAGCCTTGTAGCGAAGCAGAAGGGCTTCTAATGGGGGCCTTGTAAGCTAATTTATTTGATGATAATGGAACGTTCCATTAAAAGATCAGCGCTTTGCTCATCAAGGACGAAACAGTGCCGCAGCCGCAAGGCAGCAAGGGAAAGGTGACGATTGTCGAGATCGCGGACGCCGCCGGCGTCTCCAAATCGACGGTCTCGCTCGTCCTCACCGGCCGCGGCGCGGTGAAGCCCGAGACCCGCCAGCACGTTCTGCAGACCATGAACCGGCTCGGCTATGTCTATAATCGCGGCGCCGCCAACCTGCGCAATGCGCAGTCCCGTATCGTCGGTCTTGTCCTCAACGACCTCTCCAATCCGTTCTTCGCCGAGTTCGCCATCGGCGTGGAGAAGGTGCTGCAGATGGCCGGCTATGTCGCCTTCATGGCCAACACCGCCGAGAGCGTCGTGCGGCAGGACCAGATGATGCGGATGATGCGCGAACATGGCGCCAGCGGCATCATCCTCTGCCCCGCGCTGGATACGCGGCTCGAGCATCTCGATTGGGCCAAGGCGGCCGGCGCCGCGCTGCTGGTGGCGATCCGCCGCCTGCCGGGAGCGGGAGCGAGCCTGGTGGTTCCAGAGAATCATCTTGGAGCCAGTCGCGTCACCCGCCATCTGATTAATCTCGGGCATGAGCGCATTGCCTTTCTGGGCGGCATGCATTCGATGGTCGTTCGGCAGGAGCGGCATGGCGGCTTCCTTGCGGCGATGGATGCATCCGGCTGCAGCTTTGATCCCGCGCTCAACCTCGAGAGCATGCCGACCCGCGACGGCGGCTTCGGCGCGATGAGCGCGGTGCTCTCGCTCGCGGATCGGCCGACCGCTGTCGTCTGCTACAACGACGTCACAGCCATCGGCGCAATGCTGGCGGCCGCGCGCCACAGCCTCGTCGTCGGGCGCGACATCGCCATCGTCGGCTTCGACGATACCAGCGAGGCGCGGCATGTCTCCCCCGCGCTAACCACCGTCGCGGTCGATCCCGTGGGGCTGGGCGAGCGGGCCGCTGCTCTGCTGCTGAAGCAGATCAACGATCCTGCCGCCGAGCCCGAGAGCTTCATCGGCCCCGCCCATCTCGTCATCCGCGAATCCTGCGGCGCCTATCAGCGCGCGCTCGCCGCCGCCGGCTGAAGCCTTTCGGAAGAGACAAGAGATCATGGCCTTCCCTCGCATCCTCTCCGCCGATGAAGCCGCCGCCCTGATCCCGGACGAGGCAATCGTCACGGTCTCCTCCTCCTCCGGCCTCGGCTGCCCGGACGCGGTACTTGCGGCGATCGGCCGGCGCTTCGATGTGTCCGGCCATCCGCGCAACCTGACGACGTTGCACCCGATCGCGGCCGGCGACATGTGGGGCGTCAAGGGCATCGACCATCTGGCAAAGCCCGGCCTGCTGGCGCGGATCATGGGCGGCTCCTACCCGTCCGGCCCATCCTCGGCCGAGCCGCCTGCGATCTGGAAGATGGTCACGGGCGACGAGATTCCGGCCTACAACATCCCGAGCGGTATCCTCTTCGACATGCATCGCGAAGCTGCCGCCAAGCGTCCGGGCGTGCTGACCAAGATCGGTATGGATACCTTCGTCGATCCCAGGCACCAGGGCTGCGCCATGAATGCGCGCGCTATGGCCGAGCCGATTGTTTCCCGCGTCGAGTTCGACGGTGACGACTGGCTCTATTTCCGCAGCATCGTGCCGAAGGTCGCGATCATCCGCGCCACCACGGCCGACGAGCGCGGCAACCTCTCCTACGAGCACGAGGGCGGCCTGCTCGGTCCGCTCGATCAGGCGCTGGCCGTGCGCAACAATGGCGGTATCGTCATCGCGCAGGTTAAGCGCGTGGTCGAGGCCGGCAGCCTCAACACCCAGGCCGTCTTCGTGCCCGGCATCCTCGTCGATGCGATCGTGGTCGCGCCCGACCAGATGCAGACGACGCAGACCGTCTACGACCCTGCGATCTCCGGTGAGGTGCGCCGGCCGCTGTCGAGCTTCGAGACCCCAGCCTTCGACGTCGCCAAGGTGATCGCGCGACGCGTCGCGCAGGAACTCCGCTATGGCGACGCCGTCAATATCGGCTTCGGCATCTCGGCCAATGTGCCGCGCATTCTGATCGAGGAAGGCCAGCACGGCTCCGTCACCTGGGTCATCGAGCAGGGCGCCGTCGGCGGCGTGCCGCTGCTCGAATTCCAGTTCGGCTGCGCCTCAAATGCGGAGGCGATCGTGCCCTCTCCTTACCAGTTCACCTACTTCCAGGGAGCGGGCTTCGACATGTCGCTGCTCTCCTTCCTGCAGATCGACAGGCAGGGCTGCGTCAACGTTTCCAAGCTCGGCGTCAGGCCCCATGTCACGGCCGGCGCCGGCGGCTTCATCGACATCACCGCGCGCGCCAAACGCATCATCTTCTCCGGCTATTTCAGCGCGGCCGCCAAGCTCGCGATCGCTGACGGGAAGCTCGTCATCGAGAAGGAAGGCAAGGTGAAGAAGTTGGTCGAGGCTGTCGAGCACATCTCCTTCTCGGGCCCGCGCGCTGTCGCACAGGGACAGGACATCACCTATGTCACCGAGCGCTGCGTGATGAAGCTGACGGCCGAGGGCATCGTCGTCACCGAGATCGCGCCGGGCGTCGATCTGGAGCGCGATATCCTCGCCCAAAGCGAGTTCTTACTGAAGGTGCCGAAGCCGCCAAAGCTGATGGACGTTGCGCTCTTCAACGAGGCGCTGATCGGGCTCAAAGTTCCGGCGAGAGCGGCATGAGCGAACCCGTCCGCCTCGACATAGCGTCCGGCATCGCGACGATCACGCTCGCCCGGCCGGAAAAGCTCAATGCGCTCGACGACGTCATGGTCAGTTTGCTCGGCAGGTTCGCTGACGCGATCGATACCGATCGGTCGGTGCGCGCCGTTATCCTGACGGCCGAGGGCAAGGCCTTCTGCGCCGGCGGCGACATCGTCGCCTGGGGAGGGCTCTCACCTTTGGAGATGGGGCAGGGCTGGGTGCGCTCTGGTCACCGCGTCTTCGATAAGCTGGCACGGATGAAGCCGCCGGTCATCGCCGCGATGAACGGCCATGCCCTCGGCGGCGGCCTCGAACTTGCTATCACCGCCGATATCCGCATCTGCGAGGTCCAGGCCAAGATCGGCCTGCCCGAGACCGGGCTCGGCATGATCCCGGGCTGGTCGGGCACACAGCGTCTGGTCAGGCGCCTCGGTGGACAGGTCGCGCGGCGCCTCGCGCTCTCCGGCGAGATCGTGACCGCCGAACAGGCGTTGACGCTCGGCATCGTCGATCAGGTCGTCGAGAAAGGCGGCGCGCTCGCGGCCGCGCAGGCCATGGCCGAGCGCATCTGCCGACGCGGGCCGGTCGCGAACCTCATCGTCAAGCAGCTGATCAATGCCGCCGAGGGCGAGGATAGCGGCGCGGTCATGGAAGCGCTGGCGAGCTCGCTCATTTCCTACACGGATGACGTCAAGGAAGGCGTCGCGGCCTTCCAGCAGAAGCGCACACCGACGTATCGGGGGGAATGAGATGGCGCGCCCCGTTGCCATGATTACCGTCGCAAGACGCGGCATCGGTCTCGCCCTCGCCAAGCCACGACATCGCCTTCAGCGATATCGTCGAGGACGAGGCCGTAGCCGAAGCAATGAAACTGTTAGAAGCGGAAGGGGCGAGGGTCCGCTTTTTCAGGCACGATGTCGCGGAGGTCGCAAGCCATGCCGGTCTCATCGCGGATGTGAAGACCGCCTTTGGCCGGCTTGTTCTCTTCGTCTCACGGAAGAGTAGATCACCGCGATTATCAGGGAACAGGAATCGGTTGTCACGGTCGGCGAACTCTGCCGCAAGCAGGTGTGAGCGACGTCAGCATCTACAAGCGGAAGGCGAAGTTCGGTGGTATAAATGACAGCTCAGTTCAGCGCCCAAAGATACGCGAGTGTCGCGGCAATGCCGAGCGTCGTTCGGACGGCATGAAGGCGACCCCAGCTTTCGATCAAGCTACGCGACGCCGGTCCCGCATCAGCTTCGGCAATCGCCTTCAACTTGTTATTCGTCGGCATCATGCCCAGCAGGGTGTAGGGCCAGTTGGCCAGGATCAGGGCTGCTCCAACAACCCAGCGCCAATCTTTTGTGAGCCACGCCGCAGCAAGGCCCATTGAGGCAGAGGCAACTGCCAAGCTGCCTTGCATGACGAAGCCGCCCGCATAACTCGGCTTCCACTCCTTCAACATGCTCTTATCATCAAGACCGAGACGCGCAGGTTGTTCCGCGATGTTTATGTAAAAAGCAGCCCCTCCGAAGGCTGCGGCCAACACAAGAGCGATTTGTCCCGCAATCATCCCAGTTGGCCTTTTTTATCTCGTGCACTTTGCGAAATACTATTCCGAGTTTGTGATGTTGACCAGCGGGCATGGTCAGCAGCCTCATATTCGCCAGAGAAAACTGCCTGAGCAAGGCAGTAGAGATCCGCTCGCCGACGCTCGGAAATCCTTGATCCTGCAGGGTGCGCTCTCGCGCTGACCGTGCGCTGTGAGCGCCGCGGCACAATCGCGCCACATCGGCTCCGGGATTTCCTGTGCCGCGTCCGGAAACCTCCTTGGCGGGCCGCTGCCGGCGTCCTTTAGCGCTTAGAGGATCGGGGCGAGACCACAATGGCGACAATCAGAAAGCTCCGAGGCCGCTGGCCGGTGCGACGGCGCGGCATGGCCCCTCGCGCGAAGAGCTTCGACAAGAAGACCGACTGCCGTTGACATGGCCCATCTGGTTGGTGACGTGGGCGAAGCAGACGGCGCGCTTGCCGCAAGCCTGCGCGAAGGCATACAGCGCGGCAGCCTCCATCTCGACGGCGAGCAGGCCGCGTGCGGTCATGGTGGCGATGGCGCGCTCCGTCTCCCTGAAAGGCGCGTCGGTAGTCCAGGTCGCGCCGCGCAGCACCGGCTCACGCATGCCGTCGAAGGCGCTCTCGAGCGCAGCGATGACGCCAGTGTCGGCCTGGGCGAAGTCCGATGGCGGCAAGTAATGGTAGCTCGTGCCCTCGTCGCGCAGGGCCTGTTCGATCAGGATGAAATAAGGCGGCGGCCGCACCGGCTGCAGTTGCCCAGACGAGGTCATGCTGATCAGAAGCCTGCAGCCGGCGGCGAAGAACTGTTCCGCCACCAGCACGGCATAGGAAGCGCCGACGACGCAGCCAACGATGCCAAACTCGACGTCGCCCTCCACGAAACGATCTAGTTCGCTGTGATAGCAGGCCCAATCTCGGTCAGTCGTTGCGCGTCCGTCCTGGCGCAGCCGCCGGACGAGATCGCCATCGGGGTCGAGCACGCAGATCGCCGGCACGTCGCGCACGGCCAGACCTTCGTGGCGGCGCTTCGCGCAGCAGGTTTCCCGGCTCGAAGGCGGATGCTTCAGAGTGGTGCTTGTTGGCCAGTATCGGCATGGGCCTGTCGCGGTGGTCTGTCATGGTGTCGTGGGCTCGCTCGCCAGGCCTTGCGCCATTCTGGTCATGACTGCACCGCCGCTCACGTCGCTGACTTCCTAAACAGGCACCAGATGAAATCCTGACGATTCCCGGCGGGCGTCAGATGTGTCTGCGGCTGTTGGTTTACGAGTTCATAGTCCGCCCCGAGCTCTGCCTGGAGCATAGCTGCCGAATAGCGCCTCACGGGAAGTCCGCTGCATCGCTCCGGGCCGGTCAGGGAGAAGGGCGCGAGGATGACGAAGCCCCCAGGCCTGAGGCCGCAATCGAGGGCGCGGACATAGGCGGCGCGGTCGGCTGCCTCGACGAGGAAATGAAACACCGCACGGTCGTGCCAGAGTGCAAAGGCGTCCTGCGGGGGATGCCAAGCGGTCACGTCCTGGGCGCACCATGTCACGCGGCCGCCGTGGTCTCCCAACCGCTTCTGCGCGACGGCGAGGCCGGCCTCGGCGATGTCGAGCACGGTCAGGGTCGAGTGGCCGGCACCCAGCAACCTGTCGATCAGCACAGAGGCGCCGCCACCGATGTCGATGATGGGGGCATTGGCGCTGATCCCGGAACGCGCGATCAGGTCGAGCGAGAGCGTCGGGTCGTCCTGGAACCAGCTGACCTCGTCCGCCTGCCGGGTGCTGTAAACATTTTCCCAATGCTGCTGGCGCGGGCTCGACATGGCTGGCTCTCCGATGCTGCGACGACCCCTTGGGCCGCCGGCCGTTTGGCGGCAGCAAAGCCCGTCATGACGAGGCGGTCATCCCCCGCCGACGCACGAATTACGTCTAACACAACGTCCTCGTGTCACGCAGGCGTCACGTCTGCGCATTAGCAATAATCCGAACTATAATGATTTTTGTTCGGATTATACGAACGAATTTCTGCTGAAGGAGAGTGTTGATGCTGTCGGTTGTCGATGTTTCCGTCACCTACCCGAACGGTGTCGAGGCACTGAAGACGACTAATGCGACTTTCGCGCGCGGGCAGTTCATCGTGCTGCTCGGCAAGTCGGGCGCCGGGAAATCAACCCTTCTGCGTAGCCTGAACGGACTTGTCCGGCCGACGCAGGGCGATGTCCGGAGCGAGGGGCACGGATCGATCTTCGCCAGCGGGGCGACGTTGCGGGCCCACCGCCGCCGGACGGGCATGATCTTCCAGCAACACCACTTGATCGGCCGTCTGACGGCGCTTGAGAACGTTCTGACCGGCCGCCTGGCTTCACACGGGTTTCTGAGGTCGCTCGCGCCTCTGCCCCGCGCTGATCGAGTCATGGCGCTTGAGGCTCTCGACCGGGTCGGTCTTGCCGACCGCGCACTGGATCGCGCCGATCAACTCTCGGGCGGGCAGCAGCAACGGGTCGGGATAGCGCGTGCGATGGCGCAGAAGCCCGAGATCGTGCTTGCAGACGAGCCGGTCGCTAGCCTTGATCCCGCGACCGCCGCCAAGGTGCTGGAGGACCTGCACCGGATCTGCCGGGAAGATGGCATCACCGCGATCGTCAGCCTTCATCAGGTCGAACTGGCGCGCCAGTTCGGCGACCGGATCTTTGGCCTGGCGAAGGGAGAGATCGTGTTCGAGGACGGTCCCGAGTCAGTCGGCGGCATCGCTCTCGACCACATTTACCAGACGCGCACGGCCGAACTTGTCGCCGCCTAAAAATCGACCCCTACAATCGATCAGGACATCGTCATGAAGCGCAGAACGTTCATCGCCTCAGCCGCTACGGCCGGCCTATTTGCTCTGGCCGGCCCTGCCTCCGCCGACAAGGCAAACCCGGACAAACTGCGCATTGCGCTTTTGCCGGATGAGAACGCGTCCACGATCATCCAAAATGCGCAGCCGCTCAAACTCTTTCTGGAGAAGACGATTGGCAAGCCCGTCGAGATCATCGTGACGACTGACTATTCGTCAATGATCGAGGCGATGCGGTTCGGTCGGATCGAGGTCGGATATTTTGGTCCGTTCTCCTACGTCCTGGCGAAGTCGAAGGCGCCGGAAATCGAGCCGTTCGCTGTCGGCGTCGAGAAGGGCAAGCCGAACTATAACTCCATTCTGATCGCCAACGTCGATGGTCCGGTTAAGGAACTGGCTGACGTGAAAGGCAAGCCGTTCGCATTCGGCGATCAGGCTTCGACGTCGAGCCATCTCGCGCCGCGCGCGCATCTGGCCAAGAACGGCCTGATCGGGGACAAGGATTACAAGGTCGTCCATCTTGGCAAGCACGATGCGGTGGCGCGAGCAGTCGCGGCCGGACAGATTCCCGCCGGCGCCCTGTCGGAGGCGATCTATAGGGTTCTGGTCGAGACAAACAAGGTCGATGCGACCAAGCTCAGGCAAATCGCTCTGTCGGACCCGATCCCGAACTACCCGATGACGATTCAGGGCTACCTCAAGCCTGAACTCAAGGACGCGATCAGGAAGGCGTTCCTCGAACTCAAGGATCCCGAGATCCTCAAGCTGTTCCGTGTCGAGCGGCTCGCGCCAGCCACCGACAAGGACTATGACGTCTTGCGCGACATGGCGAAGATCCTCAATCTCGATATCGCCAAGCTCGGGTGAATGGCATGAGCGCATCCGGGTCCTTCGATACAATTCTTGCCGAAGAACGCCGCTCCGCCTTGCGTGGGGCGGGGCTTCTGGCCGCGATCATCGCCGTCTGCGTCATCGCGTTGGGTGTGACGGGATTTTTCGACCTCCAGCGCTTCATCGAGAGCGGCCCGGCGATCAGCCAGCTTGCCGACGAAATGATCCCGCCCGATTTCGGGCGCTGGCAGTCTTGGCTGCGGCCGCTATTTGACACCCTTGCCATGTCGATCGCGGGCACGGCGCTCGCGGTCGTCTTCTCGCTGCCGCTGGCGCTGTTGGCCGCCCCGAACACCAGCCCGCACCCGGCTGTCTGTTTTGCCGTCCGAACCCTTTTGGCGTTCCTCCGTTCCGTGCCGGAGATCATCCTTGGCGTGCTGTTTGTGGCGGCCGTCGGCTTTGGCGCATTGCCCGGCGTATTGGCGCTGGCGCTTCACTCGGTCGGGATGGTCGGCAAGTTCTACGCTGAGGCGATCGAACATGTTGACCCCAAACCTCTGGAAGCGGCGCGAGCGGCCGGCGCGACACCACTGCAGGTCATCGCGCATGCGGTCCTGCCGCAGGTCCTGCCGCAGCTCACGGACGTGACGATCTATCGCTGGGAGTATCATTTCCGCGCTTCGGCCGTGCTTGGCATCGTCGGAGCCGGCGGGATCGGGTTCGAGCTGATCGCGGCCTTGCGCCTGCTGAACTATGATCAAGTATCGGCGATCCTGCTCTCAATTCTCGCCTGCGTCGTCGCCGTCGACAGCATCGGCGCATCTCTCCGAAAGTCTCTAAAATGACAAGCTCGCCATTGGCGGCCTTGCCTCTTGTTGTCCTGACCAGCCGGTCCTTCGACGAAACCCGCGCGACGTTCGATGGCGCGGCGCGTGTTTTGTCCAACCAGGCGGTCGAGCCTTGGTCGCGCGAGTCGCTCATCGAGCGCTGCCAAGGCGCGTCCGCTCTCATGGCGTTCATGCATGATTACATCGACGGCGCTTTTCTCGATCGATGCCCCGATCTGCGGATTATCGGCGCCGCGTTGAAGGGCTATGACAACATCGACGTCGAAGCGGCGACGGAGCGCGGCGTGTGGGTCACCATCGTGCCCGACCTGCTGACCGTGCCAACGGCAGAGCTGGCGGTCGGGCTCACGATCGCGCTTGGACGCCATATCCGGATCGGCGACGAGCGAATCCGGCATGACGGCTTCGCAGGTTGGCGGCCGCAACTGTACGGGACAGGTCTGTCGGGTTCAACCGTTGGAATCGTCGGGTTTGGACAAGTGGGGCAGGCCATCGCGCGATGCTTGTCGGGCTTCAACTGTCGGCTGATCGCCTGCGATGCGAAGGATCGCGAGATATCCCAGCCCATCGAGATGGTGGCGCTGTCGGCTTTGCTGGCACAGGCCGACATCGTGATCCTGGGACTCCCGCTGACCCCAAGCACTCTTTCTTTGATGGACGCCGCCACCATCGCCCAGATGAAACCGGGTGCTCTCCTGGTCAATCCAGCCCGTGGGTCGCTCGTCGACGAGCAAGCTGTCGCCGATGCCCTCGATAGCGGTCGACTGGGCGGCTACGCTGCCGACGTCTTCGAATGCGAGGATTGGGCGAGGCCCGACCGACCTCTCGCGATCCATCCTCAACTGATCGCGCAACGGGCCCGCACTGTCCTGACGCCGCATCTCGGCTCGGCGGTGACCCTAGCGCGGCGCCAGATCGAGCTATCGGCCGCGCATAGCATCCTTCAAGCTCTGGCTGGGGCCGCGCCTGACGGCGCGGTCAACCAACCTTATATCTGATGCGCTCTCTGGATGACGTCTGATCGATGCTGAATCTTGTCCATGCGCGAACCTTTCTAGCAATTGTCGAGACGCGTGGGGTGAGATCGGCTGCGCGCCTGCTCGAACTCGCGCCGTCGACGATCATCGATCACATCCGCCAGTTGGAAGAGGAACTGGCTGTTCTCCTGCTCGATCGCCAGACCCGAGAGGCCAGAACAACGGCGGAAGGGGAGCGTTTCCTGCCCATCGCGCGTGCGCTCGTCGAAACAGCCGAGCGCGCGCCTGCCCTGTTGCGCGATCGCCGTTTGCGAATTGTCTCCTCGAGCAATGTCGGCATCTACATGCTGCAGCCATCGATCGCGGATTTTCAGACCACGACCGGCATCACTGTCGAAACCTGGATTGGCCCCAATCCCGATGCGATCGACCGCATGGGGCGCGGCGAAGCCGATCTTGCCGTGCTGGAATGGTGGGACGAGCGAAAGGGCTTCTCGGCCCGGACATGGGCATGCGAGCCGCTCGTGATCATCGTTGCCCCCGGTCATCGCTGGGGCGGGCTTGACGCGCTCACGGTCGAGGAGTTGCTCACAGAGCCATTGCTGGGTGGTGAGCCTGGGACAGGGACAGGCCGGCTGCTGCGTCAGCAGCTTGGACCCCTGGCGGATCAATTGATGACGATCGGCGGTTTGGGGAGCACGGAGGCTGTCAAGCGCGCCGTGCGTGCGGGTCGCGGTGCTTCCGTCGTGATGAGGTCGGCCGTTACAGACGAGATTGCGGCTCATCAACTGGTGGCGCTGTCTTTGCGCGGGATCGCGCTGTCCAAAGAGATCAAGATGGTCGTCCCAGAGGCTCTGCCATCTACGGCTCCCGCGATGGGTTTTTTCGCGGATGCCGGTCCGGAGCGTTCATACACGGTTATATGAGGGCGATCACTCGACCTCATCGGCACGAGGATAAACGATGACGTTGTCGCGGGCGGCGTTGAGCCTGCCATAGGTTTTGAAAGCCAGCTTCATCGAGCGGAAGACCCGGCCGGATGAGAGCTGAACGTCGCCGGCATCGAAAATGGCGTATTTCGCGGCTTCGGTCATGGGGCGCACCTTGGGTCTGTTCGCTGCTCATAGCGTTAGCCGGTGCGCCCTGAGCGCGACCAGGCGCTCACAGGCTGCGCTGGCGCTGGAACGACAGTATGGGTGCTTCGAACGCCACGAAGCCAGCTGGAGAATCTCCCTGAGCTTCCTACGATGCTTCTGGAAGTGGCTCGGCGCTGTCGCGCCCGTCCCGCGCACTTTTGACAATGTTTCTGTCGCGAGCCGGCCGAGGGTGGGATGCACTACGTTGGTCGCTGGCAGCATCGGTCTGCTTCGCGCATCGAGAGGATGCAGATTCTCCTTCGGTTCAAGCGTCACGCAGTCCGTGAGAACACCGCGCAGGGGTGTCCGATTGCGGAGACGGCCGAGCGTCTGAAGATCAGCAAATACTTGCGCGAATCTATCAGAAATTTCACCAAATCGCTTCACCTTGGTGCAGTGACATGAACCACTGGAATGCTCATGCCATTACGATCGCCCTTCGATGCTGGCTGGCCGCGCTATGCCGTGGCATCGCACGTTCTGTTTTGGAGCACTGCGGCCGCGTTCCTCCTCAGCTGTGTGGGAGGCTATGCAGGACTGATCGGTGGCCAGATCGTTATCTCGCTGTTCTGGTTTTGGATAGCTTCTGGATTTCTTCTGGGTTTGGCCGCTTCATTCTCAGGAAAACTATACATCGGAAACCAGGTCTTCAGGCGATCACCTCTGACAGGCTGGGTGGCCAGGACGGCGGGTATTGTCGTTTCGGCATTGGCGGCGTTCATCATGCTTTTTGCCTACGGGCTCATGCACGTGCGGTTCGGTTGAGCGCCCAAGGCGAACTGCGCGTCGCCCGTTCATGGTTTGATCTCAAAGCCGCGATCGGAAACCGAGGCGGTGAAGACGAAGGAACAGCTGATCATGATGACGGTCAGGACGGCGGCGACAGTCTTGGTCACCCGCCCCCGCCACAACCGCGGCGCGCCCGACACGCTTCGAACACGTGACCACGGCCGCTTTGGGCCCTTGCTCGCCGCAAATCCCTCGTTGCCCCCCCCGCGCCGCGATCGGCTATTGCCCTTTTACGGATTGCGCCCGTAGCTCAGCTGGATAGAGCGCTGCCCTCCGAAGCTGGGTTTTTGCCGGAAGCGCGACCTAAATTACATCCCCGGAGAGCCGAAACTGACGCTACCCAGTCACTCTGACTGATCCCATCACAGCATCCGTCGCGTCGCCCCGCGCGTCGCGGGCGGTGGCCTTCACCATGGCGCTACCGACTGAGCCAGACCAACGCCATTGGAACAGCCTCGACATAGGTCACGAGTGCGAGCACGGCGAGCGCAATCGCAAACATCGGCAGCAACTCCCGGGAGATCGCACCCATCCCGACATTCGCGATCCGCGCCGCAACGAACAGGGTGCCGCCGACCGGCGGTGTGTAGAGCCCGATCGCGAGATTGAAGGTCATGATCAGCCCGAGATGGACCGGATCGACACCGAACGCCGTTGCGGTCGGAATGAACAACGGCGCGGTCAGGATGAGCGCAGGCAGTGGTTCGAGGAAGATGCCGATCAGGATCAGGAGAACGTTCAGCAGTGCGAGGAACACCCATTTCGAACTGGAAATCTGGGCGATCCAGGCCGAGAACTGCGCTGGCACCTGCTCGACCGTGATCAGCCAGGCGAGCGCCGCCGTTGCGCCGATCACCACCAAGACGACCGCGCTGGTGATCATCGCCTGGAGGGCGAGCCCAGGCAGCGCGCTGAGCGGCAACTCGCGATAGACCACGAACGCCAGCAACAGCCCATAGACGACGGCGATCGCGGCAGCCTCGGTTGGTGTGAACAATCCGCTGTAAATGCCGCCCAGAATGATCACGGGGGCGATCAGCGCCGGAACCGTGTCGAGGAAGGAGGCGCGAAGCTGCCTGAAGTCGGGCCGTGCGCCGCCGACGTCGCAGCCGAGCTTGCGGCCCTTGTAGATGCACAGTCCCATCAGGCAGCCAGCAAACAGCAGGCCGGGAACCACGCCCGACAGAAACAGCTCCGCCACGGAGACGTTACCAACGAAGCCGTAGACCAACAGCGGGATTGAGGGCGGGATCAGGATGCCCAGCGTGCCTGAAGTGGCGACCAGTGCCGCCGAAAATGGGGGCGGATAACCCTTCCGCTTCATGCCGGGGATCATGACCGAGCCGATCGCGGCTGAATCCGCGACGGCCGAGCCGGAGATCGCGCCAAACAGCGTCGCGGACGAGACGGTGACGACGCCGAGCCCGCCCGGCAGGAAGCCCAGGAGACTGCTCGCAAAGGCGATCAGCCGGCGTCCGACGCCGCCCTGGCTGATCAACTCACCGGCCAGGACGAACAGGGGAATTGCAGCGAGATACAGGGGCTCCACGCCGCCGACATAGGTCAGGAAGATCGCTTCCATTGGGTAGAAGCGCCCGAACACGGCGATCGTGGCGATCGTGGTCAGCAGTAGGGACCAGACCAGCGGCATGCCGAGCAGCGCTAGGCCGAAGAAGAGCACGCAGATGACGACTAGGACCACGGCGTTACTCCACGGCCGGTGCGAGGGCGGTCTCGCCGCGTAGCAAGAGCGATGCGTCATAGGCGACGTAGATCGCCGTGAGCAGTGACCCAATCGGCATCGCGAGATATTGGAGACCCACCGGCCAGTGCAGCACGCTCATCTCCTGAGTCATCGTGCGCTCGACGATCAGCAGGCCGCGCCAGATCAGAAGGCCAAGGAGGATCAGCACCGCGAGCCGCGTCGCCAGTTCCAGCCCGCGACGCGTTCGCGGCGCAGCCGCCTCGATCAGTTCGGATATCCGCATATGGGCTCCACGCCGTGCCGCGGCGGCGGCTCCGACAAACGTCGCCCAGACCAGGCAGAATTCACCGAACTCGGTGTTCCAAGCGATGTCGATGTTCAGGAAACCGCGCGCCAGGACATTGGTGAACATCACCACGACGAGCACGAGCGAGAGCCCGACCAGAGCGATGTCGATGGCATCGCCCAGAACCCGCAGGACAATGGGTTCAGGGCGCACGCGTCAGTTGGACGGGAGAGCTTTGCGGATGGCGTCGGCTGACGCGAGCATCGCATCAACATCCTTGGCGCCGAACGCGTCTTTCGCCTTCTGGTAGACCGGCTGGACGGCGTCGCGGAACGGCCCGATCGCGGGTTTCGCGACTTTGGCACCCTTGGCCGTCATTTCAGCCAATTGCCGTTCCTCGTCACCCCGCACGAGTTGGCGAGACAGAGCCGAGGACTCCTTGGCGGCCTTCGACACGGCGTCCCGATCCTCGGCCGACAGCCGCTGCCAGGTCGCTTCCGCGATGGCGAGCGGCAGTGGCGAGTAGACATGTCGCGTCAGCGTGATATTGGGCGCGACCTCGTAGAAGCGCAGGGAGTAGATCGTATCGGTCGGATTCTCCTGACCGATGACCGTGCCCTGCTGGATGGCGAGATAGACCTCGGTCACCGGCAAGACGATCGGCGAGAAGCCGATCGACTCCATGATCCAGCGGATCATGTCATTCGGGAAAACCCGCATCTTCTTGCCCTTGGCGTCGGCCGGGCTCGCGAGCGGGTCCTTGGTGGTGAAGGAGCGGAAGCCCGCTTCCCAGGTGGAGAGGATGCGGATGCCCTTCTTGGGCAGTTCGTCGAACTGCGCCTTGAGGTACGGCGACTCGTCGTAGAGTTTCCAGCCCTGCTCGTAGGTATCGACCAGGAACGGCAGCCCGGCGAGGTTCAAGGCCTTGTTCTGCGTCGCATAGGTGCCGGTCGCCGTCACCGTGAAGTCGATGCCGCCCAGCTGCAGCTGCTCCACCGCCTTGGGATCGTTTGCAAGCTGGCCGGAGTGAAAGACCTGCACCTTGAGCTTGCCCTTGGAATACTCCTCGACCTTCTGGGCGAAGAGCTCGGCTGCCTTCTGACGTGAGCCGACGGGCGTGTCGGTGTGGCTGAAGCGCAGTGTCGTCTGCGCGAGCGCGGAACCGGCGCAAAGCGCCGATAGAAGGCCCGCCCCCAGGATTGCTGCGAATTGACGCTTTGTCGTCATGGCTTGTCCTCCCTTGTGGCCGGCACGTGGTCAGCCAGCTGGTCACGCTTCCTCGCCGTCCGCTCTTGTCGGCGGTTGGCAGATCATCCCTGATGCAGAGGCGGTTGCCTTCGCTGCATCTTGGATTTATGCATACATTAACAAACGCGCTAGTCAACGCATCAATCTGGATCGGATCCTCGGCATGGCAGAACCTGCGACCCCTGAACGCGCAGGCAGCATCGCGCTGGATAGCTTGGCGTTCCTGGGTCGCGGGCTCAGCCGTCCGGAATGCGTCGTCACCCATCGCTCCGGCCTGCTCTTCGCCGCGGACTGGACGGGCAGCGGCGGCGTCGCGCTGATCGCGCCCGAGGGGCGGGTCACGCGCCTGCTGGCGCGGGATCGCACGACGCCGCTGCGACCCAACGGCATCGCCCTGGAGCCGGGAGGGTCCTTCCTCATCGCCCATCTCGGACAGGATGATGGCGGTCTGTTCAGGCTGTATCCGGATGGCCGGACCGAGACGCTGGTCGCGCATATCGACGGGGCACCGATCCCACCTTCGAATTTCGCTCTGCGCGACCGGCGCGGGCGCATCTGGCTCACCGTATCGACTCGGATCATGCCCCGAGGCGACGACTACCGCCCGACGGCCTCGTCGGGCTTCATCGCACTGGTCGAGAACGGCGTCGCCCGCATCGTCGCCGATGGCCTGGGCTATGCCAACGAATGTGCCCTCTCCGCCGATGAGCGCCATCTTCTTGTCAACGAGACCTTCGCGCGGCGGCTCACCCGGTTCGACGTCGGGCCCGATGGCGATCTGTCAAATCGCACGACATTGGCCAGCTTCGGCGAGGGCACGTTTCCCGACGGCGTCGTCCTGGACGGTGAGGGCTGTGCATGGGTCACCAGCATCGTCTCGAACCGCGTGATCCGCGTCAGCCCCGACGGCGCGCAACAGGTCATGCTCGAGGACTCGCAGCCGGAGCACCTCGCCTGGGTCGAGGCGGCCTTCCAGGCAGGCACGATGGGGCGGCCGCATCTCGACGGGGTCAAGAGCGACAGACTGAAGAATGTCTCCAGTCTCGCCTTCGGAGGCGCGGCTTTGACGACAGCCTATCTCGGCTGCCTTCTGGACGATCGGGTACCCTTTTTCGACACGGCCGTGAAGGGCGAGCGTCCGACCCATTACGATTTCGACATCGGCCCTCTGGCGGCGCTTGCCGCCAGTCGGTCACCCGACGAATCTCCGACGAGGACATCATGAGCGCCAACGACACATTCCAGATCTGCGTGCTGCCGGGCGATGGCATCGGCGTTGAGGTAACGGCACCGAGCCTCGCCGTCCTGGAGGCTGCGACCGGGCGCATCGGCGGCTTCCGCCTGGCATTCGACCAAAGGCAGGCCGGCGCCTTGTGCTACCGCGACACGGGCGTTGCCCTGCCGAGGGAAACGCTCGCGGCGGCGGCGCAGGCCGATGCCATCCTGCTCGGCGCGATGGGCTGGCCCGATATCCGCTACGCAGACGGAACCGAAATCTCACCGCAGATCGATCTGCGCATCGAGTTCGGGCTCTATGCCGGCGTCCGTCCGGTCAGGACATTGCCGAACATGAAGCCCGTCCTGGCTGATGAGCGGGCGCGGACGCTGGATTTCGTGGTGATCCGGGAGTCCACGGAAGGCCTCTTCTCCTCACGGGGCAAGGGCGTTGTCGTCGAAGACCGTGAGGCGCGCGACACAATGGTCATCACGCGGGCGGTTTGCGAACGCCTGTTCGACTTCTCCTTCCGCCTCGCGCGTGAGCGGAAGGGCCGCGGCGGCAAGGGGGTCGTGACCTGCGTCGACAAAGCCAATGTGTTCGCAAGCTTCGCCTTCTTCCGGAAGGTTTTCGACGAACGGTCGAGGCTGTTCCCGGACATCCGCGCAGAGCATGCCTACATCGACGCCACGGCGCTGAACATGGTCCGCCGGCCGTGGGACCTCGATGTGCTGGTCACCGAGAACATGTTCGGCGACATTCTTTCCGACCTCGGCGCCGGCCTGATGGGCGGGATGGGCTTTGCCCCCTCGGCGGACATCGGCGACCGCCAGGCCGTGTTCCAGCCCTGCCACGGCACAGCCCCCGACATCGCCGGTCAGGACAAGGCGAACCCGACCGCGATGTTCCTGTCTGCCGCGATGATGCTGGAATGGCTCGGTGCCAAGCATCAGCGACCCGAAGCCATCATGGCGGGAGGGCTGATCCGCTCGGCTGTGGACATGGCCTTCGCCGATGGCCTCCAGCCCTGCGAAATCGGGGGCCGAGACGGCACGCGCGAGATCACGCGACGCGTCCTTGACGCGATCGGGCTCTGCGAGCCGGTTGCGGCCTGAACCGATGCCGCTTCCCCCTCCCATCCGCGTCGCAGCGGTCGGCGCTGGCTATTTCAGCCGGTTCCAGTATCGCGCCTGGAATCGGATCCCCGAGGTCGCCCTGGTCGGCATCTGCAACCGGACGCTCGACCCGGCTCTCGCCTTTGCGACAGAGTTTGCGATTCCCGGGGCGTTCGACGACCTCGGTCGCATGCTCGACGAGACCCGACCCGATCTGGTCGACATCATCACCCCGCCGGAAACCCATCTCGCGACCATCGCGTCGGTGGCCGCGCGCGGCATCGACATCATCTGCCAAAAGCCATTCTGCCGCACGCTGGCCGAAGCCAAACAGGCGATGGACATCGCCGATCAGGCGGGTGTCACGGTGACCATTCATGAGAACTTCCGCTTCCAGCCCTGGCACCGAGAGATCAAGCGACTGTTGGACGAAGGGGCCCTCGGCGAGGTCTACCAGGCGATGTTTCGTCTGCGGCCCGGCGACGGTCAGGGGGAACGAGCCTATCTTGATCGCCAGCCCTATTTTCAGACAATGCCGCGGCTGCTCGTGCACGAGACGGCCATCCACCTGATCGACACGTTTCGCTTCCTCTTCGGCGAGGCGGAGGGGGTCTTCGCAGCCCTGCGCAAGTTGAACCCGCGGATCGCGGGCGAGGATGCGGGCCTGATTCTGCTGGAGATGAAGAACGGCGTGCGCTGCCTGTTTGACGGCAATCGCCTGGCCGACCACAAGGCCCGCAACCGCCGCTTGACGATGGGCGAGATGGTGATCGAGGGGCAAAGAGGCACGCTTTCGCTCGATGGCGATGGTGGGTTGACGTTGCGCCCTCATGGCGAGAATGAAGCTCGGGTCGTCGACTATGCGTGGTCCGACACGGATTTCGGCGGCGACTGCGTATATGGCTTGCAGCGCCATGTCATCGATCATCGACTTGGCCGCGGGCATCTGGAGAATACGGGGCGCGCCTATCTGACCAACATCGAGATTGAGGAAACGGTTTATGCCTCTGACGCCGAAAGACGGCGCATCGCACTTTGAGCAAGATCGGGTCTCAAGCGCCGAACGCGCCTATCGAGCGCTGAAGGACTTGATTCTTTCGAACGAGTTGCCGGCAGGCAGTCAGTTGCTCGAGCAGGAGGCCGCCCTGCGCCTGGGCATGAGTCGCACGCCCGTTCGCGAGGCCATGATCCGGCTCGAGCAGGATGGCGTCGTCGAGATCAGGCCGCGCCATGGCATGCGCGTCCTGCCGGTTTCTGCCGCCGACATGCGCGAGATCTACGACGTTCTGACTTCGCTAGAAGCGACGGCGGCGGAAATGGTCGCGCGCAAAGGCGTCACGGCCGAGGAGCTTCAAGGATTGAGCGACAATCTCGACGGTTGGGCGGCAGCGGATCATCGTTTCCATGAACTCCTGGTGAAACTGACCGGCAATCAGCGCCTGCAGCAGATCGTGACACAGCTTAGCGAGCAGGCCCACCGCGCGCGAATGCTGACGCTGAGACTCCGACCGAAGCCGATCGGCTCCAATCGCGACCATGCGATGTTGGTGGATGCAATTGCAGCACAGGATGGGGAGGCTGCACGCAGCATTCACCATGAGCATCGTGCAAAGGCTGGAGACATGCTTGTCAGCCTGCTTGATAGCCTCGGGTTCAAGCAGCTGTAGGATAGCCTCAACATACGCAAGCGAGGTGCCTTCGGCGGGTTCTGAAGCCTCTACCTTTGTCCTAGCCCGCAACAGTTAAGAGCATTTGCGTTTTACAGAGCGCGGAACTGCTCCTCGAACTCGTCCGGGATCAATCCATGCCGGGCGAGCACATCGAGGGCGCTGACCCCGCCTTGGCCGCACCCAATTGTGCTTCCGGCCGCCGACAATAGAGATTGAACGAACGCGCTCGGGATCGGCATACTCCCGCCAAGGCATCAGAATGGACATCGTTAGGGCCTCCTGTGGACGGGCTGCGGACATGCGACACTGGCCCACAAAGGAAAGCCCCTGGCCTTCTCGCCAGGGGCTCGATGGTGCGTCACGCGATCAGCGGCAGATGGTCTTGTAGCCGACGATGATGGTCTCGCCGGAGTAGCGGTCGAAGCGCTTGATCGGCTTCTCGAAGCAGTCCTCCTCGGCCTCGACGAAGCGCACCGGGCGCTGATGGCCATAGTCCGCGTGACGCAGGTCGCGGTCATGGAAGCTGCGGTAGCGGGGCTCGGCGGCGCGGGCCTGGTTGCTGACGATCGCCGCGCCGATCAGGGCGCCGGTGAGGCCGAGCAGGGCCCCGGCGGCAGCCGTCTTGCGGCTGTGCTGCTTGACAGGCTTGACGTTGAACCCGCGGTCGGTGGCCGAGGCGCTGGAGACGAAGGAGCCGCTGATCAGGGCGACGGTCAGGGCGGCGGCGACGGTCTTGCTGCAAACCTTGGTGAAGCTCTGGGTCATGACGCTCATCCTCTGGCGGGGCGGCGATCCGTTCGCCGATGAATCGACCCTAGAGGGGCGCGCATCGGTGCGCTGTTCCGGCGGGAACAGGCCGGCGCGCCTGGCGCTTCAGAGCGGTGCTACGGGTATGGTGTCGGGCCACGGCGTCGATCCATCGAGAGCCCGGGTCTTCTCATTATCGACGTTCAGTCGTCTTTCTGCGAAGGCGTCGGTGGATATGGCAAGCTGCGCCCCGTAGGATCAGGTCTCAGAGCCGCCTCCGCGTGGGGCAGGCGGGCACAGGCCCCGACGGAATGCCACCACACCGATGCGGACCTGACTCATGAGGACCTTCAAGATTCTGACGCTCGCTGGGCTCGGCGTGCTCACTGGGCTCGCGATCGGCAAGGGCACGGACTGGAGCCATGTGATGAGCACGATCCAGAGCTTGCTCGGGAAATCTTGACAGCCGGCGCAGGTGGAATCTCGGCCTAAGCGCGACATGATTGTCGTGAAATGGCGCGGATATGATGGGATGCGTTCGCCGCAACCACTGCTCGTTTGAAGCCGGAGGTCGCTCGGGCTGCCATCAAGGGCAAGAAGGTTCTGGCCGACCTGGCTCTGAAGTTCGACACTCAGCGAAAGCGCCGTCTTGACGCTGCAGCGCCATGGTCATCAGCCTGCGCCGCTTAAACTAATCAGTTCGTGAGCCTTTGCGGAATCGGAGCCGGTTTCACCAGGGGGAAGCAGCGGCATAGAACTGAAGTGCATGAGGATACGCTTCAGTGCCGCCGCGCTGCTCTCGTCTTCGACGCTTTCGAGCGCGTCGTTCAGCACCACGCAAATGTCATTCGCTTCGACTCTCTCCATCTCCCAGTCCGGATACAGACGCTCGCGCTTCTCCTCACTTTGGCTGAGCGAGACGATATCGTAATGGCGCGGATCGTTATGCAGGCTCGCAATCAAATTCTTTATCTGGGCGGGCGGCCCCTCAATCCATTGGAAGAAGACGCCACCCCCAAAAACCAGCACGCCGGTGATGCCGTGCGCGCGATTGCGGCGTTGAGCAGACTCAACGATGCGGCCGACCTCGGCGTCGTCAACGTCTTCAGCGGCACGGCTGCAGTAGACGAAATGACGAAGCCTGGGAAGCGAGGCATCGTCCAATTCAGAAACACGTTGCAAACCGTATTCGTCGAACATGGCGAGCCCTCCCGCAACCGTAGGGTGTGTTGCCCTGGGATTGCTTCACCTCAACACAATGCGTAGATCATGGAAGCAGGCTGCGCGGCAATACGCAACTTGTTGGTCGATCCTGTGAAAGTAGACTGCTTACGCAAGGCGGTCGAGATCCACTCGGCGAAGTTCTGGAACCATTGATACTGCTGCGTGCGTCTTCTCGGTGATTGTGGTCTGCGCGTGCCGCGGCACGATCGCGCCACATCGGCTCCGTGATTTGCTGTTCCGCCCCCGGAAACCTCTTGGCAGGCCACTGTCGGCATCATCTAGGGGGAATGTTTGATCCCGGGCTTTGGTGGTGCAATCTCGATGTCTGGATTTCGATGTCTGAACTGAGGGATGCGCGATGGGCCAGGTTCACCATGGAAGCGCCTGATCGGCTCCCCGAAGCGATCCTCCTCTGCTTCGACAAAACTGACCAAGCACAATGGGCGTTGGCGCTATAGCCCGCTACAGGACGAGACCCATGAGAGCTGCGGTGGTGGCTCAGCCGAAAACACCCATGGCCGCGGAGAATGACTGGTTGTCGGCGTCCCGCCAAATTCGGCTATTGGCGTGATGCTGCCGGCCTTTACAGAGCCATCGAAATGTGTGGCCGCTGGCTTGCTATCACGCCACTGAGCGCTGGGAGCGCTGGCTAACCCGACTGAGTTCTCACCAGTCGCTGCGCCGCGGCTTCGGCCTCAAGCGACAATTTGGTCACGGCAAAGACATGGGCCTGGCTCGCGGCAGTCTGTGTCCGGTCGTGGACATCGGCCAGGAACCGGCTGAAGTAGGTCAGCGGCTCGGCGCTGGCGTCGATATGGCGCGTGCCTTCATGGTTGGAGAGGAAGACATGGTCGGTGCCGGGGCGGCCGGCGATGTCGAGATACTTGCGCAGCTCGATGAAGCCTTTCGTGCCGAGCAGCGTCAGCCGTCCGTCGCCCCAGCTCGGCAGGCTGTCGGGCGTGAACCAGTCGACGCGGATATAGCCGGTCGCCTTCTCGCTGCGCAGCAAGATCTCGCCGAAATCGGAGAAATCGGGGACGTCGGCGATGGCGTGATTGGCGGTGCTGCTGGCGACGATCTCCGCCGTGGACGCTTCCGTGTAGAAGAGGAACTGGTCGATCTGGTGCGAGGCGATGTCGATGAGGATGCCGCCGTAGGCCGCGCGATCGAAGAACCAGGCCGGGCGGATCGCGCGGTTCAGCCGGTGCGGTCCCAGGCCGACGGTGTTGACGACTTCGCCGATGGCCCCCTCCGCCACCAGCTTCGCTGCGATCTCCGAGGCGCGCACGATGAAGCGCTCTGAAAAACAGATCGAGAAGATCCGCCCCGTCCGCGCGACGCAATCCATCACGTCGGCGAGCTGTGCGGGCGTCGTCAGCCCCGGCTTGTCGACCATCACGTCCTTGCCATTTGTCATGGCGCGCAGGGCAATGCCGGCCCGATCGCGGGGGATCGCCGCGCAGCAGATGATGTCGATCGTGGGGTCGTCGAGGAGGCGCTCGCGCTCCAAGGGGCGCAGATTTGGGAAGCGTTCCTGGAAGCCTTCGAGCACGCGTGAATCAGAGGTCACCGGGCAATAGCCGGCGCATTCCGCCCCGGCCGCGATCAATTCCGCGACCATGTGGTAGATGTGCCGGTGGTCGAGGCCGATGGCGGCGAAACGCAGCATGTCTCCCCCCCTCAGTCCGTCGCCACGGTGACGCGGCCCGGGCTCTGGCCTGCGGCGATCAGCGCATCGATCAGGCGGTGGACCACCAGCGCATCCTCGCCCGTGATCTTCGGCGAGCGCTTCCGTCGGATGGCCTCGACGAAATCGGCCATCACCGCACGGTGGTAGTCATGCGGGAACGCCATCGGGTCGGCGCCGGTGCCGCCCGCACTTTTGTCGGCCTCGATCGTGGTGCGCGTGCCGTCATGCCAGGCGATGTCGAGCGCGGTGCCGA
>LNFM01005009.1_pt1 | contig 23519 bp, 18 predicted proteins | sample 596031 | NCBI WGS metagenome assembly LNFM01 (sample SAMN04254537, study PRJNA301005) | activated carbon metagenome | isolation source: dual media filters at the Ann Arbor, Michigan drinking water treatment plant | place: USA: Ann Arbor | reverse complement strand
CACCACGCGCTACGACATCGACCTGACCAAGTGCATCTTCTGCGGCTTCTGCGAAGAAAGCTGCCCGGTGGACAGCATCGTCGAGACGCACCACTTCGAGTACCACGGCGAAAAGCGTGGCGACCTGTACTTCACCAAGGACATGTTGCTGGCCGTGGGTGACCGCTACGAGAAGGACATCGCCGCCAACCGCGCTGCCGACGCAAAGTACCGCTGAGGCTACCCGCTGTCGGTTCGCGAGGAGGCGAGCCCGGAAAAACATGAACACGATCACCGTACTCTTCTATGTCTTCTCGGCAGTGCTGCTGCTGGCCTCGCTGCGCGTGATCACGGCGCGCAGCACGGTGCACGCTGCCCTGTTCCTGGTGCTGGCCTTCTTCAGCGCCGCCTGCATCTGGATGCTGCTGAAGGCCGAGTTCCTGGCCATCACGCTGGTGCTGGTCTACGTGGGCGCCGTGATGGTGCTGTTCCTGTTCGTGGTGATGATGCTGGACATCAACTCCGACAGCATGCGCGAAGGCTTCTGGAAGCACCTGCCCGTGGCCGGCCTGGTGGGCGCGCTCATCGCGCTGGAGATGGCGCTGGTGCTGATGCGCGGCTTCCAGCTCGAGGCGCCGGTGGCCAGTGCCAAGGACATCGAGATCGGCAACACCAAGCTGCTGGGCATCGAGATCTATACCCACTACCTGTATCCGCTGCAGCTGGCCGCCGTGCTGCTGCTGGTGGCCATCATCGCTGCCATCGTGCTGACGCTGCGCGGGCGCAAGGACAGCCGCCACATGGACGCTTCGCAGCAGGTGCGTGCCCGCAAGGCCGACCGCGTGCGCCTGGTGAAGATCGCGCCGGTGATCGAAGCACCCTCGGCGCCCAAGCAGGATGGGGTGGCGTGATGGGAGCGATCACCCTTGGACATTACCTCTCGCTGGGCGGCATCCTGTTCGCCCTGTCGGTGATCGGCATCTTCCTGAACCGGCGCAACCTGATCGTGCTGCTGATGGCCATCGAGCTGATGCTGCTGGCCGTCAACCTGAACTTCATCGCCTTCTCGCACTACCTGCCGGTCGAGGCCGACCGCATGGCCGGGCAGGTGTTCGTGTTCTTCATCCTCACCGTGGCGGCGGCCGAATCGGCCATCGGCCTGGCCATCCTGGTGGTGCTGTTCCGCAACCGGGCGTCGATCAATGTCGAAGAGCTCGACGAGCTCAAGGGCTGAATAACCAAATGGCTTCGACGATCTCGCAGGGCCTTCTGCTCACCGTGCCGCTGGCGCCGCTGGCCGGCGCCCTCATCGCCGGCCTGGCCGGCAAGCTGGTGGGCCGCCGCGGCGCCCACTTCTTCACCATCCTGGGCGTGCTCATCGCATTCATCGGCTCGGTCGTGGTGCTGCAGCAGGTGGCCGGCGGTGCGCGCTTCAACGCCACCATCTACGAATGGGCGGTGCTGGGCAAGCTGGTGATGGAGGTCGGCTTCCTGGTCGACGGCCTCACCGCCATGATGATGGTGGTGGTGACCTTCGTCTCGCTGATGGTGCACGTCTACACCATCGGCTACATGGACGGCGACCCGGGCTACCAGCGCTTCTTCTCCTACATCTCGCTGTTCACCTTCAGCATGCTGATGCTGGTGATGAGCAACAACTTCCTTCAGCTGTTCTTCGGCTGGGAAGCGGTGGGCCTGGTCAGCTACCTGCTGATCGGCTTCTGGTACAAGAAGCCGACCGCGGTGTTCGCCAACATGAAGGCCTTCCTGGTCAACCGCGTCGGCGACTTCGGCTTCATCCTGGGCATCGGCCTGATCGTCGCGTACGCCGGCACGCTCAACTACACCGAGGCCTTCGCCCAGGCGCCGCAGCTGGCCAAGATCGCCTTCCCCTATCCCACCTGGGGGGGAGAGTGGATGCTGATCACCGTGATCTGCATCTGCCTGTTCATCGGCGCCATGGGCAAGAGCGCGCAGTTTCCGCTGCACGTGTGGCTGCCCGATTCGATGGAAGGCCCCACGCCCATCAGCGCACTGATCCACGCTGCCACCATGGTGACGGCCGGCATCTTCATGGTGGCGCGCATGTCGCCGCTGTTCGAACTGTCGGACACGGCGCTGAACTTCGTGCTGGTCATCGGCGCCATCACCGCGCTGTTCATGGGCTTCCTGGGCATCATCCAGAACGACATCAAGCGCGTGGTCGCCTACTCCACGCTCAGCCAGCTGGGCTACATGACGGTGGCGCTGGGCGCCAGCGCCTACGGCGTGGCGGTGTTCCACCTGATGACGCACGCCTTCTTCAAGGCGCTGCTGTTCCTGGGCGCGGGCTCGGTGATCATGGGCATGCACCACGATCAGGACATCCGCAACATGGGCGGGCTGCGCAAGTACATGCCCATCACCTGGATCACCTCGCTGCTGGGCAGCCTGGCGCTGATCGGTACGCCGCTGTTCGCCGGCTTCTACAGCAAGGACAGCATCATCCTGGCCGTGCACGCGACCACCCTGCCGGGCAAGTGGTTCGCCGAGTTCGCGGTGGTGGCGGGGGTGTTCGTCACCGCCTTCTATTCGTTCCGCATGTATTTCCTGGTGTTCCACGGCAAGGAGCGCTTCCACCACAAGCCCTTCCCGCCGGAAGACGACCACAGCCACGACGACCACGGCAACCACGACGCCACGCCGCATGAGTCGCCCTGGGTGGTGACGGCGCCACTGGTGCTGCTGGCCATTCCCTCGGTGGTCATCGGCTTCCTGACGATCACGCCCATGCTCTTTGGCGACTTCCTCAAGGACGCGATCCACATCGACAGCACGGCGCACCCGGCCATGAAGCAGCTGGCCGAGACCTTCCACGGCCCCACCGCGATGGCGCTGCATTCGCTGGTCACGCTGCCCTTGTGGCTGGCGGTGGCCGGCGTGGTGACCGCCTGGTGGTTCTACCTGAAGCAGCCGTCCATCCCTGCGGCCATCGGCCGTGCGCTCAGCCCCATCGTGCGCATCCTCGAGAACAAGTACTACCTGGACTGGTTCAACGAACACGTGCTGGCCCGCGGTGCGCGCGCCATCGGCACGGGCCTGTGGAAGGGCGGCGACCAGGCCGTCATCGACGGCGCCATCAATGGCTCGGCCAGCACCGTGGGCGCGCTGGCGAATGCCGTGCGCCAGCTGCAGACCGGACGTCTCTACCAGTATGCGCTGGTCATGCTGCTCGGCATCTTCGCGTTGCTGACCTGGCAGCTGTGGCCGCTGTTCAGCAGCTTCATGCGCTGAGCCCACCCACAAGAACAACCCGAAGAGAGAACATGAGATGGGTCTGCTGAGCATCGCGATCTGGCTGCCGGTAGCGTTCGGCACGCTGCTGCTCGCGGTCGGCCGCGACGACAACGCCGGCGTCGTGCGCGCCCTTGCACTGGTGGGGGCGGTGGCATCGTTCCTGGTGACGATTCCGCTGATCACCGATTTCGACACCACCACCGCGGCGATGCAGTTCACCGAACGTCTGCCCTGGATCGAGCGCTTCAACGTGCACTACGCGCTGGGCGTGGACGGGTTGTCGATGTGGTTCGTGCCGCTCACCGCCTTCATCACCGTGGTGGTGGTGCTGGCCGGCTGGGAGGTCATCACCGAGCGCGTGGCGCAGTACATGGGGGCCTTCCTCATCCTGTCGGGCCTGCTGGTGGGCGTGTTCTGCGCGCTCGACGGCATGCTGTTCTACGTATTCTTCGAAGCCACGCTGATCCCGATGTACATCATCATCGGTGTCTGGGGCGGCCCGCGGCGCGTCTATGCGGCCTTCAAGTTCTTCCTGTACACGCTGCTCGGCTCGCTGCTGATGCTGATCGCGCTGGTCTATCTGTACTTCAAGAGCGGCGGCAGCTTCGACATCCTCACCTGGCACAAGCTGCCGCTGCCGTTGAACGCGCAGACACTGCTGTTCTTTGCCTTCTTCGCCGCCTTCTCGGTCAAGGTGCCGATGTGGCCGGTGCACACCTGGCTGCCCGACGCCCACGTCGAGGCGCCCACCGGCGGCTCGGTGGTGCTGGCGGCCATCATGCTCAAGCTGGGCGCCTACGGCTTCCTGCGCTTCAGCCTGCCCATCGCCCCCGACGCGGCACACGAGTACGCCAACTTCATGATCGTGCTCAGCCTGGTGGCGGTGCTGTACATCGGCCTGGTGGCGCTGGTGCAGCAGGACATGAAGAAGCTCGTGGCCTACAGCTCCATCGCGCACATGGGCTTCGTCACCCTGGGCTTCTTCCTGTTCAACGACCTGGGCATGAGCGGCGCCATCCTGCAGATGATCAGCCACGGCTTCGTCTCGGGCGCCATGTTCCTGTGCATCGGCGTCCTGTATGACCGCGTGCACAGCCGCGAGATCTCGGCCTACGGCGGCGTGACCAACACCATGCCCACCTTCGCCGCCTTTGCCGTGCTGTTTGCCATGGCCAACTGCGGCCTGCCGGGAACGGCCGGCTTCGTGGGCGAGTGGATGGTCATCCTGGGCGCCGTGAAGCACAACTTCTGGGTCGCCGCCCTGGCCAGCACGACGCTGGTCTTCGGCGCCGCCTACACGCTGTGGATGGTCAAGCGGGTGTACTTCGGTGATGTCGCCAACGACCACGTGAAGAAGCTCACCGACCTCAATGGCCGCGAATTCCTGACGCTGTCGCTGCTGGCGGTTGCGGTGCTGTGGATGGGCCTTTATCCCAAGCCCTTCACCGACGTGATGAACGTCTCGGTGGCCGAACTGCTCAAGCACGTGGCCCTGAGCAAGCTGAACTGACGGCGCTACGAGAACAACACCATGACCTCGATGAACTGGTCCGTCGTCTACCCTGAGATCTGGCTGCTGAGCATGGCCTGCGTGGTGCTGCTGGCCGATCTTTTCATCCCCGATCCGGAGCAGAACACCACCTACGGCCTGACGCAGGTGGCTGCGGGCGGCTTCGCGCTGCTGCACCTGGAGGGCTATTTCTCCGGCATGACCACCTATGCCATGCAGGGCCTGATGGTGGTCGATCCCATGGGCGAGCTGCTGTCGTGCTTTGCCGCACTGGCGGTGATGGCCACGCTGGCCTACGCGCGGCCCACGCTGGCCGATCGGGACATGGCGCGCGGCGAGTTCTACGTGCTCACGCTGTTCGTGCTGCTGGGCATTTCGGTGATGTGCTCGGCCAACAACTTCCTGGTGGTCTACCTGGGCCTGGAGCTGATGAGCCTGAGCCTGTACGCGCTGACCGCGATGCGCCGCGACCACGCCGTGGCCACCGAGGCGGCCATGAAGTACTTCGTGCTGGGCGCGCTGGCCAGCGGCTTCCTGCTTTACGGCCTGTCGATGATGTACGGCGCCACCGGCACGCTGGACATCCCCAAGGTGTTCGAGCAGATCGGCACCGGCCGCATCAACAAGGAAGTGCTGATCTTCGGTGTGGTCTTCGTCGTCGCCGGCCTGGGCTTCAAGCTCGGCGCCGTGCCCTTCCACATGTGGGTGCCCGACGTCTACCAGGGCGCGCCCACGGCGGTGACGCTGCTGATCGGCGGCGCGCCCAAGTTCGCGGCCTTCGCCATCGTCATCCGGCTGCTGGTCGAAGGCATGCTGGGCCTGGCCTTCGACTGGCAGCAGATGCTCATCGTCATGGCCGTGGCCTCGCTGGCCATCGGCAACCTGGCCGCCATCGCGCAGACCAACCTCAAGCGCATGCTGGCCTACAGCACCATCGCGCAGATGGGCTTCATCCTGCTGGGCCTGTCGGCCGGCGTGGTGAGCGGCAACACGCTGTCGGCCGGCAACGCCTACAGCTCGGCCATGTTCTACATGGTGGCCTACGTGCTGACCACGCTGGGCACCTTCGGGCTGATCATGTTCCTGTCGCGCCAGGGCTTCGAGAGCGAAGAGATCGTCGACCTGGCCGGCCTGTCGCGGCGCAGCCCCTGGGTCGCCGGGGTGATGACGGTGTTCATGTTCTCGCTGGCCGGCGTGCCGCCGATGATCGGCTTCTTCGGCAAGCTGGCGGTGATCCAGGCGCTGGTCACTACTAACGTGCCGCTGTACATCTGGCTGGCCGTGATAGCGGTGATGTTCTCGCTGATAGGCGCCTACTACTACATCCGCGTGGTCAAGGTGATGTGGTTCGACGACCCGGTTCAGACCGCCCCGGTCTCGCGCACCCAGGGTGTCACCGCGCTGCTGGCGCTCAACGGCGCGGCCGTGCTGATCCTGGGCCCGCTGTCGGGCGGGCTGATGGCGATGTGCCGCGACGCCATCGTCAAGGCCCTGGCAACCTGATCCCCGACGGGCAGGCGGCCGGCCCATGACACCAGACGATGCCCACCTGATCGAACAGCGCACCGGCGGCGAAACCCTCGTCGCCGGCGGCTTTCTAGAACTGCGCCGCGATGTCGTGCGCCTGCCCGACGGCAGCAGCGCCACGCGCGAATTCATCCAGCACCCGGGCGCGGTGGCGGTGATCCCCATCCTCGACGACGGCCGGCTGGTGATGGTGCGCCAGTACCGCTACCCGGTGGCCAAGGTGCTGCTCGAGTTTCCGGCGGGCAAGCGCGATGCGGGCGAGAGCACCCTGACTTGCGCCATGCGCGAGCTGGCCGAGGAAACCGGCTACACCGCGCGCGAATGGGCTTACGCCGGCCGCATCCACAACGCCCCGGCCTATGCCACCGAGAGCATCTGGATCTGGTTCGCACGCGGCCTGGTGGGCGGCACGGCGCAGCTGGACGAGGGCGAGTTCGTCGAGACCGTGCGCCTGAGCGAAGCCGAACTCGAGGCGCTGGACGTGGCCGGTGACCTGCCCGACGTCAAGACCGTGATCGGCCTGCGCTGGCTGCAGATGTGCCGCAGTGGGCAGCGGCCTTGGCATTGGCAGCCCGCCGAAAGCGCGCAAGACCCTATGATGTCGGCACCATGAAGGTGCTGGACCTGCGTTGCGCCAACGGCCACGGTTTCGAGGGCTGGTTTGCCTCGGACGAAGATTTCATGGGCCAGAACGGCCGGGGCCTGATCGAGTGCCCGCTGTGCGCCGACCGCGTGATCAGCCGCATGCCCAGCGCGCCGCGGCTCAACCTGTCGGGCGCGCGCGCGCCCGAAGCCAGCCCGCCAGCACTGCCTGCAGCGCCCACAGCGCCGCAGGCACCGCCCCGTGCCGCAGACCTGCAGGCCGCCTGGTTGCAGAGCGTGCGCGCGCTCATGGCCAACACCGAAGACGTGGGCGAGAACTTTGCCGAAGAGGCCCGCCGCATCCACTACGGTGAGAAGCCCGCGCGCGGCATCCGCGGCCAGGCCACGCCCGAAGAGCGCGCCGCGCTGCAGGAAGACGGCATCGAGACCCTGTCCATCCCGGTGCCGGCGGCGCTCAAGGGCCCGGTGCAGTAGCGCAGCGCGCCCAAGCCGGGCGCTGGCCCGGGCCGCAAGGCTGCAGCGTCAGAGCATGCGGCCGGGGTTGAACAGCCCCTGCGGGTCGAGCGCGGCCTTGATCGCCCGCATCATGGCAAGCGCCACCGGCGACTTGCGCCGCGCCAGTTCGTCGCGCTTGAGCGCGCCGATGCCGTGCTCGGCCGAGAACGACCCGCCGCGCGCCGCCACGGCGTCGAAGACCACGGCGTTGACCGCTTCTTCCTGCTCGGCCAGGAAGGCCGCGGCCTCGATGCCCGGCGGTGCCTGCACGTTGTAGTGCAGGTTGCCGTCGCCCAGGTGGCCGAAGTCGACCAGGCGCACGCCGGGCCATTGGTGCTGCAGCGCGGCGTCGGTGTGCGCCACGAAAGCGGGAATGGCCGACACCGGCAGCGAGATGTCGTGCTTGATGTTCTGGCCTTCCTCGGCCTGGGCCAGCGGGATGGATTCGCGCAGCTGCCACAGCGCGCGCGACTGCGCCAGACTCTCGGCGATGGCGCAGTCGGCGATCTCGCCGGCCTCCAGCGCCGCGCCCAGCAGCGATTCGAAGCGCGCGCGGGCGGGTGCCTCGCCCTCGGTGTCGCTGTGCTCCAGCAGCACGGTCCAGGGCGCGGCGGGCAGGGGCCGCGGCAGGGTCGGGAAGTGGCGCGCCACCAGTTCCAGCGAGAAGGCGTTCATCACCTCGAAGCCCGTCAGTCCCGAGCCCAGCCGGCTGCGCGCCCGCTGCAGCAGGGCCACGGCATCGGCCAGGCTGGCGCAGGAGGCCAGCGCCGTGCTCACCGCCGCCGGCAGCGGCGCCAGCTTCATGGTGGCCGCGGTGATGATGCCCAGCGTGCCTTCGCTGCCCACGAACAGGTCGCGCAGGTCGTAGCCGGTGTTGTCCTTGCGCAGCCCGCTCAGTGATTGCCAGACCTCGCCGCGGGCAGTGACCACCTCCAGCCCCAGGCACAGCTCGCGCGCATTGCCCCAGCGCAGCACCTGCGTGCCGCCGGCGTTGGTGGCCAGGTTGCCGCCCAGGGTGCAGCTGCCTTCTGCGGCCAGGCTCAGCGGCAGCAGCAGGCCTTGTGAGTGCGCCGCGACCTGCAGGGTCTGCAGCACGCAGCCGGCTTCGGCGGTGAGGGTCAGGTTGGCGGCGTCGAGCGCGCGCAGGCGGTGCATGCGCTGCAGGCTCAGCAGGATCTGTGTGCCGCTGGCGTCGGGCACGCCGCCGCCCACCAGGCCGGTGTTGCCGCCCTGCGGCACGATGGCCGTGCCGTGCGCGGCGCAGGCGCGCACCACGGCGGCCACTTCTTCGGTGCTGCCCGGCCGCACCACGGCCAGCGCACGGCCGCGCCAGCGGCGGCGCCAGTCCAGCTCCCATGCCGAGAGGTCGCCCTCTGTCAGCACCTGGGCTGCGCCCAGGGTCTGGCGCAGGTCGGCCAGCAGGGTCAGCGTGCTCCCCTGGCCCGGCGTGTTCACGCCGGCTGTTGCCGCGCGTTGCGCTGGCGCCGGCGGATGTACAGGCCGCAGGCGGCAAAGATCAGCAGGCACAGCGCAAGCTCGGCCATGGCCAACTGCTGCGACAGACCGCTCTCACTGGTGGCGCGCATGACGCCTTCCAGCACGTACAGCCAGACCAGCAGGCTGAGCCAGCGGAAGGTGTACATGCGGTGGCGCAACAGCCCGGCCAGGCAGGGCAAAAGCGGCAGCACCTTGAGGGCCAGCGTGCCGCTGCCGGTGGGCGCCAGCCACAGCTCCCAGGCCAGGCCCAGTGCAATCAGGCCCAGCACCGCGGTCAGGGCCACCGCGCGCGCCGTGCGTACCACGCCGTCGGGGTGCTTGGGTTCATCCATGCTGGCATCATAGCCAGCATGAGCTCCCTTCTTCGCCGAAGCGGCGGCCTCGGCGAGCGCGGCATGGCCATGATCAAGGCCCTGCTCCAGACGCTGAGCGTCTGGCCCTGGTTCGACACCCTGCGCACGCTGCGCCAGCGCTTCCGCGAAGACCGCCTGGGCATCACCGCCGGCAGCCTGACCTTCACCACGCTGATCGCGCTGGTGCCGCTGGTGACGGTGATGCTGGCGGTGTTCACCGCCTTCCCCATGTTTGCCGGGCTCGAGGGCGCGCTGCAGAAGTATTTTCTGCAGAACCTGGTGCCCGACAGCATCGCGCGGCCGGTGTTGCGTGCGTTGACGCAGTTTGCCGCCAAGGCGCGCGGCATGGGCACGGCCGGCCTGCTGCTGCTGGGGGCCACCGCACTGGCGCTGGTGCTGACCATAGACCGCACGCTCAACGGCATCTGGCGCGTGCGCCGCGTGCGCCCGCTGGCGCAGCGCATCCTGGTGTACTGGGCCGTGCTCACGCTGGGCCCGCTGGCGCTGGGCCTGAGCCTGTCGCTCACCTCCTACGCGGTGTCGGCCTCGCAGGGGCTGGTATCGGCGCTGCCGGGGGCGGTGAGCCTGCTGCTGGAAACCATGCAGTTCCTGCTGCTGGCGGCGGCCGCGGCCGGCTTGTTTCACTACGTGCCCAACACCACGGTGCGCTGGGCCCACGCCTGGGCCGGTGCGTTGTTCGTGGCGTTGGCCTTCGAGGGCGCGAAGAAGGGCCTGGCCTGGTACGTGGCCTCGGTGCCCACCTTCTCGGCCGTGTACGGCGCCTTTGCCACCGTGCCCATCCTGCTGCTGTGGATCTACCTGGGCTGGGTGATCGTGCTGCTGGGCGCGGTGATCGCCGCCTACGCGCCCAGCCTGCTGATGCGCGTGCCGCTGGCGCCCACGGCGCCCGGCTGGCGCTTCGAGACCGCGCTGGCCGTGCTGCGCGAGCTGCAGCGGGCGCGCCAGCAACCCGAGCGCGGCCTGACGCTGGGCACGCTGGCCGAACGCCTGCGTGCCGACCCGCTGGTGCTGGAGCCGCTGGTGGACCTGCTGTCGGCCATGGACTGGGTGGCGCGGCTGGACGAAGGCGGCAGCGCGCGCCACGTGCTGATCTGCGAGCCGGCACGCACGCCGCTGGCCGCTTTGGTGGAGAACACCTTGCTGGCGCCAGGGCCGGCCAGCGCCGCTTTCCGCCGCCACGCGGCGCTGGGCACGCAGACCCTGGCCCAGGCGCTGGCCGATTGAGTACCGAGGACGACATGTGGGATAAGTTGGGCAGGACTCTGGCGCGCGGATTGACCGCGCTGTTGATGGGCGCCGCGGCCGCGCCGACTTTGGCCCAGACGCTGGTGGTGGCCGCTGACAGCAGCATGGCCGAGGCGCTGCAGGTCGTGGCGCGGGCCTTCGAGGCCGCCAACCCCGGCGTGCAGCTGCGCCTGAAGTCGGGTGCAGCAGGGGTGCTGCTGGATCAGCTGGCTCAGGGCGAGGCTGCCGACGTGCTGACCAGCGACGACGCCGACACCCTGGCGCTGGGCCGGCAGCGGCGGCTGCTGGTGCCCGACCTGCGCAGCGTCTTCGCCTCCAATGCGCTGGTCCTGGTGGTGCCGGCGTCCTTGCAGCTGCCGGTGCAGCGCCTGTCCGACCTGGGCCGGCCCGAGGTGGCGCGCATCGCCATGGGCCGCCAGCCCGACGTGCCGGCCGGTCGCTACGCGCGCGAGGCCATCAACGCGCAGCGGCTGTGGCCATCGGTGCAGCGCAAGATCGTGGCCGCCGCCGACGTGCGCGCGGTGCTGGACCTGGTGGCCCGTGCCGATGTCGAGGCCGGCTTCGTGTACGCCACCGACGCGGCCACCGCGCCCGACAAGGTGCGCGTGGTCGAGCGGCTGCCCACCACCACGCCCATCAGCTACCAGGCCAGCGTGGTGGTCGGCAGCCGGCAGGCGGCGCTGGCGCGCGCCTTCGTCGAGCACCTGCGCGGCGCGCCGGCCCAGGCGGTCTTCAAGCGCTTCGGCTTCGGCCCGCCTTGAGGCCGGCGATCAGGCTCAGGCCAGGGCCTGGCGCAACGCCGCCAGCATGCCCTCGGGCGCCTCGGCCATCAGGTGGTGGCCGCAGGGCAGGGTGCTGACCTTCGCCTTCAGCGCCGCCACGATCTCGGCCGCGGCACGCGGCTGGGTCATCTGGTCCTGCGCGCCCAGGATGAAGGTGGTGGGGCAGGCCACGCGCGCCGCGGCCTGCAGGCCGCCGGCGTAGCGGTCGCACACGGCGAAGTCGTGCGCGAACAGGTTGATGCCCAGGCGTTGCTGGGCCTGCGCCTGCATGCGCCGCATCAGCGCGCGGTTGCTGCCGTGTACCCAGGCGCCGGGGCCGGGGTACGAGGGCTTGCTGGCCAGCGACGAGATCGAGAAGGCGTTGACCTGGTCGATGGCGCGCAGCGGGTGTTCACGCGCGGTGGCCAGCAGCGCCTCGCTCACCTTCATCGGGTAGGCGCTGCCCACCATCACCAGGCGTGTGGCGCGCTGCGGCGCGCGGCCCGCCGCTTGCAGCGCGATGAGCGAGCCCATGCTATGCCCCACCAGCGCCGCCTGCGCCACGCCGGCGGCGTCCAGCAGCGCCAGCAGCCAGTCGGCAGCGGCCTCCACCGAATCCGGCGGCATGCCGGCGCTGCGGCCATGGCCGGGCAGGTTGACCGCCAGCACGCCGTAGCCGTGGTGCGCCAGCCAGCGCGCCAGCAGCGTCCAGCCGCAGTGGTCGTGCATCGCGCCGTGCACGAACACCACGCAGGGCAGCGCGGGGTCGAAATCCTTGCCGCCGGTGTAGGCCCAGGCGGCCTGGCCCTGGACGTGCAGCTTCATCGTGCCTTCTCCGCCACCTTGAAGGCGCGCTTCAGATCGTCGATCAGGTCGTCGGGGTCTTCCAGGCCGATGCTCAGGCGGATGCTGCCCGGGCCTATGCCGGCCGCTGCCAGCGCCGCGTCGTCCATGCGGAAATGCGTGGTGCTGGCCGGGTGGATGACGAGCGAGCGGCAGTCGCCCACGTTGGCCAGGTGCGAGAAGATCTTCAGCGCCTCGATGAAGGCCTGGCCCTGGCGGCGCGAGCCCTTCAACTCGAAGCTGAAGACCGAGCCGCAGCCGCGCGGCAACAGGCGCCTGGCCAGCGCGTGGCTGGGGTGGCCTTCGAGCTCGGGATAGCCCACGCCGGCCACCAGCGCGTGCGCGGCCAGGAAGGCGACCACCTTGCGCGTGTTCTCGACATGCCGCGCCATGCGCAGCGGCAGGGTCTCTATGCCCTGCAGGATGAGCCAGGCGGTGTGCGGGCTCATGCAGGCGCCGAAGTCGCGCAGGCCCTCGCGCCGCGCGCGCAGCAGGAAGCCGCAGACCGTGTTCTCTTCGTCGAAGACCATGCCGTGGAAGCCGGCGTAGGGCAGGGCCAGTTCGGCAAAGCGCCCGTGGCGCTCATGCGCCTCGTTCCAGTCGAACTGGCCGCTGTCCACCAGCACGCCGCCGATCACCGTGCCGTGGCCCGACAGGAACTTGGTGGCCGAGTGGAAGACGAGGTCGGCGCCGTGCTCGAAGGGCTTCATCAGCCAGGGCGTGGTGAAGGTGCTGTCCACCAGCAGCGGCAGGCCGGCGTCGTGTGCGATGGCGCTGACCTCGGGGATGTCCAGCACGTCCAGGCCCGGGTTGCCCAGGGTTTCGCCGAACAGCAACCGGGTCTCGGGGCGGATGGCGTTGCGCCAGGCGTCCAGGTCACCCGGCTGGACGAAAGTGGTGCTGATGCCGAAGCGCGCCAGCGTGTAGCTCAGCAGGTTGTGGCTGCCGCCATACAGCGCGCTGCTGGCCACGATGTGCGCGCCCGCGCCGGCCAGCGTGGCCACCGCCAGGTGCAGCGCCGCCTGGCCGCTGGCCGTGGCGATGGCGCCACTGCCGCCCTCGAGCGCGGCCACGCGCTCCTCGAGCACCGCGTTGGTGGGGTTGCTGATGCGGCTGTACACATGGCCGGCGCGTTCCATGTTGAACAGGCTGGCGGCGTGTTCGCTGCTCTGGAACACGAAGCTGGTGCTCAGGTGGATGGGCACGGCGCGCGCGCCAGTGGCCGGGTCGGGCGCGGCACCGGCGTGCAGCGCAAGGGTGTCGAAGCCGGGGTCTGAGTAGCCTGCCATGCGTGGGTTCTCGATGGGCCTTCGGGCGCGCCGATTGTCGGCCATTGCCTGGGCCGGGTTGCGGAGCGAATGTGGGCTATATTGATCCACAGGCTGCACCTCGAACCGCGGCGCGGAATCCCGTCCATGAAAGTCACCGACATCCTGCGCGTCAAGGGCAATACGCTCTTCACGACCAACCCCGACCAGACCCTGGCCGCCGCGGTCAAGTCCATGGCCGAACTCGACATCGGCTCGCTGGTGGTCATGGAGCACGGCGACCTGGTGGGCATGCTCACCTTCCGCGAGGTCATCGCCGCCATCGTGGCCAATGGTGGCAGCGTGGGCGACCGCCACGTGCGCTCGGTGATGGACGACTCGCCGCTGACCTGCACGCCCGAGACCGAGGTCGACGAGGTGCGCCGCATGATGCTGATGCGCCACGCGCGCTACATGCCGGTGCTGGACCGGCGCACGCTGATGGGCGTGATCTCGTTCTTCGACGTGGCCAAGAGCGTGGTCGACGCGCAGGATTTCGAGAACCGCATGCTCAAGGCCTACATCCGCGACTGGCCCGAAGACGCCGCCGGCAAGGCCGCCCCCGCCGCCTGAACGGGGGCCGGGCGCTGCCTACAATGGCGCGATGCCCGGCTCAACCTTCGGCGAACTCTTTCGCGTCACCAATTTCGGCGAAAGCCACGGCCCGGCGATAGGCTGCGTCATCGACGGCTGCCCGCCTGGCATGGCCTTGTCCGAGGCCGACATCCAGCCCGAGCTCGACCGCCGCCGCCCCGGCACCAGCCGCCACGTGACGCAGCGCAACGAGCCCGACGCGGTGGAGATCCTGTCCGGCGTGTACGAGGGCCACACCACCGGCACGCCGATCGGCCTGCTGATCCGCAACACCGACCAGCGCAGCAAGGACTACGGCAACCTGCTGGACACCTTCCGCCCGGGCCACGCCGACTACACCTACTGGCGCAAGTACGGCCTGCGCGACCCGCGCGGTGGCGGGCGTTCGTCGGCGCGGCTCACCGCGCCCATGGTGGCGGCCGGCGCGGTGGCGCGCAAATGGCTGCAGCAGCAGCACGGCACGCGTTTCGTCGGCTGGATGAGCGCCCTGGGCGCCACCGAGATCCCGTTCGAGGGGCTGGAGCACATCCCTAACAACCCCTTCTTCGCCGCCAATGCCAGCCTGATCGCGCAGCTCGAGGCGCAGATGGACGAACTGCGCCGCGCCGGCGACAGCGTGGGCGCGCGCATCGAGGTGCGCGCCACCGGCGTGCCGGTGGGCCTGGGCGAGCCCTTGTTCGACAAGCTCGACGCCGACATCGCCTACGCGATGATGGGCATCAACGCCGTCAAGGGCGTGGAGATCGGCAGCGGCTTCGGCGTGGTGGCGCAGCATGGCAGCGAGCACGGCGACGAGCTCACCCCCGCCGGCTTTGCCAGCAACCACTCTGGCGGCGTGCTCGGCGGCATCAGCACCGGTCAGGACCTGATCGTGCGCATCGCCATCAAGCCCACCAGCTCGATCCGCCTGCCCAAGGCGTCGATCGACCGTGCCGGCGCGCCCACCACGGTAGAGACCTTCGGCCGCCACGACCCCTGCGTGGGCATCCGCGCCACGCCCATCGCCGAGGCCATGCTGGCGCTGGTGCTGATGGACCACGCGCTGCGCCAGCGCGCGCAGTGCGGCGACGTCGCGCTGCCCCTGCCGGCCATCGCGGCCGGTCGTGAATGAAGGCAGTGGCCGGGCGGTCCTGAGCCCGGTGCGCGCATGACGCCGCAGCCCGCGCTGGGTCGCTTCGGCGCGCTCACGTTCTGCTACTTCGCCACCATCGGCCTGTTCGCCCCTTATGCGCCGCTGTGGTTCCAGTCGCTGGGCTTTTCCACGCTGGCCATCGGTGCCATCGCCGCGCTGCAGAGCGCCACGCGGCTGTTCGCGCCTTACGCCTGGAGCTGGGCCGGCGACCACAGCGGCCGCCGTGTCGAGCTGATCCGCCTGGCCGCGGCCGGCGCGCTGTTCGCCGCCCTGGGCTTGCTGGGCGTGCGCGAGGCGGTGCCGGTGGCGCTGGTCACCGGGCTGATCTTCATCGCCAACAGCGGTGTCGTGCCGCTGTACGAGGCCTGCGTGGCGCACCTGCTGCAGACCGCCGACGGCGTGGACCCGGCGCGCTACGGCCGCGTGCGCGTCTGGGGTTCGGTGGGGTTCATCGCCTCGGTCAGCGCCTTCGGGGCGCTGCTCGAGTGGCAAGGCATCGCTCTCTTCCCGGCCCTGGTGGCGCTGATGAACGCGCTGCTGCTGGTCGCGGCGCTGCGCCTGCCGCGGACCCACGCCGAGGCAGCGCACGACGCACCGGCGCCGCCGGCACTGGCGCTGCTGCGCCGGCCCGAGCTGGCCTGGTTCTTTGCCTCGATCTTCTTCACCGTGCTGGCGCATACCAGCCTGTACGCCTTCTTCTCGCTGTACCTGGTGGAGCTGGGCTACGGCAAGGCCGCGGTGGGCGCGCTGTGGGCGGTGAGCGTGCTGGTGGAGATCGCCTTCTTCTGGACCCAGGGCCGCTGGTTCCCGCTGCTCACGCCCTACCGCTGGCTGCAGGTGGTGGCCGTGGTCACGGCACTGCGCTTTGCCGCCACCGCCGCCGGCGGCGCCTGGATGCCGGTGCTGGTGCTGGCGCAGGCCATGCACGCAGTCACCTTTGCCGCGCACCACGCCGCCTGCATCGCGCTGCTCAACCGCCATTTCGCCGGGCGCCTGCGCGGCCGCGGCCAGGCGCTGTACACCATGCTGGGCTACGGCCTGCCGGGGGTGCTGGGCGGCCTGGGCGGCGGCTGGCTGGTCTCGCACCTGGGCTTTGCGTCGGTCTTCTGGGCGGCGGTGCTGTGCGCCCTGGCGGCGCTGGGTTGCGCCGGCCAGGCCCGCCGGCACGACTTCACGGCTGCCTGAAGGCCGCAGCGCGGCGCGCTACAGGCCGGCGCCGACTGGCCGATATCGGGGAGAGCAGTGGCGGCGCGCCCCGCGCGCGGCCTGCTGCCCGCATCTCCGCAAGGCTGTCCCGCCCACGCCCATGTCCGATCCCCAGGCCCGTACGCCGACCTCACAGCATTGGCCCCAGCAGCGCGGCGAGCGCGCCGAGCGCGGTGGCCAGCGCCGCTTGCGCGTGGCGCTGTACGTGATGCTGGCCGTGCTGTCCCTGGCGGTGGTGCTGCAGGGCCTGGTCTCGTTGCGCCTGCAGGTTGCCGGCGCTGCCGACAGCGAGGCCGTGGACCGCGCCGGGCTGTACCGAACGCTCACCCAGCAGATCGGGCGCGAGGCCGCACTGCTGCTGGCCGATCCGGCCGGGCGCGGCGCCCACCGCGACGCGCTCGAATCCCTGCTGCAGGGTTCGGCGGCCGACGCCGTGGCGCTGGATGGCCTGCTGGCGCGGCAGATCGATCCGGCGCAGCAAGCCGGCCGACGCCTGCAGGGCGGGCTCGAGGCCTGGCAGGCGGCGCGCGAACGCCTGTGGTACCGCGCCTGGAGCCTGGCCCGTCTGGGCGATGACCAGCCCGAGGAAGAATGGCGCCGGCGCGCCGCCGCAGTGCAGGCCGAGGTCGCCCCGGCCATGGACACCGCGCAGCGGCTCGCGGCGGCGGTGCGCCAGGTGAGCGAACTGCGCGGCCAGGGCCTGCGCAACGGCCTGGGCTGGGGCGTGGCCGCGCTGCTGATGCTGATGGGGCTGCTGGCGTTGGCGGTGGTCGAACCGGCGGCGCGCTCGGTGGGCCGCCATGCACGCCGCCTGGCCGAGCAGGCGGCACAGGTGCGCCTGCTGGCGCTGGTGGCCGAGCACACCACGGCCATGGTCACCATCACCGATGCCGAAGATCGTATCCAGTGGGTCAATGCCGCCTTCACGCACTCCTGCGGCTGGACGCTGGCGGAGGCCAAGGGTCGGCACGCGCAGGAACTGCTGGCCAACCCCAAGTCGGACGCGGCGGTCGACCAGCGCCTGCGCCAGGCGCTGCAGGACGGCCAGGGCGCGCGCCACGAGGTGCTGAGCCGGGTGCGCAGCGGGCGCGACGTCTGGCTGGACATCGACCTGCGCCCGCTGCACGACGAGCAGGGCCGCCTGAGCGGTTTCATCCGCGTGGCCAGCGACGTGAGCGCGCGCGTGCAGCAGCAGGCCAAGCTGCTGGCGCTGTGGGCCGCGTTGCCGGCCGGCGTGGTGGTGCACGACGAGGAGGGCGGCATCGTCGATGCCAACCGCGAGGCCGAACGCCTGCTGGGCCTGAGCATGGACGAACTGCTGGGGCGTCACCCCGTCGACCCGCGCTGGGCGGCCGTGCGCGATGACGGCAGCCCGTTTTCGGCCGACGAGCTGCCCACGCTGCGCACCCTGCGCACCGGCCAGGCCCTGTTCGGCGAGACCATGGGCGTGCGCCTGCCCGACGGCCAGCTGCGCTGGCTGCTGGTCAACACCGAGCCGCAGCGCGACATTGCCGGGCACCTGGCCGGTGTCGTGAATTGCTTCATCGACATCACCGAACGCCGCCGGCTGCAGGACGAGCTGGCCGAGCACGCGCGCACCGACGCACTGACGCGTCTGCCCAACCGCAGCGTGGTCATGGAGCGCCTGCGGCAGGCCATCACCCACGCCGGGCGCCACCCCGGCTACGGCTTCGCCGTGCTGTTCATGGACTTCGACCGCTTCAAGCAGGTCAACGACACCCTGGGCCACAGCGCCGGCGACGAACTGCTGCGCCAGGTGGCCGAGCGGCTGCAGCGCAGCCTGCGTCCCGGCGACGCCCTGGCGCGCGTGGGCTCCCACGTCGACATCGCCGCGCGCCTGGGCGGCGACGAATTCGTGGTGGTGCTGGAGGGCGTCAACGAAGGCGGCACGTTGGCGCGCATCGCCAATCGGTTGCAGGCCGAGCTGGCCGAGCCCTACCTGATCGGATCCACCCCGGTACAGAGCGGGGTGAGCATGGGCGTGGTGCTGTCGACCTCGCCAGGGGCCTGCATCGGCACCGACATGGGGGTGGCCGATCGGCGCGGCGACTCCAGCTTCGGCGAATTCTCAGGCGCTGCCGCGCCCAGCTCGGCGGCGTCGATCGAGGCCGCGGCCGAGCAGGTGCTGCGCAACGCCGACACCGCCATGTATGAGGCCAAACGCGCCGGTCGCGGCCGCTGGGTGCTGTTCGACGATTCGATGCACGAGCGCGTGGTGCGCGCCATGGCGGTGGAAACCGACCTGCGGCGCGCGCTGCGCGACGACGAGTTGTTCGTGGTCTACCAGCCGGTGATCGCGCTGGACTCGCGCCAGGTGCTGGGCGTCGAGGCGCTGGTGCGCTGGCGCCACCCGCAGCGCGGGCTGGTGCCGCCGCTGGAGTTCATCGGCGTGGCCGAAGAGTGCGGCCTGATCGACGCCGTCGGCGCCGTGGTGCTGCACAAGGCCTGCAGCCAGTTCATGCAGTGGCGGCGCACCCTGGGCGCGCTGGCGCCGAAGCTGCTGGCCGTGAACCTGTCGCGCGCGCAGCTCAAGCGCCCCGGCCTGGTGGCCGAGGTGCGCGATCTGCTGCAGGAAATGGGCATGCCGCCGGCCTGCCTGGAACTGGAGGTGACCGAGAGCCTGGCGGCGCAGGACGAGCCGGTGCAGGCCGCGCTGCGCGAACTCAAGGCGCTGGGCACGCGGCTGGCGCTGGACGACTTCGGCACCGGTTACTCGTCGCTGGCCTGCCTGCACCTGCTGCCGGTGGACACGGTGAAGATCGACCGCAGCTTCGTCATCCACGCCGAGACGGTGGAGTACCACCGCGTGCTGATCGAGGCCACCATCCGCGTGGCGCGCACGCTGGGCATGATCACGGTGGCCGAGGGCATCGAGACCGAAGGCCAGGCCGCGCTGATGCAGCGCCTGGAGTGCGACCGCGGCCAGGGCTTCCTGTTCTCGCGCCCGCTGGACGCCGTGGCCTACGAGGACTGGGCGCGCGCCGGGTCCGAGCAGCTCAGCCCGGCCTGATCATCCGGCGGGCCGGTCGGCGGCGCCGGCATTTCGTCGCCGCCATCCAGCGCTTCGTCGCAGCCGCCAGCGCCGCTGGCGCGGCCTCCCTACACTGCGCGGCAGTCGCTGCGGCGGGTCTGCAGCGCGGTAAAGGGACGGATCATGAAAAGGAAGTGGCTGATCAGTGGCCTGGCGTTGGTGGCGCTGGCCGGCGTGGGCATCGGCGTGGGCCTGTCCACCGGCGCCCTCAAGCTCCCGGCGGGTGACGCATGGGCCAAGGCCGACGCTGTGGCGCGGCCCGGCAAGGACGGCAAGAAGCCCGACCCGCCGCTGGAGTTCATGCCGCGCGAGGTGACGCAGCCGCGCCTGGCGCGTCTGCCGGGCAGCGTGGAGTTCTCGGGCCCGCTGGTGGCACCGCAGACCGCCATCGTGCGCGCCAAGGCCAGCGGCACGCTGCTGACGCTGGCCGTGGCCGAGGGCAGCCGCGTGCACGCCGGCCAGGTGCTGGGCCGGATCGAGCTGGCCGATCTGAACTCGCGCATCGCCGAGCGCGCCGCCAACCTCGAATCGACCCGCGCCGCGCTGCTGCAGGCCGAGCGCACGCACGCCAGCAACGAAGGCCTGGCGGCGCAGAAGTTCATCTCGCCCATCGCGCTGGATAACTCGCGTGCCGCGCTGGACGCGGCGCGCGCCAACGTGGCCGCGGCCCAGGCCGCGCTGGAGACGGCCAGCGTGGGGCTGCGCGAGGCGGCGCTGGCCGCCCCGATCGCCGGCATCGTGGCCAAGCGCCATGTGCTGCCGGGCGAGAAGGTCAGCGTCGAGCAGCAGGTGCTGACCATCGTCGACCTGTCGCAGCTGGAACTGGCGGGCAGCGTGGGCACGCACGAGGTCGCGCGCATCGCGCCGGGCATGGCGGTGGCGGTGCAGGTCGAGGGCGTGGACCAGGCCGTGGCCGGGCGCATTGCGCGCATCGCGCCGGCGGCCGAGCCGGGCACGCGCGCCATCGGCGTGACCATCGCGCTGGCCAACCCAAAGGAAATGCTGCGCGCCGGCCAGTACGCCCTGGCGCGCGCCACGCTGGCCGACGACACCGACCGGCTGACGCTGCCCCTGGCGGCCATCGCCCGCAGTTCGGGCCAGGACCATGTCTGGCTGATCGAGAAAGGCGTGCTGGCGCGCCGCGCCGTCACCCTGGGCCGGCGCAACGAACGCGAGGGCCTGGCCGAGGTGCTGCAGGGCGTGACGCCGGCCAGCCAGGTGCTGGCGGCGCGCTTCGAGAACCTGCGCGAAGGCGCGCAGGCGCTGGTGGTGGTGGTCAAGCCGGCGCCGGTGGCGTCGGCCGCGGCTTCGGGCACGGCGCTGGTGCGCTGAGCAGGCGAGTCCCCCCATGTGGATCACCCGCGTCTCGATCAACAACCCGGTCTTCGCCGCCATGGTGATGGTGGCGTTGTGCGTGCTGGGCATCTTCTCGTACGCCCGGCTGGGCGTGGAGCAGATGCCCGACATCAGCTTCCCCGGCGCCTGGCTGGAGGTGCGCTACCCCGGTGCCAGCCCCGAGGCGGTGGAGCGCGAGCTGATCAAGCCCATCGAAGAGGCGGTGAACAGCATCGCCGGCGTCAAGCGCATCACCTCGCGCAGCGGCGAAGGCCTGGGCACCCTGGCCGTGGAGTTCGGCCTGGAAACCGACATGGGCAAGGCCATGCAGGACGTGCGCGACCGCGTGGCGTCGGTGCAGGCGGCTTTCCCGCGCGACGTGAAGCAGCCGTCCATTTCTCGCTTCAACAACGACAACGCCGAACCGGTGGTCAACCTGGCGCTGCTGTCCCAGACGCGCAGCCCGCGCGAACTGTCCATCCTGGGCGACCAGATCGTGGGCAAGCGGCTGCAGCGCGTGGAAGGCGTGGCCCGCGTCGAGATCCAGGGCCTGACCGTGCGCGAGGTGCGCGTCGACCTGGACCCGGTGCGCCTGCGCGCCTATGGCGTGACGCCGGCCGAGATCGCCACGGCGCTGGCCGCGGCCAACGCCGACCAGCCGGTGGGCTTGATCTCCGACAGCACGCAGGACGCGCTGCTGCGCGTGGAAGGCCGCGTGCGCGACCCGCGCGAGTTCGGCCAGCTGGTGGTGGCGCGGCGCGGCAACCTGGCGCTGACGCTCAGCGATCTGGGCGACCTGGTCGAGCGCGAACGCGAACCCGATTCGTACGCCCGCATCAACGGCCAGCGCGCCATCAACTTCAACGTCTTCAAGCAGCAGGACGCCAACATCGTGGCCGCCGGAGAGGCGGTGAAGAAGGCGATGGAGGAGATCCGCAAGACCCTGCCGCCCGACGTGGAGCTGCGCCTGATCAACGCCAGCAGCGACTACGCCAAGAACTCGCTGAACGGCGTGCGCCACACGTTGATCGAGGGCGCGCTGCTGACCATCGCCATCGTCTTCCTGTTCCTGCACAGCTGGCGCAGCACCATCATCACCGGCCTGACCCTGCCCATCGCGGTGATCAGCAGCTTCATCGCGGTCTACGCCTTCGGCTTCACGCTGAACTTCATGACCATGATGGCGCTGAGCCTGTGCATAGGCCTGCTGATCGACGACGCCATCGTCGTGCGCGAGAACATCGTGCGCCACGTGAACATGGGCAAGGACCACCGCACCGCGGCCAGCGACGGCACCAACGAGATCGGCCTGGCGGTGATGGCCACCACCTTTGCCATCTGCGCCGTGTTCGTGCCCGTGGCCTTCATGGGCGGGATCATCGGCAAGTTCTTCTACCCCTTCGGCGTTACCGTGGTGGTGGCGGTGCTGGTCAGCCTGTTCGTGAGCTTCACGCTCGACCCCATGCTGTCGTCGATCTGGCCCGACCCGCCGGCGCTGCGCATGAAGAAGCTGCCGGTGCTGGGCGCCCTGATCCGCGCCACCGACGCCGGGATGGATTGGTTGCACGGCGTGTACGAGCGCGCCATCCACTGGATCTTCTCGGGTCGCCGCTGGCGCCTGTGGCTGCCGGCCTTCGGCCACGGCTTCGGCGCCGACGGCCGGCGCGACAAGGCCAGCCCGCGGCACTGGCGGCGGGCCACCATCACGCCGCGCGGCGTGGTGCTGGGCATCGGCACGCTCAGCTTCGTGGCCGCGCTGGGGCTGGCGCCGCTGGTGGGCAGCGAGTTCGTGCCCGAGACCGACCGCGGCTTCACCCAGCTGGCGCTGCGCATGCCCGTGGGCAGCAGCCTGGAGCGCACCGATGCCAAGGTGCGGCAGGTGGAAGCACTGGTGGCCACGCTGCCCGAGATCGAGAACATCGCCACCTGGGTGGGTGGCCCGGGCCAGCGCAACCTGGCCTGGCTCAACATCTCGCTCAAGCCGCGCAGTGAGCGCAAGCGCAGCCAGAAGCAGCTGGAAGAAGCCATGCGCCAGATGATCGCCAAGGTGCCGGGCACCGACGCCAGCCTGGGCTTCAACCGGCCCATCTACGTGGCCATCCTGGGCAACGACCCCGAAGGCCTGGCGCGCGTGGCCGACGAGTTTGCCGCCAAGGTCAAGGCCATCAAGGGCGCGGTCGACGTCGAATCCTCGGTCAAGCCGGGCCTGCCGGCCTATGCGGTGCGCCTGAAGCCCGACGCGGTGCGCGAACTGGGCCTGACGGCGCCGCAGCTGGCGTCCAGCCTGCGCGCCTATGTCAGCGGTGAGACGGCCACCTGGTGGACCACGCCCGACGGCGACCAGGTCGACGTGGTGCTGCGCCTGAACGAGCGCCAGCGCGAGCGCATCGAGCAGCTGCACTCATTGCCGGTGGCCTTTGCCAAGGACGGCACGCCCATCAGCCTGGACAGCGTGGCCACCATCGAGACCGTGACCAACCCCGAGATCATCCGCCGCCAGAACCTGCAGCGCCGCGAAGCCGTGTTCGCCGGTGTCGAGGGGCGCAGCCAGGGTGAGGTGGGCGACGACGTGCAGAAGCTCGTCAAGGAAACACAGCTGCCGCCGGGCTACAGCTTCGACGTGGGCGGCCAGATGCAGCAGCAGGCCGAGGCCTTCCAGGGCCTGCTGGCGGCCATGGCGCTGGCGGTGATCTTCATCTACATCGTGCTGGCCAGCCAGTTCGGCAGCTTCCTGCAGCCGCTGGCCATCATGGCCAGCCTGCCGCTGGCGCTGATCGGCGTGA
>LNFM01008359.1_pt1 | contig 23530 bp, 25 predicted proteins | sample 596031 | NCBI WGS metagenome assembly LNFM01 (sample SAMN04254537, study PRJNA301005) | activated carbon metagenome | isolation source: dual media filters at the Ann Arbor, Michigan drinking water treatment plant | place: USA: Ann Arbor | reverse complement strand
GTTGACGGTGACGCCGCGCTTGCCGGTCTCGACCGCGAGCGTCTTCGCATAGGAGATCAGCGCGCCCTTGGAGGCGGCGTAAGCCGCGTTGCCGGGGTTGCCGCGCAGCGCCGCGACCGAGCCGATGGCGACGATGCGCCCGGAGCGGGCACGGATCATGGACCGCATCAGGCTCTTGGCGAGGCGGGTGAAGGCCCAGAAATTGACCTGCATGGCCGCTTCCGCCTTGTCCTGCGCCATCATCGCGGCGAGCGAATCATAGGGCTGGCCGGCATTGTGGACGAGGCCGAAATAGCTCTCGCCCTCGCGCTCCTCGCAGAAGGCGTCGAGCGCTGCCTTGTCGGAGAGGTCGAGCGGCAAGGCCTGGATGGCGCGGCCGGGATGTGCGGCGGCGATCTCGGCGGCGAGCGCCAGGGCCTGCTCGCCCGAGGCGCGATAGGTGAAGTCGACATCGTGGCCGGCCGTGGCCAGCGCCCGGACGATGGCCGCGCCGACGCCCTTGGCGCCGCCGGTGACGAGAATTTTTGTCATGAGCGGGCAGGCTCCGCGGTCAGGACGAGGCTGGTGTTCTGCCCGCCGAAGCCGAAGGAGTTCGACAGCACCGTCCGCACGCGCGCGTCGCGGGCGACGTTGGGCACCACATCGAGCGCGATCGCGGGATCGGGCGTGACATAGTTGATCGTCGGCGGGATGCGACCATGCGCGATGGTGAGGAAGGAGATCACCGCCTCGACCGCACCGGCTGCCGTCAGCGTGTGGCCGATCATCGACTTGTTGGAGGACATCGGCAGGCGCGCCATGCGCTCGCCGAAGACGGCGGCGCAACTCATCGCCTCCATCTTGTCGTTCTCCGGCGTCGAGGTGCCGTGGGCGTTGATGTAGTCGACATCGTCGGGGCTGAGGCCGGCATCGGCCAGCGCATCCTGCATGGCGAGGATGGCGGGCTTGCCGTCCGGGCTGGAGCGGGTGCGGTGGAAGCCGTCGCCACGCTCGCCGCAGCCGGCGACGATGCCGAGGATGGTCGCCCCGCGTGCCAAAGCGTGGTCGTAATCCTCCAGCACCAGCGCGCCCGCGCCCTCGCCCATGACGAAGCCGTCGCGGTTCTTGGAGAAGGGCTTGGCGGCGGCTTCGGGCGGGTCGTTCTGGGTCGAGAGCGCGGAGAGCAGCGAGAAGCGGATCAGCGCCTCGGCATGGATCGAGCCGTCGGTGCCGATGCAGAGCGCGGCTTTCGTCTCGCCCCGGCGGATCGCCTCGACGCCCATCTGGATCGCGGTGGCACCCGAGGAGCAGGCGGTCGAGAGCGAGATCGGCGAGCCTTTTGTCCCGAAGGCATCGGCGACGTGGTCGGCGACGGTGCCGAACAGGAACATCTCGTGCATCGCCTTGAAGCGCAGCGAGGCGGCGGCGCTGAGCAGGCCGCGATAGTCGACGTCGCCCTCCAGGGTCGCGGCGAGTTCCTGCTTCTGCGGCCACTCCATCTCGACGGGGGGCACCGCCATGAAGAGCTCGCCGGGGAAGTCGCCCGGTTGGCCGATGCCGCTCTGGCCGACAGCCTCCTCGGCGGCCAGCATGGCGAGCTTTTCGGAGAGCTGCGGAGCGGAGAAGGGGCCGTCGAAGAGGAAATCGACCGTTCCGCCGATCGTGGTGCGCAGCCCCTGCGTCGGGAAGCGCTCGATGGCATGGATGCCCGAGCGGCCGGCGGTGAGCGCGTCCCAGTTCGCGTCCTTGCCCTGGCCGAGCGAGGTGACGATGCCCAGCCCGGTGACGGCGACGACGGGCCTGCCCCTGGAATCGCGGTGGGCGGTGGCTGGGGTCTTGGCAGTGGGGGTCTTGGCGCTCATCGGACGCTCCTCACAGGGCCACCAGGCGGGCGGCGCCTTCGCCGCGCCAATGGCCGGCGCCGGTGACGACGGCCTCGCGCGCCTGGCCCTTCGACAGGGCGGCGGCGGCGAGCGCGACCGACACCGGGAAGGCGGCCTCGACCGCGTGGCCGAGCAGATCGCCGGCCGCGACGCGGCGCGCCTGCGGCAGGGTCGCCAGCGCAGCCGCCTCCTCGGCGGTGACGCCGGCGACGCCGGTGGCGGCCGAGACGGCGAGCGCGCCGGGGGCGATTGGGCCGAGATCGGCGAGCAGGCCGCGCAGCGCCGCCTCGACCGCGCCTGGCTGGCGCTTCGAACGGGTCGCGACGACGGCGTCGAGCCGGGCCAGGACGGTGGCGCCGCGGGCGGCCGCGCGCTCGGCCGATTCGAGCACGAGGAAGGCCGAGGCGCTGCCCGTGATCAGGCCGGGCGCTGCCTGCCGCTCGAAGACGGGAGCGAAATCGCCCTTGCGCAGATAGCCGCCGAGCTCGAACAGCAGCAGCATGTCCTGCCGCTCGGCATTGTAGGAGCCGCCGACCAGCATAATTTCGGCCTGGCCCGCGGCGATGCGGGCATAGGCGGTGCGGACCGCGTCGACCCCGGCCTGTTCCTCGCCCATGAAGGTGCGCGAGGCCCCGGTGATGCCGTGGACGATGCCGATATTGCCGGCGAGCAGGTTGGAGAGCTGGGCCAGGAACAGCGTCGGGCGCAGGTCGCCCATCAGCCGCTCGTTGAGAAAGGCGCCGGGCGCGTTGGCGCCGCGCAGGCCTGTGAGGATGGCGCTGTCGACGGCATGGTCGCGCTCGCCGCCGCCGGCGGCGACGATGACCTGGAGCACAGCCTTGGCCGCGGCATCGTCCTTCAGCCCGGCGCCGTCGAGCGCGAGGCCGGCGGCATAGACGCCGAGGCGCTGCCAGGGCTCCATCTGGCGCTGGTCGGACTTCTTGGGAATCTGCCGGTCGAGTTCGAGGGCTTTCAGCGGATGAACCGGATAGGGCGCGAAGCTCGTCGCGTCGACGACGGGCGCGGCCATGGCCGCTAAGGCGTCCGCATGGGTGTCGATGCCCTCGCCCAGGCTGGAGGCGAGGCCGATGCCGGTGATGACGACGCCGTGCTTCATGATCGGGCCTGTTCCGGAACGAGGCCGATGGCGGCCAGGCGTGCCTCCATCAGGCTGCGCATGTCGGCGGGGAAGGGCATCAGGCGGAAGCGCAGTTCCGCATCGCAGATCGGCTTGCCGTCGATGGCGATGCGCGCCTTGGTCGCGGCATAGCCCGAGCCCTCGATGACGAGTTCGGCGGCGATGTCGAGCACGGCGTCCGGCTCGACGAAGGTGCGAAAGCGGGCCTTGTCGACCGTCATCAGGAAGGGCATCTGCGTCAGCCCGTTGAGGGCGAGCAGCAGATAGCCCGACGCCTGCGCCATCGTCTCGGTCAGGAGCACGCCGGGCACGAGCGGATGGCCGGGAAAATGGCCCTCGAAGACGGGGCTGGCATCGGCTGCCGGCACGGTCGAGCGCGTCGTGATCCGCTTCTCGCCCGGCTCGAAGGCGACGACGCGGTCGATCATGTCGAAGTATTCGAGGCGCATGCGCTTCCGATCATCGGTCTCGGGGCGTCGAAGCCGGCCCCGACGCGGCTCTGCTCTAACCGCTGAGCCGGCGCGGCTCAAGCCGGCGCCCTCGCCAAAGCAGGACGGCCCCCATCCCGGGGTGTCGCGGACATCGCGTCCGCGCCCCGGGTGAGGGCCGTGATCACAGCGGTGATGGAGCTCAGGCCGCCTTGGCGGCGACGAGGTCGTCGATGCGCTTGCAGAGGTTCTCGAGCACGAAGTACTGCTCGGCGGGCGCCTTGCCTTCGTTGACTTCCTGCGTCCACTGCTCGAGCGGGAGCTTGATGCCGAAGGCCTTGTCGATCGCGAAGGCGATGTCGAGGAAGGCCAGCGAGTCGATGCCGAGATCGTCGATGGCGTGGCTTTCGGGCGTGATCTTCTCGCGCGGAATGTCGCAGGTCTCCGAAATGATTCCGGCGACCGTCTCGAACGTGGCGGACATGCGGGTGCTCCCGTCGTGATGATGGAGGCGGACGACATCCGGGCGCGGACGATCGTCCTGCGCCTGCCCCAAGCCCCCCGCCAAGGATGACTGTGACGCCCCCTTACACCGCGGGGGGTAAGAGGACAACTCCGACGAGTCCGAAGCCGGGATCGCCTCCAGGACGTGGGGTCAGCGGATTGTACGCAGAAATTGTGTGATTGACGTTGCGTTAACCATCCGGTGCGACCCTGTGCTGCTTTCGAGCCAAATGGGGGGATAGGCCGTGGTTTCGCTGAAAACGCGCTTTGCCTTGCTATGCCTGTTTCTGGCCTTCATCACGAGCGCTGTGGCGGGCATCGGGATCCACTCCTCGTCGCGCATGGGGTCGGCCATCGACGACCTCGCCAATTCCGCGACCGCCATCCGCAACCACACGATCGGCGACATGCTGCATGACGGTTTGCGCGCCGATGTCTACGCGGCGCTGATCCGCTCGGACGCCGGGCAGGACGGTGCCGAGACCATCGCCGAGACGCGCGCCCACGCCCAGGAGTTCTCCGAACGGATCGCCGCCACAAAGGCGATCGTGAGTTCGCCCCAGACGCTCGCGCGGCTGCAGGCTCTGGACGAGCCCCTGAAGAGCTACATCGCCCAGGCGGTGACGCTGGTCGAGCTCGCCTTCAGGGACCGCAAGGCGGCGCTCGCGGGCATGGCCCTGTTCGACGAGCGCTTCGAGGCGCTCGAAACCTCGATGAAGGAGGCGGGCGATGCGCTGGAGGCGGAGGCACTGGCGGCGCAGACCGGCGCGGGCAGCGCCCGCCAGCTCGCCGCCGGCGTCGCGATCGCGGGACTGATCATCGCGCTGCTGACGGCCATGGGTCTCTATGCCGCGGTGCTGCGCAGCATCATCAGGCCGATCGCGGAAATCGTCGCGACGATGCGGCAGCGCGGTTCGGACGCGATGGCGGCCGTGATTCCCCATCGCGACCGGCGCGACGAGATCGGCGAGATGGCCCGCACCATCGGCTCCTATCAGGACGTGCTGGCCGGGCGTGCGGCCGAGGAGCGGCAGCGACGCGACGAGGACCTGCGAGCCTCGCAGCGCCAGGCCGAGGCCTTCGCCGAAACCGCACAGCAGATCAGGCGGGCGGTCGATGCGGCGGTCCATGGCGATTTCAGCCAGCGCGTCGACCCCGGGGCGCAGCAGGGCGAGATGACGGCGCTGGTGACCGGGATCAACCAGATCAATGTCGCGATCGACGGCGCGACGACGACCTTTGCGGATATCCTGGAGGCCATCGCCGATGGCGACCTGACCCGCAGCGTCGGCGCCGACTATTCGGGCAAGCTCGGCTCGGTGAGCGCCTCGATCAACGGGATGGTCGAGAAGCTCGCCATGACGGTGAGCGTGATCAAGCAGACGGCGCGCGAGGTCGCGGCCGCCGCCGAAGAGATCAAGGCGGGGGCTGAGAACCTGTCGACCCGCACGGAAGAGCAGGCCTCGTCGCTGGAAGAGACCGCGGCCACCACCGAGCAACTCGCGGCCTCGGTGAAGGCCTCGGCCAATGCCTCGCGCCAGGCGGTCGATCTCGCCGAGAACGCGACGCGGGTCGCCCGGAACGGCGGGGCGATCGTGACCGACGCGATCGGCGCGATGAACCGCATCGAGCAGGCCAGCGGCAAGATCACCGACATCACCTCGGTCATCGACGGCATCGCCTTCCAGACCAATCTGCTGGCGCTGAACGCGGCGGTCGAGGCTGCGAGAGCGGGCGATGCCGGCAAGGGCTTCGCGGTCGTGGCCTCCGAAGTCCGGGCGCTGGCGCAGCAATCCGCGGATGCGGCCAAGAGCATCTCCGGCCTGATCAGCGACACCACGCAGGAGGTGGCTGCCGGGGTCAAGCTCGTGCGGAGCGCGGGCGAGGTGCTGGGCGAGATCGTCGAGGCGACCCAGAAGGTGGCCGGCACGGTGACGGAGGTGGCCGCCGCCTCGGGCGAGCAATCGAACGGCATCGACGAGATGAGCCAGACCGTCGCGCGGATGGACGAGATGACCCAGCAGAACGCGGCGCTGGCCGAGGAAAGCGCGGCTTCCGCCGTCCTGCTCGGGCGCAAGATCGCCGAACTCGATGCGCTGGTGGCCGCGTTCCGCACCGCGGGCGCCGCCCGGGCCGCGGTTCGTCCTGCGGCTGCCGTGCCGCTGCGCCTGGCGGGTTGACGGGCGGCCCGCCCGCTTCGACCCCTCTCAAGCGAAAAGGGCTGCGGCATCGCGCGATGCCGCAGCCTTCGATCGTTTCGCTCCCTCCGCTGCGTGCGGAGGATGGTGGCGCTCAGGCGGCGAGGCCGCGCAGCACGTAGTGCAGGATGCCGGCGTTCTTGAAGTAGTCGATCTCGTCCAGCGTATCGATGCGGCAGAGGATCGGCACCTTCTTGACCGAACCGTCGGCCGAGGTGATCTCGGCCTCGAGCATCTGGCGCGGCTTGACCGTGGCCAGACCCTTGATCGAGACGGTCTCGTCGCCCTTCAGGTCGAGCGAGGCCCAGCTCGTGCCCTCCTGCAGGGTGAAGGGGACGACGCCCATGCCGACGAGATTCGAGCGGTGGATGCGCTCGAAGCTCTGCGCGATCACGGCCTTGACGCCGAGCAGGTTGGTGCCCTTGGCCGCCCAGTCGCGCGAGGAGCCGTTGCCGTATTCGACGCCGGCGAAGACGACCAGCGGCACCTTCTCCTGCTGATAGCGCATCGCCGCGTCGTAGATCGGCAGCTCTTCCTTGCTCGGATAGTGGATGGTGTAGCCACCCTCGCGCCCGTTCGGCCCCATCATGTGGTTGCGGATGCGGATATTGGCGAAGGTGCCGCGCATCATCACCTCGTGATTGCCGCGGCGCGTGCCGTACTGGTTGAAGTCGGCCACGGCGACGCCATGCTCGGTGAGATAGGCGCCAGCGGGCGAGGCGGCCTTGATCGAGCCGGCCGGCGAGATGTGGTCGGTGGTGATCTTGTCGCCGAAGAGGCCGAGGATGCGGGCGCCCTTGATGTCGGTGACCGGCGTCGGCGTCTTGCTGATGCCCCGGAAGTAGGGCGGGTTCTGGACGTAGGTCGAGGCGTCCTCCCAGGCGTAGGTCTGGCTTTCCGGGGTCTTCACCGCCTGCCAGTGCGCATCGCCCTTGAAGACGTCGGCATATTTCGCCTCGAAGATGGCGCGCGTGACGTTCTTGGCGATGAAGTCCTGGATCTCCTTGTTGGAGGGCCAGATGTCCTTGAGGAAGACGGGCTTGCCGTCGGAGCCGGTGCCGAGCGGCTCGGTCGTCAGGTCCATCTGGACCGAACCGGCCAGCGCATAGGCGACGACCAGCGGCGGCGAGGCGAGGTAGTTCGCCTGCACGTCGGGCGAGACGCGGCCCTCGAAGTTGCGGTTGCCGGAGATGACGGCGCCCGCGATCAGGCCCTGATCATTGATCGCCTTCGAGATCGGCGCCGGCAGCGGGCCGGAATTGCCGATGCAGGTGGTGCAGCCGAAGCCGACCAGGTTGAAGCCGAGCTTGTCGAGATCGGCCTGCAGGCCGGCCTTGGCGAGATATTCGGCGACGACCTGCGAGCCGGGCGCCAGCGAGGTCTTGACCCAGGGCTTGACGGTGAGGCCCTTGGCGACCGCGTTGCGGGCGAGCAGGCCCGCCGCCATCAGCACGGACGGGTTCGAGGTGTTGGTGCAGGAGGTGATGGCGGCGATGACGACGTCACCATGGCCGAGATCGAAGGACTGGCCCTCGACCGGCACGCGGCGGGCGATCTCGCCGCCCTTCTTGTATTCGGTGTCCATCGCCGCCTTGAAGCCCTTGGCGACGCCGTTCAGGTCGATACGGCCTTCGGGGCGCTTGGGGCCGGCCATCGAGGGCTGGACGGTCGAGAGATCGAGCTCGAGCGTGTCGGTGAAGACCGGATCGGCGGTTTCGATCGTCGCGAACAGGCCTTGCGCCTTGCTGTAGGCCTCGACCAGCGCGATCCGGTCGGTCTTGCGGCCGGTCGTGGTGAGGTATTCCAGCGTTTCGGCATCGACCGGGAAGAAGCCGCAGGTGGCGCCGTATTCCGGGCCCATGTTTGCGATGGTGGCGCGGTCGGCCAGCGTCAGGTTGTAGAGGCCCGGGCCGAAGAACTCGACGAACTTGCCGACGACGCCCTTCTTGCGCAGCATCTGCGTGACGGTCAGCACGAGGTCGGTGGCGGTGATGCCTTCCTTGAGAGAGCCGGTCAGCTTGAAGCCGATCACCTCGGGCAGCAGCATCGACTGCGGCTGGCCGAGCATCGCGGCCTCGGCCTCGATGCCGCCGACGCCCCAGCCGAGCACGGCCAGGCCATTGACCATGGTGGTGTGCGAATCAGTGCCGACGACGGTGTCGGGATAGGCGACCTCGACCTCGGCGCCGTCGATGGTCTCCTTGCGGGTCCAGACCGTCTGGGCGAGGTATTCGAGATTGACCTGGTGGCAGATGCCGGTGCCGGGCGGGACGACGCGGAAATTGTCGAAGGCGCCCTGGCCCCATTTCAGGAAGCGGTAGCGCTCGCCATTGCGCTCATATTCGAGCTCGACGTTCTGGGAGAGCGCCTTGGGCGTGCCGAACTCGTCGACGATGACCGAATGGTCGATGACGAGATCGACCGGCACGAGCGGGTTGATCTTGGCCGGATCGCCGCCGAGCGCGACGACGCCGTCACGCATGGCGGCGAGGTCGACCACGGCGGGGACGCCGGTGAAGTCCTGCATCAGCACGCGGGCGGGACGGAAGCCGATCTCCTTGCCGGCGGTGCCCCTGTCGGTCAGCCAGGCGACGAAGCCCTCGATGTCGGCCTTGAAGACCGAGCGGCCATCCTCGAAGCGCAGCAGGTTCTCCAGCAGCACCTTCATCGAGAAGGGCAGCTTCGAGATGCCCGGCAGGCCGTTCTGTTCGGCCAGCGGCAGGGAGTAGTAGACATAGGTCTTGTCGCCGACGGTGAGCGTCTGGCGGCATTTGAAGGAATCGAGCGAAGCCATGCGGGCTGATCCTGATCAAGGGGTTGCGGTCGCGAACCGGCGGACACCCTTGCGGGATCGCCAGATCGAAGGCCTATTGCGCATGTCGCGCGCGCCGCCCCGGGAGTGCCCGAGCCCCGCGCCGGATCGGCGTGCGGCGTAGCCACGGGCTCTATAGAGCAATTCCAAGAAGCCCGCTACATGAACGAAGCGCGTTCTTGCGCAATCCTGACGCTCCGGAAGATGCTCCTGTCTTGACGCGCCCGCCCTATCCCATCCTCGTCCTCGACGTCGACCGGCTGGCCTGCCGCCGCGGCGGTCGCCTGATCTTTTCCGATCTCGGCTTCCGGCTCGGCAATGGTGAGGCGATCGCGTTGACGGGGCGCAACGGGGCCGGCAAGTCGAGCCTGCTCGCCATGCTGTGCGGGCGGCTGCGGCCGGATGCGGGCACGATCAGGATCGAGGGGTTCGAGGAGGTCGCGCCGGTCGAGGTCAGCCATGTCGTCGGCCATCGCGACGGGCTGAAGACGGCGCTGACGGCGAAGGAGAACCTGGTCTTCGCGCAGGCGCTGCTGGGGGAGGCGTTCCTCTCGCCGGCCGAGGCGCTGGCGGCGGTCGGCCTGCCCCATGTCGCGGCGCTGCCGGTCGGCTATCTCTCGGCCGGACAGCGCCGCCGCGTCGCGCTCGCCCGGCTTCTCGTCGCACGGCGGCCGATCTGGCTTCTCGACGAGCCCATGTCGGCGCTCGATGCCGCGGCCCAGGCGATGCTGAGCGGCCTGATGCGGGATCATCTGGCGCAGGGCGGGGCGATCCTGGCCGCGACGCATGGTCCGCTCGGGCTGGACGGCGTGCGCGATGTGAGGATCGGGCCGTGACCCGCGCCTTCCTCGCCATCCTGAAGCGCGATCTTGCGCTCGCCTCGCGGGCCGGTGGCGGCGGCGAACTCGCGCTCGTCTTCTTCCTGACCATCGTCGTGCTCGTGCCCTTCGCGCTCGGGCCCGATCTCAACCTGCTCTCGCGAATCGGCCCCGCCATCCTGTGGCTGGGCGCGCTTCTGTCGATGCTGATCGGGCTCGACCGGCTGTTCCAGGGTGACGAGGAGGATGGCTCGCTCGACCTGATCCGCGCGTCCGTGCTGCCGCTGGAACTCGCCGTGCTGGCCAAGGGCTTGGCGCATTGGCTGACGACGGGCCTGCCGCTGGCGCTGGCGGCGCCGCTGCTCGGGCTCCTCGTGGCGCTGCCGGGCGAGGCGATGCTGCCGGTGGCTGCGACGCTGCTCGTCGGCACGCCGGCGCTCAGCTTCATCGGCGCCGGCGCTGCGGCGCTGACGGCGGGCCTGCGGCGCGGCGGGCTGATCCTGCCCGTGCTGGTGGCGCCGCTGACGGTGCCGGTGCTGATCTTCGGCGTTTCGGCGTCGAATGCCGCGCTGGGCGGGACGATTCCCTTCCGCACGCCGTTCCTGATCCTGTGCGCGCTGTCGCTGGCGGCGATCGTCGTCGGGACACTGGCGGCCGCGGCGGCGCTGCGGCAGGCGGAGTAGCGTCTCAGCGAGCCGCGATTCGACCGGAGCCGTGGTGCCGGCCGCCGAGCTGGACGGCGCAGCCATACTGGCTGGCGAGGCGGGCCACGCTGGCGGCGACCGTGCCGATCTCAAGACCCAGCCCGCCATGGCGGCCGAGAATCTCCCTCGCGGTCGCGTCGACGTCGAGCACGCGCGATTCGCCGGCCTTGGCGCGAACCATGGTCTCGACGTCACGCTGGATCTCGTCCGGCAGATTCCGCGTCATGACCATTCCTTTTCGGATTCGCCAGACCCTAACAAGCGAACCGGGAGTGGACAACCGCAAGCGGCGATATATCAATTGTCTCAATCTCTTAGCATTTGAATGAAAGGGTATCGGCATCGGCGCGGGTTCCGCCTGCCGTGGGGCTGGAGGCAAGGTGGCGGGGCGAGACCCGGCGCACCCGTCCCACCGCGGCGGCCACCGGCCGGGTGCGAAAGGGGGCGGACGTCCCGATGTCGCATGGCCGGCTAGCGGATTGCTGCGGCTGGCCTGCCTTGATAATGCTGCGTCGGCCGCTTTGGGGGCAGCCTCCGAGCATGATGCGATGACATGGCTGGCCTGATCGATCTCGCAAATCCGACGCGCTTCATGCGCCTCTCCGCCGTGCTGTTGCCCTGGTCGACGGGCGTGGCCGGTGTTTTGCTGACCGTGGGCTTCTATCTCGCCTGGTTCGTGGCGCCGGCCGACTATCAGCAGGGCGAGACCATCCGCATCATGTTCGTGCATGTGCCGGCCGCCTGGCTCGCCATGATGTTCTACACGATGATGACGCTCTCGGCGCTCGGCACGCTGGTCTGGCGGCATCCGCTCGCCGATGTCGCGCAGAAGGCCGCGGCGCCGATCGGCGCCGCCTTCGCCCTGATCTGCCTGCTCACCGGCGCCTTCTGGGGTAAGCCGATGTGGGGGACCTACTGGGTCTGGGATGCGCGGCTGACCTCGATGCTGGTGCTGCTCCTGATCTATCTCGGTATCATGGCGCTGTGGCGCACGCTGGACGAGCCGTCCCAGGCGGGGCGTGCGGTGGCGATCCTGACGCTGGTCGGCTTCGTCAATGTGCCGATCATCAAGTTCTCGGTCGACTGGTGGAACACGCTGCACCAGCCGGCCTCGGTGCTGCGGCTGGACGGGCCGACGATCCATCCCTCGATGCTCTGGCCGCTGCTGATCCTGGCGGTCGGCTTCACCCTGATGGCGATCACGCTGCATCTGGTGGCGATGCGCGCCGAGATCATGCGGCGGCGCGTGCGGACGCTGACGATCCTGGAAGCGGAGCGCCTCGACCGTCTGGCGGCGGGGAGCGCGCCGGCATGAGGGCCGATCGGTCATGAGCGGGCTCGGGCCGCATGCCGGCTTCATCCTGGCGTCCTACGCCGCCGTCGCAGTCGTGCTGGGCGGGCTCGTGGCGTCCGTCCTGCTCGATCACAGGGCCCAGAAGCGGGCGCTGGCCGAGCTCGAGCAACGTGGCGCTGGCCGTCGCGCGGAACGGGAATCGCCATGAGCCAGCGCGAGAACCAAGCCGAGGGCAACGTCGAGGGCCAGGCGGAGGCGGCGCCGCGCCGCCGCTCGCCGCTGCTGTTCCTGCTGCCGCTGGTCCTGTTCGGCGCGCTGGCGGTCGTCTTCCTCGTCGGGCTCTTCGCCGGTGACGCCAGCAAGGTGCCCTCCGCGCTGATCGGGAAGCCGGCGCCGCCCGTCACTCTCACCGCGCTGGAGGGGCTGCAGCGCGACGGGCGTCCGGTCCCCGCCTTCGGCATGGCCGATCTCGCGGCCGGCCGCGCGACCATCGTCAACGTCTTCGCGAGCTGGTGCGCGCCCTGCCGGGTCGAGCATCCGTTCCTGGTGGCGCTCGCCGATTCGCCGCAGGTCAAGGCGGGGCGCGTCGCCGTGGTCGGCATCAACTACAAGGACGAGGCGGAGAATGCGCGCCGGTTCCTCGGCGCGCTCGGCAATCCCTATTCCGCGGTCGGCGTCGATCGGTCGGGCCGCGCCGCGATCGAATGGGGCGTCTATGGCGTGCCGGAAACCTTCGTGATCGGGCCCGACGGGCGCATTCTCGAAAAGCATGTCGGCCCGCTCGATGCCGCGAGCGCCGGCCGGCTGCTGGCGCGGGCGGTGACGGGGCGGTGACCGCCCTATTTGCGGATTCGAGCTTTCAAAGCCACTTGAAGCCCTTGGCCATCAGCCCGGCTAAGCCTAACGCCACAAAAATCAGTGCCCCGAACAACAGCCGAAAGTCAGTTCTCGCGTCCGTGCGCAATTCACGCACATCGGTGCGGAGATCCGATGTCGCGGTCTTGATGTGGCCGATATCTGCTTCGAGTTTGGCGACGCGTGCTTCCATGCCATCAGATGTGCCACCGCCTCCGTTACCTTTCAAGCCTGTCGCAGTCTCAGAGAGTTTGGTTCGATAGGCTCCGATATCGTGGACGTCAGCGGCCATTGTCCGGCTCCTGCTGCGCATGTGTCATGACATGCTCAATAAACCGATTGAAATTAGAGTAGGCTTCACGGACGTTGACGCGGTGCCTCTCGAAATGCTCGTTTGATTTGGCCACATCGTTTATGGATGCGGCTTGTAGAGCATCCGCCAAAGCCATCTGTGAGGCAATCGACTGCCGCAAGCCCATCATCAAGTTGTCGAGATCGTAGCGACTGAACTCGACCCGAAGGTTTTGTGACGGGTTCAACCGGATCCAATTATCAATCGCGGCGCTAGGCAACTCATAGACAGGAGGCAACACCGTGCCGTTCTTGTCGTCGCTCATGTGAACGAGCTCCAATTGGTTGCGTCTTCAGGCCGCCTTCTTGCCGCCCATCAGGCTTTCGAACATCCCGCGGCCATCGGTGCCGCCGGTCAGCGAATCGATCAGGTTCTCGGGGTGCGGCATCAGGCCGAGCACGTTGAAGCCGGGCGAATAGATGCCGGCGATGTTGTTGAGCGAGCCGTTGGGATTGGCCTGCGCCGTGACCTTCCCCTGGGCGTCGGCATAGCGGAAGGCGACGAGGCCTTCGCCCTCGAGCCGCGCCAGCGTCTCCGGGTCGGCGACGTAGTTGCCCTCGCCATGAGCGATGCAGACATCGATGACCTGGCCCCGGGCATAGGCGGAGGTATAGGGCGTGTCGGCGCGCTCGACCGTGAGGTGCTGGCGCCTGCAGACGAACTTGAGATCGGCGTTGCGCATCAGGATGCCCGGCAGGAGCCCTGCCTCGCAGGCGATCTGGAAGCCGTTGCAGATGCCCAGCACATAGCCGCCGCGGGCGGCGTGCGCCCGGGTCGCGTCCATGACGTTGGCGCGGCCGGCGATGGCGCCGGTGCGCAGATAGTCGCCATAGGAGAAGCCGCCGGGCAGGACGACGAGGTCGGTTCCTGCCGGCAGTTCGGTGTCGGCATGCCAGACATGGGCGACGCTGGCGCCGGCCTGCTTCAGCGCCTTGGCGACGTCGCCGTCACGGTTGGAGCCGGGGAAGGTGATGACGGCGGCTTTCATCGGATTACGCCCCGATCTCGACGCGGTAGTTCTCGATCACGGTGTTGGCGAGCAGCTTCTCGCAGGCGGTCTTGAGCGCGGCTTCCGCCGCGGCCTTGTCGGAGCCTGAGAGCTCGATGTCGAAGACCTTGCCCTGGCGGACCGAGCCGACACCCTCGATGCCGAGGGACTTCAGCGCGCCCTCGATCGCCTTGCCCTGCGGATCGAGCACGCCGGTCTTGAGGGTGACGGTGACGCGGGCTTTCATGGCGATCTCCAGAGGGGCGTTCTGCGGCTGCCTTAACGGCGAATCGAACCGGGCTCAACCGGAATGGCCGGTTTCACGTGAATCAGCGGCTGCGCCATGCGGCCACCGCATCGCGGCGGGCGCTCTCGGCCTCCGCGGAGACGGCGATGGCGAGCACGAGGCGGGCGCCCTCGCGCCCATGCAGGATCGCGGTCGCGGCGCTCTTGCTGCCGGTGTCGCTGGCGCCCGTGTCGCGCGCGCTTATCTCGACGAGGAGGCCGCTCGCGCCCTCGGCCTCGAAGCGGCTGACGCGTGTCGTGCTCTTGGGCCGCAAATCCGCCTTCCCAGTGGCGGGCTTCGGCGTGGCCGGCTTTCGCGCGGGATCGGATGGCGGCTTCGAGAACAGGCGGGCGAGGCGCTCCGGATCGGCCTTCAGGGCCTGCTCCATCTTGTCCGCCTCGCGGCCGGAGAAGGCGAGGACCGAGGCGAAGCCTGGCTGCGCGCAAGCATCGCGCGGGCAGACCACCATGGTGCGCGCCTCGATGCCGTCGTTCAGCACCCAGCCGCCGATCGGGAGCGGCTGCCAGCCCTGCGCGGCGGGCAGCTCGGCGATCCCCGCGCCGAAATCGCCGGCGCAGCCGGACAGCAGCAGCGCCGCCATGAGCGGGCCCATGACGCGAAAACGGGAGCGCAGGCGCTCCCGTTTCAGGATCTGGCGCGGCGGCGAGCCGGCGTCCATGGCAGCCGTCGACGGGCTTACTGGACGAGGCGGGGGCCGGCCGGGCCGGCCTTCTCGTTCTCGCCGAGGATGCCGAGGCGGCGGGCGACTTCGGTGTAGGCCTCGATGAGGCCGCCCATGTCGCGGCGGAACCGGTCCTTGTCGAGTTTGTCCTTGGACTTGATATCCCAGAGACGGCAGGAATCGGGGCTGATCTCGTCGGCGACGACGATGCGCATCATCTCGCCCTCCCAGAGCCGGCCGCATTCCATCTTGAAGTCGACGAGACGGATGCCGGCGCCGAGAAAGAGGCCGGAGAGGAAGTCGTTGACGCGGATGGCGAGCGCCATGATGTCGTCGATCTCCTGGGGCGTCGCCCAGCCGAAGGCGGTGATGTGCTCTTCCGAGACCATCGGATCGCCCAGCGCATCGTTCTTGTAATAGAACTCGATGATCGAGCGCGGCAGCTGCGTGCCCTCCTCGAGCCCCAGCCGGGTCGAGAGCGAGCCGGCGGCGACATTGCGCACGACGACCTCGAGCGGAATGATCTCGACCTCGCGGATCAGCTGCTCGCGCATGTTCAGCCGGCGGATGAAATGCGTGGGAACGCCGATGTCGTTCAGGTTGGAGAAGATGTGCTCGCAGATGTGCTTCTTGGCGTTGAAGGCGGTGGCGTCATCCTTGAAGTGCTGGATCAGCGTTCCGGGCTCGGGTCCCTCATAGAGGACCTTCGCCTTGCCTTCGTAGATGCGACGGCGGCGATTCATTGGGATATACCGTGGCTTGAGGAAATCCAAAGGTCGGCCTTTCTCTGGACGCGGGTCGCCCCGCGGCGGGATCTGGGCCCCTGGTCAGCCGATCCAGCTCGAATCCGGGCTGATTCCGACCAGGTTGGAATCAGCGTAGACCGCGCTGCCGGCCGGCTCAATGTGCGGGTCGCCCAGCAGGGCCGCCCGTGCGCCCGCTATATGGCGCTTCTGCACCGCAAACGCAACAAACCGCTCCGCGCCGCCGGTTTTTCGCGCCACCGGCCGGCGCTCGCAGCGGAGCATCCGCATTCGGACTGGTCTGTTCCCGCGCGACATCCTATATGGCGGCGGCGTGTCTCCCAGAGCCGTTCCAGCCCTGCCCGCAAAGGACTTTACCGCATGACGACCTTCGATCAGCGCAAGGATGCCTTCGAGAACAAGTTCGCCCATGACGAGGAGCTGCGCTTCAAGGCCACCGCGCGGCGCAACAAGCTGCTCGGGCTGTGGGCGGCCGAGAAGCTCGGCAAGGCCGGCGCCGATGCCGACGCCTATGCAAAGGCCGTGGTCGTGGCCGATTTCGAGGAAGCCGGCGACGACGACGTGCTGCGCAAGGTCCGCGGCGACTTCGCGGCGGGCGGCGTGTCGGTGGGCGACGACGAGATTCGCCGCGTGATGGGCGAGCTCTTGATCCGGGCGGCCGAGGAGATCCAGGCCGGCCGCTGAGCGGTTCGTCCGTTCCGAGGCGCCCCGAGAGCGTCGAGCCCGCGCAAACGCAGGGCGTGATTGAAGCGGGCGCATGGGCGCCCGTTTGCATTTGGGGCGCGGGCCGGTCCAACGTGGCGCACCCGCCGGCCGAGCCAAGAGCGGGGCCCGAAACGGATGAAACGCGCCATGGCCACACAGACTGTCCTGTCCTCCCTCGCCGATCGCCTCGCCCAGGGGGACAGCCTCGTTTCCGCCTGGTGCGGGCTTCAGGACCCCGCGATCGCGGGCGTGCTGGCGAAGGAAGGCTTCGACGCCGTCACCCTCGACATGCAGCACGGGCCGATCACGCTCGGCGAGGTCATCCGGGCCGTGCCGCTGATCAACGCCGCCGGCAAGCCGGCGCTGGCGCGCATTCCCGTCGGTGAGTTCCAGAACGTGTCGCGGCTGTTCGATGCCGGCGTGTCGGGCGTCATCGCGCCGATGATCAACACCATGGCGGATGCCCGCGCCTTCGCCGCCTATGCCAAGTATCCGCCGATGGGCGAGCGCAGCTGGGGCAGTTATGGCGGGCTGGGGGCCTCGGGGCTCGACCAGAACGGATATCTGCGCGAGGCCAATCGCTTCTCGCTGACCTTCGCGATGATCGAGACGCGCGAGGCCATGGCGATCCTCGACGACATCCTGGCGCTGGACGGGATCGATGCCGTCTTCGTCGGTCCCTCCGACCTCTCGATCGCGCTCTCGGGCGGCAAGGAGGTCAATCCGCTCTCGGCCGAGGTCGACGAGGCGATCCGCCATATCGTGGCGCGGGCGTCGTCGGTCGGGAAGCCGGTCGCGATCTATGCCCAGTCGGCCGAGCGCGCAAAGGCCTTCCTCGACATGGGCGCCAAGCTGGTGACGGTGATGAGCGACACCGCCTTTCTGCGCGCCGCGGCCCAGACCGCCCTGACCCAGCTCGGGCGCTGAAGGCCGCCCGTCAGGCGTTCATGCCCTCGCGGGATTTGAGCACGGCGTAATCGGCCCAGAGCAGCCGGGCGGCGACGCCCCGCCAGGGGCGCCAGGGTTCGGCCAGCGCCTCGAGCGCGGCGGCAACCGGCCGCGCCGGCAGGCCGAAGGCGACCCGGGCGGCTTCCTGGATCGCCAGATCGCCCGGCGCGAAGCCGTCGCGATGACCGAGGCAGAACAAGAGATAGATGTCGGCCGTCCAGGGGCCGATCCCCGGCACCGCCGTGAGATGACGGTGGACCTCTTCGGCCGTCGCGGCCTCCAGCCGGTCGAAGCGCAGTCGACCCTCGACGATCGCCGCCGCGACCGCACGCATCGCCTTCTGTTTCGGGCGCGACAGGCCCGACAGCCGCATCGCCTCGTCGTCGGCCGCGAGGATGCGTTCAGGGGTCAGGGGCGACAGCACCGTCTCGACGCGCGCCCAGACGGCCCGCGCGCTGGCAACGGAGAGCTGCTGCGAGACGATGATCGCCGCCAGCCCCGGAAAGCCGCCCTCCCGCCGTCGCAGCGGCGGGATGCCCGTGCGCGCGACGATGGGATGCCAGCGGGGGTCGAGCGCGCAGAGCGCCGCCATGCCCTCTTCGAGATCGGCCGTGGTGGTGATGATCGTCATGCTGCGCTGTCATGCCCGGGACCGCCGACCGGGACTGTCAGCAGGATGGTGGGACTCGTGCCGCTTGGCCGTCGTGCTCGGCCATCGTGCTTTGCAGCCCCGCCCGGTGATTCTAGACAGGACGCATGCCGCCGTCGCCTCTCATCTCCGAACCGCCGGTCCTGCGCTTCGCGCCGAGCCCGAACGGGCGGCTGCATCTCGGGCACGCGCTGTCGGCGCTGACGAATGAGCGCCTGGCCCGGGCGATGGGCGGGCGCCTGCTGCTGCGCATCGAGGACATCGACCGCGCGCGCTGCACGCCCGCCTTCGAGCAGGGGCTGCGCGACGATCTGGAGTGGCTGGGCGTCCCCTTCGCAAGCGAGGTCCGGCGGCAGTCCGAGCATTTCGGCGATTATCGCGCCGCGCTCGAGGGGCTGCGCCGGCGTGGCCTGGTCTATCCCTGCTTCTGCTCGCGGCAGGAGGTGCGCGCCGCCGCATCCGCCCGGGCTCAGGAGACGGGTGAAGCCTGGCCGGTCGATCCGGACGGCGCGCCGCTCTATCCGGGATGCTGCCGCGGTCTCGATGTGGGCCTGGCGGAGGGCCGGATCGCCTCGGGCGCGCCGCATCTGCTGCGACTGGACCTCGAACGCGCGCTGGCGGCCGTCGGGGAGGACCTGGCCTATGGCGTCTTCGACGCCTCGGGCGGCGTCACGCGCGTCGTCGCGCAGCCGCGGCGCTGGGGCGACGTCGTGCTGGCGCGCAAGGACGTCCCGACGAGCTATCATCTGTCCGTCGTCGTCGACGATGCGCTGCAGGGGGTGACGCATGTGGTGCGCGGGCGCGATCTCGAGGCCGCCACAGATATCCATGTCCTGCTGCAGCGGCTGCTCGGCCTGCCGCCTCCGCTCTATCATTTCCATGACCTGCTGGCGGATGCGGAGGGGCGCAAGCTCGCCAAGAGCCGGGGATCGCGGAGCCTGGCCGATCTCAGGGCCGAGGGTGTCACCGCGGCGCAGATCCGGCACGATCTCGGCTTCGGTTGAGCGGCGTCAGCCGACACCCAGCCAGGTCAGCCAGGCGGCGGTGGTGAAGAGCGAGATCAGCGTCGAGAGCGTGATCGCGCTGGAGGCGTCGGCGACGCCCTGGCGATAGCGCTCCGCGAAGAGATAGGCGTTGATGCCACAGGGGCAGGCGGCGAACAGCACCGCCACGCCCGACCAGTGCGGCGGCATGTCGAAGACCCTCGTCGCCAGCACATAGACGATCAGCGGATGCAGGCCGAGCTTGAGCGCGCTCAGCGCCACCGGCAGCCCGAGCCCGGACTCCAGCCCGTAGCGGCGCATGGCGATGCCGAGGCTGATCAGCGCGCAGGGGACGGCTGCCGCCGCGATCAGGTCGATCAGCGTCCAGAACGGGGCGGGCAGCTGCCCGACGACCGGGCGCGCCAGCATGCCCAGGATGATGCCGATGATGATCGGGTGGGTGAAGAGCCGCCGGATCATCATCGCGGGCGAGGCCGAGCGACCTTCCGCCAGCAGCGTCGCGACCGTCATCGTGACGGGCAGGTGGATCGCCAGCAGCAGGCCGAGCGGCACGGCGCCGGCGTCGCCATAGGCCTTCAGGATCATCGGGACGCCAACGAAGACCGTGTTGGACTGGGCGGCGGCGAAGCCGGAGACGACGAGCTCCGGCCCCTTGCGGGCGAAGACGCGGCTCGCGATCAGCATGGCCAGTGCCCAGACGATGGCGAGGCCGGTGAAATAGGCGATCCAGTAGCCCCAGGGCTGGGTCTGCGGAACGTCGGCTGTGGCCAGGGTGCGGAAGAGCAGGCAGGGCACGGCCAGAACGAAGACGAAATCGGAGAGGCCTTCGCCGGTGGTCTCGCGCAGAAGCTTCGTCCAGCGCGCCAGATAGCCGAGCGCGATCAGGCCGAAGACGGGCAGGACGACGAGCAGGGCGGCGAGCATGGTGCGGCACCGGCGCAGGAGGAGGACCGTCCCTGCGCGTGTCCGCTCGGCCGGCGCAAGTCAAGCGTCGTGAGCGGGTCGAGACGAGGCAAAGACGCCTGTCATGCGTTCAACGCAGTTGCGCGACCGCCCCGCCGGCGCGTTCGATCAGGACCTGAATCTCGTCGCGCTGGCGCTTGTATTCGGCCAGCGCCGGGCCCTGGAGCTCGCGGCCGCGCGGCACGCGGATCTTCATCGGGTTGACGAAGCTGCCATTGACCAGGACCTCGTAATGCAGATGAGGCCCGGTCGAGAGGCCGGTCGAGCCGAGATAGCCGATGACCCCTTGGCGAAGGCCGACTGGTGCGAATAGGTCGTGACATAGCCGTTGGCGTGCTGGATCTCGATGCGCCGGCCATAGCCGGAATCCCATTCCGCCTTGATCACGGTGCCGTTGCCGGCGGCGAGGATCGGCGTGCCGATGCGGTTGGCCCAGTCGACGCCGGTATGCATCTTCGAATAGCGCATGATCGGGTGGTAGCGCATGCCGAAGCCCGAGCGCATCTCGCCATCGGCGATCGGCTTGCGCAGCAGGAACTTCTTCAGCGACTTCCCCTCCTCGTCGAAATAATCGATGAGGCCGTCCTCCGGCGCCTGGAAGCGGAAGACCCGGCGCGTCTCGCCGCCGATGGTCAGCGAGGCCGACAGGATCTCGGCGCGCTCGCCTTCGTCCTCCTCGGTGAAGATGACCTCGAGATTGTCGCCGCCGCGCACGCGCTGCTGGAAATCGAGATCATAGGAGAAGATGCGGACGAGCTCGTCGATCAGCGGCCGCGGCAGGTCATGCCGCATCCCGGTCTCGTAGATGCTCTCATAGAGACGCGCGCCGCCGCTCTCCTCGTCATCCTCGTCCTCGCCGTCCTCGGACCGGCGCTGCGGCCGCTGCGGACTGGCGAGCTCCTGCCGCGGGAGGTTGACGAGGACGAAGAGGCCGCGGTCGTTGACCGCTACCGTGCCATCCGGCTGGCCATTGGTCATGAGCGACACGCGCACGATCTGGCGCGGGTCGCCCGGGTTGAGGCCGGGCGCATAGAGGGCCTGCAGCACCTGGCCGTCCGGCAGCGGGGCGGTGCGGACGCGGCCGGCGAAGGCGGTCATCATCGCGCGGATCTGGTCGGGCGCGGCTCCGGCGGCGCGCATCACCTGCTCGAAGTTCTCGCCGCGCTTGGCGAGCAGCAGCTTCTCCTCGACGAGGGGTTCGCGGGTGGCGGCGATCGGGGTCTTGGGGGCGCTGGTGACGTTCTCGGGAACGACGCGGACCTCGATGCCGGAGAAGCGGGTGTCGGTCGCCGGCGCATAGGCGAGCAGGTTGCTGTCCGCCGCGGGGGCATTGCCGAGCGTGCGGCTCAGCATCAGCTGCGGCGGGATCGGCAGGGCCCGCTGACGGCCGGAGGCGGCGAGATTGGCGCGCTCCTCCTCGATCTGGGTGATCACCTCGGCATCGCCGAGCTGCGGCCGCCCGGCGGGAATCGTCACGTCGGCGAGGTCGCGCTTGACGATCGTGACATCGGCATCGGGCACGTCGACGATCGGCTCGGCGTAGCGCTCGTTGGCCTGGCCGCCCTCGGCGAAGAGCCGCAGCGGATTGAAGGGCGGGATGTTAGTGGCATAGACGCCGGTCGTGAGCGACAGGCTGGAGGCCAGCCTGACGAAGGGCCGCACGCGGATGACCTCGCGATTGCCGACGCGTTGCGACATCGGCGCCCGCACCGAATGCCGCGCCGCCATCACGGGCTGGTCCGCGACGAGCTTGTCGCCCTTGCGCGCGCCACCGCCTTCGCCAGCCACGGAAGAGGCGCGGGCCGAGACTGTCTCGGGCTGCTCCGGCACGCCGGTGTCGCCGCGCATCGCGACGAGGATCGCCGCGCCCAGCAGGGCCGCGCCACAGGAGCCGACGAGGCCGCAGGCGGCGAGCCAGCGCAGCGAGACGCCGCGCCGGTCGAGGGGTTGCTGGTTCTCGCCGGCGGGCTGGATCGGCGGCTCGATCCCGAGATCGACCAGGAGCGCCGCGGCCTCGGGGGCGAGCGGTTCGGCCGGCAGATTGAACTCGGGATGGGCGTTCATCGTGAGGCTGTCTGACGATCCTGAAAGGAGGCCTTCCGGAGCCCTGGCACCGGGAGACACCCGCAACACACCACAGGGCCGTGGTCCCGCACCGGCGGTCCCGACCGCGATCCGAAGGCGCCGCGTTCGCATCCTCCGGGCAGCACAGGCCCTGAAGACCATGCCCGTCCCGACGACCGGAATCAATCGCGATGCGGTGCGGGAGCTCCAGTGACCGGCGAATGCGGCTGTTTGCGGGCGCTGTGCTCATGGCTTTCGCGCGCGCGCTACGCGTGGGCGATAAATAAAGTCGCTCGTCGTCCCGTCATGAAGGCGGCCGGCCACGCTTTCAAAAACCGTGTTGACAGTCCGGGTGGGTGGGACCTATAAACCGCCCATCGAGACGGCGCCGCCGCTGAGCGGCGCCTCTTCTGCGCTTCCTTAGGACGCTGAGGCTTTTGCCGGTTCGCCGGATGAGCCTCTGTCTTTGTCGAAGCCCGCTGTTTGAAAATTGAAGACAGAAAGAGAAACGTGGACGGCGAGGTTCTTGCGGACCCGGTCTAAGGACTGGGTCGAACGAGACTTCGGTGTGCTGCGTTTTACAAGAGCCATCGCTGATGACTTCGGTCGTCAAGCAATGACTCCGTCAATACGCAGCGATGCCGGAACAAACTCAAGATACAATCTGAGAGTTTGATCCTGGCTCAGAGCGAACGCTGGCGGCAGGCTTAACACATGCAAGTCGAACGGGCACTTCGGTGCTAGTGGCAGACGGGTGAGTAACACGTGGGAACGTACCTTTCGGTTCGGAATAATACAGGGAAACTTGTACTAATACCGGATACGCCCTTCGGGGGAAAGATTTATCGCCGATTGATCGGCCCGCGTCTGATTAGCTAGTTGGTGAGGTAATGGCTCACCAAGGCACACTGGGACTGAGACACGGCCCAGACTCCTACGGGAGGCAGCAGTGGGGAATATTGGACAATGGGCGCAAGCCTGATCCAGCCATGCCGCGTGTGTGATGAAGGCCTTAGGGTTGTAAAGCACTTTTGTCCGGGAAGATAATGACTGTACCGGAAGAATAAGCCCCGGCTAACTTCGTGCCAGCAGCCGCGGTAATACGAAGGGGGCTAGCGTTGCTCGGAATCACTGGGCGTAAAGGGCGCGTAGGCGGACTCTTAAGTCGGGGGTGAAAGCCCAGGGCTCAACCCTGGAATTGCCTTCGATACTGAGAGTCTTGAGTTCGGAAGAGGTTGGTGGAACTGCGAGTGTAGAGGTGAAATTCGTAGATATTCGCAAGAACACCAGTGGCGAAGGCGGCCAACTGGTCCGATACTGACGCTGAGGCGCGAAAGCGTGGGGAGCAAACAGGATTAGATACCCTGGTAGTCCACGCCGTAAACGATGAATGCCAGCCGTTGGGGTGCATGCACCTCAGTGGCGCAGCTAACGCTTTAAGCATTCCGCCTGGGGAGTACGGTCGCAAGATTAAAACTCAAAGGAATTGACGGGGGCCCGCACAAGCGGTGG
>LNFM01010147.1_pt1 | contig 23537 bp, 22 predicted proteins | sample 596031 | NCBI WGS metagenome assembly LNFM01 (sample SAMN04254537, study PRJNA301005) | activated carbon metagenome | isolation source: dual media filters at the Ann Arbor, Michigan drinking water treatment plant | place: USA: Ann Arbor | reverse complement strand
ACGGCGGTGACCTGATTGAAGGAGGCGGATGGACTGCCGGGATAGGCGCCCGTCCCGAAGTTCGTGTTCCGCGCCGTCTCGTTGACGGTGTTGGTCACGTTGAAGACCTCGGCCAGCGCCTCGAGGCTGACCGGGCCGGCCAGCGCGAACGTTCGGCTGAGTCGCAGGCTCATCGAGAAGAAGGTGTCGCCCACGCCGGCATTGCGAGCGATGAAGGCGCCGTCCACCACGGGACGACCGGCCGTGCCCTGCACGGTCGTGACGCCCGACGTGATGTTGAAGGGCGCCGCCGAGTACGCCTGCAGCATCGAACTGAGCTGGAAGCCATGCGTCACGGCCTGCCACACGGTGTCTGCCGGGCGCATCGGGGTGTTGACGCCGCCGCTCATCACCAAGAGGTGCCGGCGATCGTTGTCGGCACGTCCCCAGTCCTTCGAGAGATCGAACGGATCGATCGGCCCGCTGAAGAAGAACTCGCCGAGGTTGTTCATCGCCTTCGCCCACGTGTAGCTGGCGCGGTAGTACCCCCACGCCGCGGGGCGCTGCTGGAAGGTCAGCGACAGGGCGTGATAGGTCGACTCGCCCGCCGAGGAATAGCGGCTGTCGTTCGCGTACGACGGGTTGGGCCGGCAGCCGTTGTTGCCGCCGGCGGCCACGCACGACGGCACGTTCTGGTTGATGGCCATGAGCAGGCCCTGCCCCGCCAGGTACGAGTACGCCACGCTCAGCGAGCCGAGGCGCCCGACGGTCCGCTCCACCTCGAGACTCGCCTGGCGCGAGTACGCATTCTGCAGATCGCGCTGCATCGTCGTCAGGTTCACGAGCGTCACGGTGGGGACCGGGGCCGCGAGCACCGCCGGGAAGACCGGCGCCCCCGACTGGGTCGGCGACAGCGCCAGGTTGGTCTGGCGAAGTCCGCCGAGATCGGTCGAGTTGCCGGCCGACAGCAGCGCGTTGGCCAGGGCACGCAGGGGCACGCGGTCGACGAACAGCCCGGCATTGCCGCGGACGACGAGGCCGCGAGACGCCAGCGGCGTCCAGGCGAACCCGACGCGCGGCGACACGTTGTTGGTGTCGGTCTGGATCGTGTCGAGCCACTGCAGGTCGTAGCGGAGCCCGAGATTGAGCGTCAGCGCGGACGAGGCGGCCCACGCGTCCTGGACGTAGACGCCCAGGTTGGTGCTGGCCTGCGCCACCTCGGTCGTGCCGAACGTCTGCGTGAAGCCGGCGTTGTTGTAGGTGCCCGTCAGGAAGTTGGCCAGCGACGCGAAGGCGTAGGACCCGCGGGTCGCTCGCGGGAACGCGATCCGGTCGTCGTTGTGGACGAGGTCCACACCCGCACGCAGCGCGTGCGCGCCGCGCTGGTGCGAGACGTTGTCGACCACCTGCAGCATCCGGTTGAACCGCCCCTGCGGACTCGACGACAGCGTCCCGAACGACGCGACCCCGGCGATGCTCACCGCCGGACCGATCCGGTCGGTGGACAGGGCGTCGAGGTCATTGTGCGTGTACTGGGCGCGCGTCTCGTTGACCGTGCGGGCGCTCAGCGTCAGGGTGTTCGACACGGCGATCGCCTGATCGCGGTTGTCGAGGCCAGACGAGGCCGAGGGCGCCGACAAGCCCCCCGCGCCGCGGGCGTTCTCCGAGGCCACGTCGTACAGGCTGTAGCGAACGCTGAGCTGATCGCGGCCGCTCACCACGTGATCGATCTTGCCGAGCACGTTGAGCGAATCCACCGGGTTGTCGTACAGCCCGGTCGTCACCGGGGCCCCGGGGTAGCCGACCGCCGCCAGCCGGGCGTTGATGGTGGCCGCATTCGCCGGCGTGATGGTGGTGAGGCCCACCTGGTCCAGCGCACGCTGCTCGACGTTGGCGAAGTAGAACGTGCGGCTGCGGGCGATGGGGCCTCCCAGGCTGCCGCCGAACTGCTGCTGCGACATGGGCAGCGTCGTGCCCGACAGGGCATTGGCCGCATTGAAGCGATCGTCCCGGAAGAAGCCGTAGACCGTGCCTCGACGCTGGTTGGTGCCGCTGCGTGTCACGACGTTGACGTAGCCGCCCAGCGCCCGGCCCAGTTCAGCCTGCCCGCCCGAGGTCACCACCTGGAACTGCTCGACGGCGTCCACCCCGTAGGGCATGCCGCTGAGTCCGGCCGCATCGTCGTTGGCCGAGAGGCCGTCCACCACGAAGCTGTTGGACAGGTTGCGCTGACTGCCGACCGACAGACCGACACCGGGCACGGCCGACGTCTCGGCAAACAGCTGGGTGCTGTTGATGTTGGGCGGCGCGACGGTCGGCGCCAGCAGGGCGATGTCGAGGAAGTTGCGGCCGTTCAGGGGCAGATTGCGCACTTCGGTCTCGGACATCGTCGTGGCCACCTGGCTGCGGGCCGACTCGAGCACGGGGCGCTCGGCGCTGACGGTCACGTCACTGACGACGCTCTCGATGGTGAGCACCACGGGGATCTCGAACGCGCTGCCGACGGTCAGCACCAGCGGCCGCGTCGTCGGCGCGAACCCGCCGCGGGACACCGTGAGCTGGTAGGGCCCCACCCGGAGATACGGAAAGCGGAACCGGCCGTCGTCGCCGGACACCGTCTTGCCCATCACGCCGGTCTGCTGATGGACGACCGTGACGTCGGCGTCGGCCACGATGGCGCCCGACGCATCGGTGACCCGCCCGCTGACGCTGGCATCGCCAACGGTCTGCTGGGCGACGACGGGCCAGGCGCTCGCGAGGAGGATCCCCACGAGCGACAGACTTCTGAGAAACCGCATGCTGCTGCTCCCTGCTGAACGCCAGGCACGGGCGCGAAACGCCCGCCTGCCGGCGACACCACCGCCTGCGGGGCACATGGGCGTGCCCCGAACACGAACACGACGACGCGAGCGGCTCAGGCGCGCGGAGGCGGTGGGTCTGGCGGCAGGCTGCGCGACGACGGATCCTCGCGCAGGGCCACGAACGATGGGAGGGACGCGTCGAAGAACCAGTCAGCCACGGCGGCGACAGGGATGCCCGGATAGGAGAAGACCGCGACGAGCTGCGGCCCCTCGCAGGTGCCCCGCATCGTGCAGTCGCGGGACGACCGGCGAGGCGGGCGCTGGTGCTCGTGCATCGCCGCCGCCGTCTGGGACTCGTGACACGACGGCGTGGCGAGCGCCTTGACCACAGGACGGTGCGAGACGCAGCAGTCGCGAGGCAGCAGGGCCGCAAGCGACACCACCTGGCACACGAACCAGATGACCGCCCACACCCGAGCATGCCTGCGGAGACCCGACATCGGCGACCGCCAGCCTAGCGGAGGGCGGCACCGGTCGCAAGGTGTTTCGCCGGTGAGGCCGTAGAATCTCCACCCGTGTCCCAGCTCCTGTGCTCCTGGCGGTCCCTGATGCTCGGCGTGCTCTTCGTGGCGGCGATGACGGCCGTCTCGGCGCAACCGGGCAAGAAGGTCTTCATCTCGGTGGACATGGAAGGCATCAGCGGCATCGCCGGCGACGACCAGCTCAGCGCGGCCGGGGCCGAGTACAACAGGTCGCGCCGGCTGATGGCCGACGATGCCAACGCGGCGATTCGCGGCGCGCGGGCCGGCGGCGCCACCGAGATCGTCGTCAACGACTCGCACGGCAGCATGCGCAACCTGAGGCTCGAGGATCTCGAGCCGGGTGCCACGCTCATCAGCCACAGCTTCAAGCGTCACGGAATGATGGAAGGCCTCGACGAGACCTTCGACGCCGTCATCTTCATCGGCTATCACGCCAAGGCGGGCACGCCGAGCGGACTGTTCGCCCACACCGGCAGTGGCGTCGTCGCCGACGTGCGCGTGAACGGCCGATCGGTGGGCGAGGGCGGGCTCAACACGCTGATGGCCCACTGGTACGGCGTGCCCGTGGTGCTGGTGACGGGCGACGACGTGGCGGTGGCGCAGGTCGCCGAGGGCACACCCGGGATGCGGACGGTGGTCACCAAGCGCGCGATCAACCAGCGCGCCGCCGCGTTGCGCCCGCTGGACGTGACGCGGGCCGAGATCGAAGCCGCCGCACGCGAGGCCGTGGCGCGTGCCGCGCGCGGCACGCCGGCGAGGACGGCCCCCTATCGCGTCGAGGTACAGCTGCGTTCGAGCCTCATCCCCGAAGTCGCCGAGATCCTGCCGGGCATGCAGCGGCCCGCGGCCGACACCATCGCCTTCAGCGCCGACACCATGCCGCAGGCCTACGCCCTCGTGCGCTTCCTGTATCGCTACGTGAACCCCGACTGACCGGTCAGGGGATCTGGCGGCCCTGCGCAGCTTCCCAGAGCGCGTACCAGTCCTCGCGCTCGAGCACGAGGCCGTCGGCGTCCGCCGCGGCCTGCAGGCGTTCGAGCCTGTTGGTGCCAATCACCACCACGGGGCGGCTGGGGTGCGCCAGGATCCAGGCATAGGCCAGTTGCTCGAGCGTCACGCCGGGGTACCGGGCCGCCATGCGCGTGGTCAGCGTGGCGAGGCGTACGGCCGCGGGGTTGGCGGGGTCGAACAGACGCCCCCCGGCCAGCGGACTCCACGCCATCGGCAGCACGCCGAGGCCCTCGCACTGATGCAGCGTCCCGTCGTCGATCGGCGCGGTGTGCAGCAGGTGGAACTCGATCTGGTTGGTGGCCAGGGGCTGATCCATGCAGGCGCTCAGCAGGTCGAACTGCGAGACGCTGTAGTTGGAGACGCCGGCCGCCCGAATCTTGCCCTCGCGGAGCAGCGCGTTCAGGCCGGACGCGGTGTCGTCGGCCCGCGTGAGCCAATCGGGCCGGTGCACGAGGAACAGGTCGACGTGATCGGTGCCGAGCCAGCGCAGCGACTTCTCGAGACTCTTGACCAGACGCGGACCGGTGGCGTTGTAGTGCGCGGTCCGGCGTTCGGGGTGGTAGGCGCAGGGCACGTAGATGCCGGCCTTGGTGACGATCTCGAACTTGTCGCGCAAGCCGGGCGAGAGCGCGAGCGCCTCGCCGAGCTGCTTCTCGACCTCGTACAGGCCGTAGATCTCGGCGGTGTCGATGGTGGTGATGCCGAGTTCGAGGCAGGCGTGCAGGCGCCGGTTGATGTCCTGGGTCGTCGGCGATGCGGCGAGCAGCCGCCACGTGCCGTAAACGATGCGGGAACACTCGGGTCCGCGCGCTGCGAGTCTCGTTCGTGTCATGTCAGGGTCGCGTCGTCTGGGTGTGGGGGTAGCGGAAGCGCGGCGGTGGCGACGATGGTGACGCCAGCGCGGTCACGGCGTCGACGGTGAGCGTGACGACGCGCGACAGCTTGTCGAAGTCGAGGCGATCGACGGTGTCCACCGGTTCGTGATAGCCGGGGTGGAAGCCGCCGAACAGCCAGATGGCCGGGACCCCTTTTTGCAGGAATGGCAGGTGGTCGCAGCGGAAGAGCGTGCGCATCGACGAATCGCGATCGAACTTGTCGCTGAGCGTGAGTCCGGCGCCGCTCGACGCGCGCTGCAGCAGCGCGGCGAGATCGGGACTGAAGGAAGCGCCGACCAGGTTCAGCTGATCGGATCGCCCTGCCGTGATCTCGTACGCGCCGATGCTGTCCGGTGTGTGTGCCTCGTTGCGCCCGACCATGTCGAGGTTGAGGACGGCCCGGGTGGTGGCGAGGGGCCGGAGCGGGTGCGCGACGTAGTGGTACGACCCGAGCATGAGCTGCTCTTCCGACCCGAACGAGACGAACAGCACGCTGCGCGCGAGACGTCGGCCGGCGAGCAGCCTGGCCACTTCGACCATCGCCACCGTGCCGGACCCGTTGTCGTTGGCGCCCGGATACAACTTGCCGCCCTGGGTGCCCAGGTGGTCGTAGTGCGACGTCACCAGCACCGTCTCGTCGCGCAGCACCGGGTCCGTGCCCGGCAGCAGGCCGACGACGTTCCATGAGGTACGCGTGCCCGAAGCGCCATTGACCGCGCGGATGGTGACGGTGACGCCGTCGAGCCGATGCGACGCGGGTGTCGCGCTGCCATCGATGGCGCGCTGCCAGTCGGCGGGCGTCCGTCCCGTCCCCTGCAGGAGCGTTGTGGCCGCGTCGGCCGGCAGGGTCAGGCGGGGAATGCGCAGCTCCCCGGACCGCAGCGCCTGCGGGGACGCGCCGATGCGGTCGGGCGGGCGGGGCGCCGTCCGATGCGTGTTGACCGGCTCGGTCACGACGAGCACGGCGACCGCGCCATGCTGCTGCGCGTTGAACGTCTTGGTCCAGGTGCTCGCATGCAGGGTCAGGCCGGTGCCGTGAAACGCCGACCGCGGGTCGTCTTCCTGCGGCTCGTGATCGAAGACCAGCACGACCTTGCCGCGCACGTCCACGCCGGCGTAGTCGTCGTAGCCGAACTCCGGAGCCGTGATGCCGTAGCCCGCGAAGACCACCTCGCCGCTGATGGCGATCTCGCGGGTGGGGTCGGGAAAGGCCACGGCGATCGGGACGACGCGATCCTCTCGCCCCGCGTGCCGCAGGGTGACCGACGATACGTCGCGATCGAGGCGGAGCGGGACGAGATCGAACGGCTGCAGGTAGGCGTCGCCGGCGGCCGGCTGCAGGCCGGCCTTGCGCAGTTCCGTGGCGAGGAACCACGCTGCGGCATCGGCGCCGGGCGTCAGCGAGGCACGGCCGTCGAGGGGCGGCGACCCGAGGAACTCGAGGTCTGCCCGCATGCGATCGGCGTTGACCGTCGGGGCCGAGGGCGACTGCGCCAGCAGAGGCGCGATCGCCAGGCCGACGACGATCGTGGAGAGCGATGGCGTCCGCACGGCGCTACTCGGGCGTCGCGGGGGCGGCCGCCGCCGGCACCACCGTGACGGTGAGGCTCGACGGATACTGCGTCGAGTGGTGGATGACGTTGCGCGCCACCACCGGTGCACGCTCGTCGTAGTTGTTGCCGCCGGTATTGAGATTGCGATCGAAGCGCGGGAAGTTGCTGCTCGACACCTCGATGCGCAGCCGGTGCCCTGGCGCGAACCAGTTGCTGGTGGTCAGGGGCTGCAGCGTGACCTTGTGGACCTTCCCCTTCTCCATCCAGACGGGTGGGCCGTCGTAGCCCTCGCGGTAGCGCATCCGCTGGATGGACTCGTCGAGGTTGTACGCCCGCCCGTCCGGGTAGACGTCGAGCACCTTGACGGTGATGTCGGTGTCCTTCGCGTCCGACGACACGTACAGCGTCGGCGTGATCGGGCCACTCAGCTCCGTGCCCGCCGTGAACGGCTCGGTGGTGTAGACGAGCACGTCGTGGCGCGTCTCCATCCGCCGCTGATCGAAGGACCCCGCCTGGATCGCGTTGCCCGTGCAGCAGACGTTGCCGCCGTAGGACAGCACGGGATTGGCCGGGTCGTAGACGAAGCTGTCGGGCGTGTCGGTCGCCGGCGCCGTCGCGGTGAGCCGCCCGTCGCCATACAACGAGTTGGCGCGCCCACCGCTCGACAGGTAGAAGGTCCGCGGCTGCGCCGTCTTCGGTGGCCAGGTGTCGGCGGTGTGCCACGTGTTGCTGCCCATCCGGAAGTAGGTGACCCGCGGCAGGCGGTCGAGCCGCGCCGACGTCTCCCCCTTCAGGAACCGGTCGAAGAAGCCGTAGACGATGTCGTTGTAGTCGAGGCGGGCGTCACCCATGCTGCGTTCGCCGACGATCGTGTCTGCCGAGGCGCGGGTGTAGGCGCAGTGCACCACGGGCGCGACGATGGCCCACTGCTGGTCGGCGACGTCTGGGCGCGCCGTCTTGCGCACGTGGTTGAACATCGCCAGGTTGGGCCCGACCGAGACGTCGTACCAGGACATGAACCACAGGCCGGGCACGTGCAGCGGCATCGTGTCGTGCCACAGCCCACCCTTGTACCAGGCCGGATCGTTCGGCGTCCGTCGCACCATCGCGCCGCCCGTCGGCACCGGCATGGCGTCGGCGAAGACGCCGCGCGGACCCTCGGCCGCCTTCAGGATGTCCTGCACCGGCAGCGTCCAGAGCACCGTGCCCCAGTCCACCGGCGGCATCTGGGGCGCGAGATCGAACAGGCGCGCCGCCTGCACCAGATCCTCGCGGCTCGTGTCCTTCGGGAACTGGGGCCGCACCTGATTCTGTTCGCCGTAGAGCCACGCGATGAACAACATCTGCGTGGCGCCGCCGCGATACCAGTTGCCCTGCTCCAGGTACGGACCGACGCGGCCCACGCCCGCGCCGAAGCCCTGGACGTTCATCGCCGCGAACCCGGGATGGCCGAGCGAGGCCACGGCTGGCTGCCATTCGGCCGTCGACGAGCAGCCCGTCGTGCCGACCTTGCCGTTGGACCACGGCTGCTTCGTGAGCCACTCGATGGCGTCGTAGCCATCGGTGACGGGCGCGCCGAGGATGTCGTAGTGCCCTTCCGAGAAGAAGTGTCCGCGCTCGTTCTGCACGACGTAGGCATAGCCACGCTTGACCGCCGCCAGCGGGGTGGACATGTCGGCGGGCACGCGGTTGCGGACGTCCCAGTGGTTGACGTTGTACGGCGTCTTCGAGAAGACCACGGGGACCGGCCCGGTCGCGTGCTTCGGGCGGTAGATGTCGGTGGCGAGACGCACGCCGTCGCGCATCGGCATCATCACCTTGCGCTCGACGACGGCGATCGACTGCAGCTCGTGCTCCGTGTCGCGACGCCGCTGCTGCTCGGCCGGGGAGAGGCCGGCCTGCTGGGCTGGCAGCCACGCCACCGTCGTGACACAGGCGATGGCGATCAGCAGGACGAGACGACGAGGTGCGGCCAACGAAGGATGCGCAGGCATGCGACGCCGCCCCCTGTGCGGCGCGACGATTATCACGCGTCTCGGGTCGAGGCCTCGGACCCACGCAGGAGCCGGACGCCCCACACCAGCGCGCCGAGCATCAGCACGGCCCCGGCGAGGTGGAGCGCCCACGCGATGCGGTGGTCATGGGCCAGCAAGCCGAGGCGGCCCAGGATGAACTCCCAGTCGTGTCCCTCGACCTCGGCGCCCGTGCGGCCACCGAGCAGGACCAGCGTCAGCGCACGCGCGTCGTTGACGTAGAGCGCGACGTCGAGCAGGTTCTGCCCCGTCCACCAGCAGGCCACCACACGCCCCCAGAGATCGGGACTCGTCGTGGAGAAGGCGATCCAGCAGGCCACGGGCACCAGGATCTGGAGGAGGCTGCCGCCGAGCGCGGTGAGGAGCGCGCCGAACGGGCTGAAGAGGATGTGGCCGGCCTCGTGGAAGGGCAGGCTGACCAGATGGAGGAACGACGAGCCGATGACGTCCTGCCGCATCGGCCACACGAGGAACAGCCACGTCCATCGCGCGAGCAGCAACAGGAGCAGTGCCCGGGCGAGGCGAACCATGGCCGAGATGATAGCGGAGCCGCGCCCGCCATTGACGAGACGGACGGTACGCAATACCGTCCCTCATGCGCATTCACTCGCTCGTGTTCTCCCTCGCCGTGGCCGCCTCTGCTGGCGCCCTGTGCGCGGACCTGGCCGGTCAGGCTCCCGCGTCGGCACCGAAGGCCTTCATGGACAGCACCGGTCCCGGCTGGCGGACCCTCGGGCCGAAGGACTTCGCCCCCGTCAACGGCTACCCCGATACCTGGGCCTGGGACGGCGATCTGCTCAAGTCCACCGGCGTGCCGATCGGGGTGATGCGCACCCGCGACATGTTCCTGAACTTCGAGCTGGTGGTGGAGTGGCGTCACCTGAAGTCGGCGGGCAACTCGGGCGTCTTCGCCTGGGTGCCGATGAAGGCGCTGGACGGCCTGCCGCCCAACGAGCTGCCGAAGTGGGGCATCGAGGTGCAGATGCTCGACCACGGTTACCACGAGTTCCACAAGCAGACGAGCGGCGGCAAGCCCGGCGACTGGTTCACCACCAACGGCGACATCTTCCCCGTCGGCAACTCGACTCTCGACGTCTTCGAACCCAGGTCGCCCGATGGATCGCGCAGCTTTCCGCGCAAGCAGCTGAGCCGCGGCGTGGGCGAGTGGAACTACTACTACGTGCGGGGCATCAACGGCGAGATTCGCCTGTGGGTCAACGGCGAGGAGGTCTCCGGCGGCCGCAACGCCAACCCGCGCACGGGCTTCCTCTGTCTCGAGGCCGAGGGATCGCCCGTCGAGTTCCGCAACATCCGGGTCCGCGAGCTGCCGTAGCGCGCGAACCATCCGCTAGTGGGTGGTGACCTTCTCCATGTCGCGCGCGTCGCGCACGGCGTCGTGCACCTGACGCACCTGCCCCGCCTGCTGTCGCACCAGCGCGGCCGCGCTGGCCGGCAGAGTCTCCTTCTGGGCCGCGTCGTACGCCGCCTTCGCGATGTCCTCACCGCGTTCCGCCTCGGCCAGGATGGCGTGGTCACTCTTGCCGGTCACGACCGACTTGATGTCGATCCATCCGCGGTGCAGTGATCCGCTCACAGTGCCCGAGGTCTCCGGATCGCCACCGAGCGTGCGCACCTCGGCCTGCAGGGCCCGGGCGAAGTCCCCCCGCTGGCTCGCGTACTCGCGAAACTTCGTCTGATACGCCGGATTGGTGAGCCCCTCGGCCGCCGTCCGGAAGCCGTTCTCACCGTCCTTGCAGGTTTCGATGAGGTTGTTCAGCACTGAGATGACGTTGTCGTTCTGCATGCCTCGTTGACGAAGCAAAGGCGGTACCAACCACCTCGCCCGATCCCGGCGGGGGCCGAGCACGCATCGTGCAACCGCGGACGAGCGCCGATGGTGGCCCAGCAAGGGAGTGAACGTGCGACGAGTGATGCGTGTGGGTGTGGCAGGGGTAGCAGTCGCGCTGATGGGACTTGGCTGCGCGGGAGCGACTGACGAGACTGCGGCACCAGGCCCCGCCGCGACGGCGGCCCAGTCGGGCGTTCCGGACTGCGCCCCGATCGAGACCCGCGAGCCGAACGTCCCCGATCAGCAGCCGACGGTCGCCGGCCAGCGTCGGGCCTGCGCCGCGCCGGCCAGCCCGGCCTTCGACGTCACCGTCGTGGCGCGCGGCCTCGACAAGCCCTGGGCGGTGGAGCCGCTTCCCGGTGGCGACCTGTTGGTGACGGAGAAGCCCGGCCGCCTGCGCATCATCAGCGCCTCGGGCGAGCTCGGCGCCCCGCTGCAGGGCGTCCCGAAGGTCGACGCCGACGGCCAGGGTGGCCTGCTGGATGTGGCGCTGAGCCCGGAGTTCGACCGCAATCGCACCATCTTCTGGAGCTATGCCGAGCCCCGCCAGGGCGGCAACGGGACGAGTGTCGCTCGCGGCGTGCTGTCGCAGGATCGGACCCGCGTCGAATCCGTACGCGTGATCTTTCGCACACAGCCGACCTACGACGGCGACAAGCACTTCGGGTCGCGACTCGCCTTCGGCCCGGACGGCATGCTCTACGTGACGCTCGGCGAGCGATCCGATGCGCCGATGCGGCCGCAGGCGCAGCAGCTCACGAGCCATCTCGGCAAGGTCCTGCGCCTCACGCCTGACGGCGCGGCGGCCCCGGACAATCCGTTCGGTGACAAGGAGGGCGCCCTGCCGGGCATCTGGAGCCTGGGTCACCGCAACGTCCAGGCGGCGGCGTTCGACGACCAGGGTCGCCTGTGGGTGGTCGAGCACGGCACGAAGGGCGGCGACGAACTCAACCTCGTGGAGAGCGGCAAGAACTACGGGTGGCCGCTCGTGGCCTTCGGGGAGGAGTACTCGAGCAACCCGATCGAGGGCGCCGTGACCACGCGCGAGGGCTTCGTCGACCCGGTCTACTACTGGGATCCGGTGATCGCGCCTTCGGGCGCGGAGTTCTACACGGGCAGCGCCTTCCCCGGTTGGCGCGGCAACCTGTTCACGGGCGCGCTCAAGGACAAGCTTCTCGTCCGCCTGGTGATCGAGAACGGCAAGGTCACGGGTGAGGAACACCTGCTGAAGGATCGGGGCCAGCGGATCCGCGACGTGCGGCAGGGCCCGGACGGATTCCTCTACGTGACCACCGACGAGAGCAACGGCGAGGTCTGGCGCCTCTCTCCGAAGAAGTAGGCGCTTACGGGTTGCTGTAGCGCCAGGCCGAGGCGCGCGGACCACGGCCCTGCCCGTACCCGCCGGTGATGAGGGCCCCACCGTCGGCAAGCGGCGCCACGGCCGAGAACAGGCCGGCGAGGCGCGGTGCACCAGGCACGAGGGCAAAGGTTCCCGTCAGGGGATCGTGCAGCTCGACCTGGGCCGCGCCCCCGGCCAACAGCACGCGCCCATCGGCCAGCACCACCGCACTGCCCGCGTGCTTGTACCGGGGCAACTGCATCGAGGGCCCGCTGGCGAAGGTACCGCGGCGCGGGTCGAAGACCTCCGTCGTCTGGAAGACGCCCTCGCTGTCGCGCTCGTCGCTTCCACCGGTCACGAGCACACGCCCATCAGGCAGCCGCACGGCGTCGTGCTTGTGCCGGGCGGTTTGCAGGTCACCCACGCGTGTGAAGGCGCCGGTCGTCGGGTCGTACACCTCCGCCGAGGCATGCAGCCGCAGCGCGGCGCGCCGGCCGCGATGCCCGCCCGCCACCAGTACGCGCCCATCGTCGAGGCGGACGGCCGTGTGGCTCTCGCGCTCGATGGTCATCGGCCCGGTGCGCGCGAACCGTCGGGTCTGCGGGTCGTAGATCTCCGCGCTCGCCAGGAAGGTCCAGCCGGACCCGAGCCCGCCCGCCACCAGGACCGTGCCGTCCTGCAGCAGCACCGCGACGTGGTCGGCGCGCGCCTCGAGCAGACCGCCTGTCGGGGCGAACGTTCGCGTGCGGGGATCGAACACCTCCGCAGACGCGAGCGTCGTGGTGCCTTCGCCATAGCCTCCTGTGATGAGCACGGAGCCGTCGCCGAGGCGCGTCGCGGTGTGGCTGTGTCGCGTGACCACCATCGGCGGCACGGTGGAGAACGAGCCGGTGGCCGGCTCGTAGATCTCGGCGCCGACGACGGACCCCTTCTCGACGAAGCCTCCGGCCACGAGGACGCGCCCGTCGATCAGCGCCGTGGCGGTGTGCGCGGCGCGGTTGGCCCGCATCGTCGTCGCCGCGACCAGTTCGCCGGTGCCGACGACGGCACGCGTGCGGCGGTCGCGTGACAGTCCTTCAGGGTCGGGAGTGGCCGCGACGAGCGCGACGACGATCGTGGCCGCACCCAGCAGCCCCGCTGACGGTCCGGTGAGTCTCATGCGAGTCCGTGCCTTCCTGCGCGACGTCCCCCACGCCCATCGCGCCGGGGAGGCGTGGTGAAAGGACGCGGCGAAGGGCAGAACGTTAACGGACGCGGGCGCTTCAGCCCTGGGTGCCGCTGATCACGCGGAGGTAGGCCTGCCACGGGCCCACTTCCTCGGAGTACTGCCGGGCGAGCACGCGCGACACCTGCGCCACGTGATCGAGGTCGTGAGCGACCCACGTGGCCAGGAGCTGCCGCAGCGTGACGCGCCCGAACGCCGGATGCGTGCCGGCACGATCGAGGTCCCCCGAGGTGATCTGCAGCGCCGCGAGTCCCCTCAGGCTGTCAGCGCGCGCGGCGGCGAAGGCGGCGAGCAGGTCCGGCAGCGTACGACCCGCCGACGCCGCGAACTGGGCCTGCCGGTCGAAGGGATCGAAGGTCCGGCGCTCACCCTCGGTCAGGATGATCGTCACGCGCGGCAGCCAGTCGGCCTGCTCGCCGTGGACGAGGTGACCGAGCACGTCGAAGGGGCTCCAGGTCTCGCCGCCCTCGTGCGCGTGCGCCCAGGTCTCGGGGAGACCGCGCAACAGCGCGTCGAGCACCGCTGGTGTGCGCGACAGCAGCGCCACGGCCTCCTCGAGGGCGAACGGGCGTCGCGTACGGTCGTCTGCGTCTGGCATCAGGAGCGTCCCGGCTCAGCGCGCGGCGTATCCCGGCGCAGGTGTGCCGTCGTCCTGCAGGTGGCCGACGGTCCAGAGCAGTCCGCGCGACACGACGCCGAGGTAGACGGGGTCGGCAATCATCGCGGTGTTGTGCCCGAGCGAGGTGACGAAGACCTTCGCCTTGCCGTGGGTGTTGGTCCACATCAGCGGATACGTCTTCTTCGACTCGATGCTGTGCGCCTGCGCCAGCGGCGTCATCGACGGCCAGGTCCGCTCGAGCTCGTACAGTTCCTCGGGAATCGTCACCCAGGGCTGCGGCACGCCACGCATGATCGGGTGCGTCCTGGCGACGACCTCGACGGTCAGCGGGCGCTGGGCGTCGTGGCGCATGCTGAACGCGCCCATCAGTTCCCCCCACGCCCGGGTCGTCGATCGCCGGTAGCTGTGGACGGCGCCATGCAGGATCACGGCGCCCACACCGCTGTCGCGGTGCGCCGCAGCCAGTCGCTCGATCCACGGAACGTCGACGACGTGCGAGAACGACATGTTGTAGAGGACGACGTCGAAGTCCTTGGTCCAGGCCGTGTCCTTGTGTCGGTCGATCAACGTCTCCGTGGAGGTGCCGGCCGTGTGATCCACGGTCCACTGGACATTGGCGACCTTCGCGACGGCAGGAGGCACGATGGCCTCCTGCTTGACGAACTCGTGAAAGCCTCCGCCGGTGACGTAGAGCGCCCGGATGGGTCGCGGGGGCTGGGTGGCGGGCCCCTGTTCCGCTCGGGTGACCGCGAACAGGGCGAGGACGGCCGTGGCGAGTGCGAGCGTGCGAAGCATGGGGGCGGATTATGCCCCGTCGCGGTGCTGCTGGTCGAGCACCGCCCTGCCGCGTGCCGACAGACGGTATCCCACCTCGAGACTCTCGGTCAGCCCCAGTTCCTTGAGCTGGCGGACGCGCCGCTTGAGCACGGGGGTTTCGACCCCGAACTGCCCGGCGAGCACGTGCGACACCGTGCCTGGCGCTTCGCCAATCATCTGCAGTACCCGGATCGTCCAGGGCGACGACGCGTCCAGTCGGGCGAGGCGTGCCGCGATGGCGAGAGCCTCGTCCGAGTCCGGCGCACGGTCGCGGAGCGCCAGCCGTGGGTCCTCGCCGATCAGGCGCAGCTCGATGCGGAGCAGCGTCCCGTCGCCACGGATCTCGTCGCGCAGCGCGGCGAGAGAGGTCGCCCCGCAGCGGGCGATGTCGTCGGCGGTGATGTCGCCCTCGTCGATGATGCGCACACGGTCGAGGGACAGCACGCCGATCGGGGTCCGCAGGGTGGAGCCGTCGGCTGGCGGCCGGCGCCGCCAGCGGCGGAAGGCCAGGCTGATGCGCCCCTCGGCGATGCCACGGAGGATGTCGGCGCGGAAGAGCATGGCGGGCGTCGCGGCTCAGTGCTGACAGGCCCGGCAGTAGAACGTCGAGCGCCCGGCCTGGACGACGCGTGTGATGCGCCCGGGACAGCCAGGCGTGAGGCAAGGCTCGCCTTCGCGGTCGTACACGCGGAACTCGTCCGACCGGTACCTGGCGCGCGTCTGCCGGGCCACGGCCCGCCGCAAGACGGCCTTGATGGCCACGGCGAGGCGCTCGGCCGATGGCCGTGCGGCGCCGCCCGGTGTCGCGATGGTCGAGGCGAGTCGACGGGGGGACAGCCCGGCCAGATGCAGCGCCTCGGCCGCGTAGATGTTGCCGAGACCAGCGACGACACATTGGTCCAGCAGCGCGACCTTGAGCGACGTGCGCTTGCCGGCGCACGCGCGGGCCAGGGTCGTGCCCGTGAAGGTGCGTGCCAGCGGCTCGGGCCCGAGCCCGGTCAGTGTGGGATGGGACGCGCGCTCGGCGGGCGTGAGCAGGTCCATGGCGCCGAAGCGTCGCGGGTCGTTGAACGTGACGACACAGCCCGACGACATCTCGAAGACGACGTGGTCGTGCGGGTCGAGGGCGGCGGGGTCCAGCTCTCCGGCGGGGCGACCGCGGTGCTCCACGCGGAAGTCTCCGGTCATGCCCAGGTGCATGAGCAGGGTGTCGCCCGTCGAGAGTGGCAGGAGCAGGTGCTTCGCCCGGCGGCCAACCTCGAGGACGGTCGCGCCGGTCACCCGATCCGCGAAGTCGGCGGCAAACGCGCGCCTGAGGTTGGCACGGCGCAGCAGGACCCGCTCGAAGCGGGCGTGCCGCATGGCCGGGTCGAGCAGGCGGCGTGTCGCTTCGACTTCGGGGAGTTCCGGCACGCGGTTCAGGATAGCGGACGGAGGGTGCGGAACATCGAGAGGGCTGGTCTCGTCGTATGTCTTGTCACGCAAGATACCTTGCGACGCACTCAACAGACCCATGGAATCGCCGACCGCCCGCACCGAGATCCGCAAGGGGAGCATCGCCCGTGAACTCAGGCGCGGCACGCTCGAGCTCATCGTGCTGCACCTGCTCGAGCCGGGCGAGGCCTATGGCTACGAGATCGTGACCAAGCTGACCCGCGAGACACAGGGGGCCCTCGAGGTCACCGACGGCACGCTGTACCCCGTGCTCTACCGCCTCGAGCGGGCCGGCTTCGTCGGCGTGCGGTGGGACACACCGGAACGGGGCGTCCCCCGCAAGTACTACCAGCTCACCGACGCCGGCCGACAGGAACTCCACGCGCTCACCACCGAGTGGTCAGCCTTCGCTGACGCGATGGCCCGGCTGCTCGGCACAGGCCACCCACGATGACGACCGACCTCTTCCTCGCCCAGGTGCTCGCCCACCTGCCCCCGACCACACCGCGCCGCCAGCAGATCGCGCTCGAACTGCGCGGCCACATCGAAGAGCGTCTCGCCGGCGGTCAGCCGCTCGACGAGATCCTGGGTCAGCTCGGGGATCCGGCGGCGCTCGCCGAGTCGTACCTGTCGGGACTGCCGCTCGAGCCGGCCGGCTTCGGCAGCCGCCTGATCGCCAAGCTCACGGACCTGCTCGTGCTGGTCCTCGTGGTCGGGGTGCTCGCCGCACTCGCCTGGCTCAGCCCGCGCGAGGGCCTCGCCCTCATCCTCGTCGTCGTCGCCATCGCGGTGGCCGGGTTCGGGTTCGTCGGCTACACGATCTGGGCCGAGTGGCGGACCGGGCAGACGCTGGGCAAGCGACGACAGGGCCTGCTGGTGGTGCAGGAGAGTGGCGCCCCGATCACGCTCGGGCAGTCGTTCGTGCGTCAGTTGTCGCTGCTGTTCCAGATCTTCTGGATCGACGCCATGTTCGCGCTCTTCACCGAGCGACGGCAGCGCGCCTTCGAGCTGCTCTCGAAGACCCGCGTGGTGCAGATCGGCACGGAGCGGTGAACCACGGGGACCGGGCGCCTACTGCCGGTGCAGGAACGTGGAGATGCCGTTCATCAGCATCTGGACGGCGACCATCACCAGCAGCATGCCCATCAGGCGCTCCATCGCCACCAGGCCGCGCTGGCCGAGCACGCGATAGAGGAACGTCGACGACAGCAGGATGACGCCGCCGATGGCCCACGCCGTCGTCACGACCAGCAGCAGTGTCATCGTCGATGATGGGACGGCGCGATCGAGCAGCAGCAGCGTGGCGAGTGTGGAGGGCCCGGCGATCAAGGGGATGGCGAGCGGCACGACGAACGGCTCGCCCTCGGGCGCGCCGTCGGTCAGCGTGCCGTGATCCGGGAAGATCATCCGCAGCGCGATGAGGAACAGCACGATGCCGCCGGCGATGCTGACGGCTTCCTGTTCGAGACCCAGAAAGCGCAGCAGGGCATTCCCCATCAGCAGGAACGCGACGAGGACGACGTAGGCGAAGCCGAGTTCGCGGAGCAGCACGCGCTGCCGTCGTTCCGGCGGCACGGTCTTCAGTACCGACAGGAACAGCGGCACGTTCCCGAGCGGGTCCATCACCAGGAACAGCGTGACGATGGCGGAGAAGACGTCCATGGCGATCGGGGGGCGATCTTATCGCACGGGTCCTGTCGCTCGTCCGTTCGGTGGTCACGGCGATGGTCGTTGAACCCTGTATGTCTCGTCCCTTCCCGCTGATGCTCGTGGTCGCCCTGCTTGGCAGCGCGGCGTGCTCGTCTTCCGATACCCCTGCGCCGTCCGCCGCCAATGAGTCGCCCGTCGAGGCCATCGAGCGCGCCGCCGCCAAGGCCTCGCCCGCGTCGTCGGCTGCGGCAGCCAATGCGTGCCTGCTCGGCTACCAGACGCGCTACGACGCGTTGCTGCCGCTCGAGAAGGCCGCGCAGGTGGCGTCGCGGCCCGCCGAGGCCGCCGAGGTCGAGTACTCGAAGGTGCTGAAGAATCCGCAGTACCACTCGGTGCGCTACACCTGGAAGGGCACCCGGACGAAGACGGTCGAGGTCCTCGGGCGTGAGATCGAGGTGCCGCAGCACGACACCGTCGAACTGACGGGGCTCACGAGCTCGACTCTCGAGAGCTTCAAGGGGACGTACCGTGCAGCGACCGACGCCGACGAAGCGGCCCTGAACGCCGAGATCGACACGTCGAAGGAGAAGGCGCTGGCCACCGAGGGGGGCAAGGCCGTCGCGAAGAACGTCGGCGGCATGCTCATGCAGGTGGCGCGCGCCTACCGTGACGTCGACGGCGTCGGCGATGCGGCCAGCTTCAACAGCGTGGAGTCGACGCTGTACGTGCTCGACCGCGGCGTCAAGTTCGCCGTCACCGTGAATCTCGACGACGACGCGGCGGCCAACCGGGACAAGGCGATCGGTCTTGCGACGCAGATCGTCGAGACGTGCCGCTGAGGCGCCGGGCCGCGCGTCGCCCACCTCACGTGACGACGGCGCATGGGCGATGATCCCCGGGTGACGTCACGGTTTGCGTGGTCCCTGTTCACCGGGCGGGTGCGTACCCGCGTGCTCACGGGTGCGCTCGTCCTGGCCGTGGCCCTGAGCTACGGCGGCTGGGCGGCGCGCCGCCTTGGCCAGCGTGGCTCGGAGCGCCAGACCTTCGACCACGCGCTCGTCTCGGCCGCGGGCCGGATCGTGCAGCGGCCCGATCGGGTGCCAGACGTGCCGACGACGACGACACTCGAACTGGAGCTCGCGGCCGTGGCGCGCGACCAGCAGGACCTGCTGTTCGGCATCACCGTGCTCCTGTTGCGGCTCGTCGTCACGGGCACCGTGGCTGGTGTCGGCCTGATCCTGCTCACGGCCGGATCCACCGAGTGGGAGCTTCGGAGCGCGCCACCAGGACAAGACGACGACGTGACCCCTCGCGATGGCGACTGACGACATGCAGGATCCTTCGTCCGCCGAAGCGCGGTGGACGTCGCTGCGCACCGCTCTGGTCCGCGCCGTCAGGCGACAGTGTCCCTCCTGGCTGAGCGACCACGCCGAAGACCTCGCCCAGGCGGCGCTGGTGAAAATCATGAGCGGGGTCCACGCCGGTGAGGGGAACCGGCCCCTCACGTCGTTCTATCTGTACAGGGTCGCGCACAGCGCGCTGGTGGACGAGATACGTCGACGTCAGCGCAGGCGCGAGGTCGCGCTGGAAGACGAGGGTCCCGACGGTGAGCGCGGTCGTGTCGAGCCACACGCCGCCGCCAATCCGGAACAGGATGCTTCGCTGCGGGAACTGGGCGCGGCCGTCCGCGCGTGCCTGCTGGCCATGGGGGCCGACCGCCGTCAGGCCGTGATGCTGCACCTTCAGGGGCATTCGGTGCCGGAAGCAGGCCGACTGCTCGGGTGGTCCGCCAAGCGGACCGAGAACCTGGTGTACCGCGGACTCGGCGACCTGCGTCGCTGTCTGACGTCGAAGGGCCATACGCCATGAGCACGCCCGAACAGCCCGACGTGGAACGCTTGCGCGCGGCACTGGCGAGCCTGGGCGACGACGCACAGTGGCCCGACGCCGACGCCGAACGGCTGTTCTCGGCGCTGCACGGCGAGATGAGCGCCGAGGAACGGCGCGCGCTCGTGGACGAGCTGATTCGCAATCCACGCGCCGCCGCGATGTGGCGGCTCGCGAGGGAATTGCCGCCAGACGACGCGGAGATGGCGGGCGCGGCAGGCGTCGAGGCACCACGCCGCCAGGCGCCCTGGGTCTGGTTGTCGATGGCTGCCACGCTCTTTCTGGCCGTCGGCACGATCTGGCAGATCGCGGATCAGCCACGCGAGGCGCCCGTGTATCGCAGTGGCGACACTCGGCACATCGAGTCGCTGCTGCACGACGGCGATCGACTGCCTCGGTCTGCCGCCATCCTGCGGTGGAGCGCCATCGACGGCGCTCGCTATCGCGTCCGGGTCCTGACACCAGACCTGCAGGTGCTGGACGAGTCGGCGAATCTGGACACGGCGATGTACCGGCTCTCTCCGGAGACGCTCGCCGGGATTCCGCCGGGGGGACGACTGCTGTGGCAGGTCGAGGCGCGGACGACGGGCGCGGCGCCGATCGTGGTGTCGCCGACGTTCAGCACGATGCTGGAATGACCGGGCTCGGCCGGATCATCAATCGGATCAGCGAGGAGTGCGAGATGGACACGCAGACACGGGGATCGTTCATGGTGCGGCGCGCAGGTCGACTGGCGTGCCTGGCGGCATGGCTCCTGACAGCAGCGTCGCTCGGGGCCCAGACAGGCGCGACGACCGCGCTGTCGGGTCTGCGCGTGGAGACCGGCCTCTTCACCTTCTTTGCCGGGTCGCAGCGCAGCGTGAAGGTGACCATCACCGAAGCCGGCGCTCCCCGTGTGCAGTCCCGTGTCCGCATCGTCCTGCTCGACGCGGCCGAGCGCGTTGTCGCCTCTCGGGAGGGCACGCTGGAGCGCGGACGACCCGTGGCCTTCGAGTGGCCGCTGCTCGTGAGCGAGCCGCAGACGCAGCTGCGCGCCGTGGTGACGTCCATCGGCCTCCGCGACAGGCCGAGCGCGCCCATCGTGGTGGTCGAACACATCGATGCCAATGCCTTCACGATCGGCATCAACTTCTCGTGCGCTGCCGCCAGAGGGCAGTCGAGTTCTGTCGAGCCCTACTGCCCCGGCGGCATCATCAGCACCTTCACGGTCGGGCAGTAGGCACATGCCTGGGGCCAGGCGCCTCGGCGTCCTGAGTCTGGCACTCGCAGGATGGGCGGCGGTGAGCGCACAGGCGCCACCGCCATCCCCGTTCGAGGCGTGCGCCACGTCTGCCGCCGCGCCGCGCACGCAGGTCCACACGCTGTGCCTGCTGCGCGTGGCGCGGCAGCACGATCGGCTGCCCGAGGTGCGCGAGCGACTCCGCCACCTCGGCGCCGGCACCAGCGCGCATCCCTGGCCGACGATGGTGCTCGGCTATGCGACGCAGGATGACGACGAAGAACGCGCGCTGCGTCTGTATGAGGTCGCCGCTGACGGGTTCACGACGACGGGCGACGCGGAAGGCGAGGTGCTGGCGCGCCACAATCTGCGCAACCTGTATCACCGGCGCGGCCGGGTCGCGGCGGCGGCCGAGCAGGTCAGGCTGGCCCTCGCGACGGCAGAACGGTCGGGGCAGCCGATGCCGGTGGCGCGGGCATCCGTCCTCGAGGCGGCGCACATCGTCGAAGTCGGCGGCGACTTCGGGCGGGCCTACCGCAGCTTGGTGCGCGCCCAGCGACAGGCCTTTCCCGATGGGCCGATCGGCCTCCGGCGCACCATCCTGATCGCGCTGGCCAACGCCAGTCTCTACCTCGGGCAGCTCGACGAATCCATCGCGGCCCTCGAAGCCCATCGGGCGCTCAGGCAGGTCGACGGATCGACGGCCGATGCGGCCACCGTCGCCTACAACCTGCTCAACGCTCGCCTGACGCGGGCGGAGCAACGCCCCCGACCAGGGGCACGCGCACGCCTGACCAGCGAGGCCGTTGGCGTGCTTGCCGAGGCGACACGACTCGAGCGTGCGGCGCTCGTGGCGCACACGCATCGGGTTCTCGCGGATCTCTCACGGACCTCGGACCCGAGCCTGGCCGCAACGCATCTGCGCGAATGCCTGGCGATCGAGGCCCGCCTCGGCGAACCCGAACTGCGGGCGGGCTGCCTGTGGTCGCGCTCGCTGCTCGAAGCGCGCCGCCACCCCGCGCGCGCGGAGCGGGCCAGCCGCGATGCCATCGACGCGCTGAAGGCCACACCGGGGAGCCCCCACTTCATCTACGCCTGGCAGGCACGGCTGCGCCTGTCGTGGCAGACCCTGCAGGAGGATGCCGCCATGCCGGCGTCCCTGCAGGCCCTGGACGCCATCGAGCGGTTGCGGGCGATGCAGACCGACGCGACCACGCGGGCTGCCCTCTTCAGCCACTGGGCACGCGACTACGACTGGCTCGTCGGGCAACTGCTGCAGGCCGACACGCCGCGACTGCCCCAGGCCTTCGAGGTCGGCGAGCGGCGGCGCACGCGGGCGCTGCTCGACCACCTCACCAGGGCGGGCGTGCGTGAGGGCAGTGCGCAGGAGGCCGCACTGCAGGGTCGGCCGACGGCGCAGCGGCAGCAGATCGTGGAGGCACAGCGCCGCCTGCTGATGACCACGTGGGGTGGTGACGAGCATCGCCAGTTGCTCGCCCAGTTGCGAGCGCTCGAGATCGAGGAGCGGGAGGCGCACTCGGGCGACGGCGTCGCCGTGCCTGCCCACGCGTTTGCCTCCCTCGCACAGGTCCAGCGCGGTCTTGGCGAGACCGAGGCGCTGCTCTGGTACTCGATCGCGCCGTGGGAGGACGTCTATGGCGACTTCGGCGGGGGCGCATGGCTCGTGACCGTCACACGGCAGGCCGTGCGGGCCCATCGGCTGCCTGTCAGCGGAGATCTCGAGGGACAGGTGAGCGCCTTCGTGGGCCTGCTGCGCAACAGGCAGACCCGGGCCGAGTCGTGGTCCCCGGCGGCCGCGCGCCTCGGCGCCACCCTGCTCGAACCGGCACTCGCCGACCTTCCCTCCGGCATCGACCGGCTCGTCATCGTGCCTGACGGCGATCTCCACGTCCTGCCATTCGAGACGCTGACGATCGGCGACGGCGGTCTGCCACTCGGCGAGCAGTTCGACATCACGCTGGTGCCCTCGGCGACGCTCTGGCTGCACCTCCGGGCCCGACGTGACATGGCGCCTCGCGCGTCCGCCCTGGTCCTGGCCGACCCCGCACTCGCGACCGGAGTCCGGCCCGACGCCGAGCGTCTCGGCCCGTTGCCGTGGGCCCGCCGTGAAGCGCAGAGCATCGCGCGGCTGCTCGGACTCGATGCCCACCACGTCCGCGAGGGCGCCGACGCATCGGAGCAGTTCCTCAAGCGGGCCTCGCTGGCCGAGGTGGGCGTGCTGCATCTCGCCGCGCATGCGAGAGCCGACGAGGCGTTTCCGGATCGCTCCGCCGTGTTCCTGACCGCAGGCGACCGTCACGAAGACGGATGGCTTCAGCCGAACGAGATTGCCGCGCTCTCGCTCGAGGGTCGTCTCGTCGTGCTGTCGGCCTGTGCGTCAGCCGGGGGCACCGTGCTCGCGGGCGAGGGGCCGCTGAGCCTGGCACGTGCGTTCTTTGCCGGCGGGGCCAGCACGGTGGTCGCCACACGCTGGCCGTTGCGCGACGACGAGGCGGCGTTCGTGATGACCCGGTTCTACACGGCTCTCAGGGAGGGGCTCGGCGCAGCACCCGCGCTGCGGCGGGCGCGTCGCGAGGCGATCGCCCACGGCCTGCCCGCCGACGCCTGGGCGTCGTTCGTGGTGCTCGGCGATGGGTCACGCGTGCCGTTGTCGGCAGCGCCGTCCCGGTGGCGGCGCTGGCGCG
>LNFM01005007.1_pt1 | contig 23538 bp, 18 predicted proteins | sample 596031 | NCBI WGS metagenome assembly LNFM01 (sample SAMN04254537, study PRJNA301005) | activated carbon metagenome | isolation source: dual media filters at the Ann Arbor, Michigan drinking water treatment plant | place: USA: Ann Arbor | reverse complement strand
GTCGCCTATCACTACCCCCCCGACTTCCCGCGCGATCCCTCCTTGCTCGTCGTGCACCCGGCCATCCCCGCGCCCGAGCTCTCGTGGGACCCGCCTCCGCGTGCGCTCATCGAGGAGCTGACGGATGGGTTCGACCGTCACGATCTCGTCGATCGGCCGCACCCGATGCTCGGCGGCTCGACGGCCCGTCACCTCATCGTGACCGGCCAGGCCGCGCGTGCGCCGACGCAAGTCGTGCGTCATGCCGTCGTGCAGTACGCCGCCCCGTATCTCTACGTCGCGCGATATGACCAGCCCGCGTCTGCCGCCGCATCCGAGGAGCTGCCCTCGGTGCTCGCGAGCGTGGTGCAATCGATGGTGCCCGTCCCCGATGCGCAGCCCCGCGTCATCCCGCGGGCGTCGGCTTCGACGGTCCTGGACCACTGGGCGGACTGAGCACGCCGCGTAGCAGCTCCACGGCCGAGGCTCGGATCTCCGGGTACGGCGGCAGCCCCGGTGCGGTGCCGACGATGCGGTGCTCCTTGCCCTTCCACACGACGATCACGAACGGCGAACCGCGTTCCTTCGCGTAGTCGCTGGTCTCGATCACGACGCGCTCGGGCCGCGCGTGGCCGTCCTGGTCGACGAGGCTGAACGCCAGCAGGGGATGGAACGCCGGGTCGCGCGGCCGAAACGTCTCGTGGACGTGGATCATGCCGATGGGCGACTCGTATTGATCGATCACCGCGTCGTGCAGGAGCTGCGCGCGCGGGTCGGAGCTCGTCGCCCAGACCCGGTGGAGCTCCGCTCGGGTGGTCTCGGCATCCGCCCAGCGCTCGAGCCGCAGCTCGGACTGGATCACCTTGCGCAGGATCAAGAAGTCATCGGGAGCAGCCGTGGCCGCCTCGCGGAACGCCTTGCGCGCGCCCTCGTAGTCCCTGGCATCGAACAGCGACTGTCCGAGGTTGTACCGACTCGTCGCATCCACCGCGTCACGCCATACGTTCATTGCTTCCTCCTTCCGGCCCGCCTCGGCCAGTGCTCGTCCCCGTAGCGATACCGCCTCGGCCTCGGTCATCCCGTCGAGCTCGGCCAGGGCCGCCTCCGGCCGCTTCAGCACGAGGAGGAGCACGGCACGCTCGATGCGCGCCTCCCGCGTGGTCTCCGTTGCCAGTCGCGCGAGCTGCAGCTCGGCCCCAAAGCGAGGATCGGGGCGCTGCGCGATCACGAGCTTCGGCTTGTTCGCGGGTGGAGCCTGCTCGCGCGGCGCATCCAGATCGTACACGTCCGCGAGCGCCGCTACTTCTCCCGCGAACGACGGACGCGCCTGCCGGAGCCACTCCGCGATCATCTCGACATGTGGCTCGAGCGTGGGCCTGTCCGCTGCGCGGACGAAAGCGGACCCCGCGTGCTCGAAGAACGCGTACAGCGCGCCCAGGCGCGCCTCGATGACCTTGCCGTCGCGCGTGATGACCGCGTCGACGAAGCGCAACGGCCATCCCGTCACCGTCTGTGCTTCCCGGTCTCCCCGAATCTCGAGCTTGGCTCCCGGCGGCATTCCGACGCCGATCGCCTGATGCATCCAGGTCTGTAGATCGTCGGGCAACAGGCTGAGGCCCGAGCTCTGCGCAGATACGCCCGCATCCCAACGCACCGGAGGCAGCACCACTCTCATGGGCGACAGCCTAACACTCCACCTAAGTGCGACACGGACGTCCGATGCGAAGCTCGATGCTCCTGGTGTGCTGATGGGAGCCGTCTGCTCTGGCAGGGTAAGCTAGCGGCGGCGCGGCGTGCTCAGGATCGTGCGGACGCGGGCGGCGGGGGCGTCGTGCGAGTCCTCGAGCATCACGAGCTGCGACCGCGGATGCTCGCGCTCGACGAACGTACGCATGTGCCCGGCAGTCGTGCCGTCGATGGAATCGGCGATGGCGATGAAGTTGGGCTCGAAGTGCAGCTCGCCGAGGCGCACGATCGCCTCCAGCGAGGTGGTCGCTTCCACGACGATGCAACCGGCGCAGCGAAACGCCTCCGCCATGATCGCGCGCCGCTGCTCGTTCTCATCGACGACGACCACGCTCAGCGTGCGCTGGTCGCAGAGGGACGCTGTCGTCATCTCGTCGATGAGGTGGATGAATCGATCGGACACCGCTTCGAAGGACAGGGCGACGGCCGTGGGCTCGATCCGGACCACGCGGCCGCCAAGCGTGAGCCATTCGTGCGCACTGCCATCGAGCCGGAGCTCGATGCCGACAGAGCGCCCGAGCAAGTTGCTGGCGGCCGTGACCGACGTATGCGCCAGGAGGCCGGCGGTACTGATGTTCGTGATGCGGGCCCGCTGCGCGTGACTGGGTGTGACCAGCGTGACGGTGCCTTTGACGGCGATCCGGTGGGTTGTTCGTCGTTCCGCCCGTGTCTGTTCGATCAATGGACCATCCGAACGGTCACCCTAGCAGGTCGCCGTCGAGGTTCCTACGAGCGCTTCTGTCTCGCTCGCTGGCTACGGCACCAGGAACGAGCCGAACGAGAGGTCGGTGATCGAGAGCGTGCCGTTCTGGCTCAGATCGTTGGCGCCCGTGATCGAGAGCGTGCCGCGGGCGTACTGGCCGAGCGGACAGCGCATGATCTCCTGGCCCTCGTAGTAGATCCACTCCGCGTCGGCATCGCCGTTGTAGTTCCGGATCTCGTTGACGACCCAATCGGTGCCGTCGACGTCCACGTAGATGTACAGGCGCATGTCGGCGCCGCGCTCGGTCCATTCGAGCTCGAGCGTGGCGGAGGTGGCCGACATGCTCTCGCCGACGACGATGCCGGTGGTGTCCTCGTGGAACGTGCCATTTGGCGTCGTGATGACCAGGGCGCTGGCCGTCAGGCGCGTGTGGTCGACGTCGTAGTCGATGGCCCCGGTACCGGGAGCCGTCATGCACTCGAGCATGGTCGGCACCGAATCGTCGGTCGCTTCGTCGGTCGCTTCGTCCGTGGCTTCGTCCGTGGTGTCATCCGACGGCGGGTCGGCGGCGCTACAGGCGGCGAGTAGTGACACGAGGACAACGGTTGACGGGACGGCCATACGCAACCGTAGCGTCGCCGGGGCTCGCCGCGACGGCTGCGACCGGGGCCTACCGCTGCTTGCCGGATCAGGCCGGATCAGGCCGGAGCGCCGGCGCCGCGATCGCGGCCGCGTCCACCACGCCGCCGGCGCCGACCGCCGCGCTCGCCACCACCACCGCGGTCACCACCACCGCGGTCACCACGATCGCCGCGCGGAGGACGGTCTCCGCCCGCCGCACTGGCCGGCGGCGGCGGACGCGGCGCACCCGCGAGGGCGGCCGCCTCGGCGGCGATGTCCGTCGACATCTTGCCGGCCACGCGGAACTGGTCGGGCTTCCAGCCCTTCTGGCCGACGACGACGATCGGCTTCTGGAAGCGCTTCTCGAGGTGGTCGAGGTACTCGCGCTCGTACTTCTGCAGGAGGTCGGCGACTCGCGGCGCGGCCTCGATCTCGATCTTGTCGGAGTCGACGAGCGTGCCCGAGCGGCGGACCTCGCGCATGATCTCGTAGGCGACGGTCGTGACGCTCTTCACGACGCCCGAGCCTTCGCAGGTGGGGCACGGCTCGGTGAGGAGCTGGACGAGCGACTCGCGCGTGCGCTTGCGCGTCATCTCGACGAGCCCGAGCTCGCTGATCTTCGTGACGTTGGTGCGCGCGCGGTCGCGCTGCAGCGCCTTCTGGAAGGCGTCCCAGACCTTGCGGCGGTTGCCCTCTTTGTCCATGTCGACGAAGTCGACGACGATGATGCCGCCGATGTTCCGGAGGCGGAGCTGGCGCGCGACCTCCTCGCAGGCTTCGAGGTTGTTCGCGGTGACCGTGTCCTCGAGGTTGCCCGAGCCGGAGTTGGTGAAGCTGCCGGTGTTGATGTCGATCGCCGTGAGCGCTTCGCCCTGATCGATCACGAGCGAACCGCCCGAGTGCAGCGGGACGCGGCGAGACACCGCGACGCGGAGCGCCGGCTCGATGTGATAGTGGTCGAAGATCGGGCGCCGGCCCTCGTACTTCTTGATGCGATCGGCGAAGCGCGGCAAGAACGCCTGCGTGAACTTGAGCACGCGCTCGTACTGCTCCTGATCGTCGATCACGATCTCGGCGGTGTCCTCGCGGAGGAGGTCCCGCACGCAGCGCAGGGCGAGATCGAGGTCGGCGTAGACGAGGCCCGCGCCCCCCATGCTCTCCTGCCGCTTGTCGACCTCGCTCCAGAGGCGCGCGAGGAAGTCGACGTCGTCGCGGAGCTCTTGATCGTTGGCGTCCTCGGCGGCGGTGCGCACGATGAAGCCCGAGCCCTTCGGCCGCACCTCGTTGACGAGGTCACGCAGGCGCCGGCGCTCCTTGTCGGAGCCGATGCGCCGCGAGACGCCGACCTGCGCCACGTGCGGCATGAACACGCTGTAGCGCCCGGGCATCGAGAGATAGCCGGTGACGCGCGCGCCCTTCTGGCCGATCGCATCCTTCGTCACCTGGCAGAGCACCGTCTGGCCCGGCTTCAGGAGCTCCTCGATCTTCCGGTTCGCGAGCTGCTTGCGCGAGCGCGCGATGCGAGAGGCGGCCCCCTCGGGCGAGTCGTCGCCCGTGTCGTCCATCTCCGAATCCTCGAACAGCTTGCGCTCGTCCCCCGAGCCGAGAACGTCGGCGACATAGAGGAACGCCGCGCGCTCCACCTTCGGACCGAGGTCCACGAAGGCCGCCTGCATGCCCGGGAGGACCCGGTTCACCTTGGCGCGATAGATGTTTCCGACGATTCCCTTGTCGCGCTTACGTTCGACAAAAAACTCTGCGAGGGAACCCTCCTCGAGAACCGCCACGCGGATCTCGGGTCCCTCGGCGTTCACCACGACCGTGTTCTGCATCTGTGCTCCGCTGCGAAAGGCAGCTCTGCAAATCGTTGCGCCCGCTCCGGAGCGTCGCGACAGAGATGTCGTAGCGAGGGCTCGTCATAGAGGTGGGCGAGCCGCTTCGATAACACTGAAGACGAGGCTTTACAAGGCATTACGCAGCGGGGGCCCGTCCTGGCCCGGTGATTGCTTAACAAAGGGCCGCGCCGGTGTTGCCGCATCGGAGCAAAGCTACGCGGCTATCTTTTAACCCCGCGTTTCTCTTCTACTAAATAGTCTCGACTGGATTCCGTATGAATGCCTGGGTTGCCGCCCGGGCATTCGACGTTTTCGGGGTCGATCAGCTAGGTTGGCGCCGTGATTCCGGGCCGCGAAGCCGATGCGATCGAGTTCGTGCTGGCCCTGGGCCGCGCGCTCCATCGGTACGGCACGCCCGCGGACCGGCTCGAGCAAGCGCTCGGCGTGGTCTGCAAGCAGATGGGCCTCCAGGCCGAGATCTTCACGACCCCGACCACCATCATCATGTCGTTCGGCGAGCCGCACGAGCTCCGCACGCGCATGCAGCGCATGTCGGGAGGCGACCTCGACATGGACAAGCTCGAGAAGGTCGACGCGCTCGCCGATGCCGTCGCGTACGGAGCGGTCTCGCCGAGCGAAGGCGTCGATCGCCTCGAAGCGATCCTCGCGGAGCCGCGGCGCTACAGCAAGGCCCTCACCACCGCGATGCACGGCGCGTCGTCGGCCGGCATGGCCGTCTTCTTCGGCGGCACCCTCGGCGACGTGATCGTCGCGGCCGGCATCGGCCTCGCCATCGGCTTCCTCGCCCTTGTCGCGCAGCGCTCGACCGAGCAGGTCCGCGTCTTCGAGCTCGTGGGCAGCGCGTTCGCCGCGTTCGCGGCCGCCATCGTGAGCTCGTTCTGGGGGGCGGTCACGCCGTCACTCGTCACGCTTGCCGGTATCGTCGTGCTCCTCCCGGGGCTCTCGCTGACGGTCGCGATGACGGAGCTCGCCACGCGCAATCCGATGGCCGGCACCGCGCGCCTGATGACGGCGGTGATCGTCTTGCTCGAGCTCGTCGTCGGCGTCGCCCTCGGAGAACGCGCGGCCACCGCCCTCGTTGCCGTGCAACAGACCCTTGGCGATCCACTCCCCCCGTGGACCCAGTGGATCGCCCTCGTCGGCTCCGCCGTCGCGCTCGCGATCGTCGTCCAGGCCTCACCGCGCGCCTTCGGCTGGATCATCTCCGCGGCTGTCACCGCCTACGCGGGGTCGCTGGCTGGCACCGCATGGCTCGGTCCCGAGCTGGGCGTCGTCGTCGGGGCCTTCGCCCTCGGCGTCCTCGGCAACGCCTATGCGCGTGTCCTGCACCGCCCCGCCCAGATCGTCCTCGTCCCGGCCGTCCTCGTCCTCGTGCCGGGCTCGCTCGGCTTTCGGGGGCTCATCTCGCTCCTGGGCCACGACACCATCACCGGCGTCGAGACCGTCTTCTCCATGTTCATCGTCGCGATCGGCATCGTCGCGGGATTGCTCATCTCGTCGGCCGTCGTCTCGCCGCGCCGCAGTTTGTAGAAAATCATTGTCGGAGCGGCCTCGCCTCGGTCGTCCTGGAGACAAGAAAGCGAGCACGCCCTATGAAAGTCATGGTCTTCGTTCACTCCACCAAGAACTCCGAAGCCGGCCTCATGCCGTCGCAGCAACTCATGGACGACATGATGGCGTTCAACCAGCGCCTCATCGACGCGGGCGTCATGGTCGATGGGGACGGGTTGAAACCCAGCTCTGCCGGTAAGCGCATCGAGTTCGCGGGTGACCAGCGCACCGTCATCGACGGCCCCTTCGCCGAGACCAAAGAGCTCGTCGCCGGCTGGTGGATCTGGAACGTGAAATCGATGGACGAGGCTGTCGAGTGGGCCAAGCAGTGTCCCTCGCCGATGCCGGGAGAGACCGGCTGCCTCGAGCTGCGCCCACACTTCGAGGCCGCCGACTTCGAGGCCGCCGGCACGAAGGTGCCCACGTGATGGCTGCCTAGCGGCGAGAGCCTGCACTCCGTGCTCGGCACCAAGGCCGTGTGGTCTCACGGCCGACGGCTATGTCCCGGCTCGCTACTTCGCGACGCCGCCATGGTACGCGCGTACCATGCCGGGGCGGCGAGCTCAGGCCGGATCGAGATCCCGGTGGCGGCACGGATCGTTCTCGGGATCGTGGCCGCAGGCGAGGACGCCCGGCGAGTCATCGTCGGGATCGACGCCCTTGTGCATGCCCTCGTCGTCGTCGGGGGCGGTGAGATCGCCGCCGGCCGCGATGAGCGCGGCGAGCCGGTCGGCGGGGACGTCGGAGACGAGGCCCGAGCGCGCGATGTACGCGACGTAGTAGGCATCCTCGCGGCGTGCCTCGAGGACGTTGGACTCGATGGCGGCTTCGAGGGTCCGCTTGAGATCGCCGATGAGACGCGAGGGCCGGAGCTCGAAGGCCTCCATGATCGCGTTGCCCACGCCACCAGGGAGGGGCGGGAGCTTGGCGTCAGCCTCGGCGAGGACCTGCACGCGCTCGGCGAGCGCCGAGATCTGTTCGAGGAGAGTCTTGCGGCGCCCGGGACGCTTCGAGGTGATGTCGGCGCGCGAGAGATCGAGGAGGTCCGTCATGTGCGGGCCCATCTCGCGGTGGAAGCGGCGGACGGCGGAGTCGGTCCAGTTCTCGCCGTACTGGTTGGTGCGGAGGTGATGCTTCACGAGGAAGCGGATCGTCTGGCGCTCGTCGCGGGCGAACGCGAAGCGCGCGTGGACCTTGTCGAACATGCGCGCGCCGACCTCGGCGTGGCCGTGGAAGTGGACCCCGTCGTTCGTGAAGGTGCGCGTGGGAACCTTGCCGATGTCGTGGAGGAGCGCGGCCCAGCGCACGAGGGGGCGGCGGACGGTCTGACGGACGACCTGCTTGGTGTGTGCCCAGACGTCCTTGTGCTGCCGGCCCTCCTCCTGGACGAGGTTGATCGTCGCGGCGAGCTCCGGAAGCAGGCGCTCGAGGACCGTGGTGACGCGCAGCCACTCGAGCGCGGCATCCACATCGCGGCCCATGAGCATCGTCTCCATCGCCACCCGGACGCGCGAGGCGTCGGCAGCGAGGATGCGGGGCGCATGCTCGCCCGCGACGTCGGTGATCGAGTCAGGAGGCCAGCGTCCCGCGTCCGCGGAGATGGCCCCGGCAATCTCGAGGATCACGACCGGGTCCGCTTCGACGAGCGGTCGTACGCGATCGGCGGGGTCCGGCATCGGGGGCGCTTACGTAACACAAACCGCTGAATCCAGCCCGGTAAGTGCTCATGACGCATCCCGGCACGGGCCGTGCTCTAGCGCTCGTCACCGTGCAGGGTCGTATTACCGAACGGCAACTTCCGCTCGCCGAACGCTCGTTCCCCGGGATCTCCCGGTTCTACGCGTCTCTCGACGATAAGCCCGCCACTTTCCTACAGCTTCTGTGGGCCTACGAAGGGCGTATCTACGCTCGCAAGGCCTCCCGCAGCCGCGCGAAGTCGCGTCGGGGATAAGGCAGACTCGCAGCGAATGCGAGTCAAACGCGGCAACTCGAGCTTCTCGCTGTGACAGTCGGGCGCAATCCGGAGCTGGATCCGGGGCACACCGCGCCGGGAGAATCTCGGAGGCCCATCGGCGTCTTCGATTCTGGCGTCGGTGGCCTGACCGTCGTGCGGGCCCTGCGACAGGCGCTCCCGGGTGAGGACATCGTCTACCTCGGCGACACTGCTCGGGTTCCTTATGGAAGTAAGAGCCCGCGGACCGTCGAGCGGTACTCCCTCACGTGTCAGCAGTTCCTGCTCGACCGCGGCGTGAAGCTCGTCCTCATCGCATGCAACACGGCCTCGGCGCAGGCACTGCCCGCGCTCGTCGCGGCGAGCCCGGTGCCGGTGATCGGCGCGGTGGAGCCGGGAGCGGATAGCGCCCTCGCGGCGTCGACGGCTCCACGCCACCTCGGCGTCATCGGCACGCTGGGCACGATTCGTTCGGGCGCGTACGCGACGGCGATCGCCGCCCGCGATCCGTCGGCGAAGCTCGCCGCCGTGGCTGCGCCCCTGTTCGTCCCGCTCGCCGAGGAGGGCTGGGTCGACGACGAGGTCGCGGCCATCGTCGCCCGCCGCTACCTCGAACCGCTGTTCGCCCAGGATCCGCAGATCGCCACGATCGTCCTCGGCTGCACGCACTATCCGCTGCTGCGCAACGTGATCGCGCGCGTCGCCAGCGAGCTCGCGGGGCGACCGATCGCGGTCATCGATTCTGCATCGGCGATGGCGGCTGCGGCGAAGGAGATCCTCGTCGCGGCGGGCGCACCGGAGCCCAATCAGCGGGCCCAGGCGGGCCGCCTCGATTGCTTCGCGACCGATACCTCGCGGCTGGACGAGCTGGCCCCGAGGTTTCTCGGCGAGCCCATTTCAGGCTTCGAGCTCGTCGATCTTTGAGGCCTCGAGCCTCTGAGACGCCGAGAGCCTAGGCCTTGACGGAGGCGCCCTTGGCGCGCGCCTCTTCGGCCTTCTTGCGCTTCATCACGTCGAGCACCGTCGACGTCTTCTTCAGCTTGTCGCCGATGGTCGAATCGTCGACGGGGTAGTCGGTACGGAAGACGATGTGATCGTCGTAGAGGGTCTCGCGCAACTCGGAGTCGTCGAGGTACTTCGCGGCCTTCTTGCCCTTGTAGTCGAGCTTGGGCAGCTCGGGCACCTTGCTCTCGAGCCAGGCCATGAGCTCGCCCATGACGCCCTTGCAGAGCGACAGGTCGTCGGCGAGGCCCTCGAAGAGCTCGGGGAACCGGTCCCGGAAGGCCTGCTCGTCCTCTCCCGCACCCAGCGCCTTCTCGAGCCCCAGGCGCAAGAGGATCGCGTCGTCCGCGTAGCTCACGACGGCATCGTTGCGATCCTGGATGAAATCGTTGGGCGAGACGACATAAACCACCACCCCGGCGGCGGCTTCGCGCACCGGGCGGGGCAGGTTCTCATCGTCCATCGCGTCAAACGCGATCTTCAGATCCTGGGGAAGCGAAACCAACCAGTTCCGAACCAGCTCCACGAACTTCGCATCTGCAGCAGTAGTCACGAGATGTTGCGTACCCCGCCGGGGCGGGGCCTCCTTGTGGTGCTTCGAGAGCGAAGCGTCAGCTTGATGGGTACCAACCTGCGGCGGGAATTACAACCCTTGCACCTCATGATACCCTCGTCGGCGAGGTGGCCAAGCGCTCGCCCATCCTGGGCTACAACCACAACGTCCTGTACCGAGGGCTGATCTTTCACGTTCAGACCGAGGATTCGGGACTGATGTCCCCGCACTTGTTCACGCACCTGTTTTACAGCGGCGTGATCATTTCGAGCCGCAAGCTCGTCTACGACGCGGGCTCCGACGAGGGCGCCATCAAGTCCCTCATGCAGGCCCAGCACAAGGCCGTCATGAAGGACCTGAAGCGCCAGGTCTTCGACGACAAGATCGACCAGTACCTCGTAGGTACGCCTGGCCTCCTGCCCCGTGGCGCCGCTGCGGCAGCCGCGGAGGCCCCCACTCGCGACAGCGAGCCCGCTCTCACGCCGCCCGCCCCGGCGGTTCCGGTTCCCGTCCTCGAAGATTCGACCTCGCAGAACGAGACCCAGCCCATCGACGTCATCGAGCTGGTGCCGCCCATCGCCATCGCGCGGACGGCCACCCCGCCGCCGATTCCGGCGCGCGCGGCCACCCCGCCGCCGATTCCGGTGGCCGCCAAGTCGCGTCCCGACACGGAGCTCGATCCGAAGCCCCTCGGTACCCTCGCGCGCACCTTCACGCCGGAGCGGGTCAGCCCGCCACGGCAGGCGCCGCCGCCGCCTCCGTCGCTCGACGAGCTCGATGCGCCGACCTACAGCGACAGCACCGCCGCGAGCATCTCCGCCGCGATCGCCGCCGCCAACGCCCACACCCTCGGCCAGAACGACAGCCTTCGCGATTCGTCTCCCGAGATCGAGATCCAGCTCGAGCTCGACGAGCCGGATGACGACACCGGGCGCCGCCAGAGCCGCGACACCGACGTGGCGTCGTTGCCCGATCCGATCGCCCCGCGGGCGAACAGCGACTCCGTGCAGCCGCTGCCGCCACCCCCCGTCGCCTCGACGCCGTACACGCCGCCCCATCGTCCGTCGTCGGTGGTCGGGGCCTCGCTGCCCGCCGCCCGCCCGGTCACGCGGCCACCATCGCGCCCTCACATCACGCAGCCGGGCGTGCAGCCCGCGAGCCTCTCCTCGGGCGTCGTCGCGCGTCCGGTCGACCGCAACAACGAGCTGTCCGAGCCGGTCGACATTTACGCGCCCGCCCCACCGTCCGTCGAGCCGCCGCCGGGCATGCTCCCCGAGCGTCCGGGGCAATACGCGCAGCACCGGCGGCCCCCGCGGCTGCCGACGGAGAGCAAGTCCGGCTCGATCCCGATTCCGGCCGGCCTCGGCCGCCCTGGTCGTGCCTCCGTGGTTCCGACGCCCGCCGTCGGCGTGCCCACGCGCTCGCCCACGGGCCAGCAGGCGTCGATCTCCGGATCGAGCGCGGGGATCCCGGTCCCGATCGCCCCCCACACGACGGAGCCGATCGCGTCGCGCGCGAACACCGCCAACCGCGGCACCCCCGCGTCGAGCATGAAGCCGTCCACGAGCGGCGGCGTGGTGATGACTCGCCCGGCCGTGATCGTCGGTGCTCCAACGAAGCAGACCGCCGCCCTGCCCCGCGTGCGCAAGGCGCGTGAAGATGAGGGCCGGGGCTTCGGTCAGGGCCTCATCAGCGAGAAGTCGCTCGACGAGGTGATTCTCGCCTATCTGTCCGAGGACGCCGACGACAAGTAGCCCTGCTACGCTCGCTCATGCCCGCGCAGGTCAAGATCTACACCCGTGACTACTGCGGCTACTGCACCGCCGCGTTGCGCCTCCTCGACCAGAAGGGGGTCGCGTACGAGCACGTGAACGCGACCGGGGATCCGAAGACGCGGACGTGGCTCGTGGAGGCGACGGGGCGCTCGACGGTCCCGCAGATCTTCATCGACGGGAAGCCGATCGGTGGCTACGACGATCTGAACGCCCTCGAACGCCGTGGCGAGCTCGACAAGCTCCTCGCCGGCACTCCGCCAACCTGACGTTCCGGCTTACCAGCGCGCCCAGCCCGACGGCGGCGATGCGCGCTCATCGCGACGCGTTGCGCGCGTAGTCTCGCGTCGCCGCGCCTAGCGCCAGGCACACACTCGACAGGGCGGCGGCATCGCGGAGCCGGCCCCTCACGGCCTCGGCGCTCATGTCGACACCATGGCGCAGCGTCGCGAAGTCGAGGGTCAAGGCGCTCCGCAGCCGCGCTTCGACGCTCGACGCTTCAGGCTTTGGGCTCACGTCCACCCTCTGCGGCGATGAGGCTCTGCACGTCGACGAGATCCTGCGGTCGCCCGGCCGTCAGTTTCAACGTGATCAGGCCGTCACGCGACACCACCGATAGCTCCCCGCCCTCCCACGCAATACGTTGACGCTCGCGCCATACCGTCTCGAGCTTCGCGCTGACCCACAGTACGTCGAAGAGGAGCGGCCGGCCGTCGACGAGCTTGGTGTACCGCTGGATCTCGACGCCCGTTCCTGTGAACTCCATTGGCAGCGCCTCGAACACGAAGCCGGCCTCCCGCGCGACGGCGCGAATTCGTTCGGCGTCGTCCTTGATCGCCAACACATCGATGTCCTTCGTCGCGCGAGGTGCCCCGTACACGGCCAGCGCGAGGGCTCCGCAGAGCGCGTAGTCGATATCCGCCGCGTCGAGCGCGCGAATCAGCGCGACCAGCTCTGCATACACGTCGAGCACTCCCCGCGAGTCTAGCAGTCATCGCTGGCGAACCACCGTCGACTAGCAATGCTGGTCAGTTAGCAGGTTCCGGCGGCGCACACGTGCACGTGTCACGTGCTCGTTCACGTTCGTTCACGTCCACGAGCTTGCTCAGCATGCCGACCACCCATCGCCTCGCCTCGCGCGATCGCGTACCGGTTGTTGCGATCGGCTTCGCCCGGTTTCCTCAGCCTGGTTGCCCAGGGGACCCTCAGAGGTGCTTGAACTCTTCGTCCTCGGGCTCGGGCAGATCCACGTCCGGGTGCGCCTTCCGGTACTCCTCCATCCAGGTGTGGAGCTTCGGCATCGCGACCTCGAGCCGCTGGCTGCCCTCGCGCTCCATGGCCTGGCGCCAGGCGAAGCGAGCCTCGTCGTGGTCGCCGAGCTGGGCGTAGCACCATGCGCATAGCAGCAGGAGATCGCGCCCGGCCGTCATCGAGAGGCCCTTGCGCATGCGGTCGTGAAGCTCGCCGTCGGGAAGCGTACCCGCGGGGATGGCTCCCTCGGCGACGCAGAGGTGGAGCTCGGCAATCCAGTGGGAGAGCTTGAGCACCTCGCCGGCTGGGATCCCGCCACGCGCATCGAGAACGACGCGGGCCTCCTTGGTCCGGCCGAGCGCCGTCAGGAGATTGATCTCCGTGTAGTAGGAGAACTGGTGCTGGATGAGGCGCGCGGAGAGCTTCGCGCGCGCAGCGCGGACGCGGGTGAGGGCCTCTTCGGTGCGGCCGTCGAGAGCGTCGGCAATGGCGAGGCGTAGCTCGGCGAGGGCGCGGACGCGACTGGGCGCCCACCACGCCCGCGCGACCGGCTCGGCGAGCTCGCGGCCCTGTTCGGAGTCGCCGTTGGAGAGCGCCACCGAGGCCTCGTTCACGCGGCGCACCGCGCGCACGGTGCCGAGGAACCGCCCCCCGAGGAGGACATAGAAGGGAATCAGCAGCGGGAACGACGTGGCAGCGAGCGCGACGCCCGCGGCCGTGACCCCACCGAACGCGAGGTAGGCGGCGAGCTGGCGATTGCGGACGCCGGCCGGATCTTTCACCTCGCCGTCGCGACCCACGTAGACGAGCTGACCCTTGCCCGCCTTGTCGAGATCGCGCGCGATCATCGGGCGAGCGAGTGCCGTCGTCGATGGGTCGTCGGCCATCAGTCGCTACCCGCGTCCGCGACCCGCCAATCGGTGCCCTTCGGCGTGTCGAAGAGCTCGATGTTCATGGCCGTGAGCTCACCGCGGATCGCGTCGGCGCGGGTGAAGTCTTTCGCGGCGCGCGCCGCGGTCCGGTCGGCGAGGAGCTTCTCGACGGCGGCGGTATCGATGCCGAGACGCTTCACGAGGCGGGCGCGGCGCTCCGCGAGATACCGCTCGGGTTGATCGAGGAGGATGCCGAGGGCTTCTCCGACGGCGCGCATGTCCTTGCCGATTCGCGCGAGGGAGCGGCGCTTCACGTCCTTCGCGACACCCTTGCCCTCGTCGAGCAGCTTGTTCGCGAGCTTCGCGGACTCGCCGAGCGCGGCCATCACGATCGGTGCGTTGAAGTCGTCGGCGACGGCCTCGCGGCACGTGGGCACGAGCGTCTCGGCCTCGGGCACCACCGCGCCGGCCCCGCCATCGCCGCCCTGCGCGACGAAGGTGTCGATGCGCAGGAGCGTCGTGTAGAAGTACTCGAGGCGACGGTCGGCGGTCTCGAGGCTGCGGAAGCGAACACCGTTGACGGCGCCATCAGGACCGCGCGTCTCCTCGAGCTCGAAGTCCACCGGCGACCGGTAGTGGTGCGAGACGCAGAACAGGCGCAGCGCCTCGGGGCCGACGGCGTCGGCGATCTGCGAGCAGTCGAAGACGTTCCCGAGCGAGCGGGACATCTTGATGCCCTCGAAGTTCAAGAAGCCGTTGTGCAGCCAGTAGCGCGCGAACGTGTCGTGCCCGTGGGCGCCTTGCGATTGCGCGATCTCGTTCTCGTGGTGCGGGAAGATGAGGTCCTTGCCGCCACCATGCAGATCGAAGGTCTCGCCGAGGTGCGCGACCGTCATCGCCGAGCACTCGATATGCCAGCCCGGCCGGCCCTTGCCCCAGGGCGAATCCCACGAGGGCTCGCCGGGCTTGGCCGCTTTCCAGAGCGCGAAGTCTGCCGGGGACTTCTTGCGCTCGTCGACGGCGACGCGCTCACCTGCGCGGAGCTCGTCCAGCGATTGCCCGCTGAGCTTGCCGTACGGCGCGAACGTCTCACACGAGAAGTAGACGTCGCCGGCGACCGTGTACGCGCTACCGTTGGCGACGAGCTTCTCGATCACGGTGATGATCTCGCCGATGTGGCCGCTGACCTTGGGCTCCACCGTCGGCGGCAGCACGTTGAAGCGTGCCATGTCGCGGTTGTACTCGTCGGCAAAGTGCGCCGCGAGCGCGACCGGGTCCTGGCCGATCTCGTTCGCGCGCTTGATGATCTTGTCGTCGACGTCGGTGACGTTGCGGACGTAACGAACATCGAACCCGAGGAACAGGAGACAGCGGCGGATCGTGTCGAAGGAGATCGCGGAGTACGCGTGTCCAACGTGCGCGGACGTGTAGGTCGTGGGACCGCACACGTACATTCCGACCTTGCCGGGGACGAGCGGCTCGAAGGTGACCTTCTGCCGTCGCATGGAATCGTGAAGTCTGACCGTCGTCGACACGTAAGCTACGGTTGTAGCAGGGTATCTACCTCCAGGTCACCGTCGTGGAGTCCGGCGTGGCCACGGCGTTCGTGAGCGCCTCGAGCCAGTCGGCCGTGTCCTCGGCCGTCTCCGGCAGGGTGACCTTGTAGAGCATGAAGTGCCCGTGCTCCCCGTAGGCGAGCGCCCCGACGAGCTTCCCGTCGGCAGAGAGCGTGACGTTGGACGAGAACGGCATCAGGTTTGGCTGGCCGATCGGCCACCGCTCTCCGGTCACCAGATCGGACACCTCGATGGTCCCCGCGCCCGACGGATTGGCCGCCAGATCACGGTCCCAGGCGAGCGAGAAGTTGGGCTTGCTGCCCGACGGGGTCCACGGGCGAAAGCGGCCCACACCATCGCGCGGCCCCACGTAGACCGCGGCGTCATCGGTCATCATGACGTGGAGTTGTTTGGTGTGCACCATGCCGGTGATCGGGCGGGGCAGGGCCGCGAGGATCTCGGTCTCTCCGTCGAGCCCCCACTGCATGAGCTTGTTCCCATCCGGGAACAGCACGGAGCCGTCCTGCCGGACCGCTACGTCCGGGTTCTTCGTGTTGTACTTCGGCGGCGGCGGCAGGGTGTCCTCGCGCTTGCTGGAGAGGTCCCGCCGCCAGACGGTGCCGTCGGCCCACACCGCGGCGACCCAGGTGCCCTCGTACGCGATGGCCATGACCTCGGACTTGCGCGCGACGAGCGTCTGCCGCGAGCGCCCGTCGCGGTCGTAGCTGACGACGGCTCCCCGCGCCGTGCCGATGATGACCGAGCCGTCCACCGCGATGCCCCCGAGGGTGGCCTCCTCGTGCAGGACCGTGAGCGCACCGTCCTTCTTCGCGAGAAAGGCATTGGCGGGCCCGTTCACGACCTGCGTGAACAGCACGTGACCATCGCGCCCCGCGGCCCGGTAGAACACCGCCGGCAACCTCGGCGACAGCAGGTCACGCGTGTCGGTGGCCGCGTCGTACCAGTGCCAGCGCACATTGTCGGCGAAGATGAACTCGGAGTTGTCGGCCGGATAAGCGACGTGGATGTCGTCGAACACCTTGCGCGGCGGATAGAACGCATCCGCGTCCCAGACGATGAAGCGACCTGGCGTCGCGCCGATGATGTAGGGGCTGTACGGAGCCGCGAGCACGCGCTCGACATCCGACGTCGGCATCACGAGCTCGCCGACTCCCGTGGGGCTGTACACGAGGAGCTTGCCCGACACGTGGGCGAGCTGGAGGTCGCGGACGCTGGTCTGCACCGCCGTGAGCAGGTCGAGCGTTCCGGGCGCGATCGCGACCATCTCGTCGCCGTGGGGACGAAGCAGGCCGTTCGTCGAGGCCACCAGCATCGAGGTGCTCGTGAGCGCGAGCGTGTAGACGAACGCGGACAGCTCCTTCACGTCGGTAGGTCGACCGTCGAGGTAGTAGCGCATCACCGTCTTCTCGTACGCCGCGCCCACGATCGAGCTCGCGCTGTCCCAGACGAGGACGCGGGCGCCGCCCCTCGGTCCGAGCATGCGCGGTGGAGTCAGCGGACCGTCGAGCGTGTACACGAAAACGCCTTGCTTCGTCGCCGCGGCGACCAAGCGTTGATCGGGCGAGACCGTGTACGTCTCCATGGCGACGTCCGACACGAGCTCCGGCGTGGTGGAGTCGATCGCGCAGCGCCACAGCTTCCCGAGCTCGTCCGTCCACAACACGTGCGTGGAGGTCCCCTCGACCCGTTTCATCTTCGATGTGGCCCGCACGACGCGCGTGGTGCCCGTCGCAATCTCGAGCAGCGTGTAGCTGGCGCCGAGCGGGTCGAACAGCGCGACGTGCCGGTTGCCGACGAAGTGACCGGGCATCCCGCGCGCGAGCTTCTTGATCTGGCGCGCCGACCGCCGTCCGATGTCGGCCAGATACACCTCGCCCTCGAAGCTGATGGCAAGGAACTGATTGCCATCGGGGGCCATCTCCATGAAGAACGTGCGTTCCGGCCCCGGAATCTGGAACGCCACGCCATTCGAACGGGCGGCGGCGGCGATGCCGCGGGCCCGCTGCCACAGGAGGGGCCAGCGTTCCGACTGCGCCGCGAGCAGCTTCAACGACGCGACGGCGGCCGTCGGATCCGTCTTCACCAGCGCGCGAGCCTGCGTGAGCATCAAGCTCTCGGCGCGCTCGACGGCATGCAGGCGTGCGCTCTCAGCCTCCGCGCGCTTGAGGCTCGCGAGCTGCGCGGCCGCATCGGCGCGATCACGCTCGCTCACGATCCGGCGCACGGCCACCGTTCCCCCGAGCGCGAGGGCGACGACCGCCAACGTGACCGCGACCACCGATACCCGGTTCCGCCGCACCATACGCAGGACCCGCTCGGCCTTCGTGTAGGTGTGCGACGCGACGAGCTGGCCCTTCAGGAAGCGATTGAGATCGTCGGCGAACGCTCCCCCGTCGGGGTAGCGGTCGTCGTTCTCGAAGGCGAGCGCCTTGTCGACGATCGCCACCAGCTCGCGCGGCGTCCCGGGAGCGAGAGCACCCACCGGCGTGGGCGGGCCCGACATCGCCGCCGACATCATGTCCTCGCCAGACCTCGCCGCGTGAGGGGGGCGCCGCGACAGCACGTAGTACAGCGTGGCGCCGAGCGCGTAGACGTCGCCGCGGGCATCGACGCCCTCGCCTCGAACCTGCTCGGGCGGCATGAAGCCAGGGGTGCCGAACACGGTGCCGATGCGCGTGCGGAGCGAATCCCCCGCGCCGGCTGACTCGACCGTCGATGCCGTGAACGGATCCTCGGCCTCGCCGACCACCTTCGCGAGGCCCCAGTCGATCACGACCGTCTCGCCGAGGTTGCCGACGAGGATGTTCGTCGGCTTGAGATCGCGATGCAGGATACCCCGCTCGTGCGCGTGCGCGACGGCCTGCGCAGCGGCCAGCACGTGAGGGACGAGCGCGAGGCGGTGGTCGAGGGTGGTCGCTTCGCTGACGAGCTGATCGAGCGGCCGGCCCGAGACCTTGCGCATCACGTAGAACGGCTGCCCGTCGGTCGTCGTGCCCGCGTCGTAGACGGGGACGATCGACGGATGCTCGAGGCGGGCCGTGATCCTCACCTCGCGCTGGAAGCGGCGGATCGCGTCGCTGTCGGTGACGAGGGCTTCCTTGACGGCCACGGTGCGCCCGAGCACGGAGTCCGTCGCGACGAGGACGCGCCCCATGCCGCCGCGCGCGATCTCCGATGCGCCCTGGTAGCGATCGTCGATGATGTTGCGGCGATCGGGTGGGGCCGGCTCCCCCTCGGGGCCGAGCGTGGGGGCCGCCGCCGGACGTGGCTTCAGGCCGCCCAGCGCGGTCTCCTGCTCGTCTGGCTCGTCGTCGGGCTTCATGATCGTTTCACCGCCACCGCAGAGCGGCGCCGCTGGCGCCGGCGGATGGATCGAGGGTGGCATTGGTGAGAGTGGCGAGCCAGCGCTGCGTTGCCGTCGGGTCAGCCGGTTGGTTCAGGCGCCACGCCACGAACGAGCGGGGCCCCTGGGCGATGACCGTCTGCCCATCAGGAGCGATGGCCGCGTAGGAGTAGGCGATGGCCGCAGGACCACCCCGGGAGCGCCCTCCGAGCTGCGGAGCGCGCGCGAGGGACCAGCGATGCTGGGCCAGGACGTCGACGAGCTCGATGCCTCCTCCACGTTCCTCGACGAGCTGACCGGTCGCCGGGGATACATGGGTGGGACCTGCGATCGAACGCGCCAGGACCGGCATCGATTCCCGGATCCCCTCGGCGGTCACCAGTGCGGTCTGGCCATCCGCGGAGACCGCGAGAATCGTGGCGGCTCCGGCCTCCGCGAGGGCGACGACGGGAGTGGTGGTCGAGCCGACCGGGACGACGATCGAGGTCCAGCGCGAGATCGCGGTCCCGCGCGCAGCCACGACGGTGCCCTCGGGGCCGACAATGAGGGCATCCGCCGCGAGTGTGGTCTGCGCGGTGGTCCCGTCCGCGACGTTCATGCGCCAGAGCGTGCCGTCGATGAACGCCACGGCGACCCACGCGCCCGCGAACGAGATGGCGCGCAGCGGACCGTCGACCAGCGTGCGGCGTTGATTCGTGCGCACGTCGACGAGATCGATGCGATCGGAGGTCGCGAGGACGAGCTCGAACGCCGAGACGAAGCCGGCATGGTCGGCGGGGCCCACATCGACCGCGGTTCCTCCGGCGCGCGCGACGTGGGCCTGGTGGGCCCCGTCGATCACGCAGACCGTGCGCTCGTCCGGCGTCGCGGCGACCTCGAGCACGGAGCTCCACGGGCCGAGCTCCTGGGTCGCTCCGTCGAGGTCGCGCCAGTAGGTGACGCCTTCGTCGGCGACGACGAGGTGCTTCGAGCCGGCGAAGTGCGCGCTCGCGGGCGGCCACTTCGCGAGGCTCTGCGGCCGGATATCGGCGAGGTTCCACAGGAGCACGCCGTCCTCGATCGCGGCGACGACGAAGGTGCCGGACGCCGACGCCGCGAGCCGCTCCAGCCGACCGGCGGGCGGCACGAGGGTGCGATCGCCATCGGGCCCCATCACGACGATCGACTCCGGGCCCGCCGCGAGCAGGACATCTCCGAGCGCCTCCTCAGCCCCGACGGTGCCGCCGGTGAGCTGAGCCCGCTCCGACGCCATGCCGCGCCCGACGATGCCGGCGCCCACGGGGCCGCCGGCGAGGACACCGTCGCGACTCGCGGCGAGGTGCGTGCGCGCGCCGACCTCATCCCGCATCACGAGCTGGAAGCCGTTCGGGTACGCCGCGACCTCGATCGCCATGCGCTCGTCGAGCAGCGCGCCGAGGCGCGAGCCATCACCCGACCAATCGAGAGCGGTGGCGCGTCCGTTGACGACGATCTGCGCGGGGGCCGCGGGCTGGGCGTCATCGAAGAGGAGGAGATGCTCCGAGCCGGCGAGCGCGAGCTGCGTGCCGCCGGGCTGGGCCGAGATGCGATGCACGGGCTCGTCGAGCGGCCGCTGGATCGGCTCCGTGCCCGAGAGCTCGAGCCGCCACAGGGCTCCCCGGGCATCCACCCAGTGCAGCGTCTGCCCGATGGCGGCGATGTCCACGATGGGAGCGGCCGCGTCGATGGTGCGCCGCCCGCCGGTGGCGAGCTCGATCACGACGAGCGTCGCCTCGTGCCACGCCACGATGCGGCGGCCGGCGTCGGCCCACCGGGCGCGCGTGCCGACGGCGAGCTTCGCGATCTCCGTCAGCGCGCGCGTGCCGAGGTCATACGTGCGCAGCACACCGTCGTCGCCGACGGCGAGCGCCTGGGTGCCATCGGGGGAGAGCTCGAGGGAGGTCGTGTGCTTCGACGCGGGGAGGCGCCATGCGAGACCCTGGATCCGCGCCGCGTTCGCGATCGAGCGGACCTCGCGCCAGCGCTCGGTCACCAGGGGCGCGACCATCGCCACCGCGCGCGTCGGATTCGTCAGCACCTCGTGGCGGGCCTGCGCCAGCGTCAGGTCCTCGGTGCGCCGCTCGGCGAGGTCGCGCTGCGCCTCCGCCGCGATGCGCGCGCGCGTTGCCTGCCGCGCGGCCTCGGCTTCGCGGTCGCGCGCCGCCACCACGCGCGCCACGCTGACGCTGCCGACGACGGCCAGCGCCACGCCCGCCACGACGCCGATACCGACGGCCGCGCGATGCTTGCGGATGAACCGCACGAGCCGCTCGCGCGGCGAGTAGCGATGCGAGCCGACGAGCTGCCCGTCGAGATACCGCTGGAGGTCCCGCGCCAGCTCGCGCGCATCGGGGTAGCGATCCTCGCGGTGGTAGGCGAGGGCCTTGTCGACGATCGTCGCGAGCTCGCGGGGCACGGCGGGCACCACCTGGGCGATCGGCGTCGCCGGACGATGGGCGGCGTCGAGCATCATCTTGCTCGGGTCCGTCGCGTAGTGCGGCGGCTTGCGGTAGAGCAGGTGGTACAGCGTCGCGCCGAGCGCGTAAACATCGCACCGTTCATCGACGGGCTTGCCGCGCAGCTGCTCCGGCGCCATGAAGCCCGGCGTGCCGTAGACGATCCCGGCGCGCGTCTTGATCCCGTCACGATCGTCGATGGACCTCTGCCCTCCGGCGCCGCTGTCGATCACCTGCGGCTGCGCGAGCGTCGGATCGATGGGGTCGTCCGGCTCGGCCTTCGCCTTCGCGAGGCCCCAGTCGATGACGATCGTCTCGCCCAGCTCACCGACGAGGATGTTCGACGGCTTGATGTCGCGGTGCACGACGCCGCGCTCGTGGGCATGCGCGATCGCCTGCGCCGCCGTCACGATGTGGGGCACCAGCACGAGACGCGCATCGAGATCCGTCGCGTGGGCGACGAGCCGCTCGAGAGGCCGCCCGCCGATCTTGCGCATCACGTAGTACGGCACGCCGCCGTCGTCGAGCCCGCCCGCATCGTGGACGGGGACGATCGCCGGATGCTCGAGCCGCGCCGTGATCCGGGTCTCCCGGGCGAACCGCTTCAGCGTGTCCGCATCGTTCGAGAGCACCTGCTTGATCGCGACGGTGCGCCCCAGCAGCGTGTCGGTCGCCTCGACGACGCGCCCCATGCCACCGCGGGCGATCTCGGTGCCGAGCTCGTAGCGCGCTTGCGTGGGCATCTCCGGCGGGGCCGACAGCGGCGGCGGCGCTCCGGTGACCGTCGCCCCCGAGGGCGCGAGGGTCGGCATGTCGCTCGAGGGCGCGAGCGTCGGCGGAGCGCTCGGGCGGTCATCCCCCACGCGGGAAAGTGTACCGCTGCGGCGCTACGCGCGGGTCGGCATGAGGTCCTTCACGGCGCGCGCGAAGGCCCAGAGGAACAGGAGAGCGATGAGGCCGAGGACGATCGTCACCGGCATGACGTGCCAGTAGTCCTCGGGCCGCTCGCCGACGAGGAGGATCTGCGCGTCGCTCGGGATGCCGGACAGGATGTAGATGCCGACGAGGTCGGTCCCCGCCAGTGCGGCTGGGTTCGCCTTCAGCGCACCCCATGTGGTCTCGGTGTGCGTGACGACGGGCTCGACGCGGGCCCAGAGCTTCGCGGCCTCGAGCTTCGCGGTGACCTCCGCCATGGACATCGCCGCCTCGAAGCGCGCCTGACGGAGGACCTCGTCGCGCTGGGCAACCTCGTCGATCGAACCGCGCCGCCCTTCGGCGCCGCTGCTTCCCGCGCTTCCGCGAGAAGCGTTGGCCGCGTGCTTGACGGGGATGCCGACCTTCGCCAGCTCCGCTTCCCACGCCTTGATGTCGAGGAGGTCGCCGTGGTTCTGCGACTTGCCGCTGAACGTCACGATGATCTGCGCGCGCGCCGGCTCGATGACGTCGTAGCCAGCCCCGGTCGTGTCGGCAGGACGGATGACATTGCCGGTGACGGTCTTGATCTCGCCGGCGCCGACGCCGGCCTTGATCGCGGCGACGGTGGCGAACACGGGGCGCGGATTCGCCGCGGCGTAGCTGCGGAGCGCCTCCTCGAACGGCATGTCGTCCATCGGACGGAGGCGGCCGATGTAGCGGCCGAGCGTGGGCTTGTCATCGCCGTCGGTCAGCGCGACCCACACGCGGTCCCCGCTGCCGCGCATCGGGGTGATGCGCATGCCGAGGCCGCCCGGGTTCTTCGAGGTGCGGATCGCATTGGCCACGGCCGGATCGCCATCGAGGGCGATGTAGCTCTCCGACTCGACCTTGCCCGCGGCGACATCGGCGACAGCGACGGCCGCCGGCTCCTTCGGTTCGCCCGCGAAGTGGCGGTCCGGGCTGAGGCGCAGCATGAAGTACGCGCACAGCACGACCACGCCCAGCGACGTGACGGCCCCGATCTTCGGCCTCGCCCGCGACAGCTTCACGAGGTCGGGATCGATCGCATCCTTGGCGATCGGGGCGCCCGCCTCTACCTCTGTCGACTCGGCCATGCTCGCGGACGTCATCCTAACGTGGGGATCGACAACGCGCTACGGGCGCAGGTTGCAGGGATTTTTGGCCTATTCTCGTCGCGGTGAGTGCTCCCGACCGCCCGCAGAGCTCGCGCGAGCAACCGCTCGGCGTCGCGGACCTGGTGCGGCTGGCCGGTCGAGCCGTGGATTCATTGGGATTGGTCTGGCTCGTCGGCGAGATCACCCAGGTCAGCGCCCCCGGATCGGGACACCTCTACTTCGGCCTCGGCGACCGA
>LNFM01005005.1_pt1 | contig 23546 bp, 19 predicted proteins | sample 596031 | NCBI WGS metagenome assembly LNFM01 (sample SAMN04254537, study PRJNA301005) | activated carbon metagenome | isolation source: dual media filters at the Ann Arbor, Michigan drinking water treatment plant | place: USA: Ann Arbor | reverse complement strand
CCCGACCCCGGCACACCGAGCGTGAGCATGGGTACGAACGCGCCGGTCGCGGCGGCGTTGTTGGCGGCTTCCGGCGCCGCGAGGCCGCGCATGTCGCCTTTCCCGAACGTGCCCTTGTCGAGGAGGCGTTTCTCCGTCGTGTAGGCGACGGCGCTGGCGACGGACGCACCGGTGCCCGGAAGCACACCGATAACGAAACCCGAGACGGTGCTGCGGATTGTTGGCCACCAGCACGCCTTGATATCCGTCCAGCTCGGAAAGCCCTTTCCGATCGGGATCGGCTTGAGCGTTCCGGTCATCTTGTGCTCGAGCATGAGCAGGATTTCGCTGATCGAGAACAAGCCAATGACGATGATGATGAACTCGATTCCGTCGTGCAGTTCGGGCTGATCAAACGTGAAGCGGTATGCGCCGGAGGTTGGGTCGAGGCCGATGGTTGTGAGCAGGAGGCCGATCAGGCAGCCGATGATGGTCTTGACAGGTTCGGCCCCCACCATCGAGGCGAGCGTCGCAAACGCAAAGATCATCAGGGCCACGTACTCGGCGGGTCCAAATTTGATGGCGAAGAGACCGAGTAGAGGCGCAAAGAACGTAAGCCCCACAACTGCCAACATCCCGCCCACGAACGAAGAAAGCGCGCTGATGGTGAGGGCTTCGGCACCCCGGCCCTGCTTGGCGAGCGGATAGCCGTCGACGGCGGTCATTACCGCGCCCGCATCGCCCGGTACGTTGATGAGGATCGATGTGATGCGCCCGCCGTACTCGGCGCCGTAGTAGATGGCCGCGAGCAGGATCATGCAGCTCTCGGGGGGCAGTTTCATTGTGTACGCGATCGGCAGCATGAGCGCGATGCCGTTGATCGGCCCAATAGCTGGCAGGGCGCCGATCAGCGTCCCGAGAAAACAACCGATGACGGCGTAGAGGAGGTTGCCCGGCGTGAGCGCAACCGCAAAGCCGGTCCACAGATAGTCGAGTGACATGACGACCTCAGCCGGGAAAGAGCCACGAGCCGGATGGGAGGTAAGTCCCAAGCGCGTATTTGAAGAGAAGGAACCAGAACACCGCCTGGGCGGCTCCGATGCCGACCGCAGTGAGCGGGGCGGCGCCAAATAGGTACGCCGCGCACGCACACATGATGAATGCGGCGGGCACGAAGCCGATATGATCCATCAACGAGACCGCAGCCGTCGTGACGGCGATCAGGATGATCGCGCTGCGTAGCACGTCTCCTCGTGGCCACGGCTCGGCCTCACCGGGCGATAGGAAATACCAGATCCCGCAGATCGCGAGAGCTGCAGCGAGCAGATAGGGAAATGCGCGCGGGCCCAGCGGATCCGACGAGAACGCGTATTCGATCTGACTGGTGCTGATGGCGAGGATCAGCGCAAACGCGAGCAGAATGGCCGATGCGATGCGGCCACTGCGCATCGCTTGGCCTGTCCCCACGTCGCGCCCAGTTTCGTGTGGTGCAGTGGACATGAGGCTCCCCGACGTAAGCGAAATGCGTCGGCCGTCCCTCCCTCTGAGCGGAAGGGACGGCCTGTAGGCTTACTTGATCAGGCCAGCATCCTGCGCGAGAATCTTGAAACGGGCCACGTCCGCTTTGACATAATCGCTGAACGCCGGACCATACACAGCGAAGGGATAAAGGCCGCGTGCCTCCTGTTCCTTGGCGAATTCAGGTGTCTTGCTGACCTTCTCGACGATATCGACCCACCACTTGTAGTCGGCATCCGAAACCTTGGGACCGACGTAAAGTCCGCGCCAGACCGTCCAGAGAATGTCGTAGCCCTGCTCTTTCGCCGTCGGGATGGTCTTGGCATCGCCGGTCAGTCGCTCCGGCGACATCACCGCGAGTACGCGGACCTTGCCCGACTTGTGATGCGGCAGAAACTCGGCGATATCGCTCGAGCCGATTTTGACATGCCCGCCGAGAACATTCGTCACGACCGGTCCGCCACCTTCGAGTGCGATGTAGCGCATCTTCTTGGGATCTTGACCGGCGGCTTTGAAGATCAGAGCGGCCTTCATCCAATCCTGGCTGCCGACTGCACCACCCCCGGCGACCGAGAAGTCCTCCGGCTTGGCTTTAATGCCCTCGATAAGATCCTTGAGGGATTTGTACGGGCTGTCCGGCGACACGATCACCGAGCCGAATTCGGCTCCCAGCGAACCTACCCAGCGGACGGCATTCTCGTCGTGCGCTCCGAATTTCTTCTGTGCGAGCAGCAGCGCCGACCCTGTCGACACGGCGACAATCGCGCCAGGATCGCCGGGGCGTGTGCCGATGATGTGGTTGTATGCCGTCGCGCCGACGCCACCTTCCATGTAGGTGTAGGACATCGGCTTATCGATCAGATTGGTCGATTGCAGCGCGCCTCCAAGGAGTCGGCAGGTGAGGTCGAAGCCACCCCCCGGCTTGGCGCCAATAATGCATTCGGTCTTGTCCGGCTTTGCCAGAACGGGCGACCCGTAGAAAAACGCTGAAAAGGCCACGGCCAGAGTGGCGCCGAACAGGCGAAGCATTGTTTCCTCCACGTCGTTGTTGGGCTTGATCGTTACTCGAAATCTGTCGAGCCGTCGCGAGAATTTGTCAAGAAATCAAGCCAAAGGCTCCGGCCACCTGCGGCTGTACCCCCGCGGACATGCGACTGAAGCAAAAATAGGCGTGGCAACGTCATAGATCCCGCGCGATCCGCACGAGTTCATTTCGCAGCCACTTGTGTCCGGGGTCGTCGTCGCAGCGCTCATGCCAGAACTGGTACAGCGTAAAAGGTGCGAGGTGAATTGGCATCGGATGCAATTGCAGTTCGAAGCGCTGTGCCAGAATGCGCGCAATGCGGCTGTGAATAGTGAACAGCGCGTTCGACTGCGATGCGACCGTCGAGCAGCCCGCGAGAGTGGGGAGCCCCGCTACCACTCGTCTCGTCAACTTCAGTGCGCCAAGGCGCGCATCAACGGGCGATTCACCACTATCGCGCGCCCATCTCAAGGTGACGTGATCGGCCGCGAGATAAGCCTTTTCGGTGAGTTCACCGAGTGGATCGATGCGCCCTTTTCTGGCGCATACCAGGAAGGTGTCTTCGTAAAGCGGCGTGCAACGAATCCATTTGGCCTTGGCAGGCTCGAGGTCGAGCGCCAGTTCCGTTTCGCCATCGCGCAGATCCGTAAGCACGTCCACGGCCCGGTCGCTGTTGGCCCAGACGCGGGCACTCAGGCCCAGTGTCTGCATCGCCGCCAGCAGCGGCGGCACGAACACAACGTCGAAGCCCACGGGCAGGTCGATAACGAATGTTCGATCGGAATTGAGCGTTGGGATGCCGTTGCGTTTCGCGAAGGCCTGTCGACAGAGCTCCACAGCCGATTGCAGCGGACCAGCGAGCGAAACGGCGTGCGCAGTGGGCTTCATTCCCTTGCGCGTGCGCACGAACAGGTCATCGCCCGTGATCGCGCGCAGACGAGCCAGAGCGTGACTGACAGCGGATTGACTGAGGCCGAGTCGCTCTCCGGCAGCACCGAGGTTTCCCTCGGTCATGATTGCGTCAAACACGGCAATGAGGTTCAGATCGACATTTCGAATATGCATTGTGCTCATTTTGCAGTTGAACATGATGAACTTGCATCAAGTCTTCCGCCTCCGCAAGAGTGATCCGGATTTCCCCCTTTCAGCGGATCGCGCGACATGTATGAAGGCATCGTCCACTTCCTGCAGGAATTGAAGCCGCCCTACATTCTTCTGGTTCAGGCATCGATCATCGTCGCGTTTCCATACTTCCTCTGGCGCAGTCTCGGTCTTGAGCGCTGGTTTCCGCTGGGGGTCGTCCAGATCTTCGCCGGTGTGCTGCTGGGGCCGGGCGTTTTCGGTGCTTTGGATGCCGCGCTGCTCAATCCGGCGCCGCATTTTGACCCCACCAAGGCCGCGAACGCCTGTACCAACCCGCAGGCGCGCGAGTTGTTCAACGCCCTCTTCGGCGCGACCTGTTATCACGGCGATCAGGTCGTCAACAGAGCGGTCGGCATCGCGTCCGTCGCAACGATCGCAGTGTGCTTGTTCGGTTTCCTGGCCGGTACGGACGCGGACAAGGAACTCATTCGCAAGTCCGGCAAGACCGTTCTTTCCATTGGCTTGTTCGGCATGCTGTTCGGTTGGGCCGTTGCAATCTTTGCCGGCTATTTCTTGTTCTATGCCTTTCCCGAGGCGCGCGGCGCCAACGCGACAGCCTTTAATTTCTCGATTGCCTACGGATTGGTCATTGCGGTGTCGGCGCTTCCGGTCCTCGCGGTCATCCTGCGCGGCCTGGACATCACGCGTCGACGCATTGGCGCGGTTGCTTTGGCGAGCGCCAGCATCGCGGATACGATGATGTGGCTCGGGCTCGGGCTCGTCGTTGCGCTGGCGCTCGGTGGCAATCTGGCGACAGCGCTCGCTAAGGCGGCGGCGGGTGGGCTGCTCAGCGTTGGCTTCGTCGTATTCGTCGCGTCGCCGTACTTGAATCGACTAATCCGCAACGAGGCCCAGGAATCCGCGATCATCACGCTCACCGCGCTGACGATATTCGTTGCCTCCGCGATCACGGGCATCACCGAATTGCATCCCGTTTTGGGTGCGTTCATCGCGGGCTTCTTCCTCCCCGACAAAGTGCGCGAGATGGCCGCGCATCGATTCGACCAGGTCGCGACATTGGTGCTGATGCCGTTCTTCTTTCTCAATACCGGCCTCAATACCGAATTCAGCGTGTTCGATCCCAACGTCTGGTTGTTGTTTGGAATCAGCACCGTGCTCTGCGTCGGCGGCAAGATGATCGGGCACGGGGTCGCCGCGCGGATGAGTGGCGAGGGCTGGCCGTTTTCCATGGCCGTGGGACTTTTGCTGCAAACCAAAGGCCTGATGGGGCTGATCGTTATCGTAGTGTTTCTGGAGAAGGAGGTCGTTTCGAAGCTGATGTTCTCCGCCGCCGTGTTCATGTGCATGTTCTCCACCGGCCTCGCGACGCCGGCCATGAGGGCGATGTTCCGCGTCTTCGGCGATCGCGTGAAGGAAGGTGATGGCGTCGGCGCGCCAATTTTGGCTTCGGCGGACCCCGTAGTTTCGACGCCCGATGAGCCCACCACCGAACCGGTCCTCGCCCGTCTCGAGTTCGCCGATACGCACGGCGGTATCATCGAGGTGACGAGCCCCAGGACCGTCATTGGTCGACACAGCGACGCAAATATTCGCGTCAACGACGTGCGGGTCTCGCGTCATCACGCGCTGCTTGTGCTTGGTGACGGCGGTACATTCGAGATCCACAATCAGATGGCCGACCGAGCAGAGCCCAACCCGATTCTCATCAATGGCGAGATTCGCGAGCACGCCGTTCTACGCGACGGCGACCGCGTTTCTCTTGGCGGAGTCAGCTTCACATTCAGGTATGCGGGCGCGGCGCCGGTACCAATGTCGCGTGAGGCGATCTGACGGCATCGATTTACACGGTGAGGCGGCGGTAGTGGCCGAGAGCTCAAGCAAACGCATAAAGATTCACGTCGCCATCAACGAGAGGGGCGACTATTGCCTGAGCGAGTCTGGCCCGCAGGAGGCGCTGACCGCGCTGATCGACTCTCGCGGTGGTGATGCGTTCCGAGTGTTGGATATCGAATTCGAGATCCCCTTGGCGTCGATAGACGAAACCCGAGAGCGCCGCGCGAGCGCGTCGGAACTGCGCCTGGTTAAATAGCGCTCATCGACAAACTTGCCGTTCTCGCGCCTGCTGTTCGGTGCCTTCCAAAACACCGCGTGCAATATATCAGACACGCTGTCGCGGTGATCGCTGAGCAGGCGGCAGCCCTTCATCACGAAACTGTGGTTACAGTTGATCGCGCGCCCCGTCCCACGTGTTGGGTACTGGTCGCAATGGCGCTAAAATACTCTGATCGTCTGGTGTCACTGCACCAGCTCATCAACGGCTGCGTCCGCCGGGAGGAATTCTACATGACTGTCGTCTTGCTCAATCGTCGTGGGCTCCTCGTCGCGGGGGGTGCTCTATTGGCAAGCGGGGCGTCCAGCTTGCTTGGAGCCGCACGCGCGGCGGGGGTTGCGCCGACGAGTTCGATGCGTGGCGGGTCCAATAATTACCGCCAGGGCGCGCCGATCGTGGATCGTATCGGTGGCGGCGGTTTCTGGATGTCAGGCACCGTGCGCCGCGCGGGCGATGGAGCTCCGCTCGCGGGCCAGCGCATCCAGATCTGGGCGCACACGACCGAAGGATATGAGAGCGACCAGCGGAGTCGCGGGGCCACGCTCACAGATTCGAAAGGGGTGTTCCGTCTTGAGATGCCGCAGATCGTCCCCGCCTTCGGTCAAGCGCATGGTCACCTTGCCTATGACAGCGGTGCCTTCAAGACCGTCTTTCTCCGCCCAGTAATGCCAAGCGCAAAAGCCACCAGCCTCGAGGCGCATTTCGTTCTTGAGCCGGCGTGACAGGGTCGACGTCGACGCGGATGAGCCTAGTCCGGGTGGTTTCGATTTGGGCGGCCCTTGCGCTTGCCTTGGCCTTGCCGATCGCGGCTTCAGCGATGAGTCCGCTGCTCGCCTGGCGAGGTCCCGTCTACATCGTCGCTGGACTGGCAGGGGTGGTAGCACTGGGGCTTCTGCTCATTCAGCCGGTGCTGATCGGCGGTTACTTGCCGGGGCTCTCGCCTTATCGATCGCGCTACGTGCATCGCTGCATCGGCGGACTGCTCGTTGCGGCGGTCGTGATCCACGTCGGAGGGCTGTGGATCACCAGTCCGCCGGATGTGATTGACGCCCTTCTCTTCGCATCGCCGACGCCATTCTCCGATTGGGGTGTGATCGCCATGTGGGCAGTGTTCGCCGCGGCGCTCTTGGCTGCATTGCGGCGGCGGCTGCGCGTCAGCCCGCGTGCGTGGCGCATCGGTCATACGTTTCTGGCGGTCGTGATCGTCGTCGGCACTGTTGTCCATGCTCTTTTGATCGAGGGGACGATGGAGACGATGTCGAAGGTGGGCCTTTGCATTCTGGTCGTTGCGGCGACCGCGAAAGTCATGATCGACTTGCGCGTGTGGGTGAGAAAATCGCCGTCGCGTTGAGTTGCCGTTCGTTTTCTCACGCCAATATCTACGGCGAGCACGACAAGGCGCGTCTCACGGTGCCTTTTCGATCGCCGCTGGTGGGGCATGGACGGGTGCGGGACGCGCGATAGCGGCGCCACGCAGCAGGCGTCGGGTGGGCGCTTCGATCCAGCGCGCAGTAGCGAGTGACACGAGTGCCAGAACGAGGATCGCCGCAGCCGATAGCCACCAGCCGGGTGCGACCGGCAGCCACCATCCTGGCGTCCGGCCCGCGATCACGTTGGCGATCAGAAGCGCATTCCATTGAAGCATGTAGAACGAGTAGCTGGCCTCGCCTAGACGCAACACCGAGCGCTGCTCCAGCACTGGATTGATCGTCGTCGGCCCCCATGCGACCGCCGTTACGATGAGCGCGGCGAGCGGGGTGTAGACGAGGTACAGGCCGACCGTTGTCAAGTGACCGAGCAGCCCCCCTTTGGGGAGGTCGACCGCCAAAGGAAGCAGCAGTAAAGCCAATAAACCGAGCGCAGACACGGCAAGCATGGCGTCACGCGTTTGACGGCGGTCGAGGACGCGCCACCATCCGTCAATACCGGCGCGGGCGCGCAGGAAGACCAGCCCCAGGATGCAGCCGATCAAAAATTCCCATATCCGCAGACCGGGGAAGGATTTGGCCCGCTCTATGGCCCACGAAATCTCCTGTTGGCTCCTGCCTGCCTCGTGAAACAGATGATCAACGGCGACAGCCATGACGCTGAAGAGAAGAATTTCGATGGCGAAGAACGCGATAGCGAGTTGCAGCAGTCGGTTTGCGGAGCGCACGCGACCGAGCACCCCGCAGCAGATTGGAAACAGGCCGTAGAAGATCAGTTCGCACGACACGCTCCAAGCAGGCGGGTTCCAACTGAGCAGCATCATCTTCGTCGGCACCAGCGACTGAAGCATCAGCAGATTGACGATCCAGGTGGCGGGCGAGGAAGCAGCGCCCCACCAGAGCAATATCACTGTGGCTATGGCCAGGCTGACGATGTTCATCGGCCATATCCTGGCGATGCGGGCGCGCATGAAAGCCAAGGTGCCTGCCGTCGAGGTGCGAAAAGTGCCGGCGTAGTTGTACGCAAGCACGAAGCCGCTGAGCACGAAAAAGATCGTCACTCCAGCGGCGCCTTGGCGCTCCAGAGGCACCTGGAACCGCTCGATTGGGATGATTTGGGGGAAGTGCGATACGACGACCATGAGTGCCGCAAAGAATCGCAGCCCCGTCAACGCCTCGATTGATCGACGCTCGGGTGACCGTGCCATTCCATCCATCTGGCCACTCCCGCGTCTTCCCGACGGTCGCTCGACGGTCTAATTTCGCGATAAGATGCCGGGCAGCAGCGAATGTCCATGAGCGGGTCGTGACTGTTTTCAACTATGGTTACGCGCGGTCACTTCGGAGACGCCGTCACGGCTCGATCGACGCTCATCGCCACCGGTTCACGATCCACAGCGCGCCCCACGCCCCCATCAGGATGACGAGCATCATCCCGGCAAAGCACTTCTAAATCTGCGCAACGAGTAACGCTGCACGGCGGAACGCTGCCTTTGTTCACGCTTGTTCTCGAAAACAGGTCGGTTCGGCGGGCTCCGCTTCTTGATCGCGGTCAATAGGCGAGCGTCGAGGGGTTCATATGATGAGCGAAAGAAAGTGAACGGCGATCGGAGCAAACGCCATGACCATGAAGCGTATCAGGCTCGAGTTGGCACGTGGCGACGAGTTTCCAAACGGCAGCAGCGAGCGGGGATACGAGTTTGCGGCGCCGCTTGACGATGCCGGACATCTGGTCGCCTCCGAGTGGCGCGCAGCGTCGGAGCGGTGCCGGGTCAAGCGGTTCTGGCCGGGCGTCAAAGACGAGATCGGCCACCTCGTGCACAGGAAGAGCGGCGTCTGGGCGTTCGACTACAACCCCAAGAGCGCCGAGGACGACGAGCCGGGTTTCAAATTCGATCGCCATCGCTTTGTGCCGGGCGAGTACGTTTCGATCACGGAGCACGATGGCGTGTTGCGCACATTTCGTGTCGCATGGGTGAGAGATCTGGACTGATCTCACTTCGTGAGAGTCGTGCTTGGCTCTGCCCGATCCAAAAGCAAAAGACCTCTGGCAACTGCAGAAAGGCGCTTTCCATGTCGAGCCACTATCACGCGGTCGTTTGGATCGATCACCGCGAAGCGCGCATCTTCCATTTCAACATTACAGAGGTCGATCGCGCCGTGCTTCATCCGCACGATCCGATCCGCCACATCCACCACAAGGCCAATACGATAGGCAGTGGCCATGCTCCCGAGGATCATGAATTCTTCGAGCGCGTCGCAAAAGCCGTTGGTGACGCGGGCGCGATCCTGGTGACGGGGCCTGCAGGGGCGAAGACCGAACTGGTCAAGTATATCGGAAAGCACGACCCGGGGGTGCGCGCCAAGATCGTCGGGGTCGAGACCCTAGACCATCCGACCGACGGTGAACTGGTCAATCATGCCCGAAAGTATTTTGCCGCGGACCATCAAGCGCCACCGCGCGCGCGGTAGTGCTGGACGCCGCCTGGTCTTTCCTTGTGATCGCTTAGCAATCTAGCTTCTGGACACCACAAGAAGCGTCCGCGTACGATCTTCCCGCGACTTGGTCGACCGAGCGGGCTCATTTCCCCGATCGGACACGGCCAATCGACGACCAGCGGCAATCAATGTCGCGGCAACACTTAGGGAGACGACGCCATGTTCCGTTGGGTGCCGAAAGGCATGACGCTTCTGCTTGCCGCCACGATCGTGAGCGGCGGCCCGATCGAGGTTTTGGCTCAGAAGTCGGGCGGCACGCTCAGGATCTATAACAGCACCAATCCGCCGAGCGCATCGATTCATGAGGAGGCGACGATTGCGACGGTCGTTCCGTTCGCGGCGCTCTTCAGCAATCTGGTGATGTACGACCCGACAAAGCCACGCAACAGCTTCGACGCCATCGTCCCGGAACTCGCCGAAAGCTGGAGCTACGACGACAGCAAACTCAAGCTCACGTTCAAGTTGCGGCAAGGTGTCAAATGGCACGACGGCAAGCCGTTTACCGCGAAGGACGTGCAATGCACGTTTCATCGCCTCAACGGCAAGGAAGAGGGGTTCTTCCGACGCAATCCACGCAAGATTTGGTACGAGAACCTCACCGAGGTCACGGTCAATGGCGATCATGAGGCGACGTTCCACCTCGGTCGGCATCAGCCGTCCTTCATCGCCATGCTCGCATCCGGCTTTACGCCACTCTATCCGTGCCATGTCGATGCGAAGGACATGCGCACCGCGCCGATTGGCACCGGACCGTTCAAGCTCGCAAGCTTCAAGAGCAACGACAGCATCAAGCTCGTCCGCAATCCCGACTACTGGAAAAAAGGGTTTCCCTACGTCGACGCCATCGATTGGCGCATCATTCCGAGCCGCTCGACGCGGATCCTCGCGTTCTCTGCTGGCGAGTTCGACCTGACGTTCGTCGCCGATGTGCCGGCGGCGCTCGTGCGAGACGTGGCGAAGCAATCGCCGGCGGCGACCTGCGCCTACACGCCGACCAACGTGCCGACCAATATCATCATCAATCGGGATCGTGAGCCGTTCGGCAATGCCGACGTCCGCCGCGCGGTCGCTTTGAGCCTCGATCGCAAGAGCGCCGTCGATATTCTCAGCGAGGGCAAGTCCGATATCGCCGGCTGGATGCTGGCGCCACCAGTCGGCGCCTGGGGGATGCCGCCTGACGAAGTACGTAAAATGTCCGGATACGACGGCGATCTCGAAAAGAACCGGGGGGAAGCGCGCAAGATCATGGAGGGGTTGGGCTATGGGCCAAACAAGCGCCTGACCGTGAAAGTCTCGACTCGCGATTTTGCGTCCTATCGCGATGCGGCGGTGCTGCTCGTGGACTATCTCAATCAGGTGTACTTCGACGCTCATCTCGACGTCGTCGAATCGAGCGTGTGGTTCAATCGTCTCAATCGTTACGACTATTCTATCGGCCTCAACCTCTCCGGTGTTGGCATCGATGATCCCGACGTGACGCTCGCCGGCGGGTTCGCCTGCACGTCGGAAATGAACCGCACTAAATATTGCAATCCGGAAATCGACGCGCTGATCGAGAAGCAGTCGCGTGAATGGGACATCGAAAAGCGACGCCAGATCGTGTGGGAGATCGAGCGCAAGCTCGCCGCCGATGTTGCGCGGCCGGTCCTGTTCCACAATAAGGCCGGAACCTGCTGGCACCCCCACCTCAAGGGCTATGTGCACCAAGAGAACAGTATTTATAACAATTGGCGCTTCGAGACGGTGTGGCTCGACAAGTAGCGCAATCGTCAGTGCTGCCGGCAATCCTCTTGGCTCGCGGGTGTGATGCGCTCGCGGGCCATTCTCATGCTGGCGTCGCCGATGCGAGCCAACTAACATCCAGCGAGGCGCACGCGCCCGCTGCGTGAGATCAAGGGTTCAGGGAGAAAACCGAGATGACATACCGTGGCATGACCGTCGAGATGATCACGATCAAGGGCGACAAGGGCGATCCGATTTCGGCCTATGTCGCCAAGCCCGCCGGCGCGGGTCCTTTTCCCGCAGTCGTGCTGGTCCACCATCTTCCGGGCTGGAGCGAGCTGTACATCGAGATGACGCGCAAGTTCGCGCACAATGGCTACATCGCGATCTGCGCCAACCTCTACGAACGCGCCGGCCAGGGCAACCCGGACGATGTCGCGGCTAAGGTTCGCGCGGAGGGCGGCGTGCCGGATGCGCAGGTCATCGGCGATACTGAAGCTGCGGTGAAATGGGCGCGTGCCCAGGCGAACCACAACGGCAAGGTCGGCATCTTTGGCTCCTGCTCGGGCGGCCGGCACGCCTTCCTCTATGCGTGCCACAAGAGTGACGTCGATGCGTGCGTCGATCTGTGGGGTGGCCGTGTTGTGATGACGCCGGAAGAACTCAATGCCAAGACGCCGACGTCGCCGATCGAGCTGACGAAAAACCTCTCGTGCCCCTTGCTTGGCTTATTTGGTAACGAGGATCGCGCCCCGAGCCCCGAGCAGGTGGATCAGCATGAGGCCGAGCTGAAGAAGCATGGCAAGAACTACGAGTTCCACCGCTACGACGGCGCCGGCCACGGTTTCTTCTATTATCATCGCCCACTCTATCGCGTAGAGGCGGCGCTTGACGGCTGGGGCAAGGTTTTCGGTTTCTTTGGCAAGCATCTCGCGAGGTAAGGGATCATGTGCACATCGATCGTTGAGATCGCGCCCGCCGAAGGTATGGCCAAGAGCGCGGATGACTGGTTCACGCTGACCGACGCTGTCGTCGCCTACGATCACGCCCGTCACGCCCTGCTCGGCGATGTCATCACGCTGGACTTCATCAACACCGATCTGCCGCCTGGCGCGCGCGCCGCCGTCGAACTAACCCTCGAGTCGGCTAAGGCCCTTCAAGCGGCACTTGCTAAGGCCATCGCGGCGGCGGAGATCGAGGAGGCGGAGCGCTTGGCTGGCATCGAGCAGGCGCGGCGCGCCGCTCAGGCATCCGCGACGCGCGCGGCGGCTTAGCGACGTGCGCAATGGCACAGCCCGCATATAGCCAGTGCGTCATCGCCGGCGGTGGCCCCGCCGGGATGATGCTGGGGTTGCTGCTGGTCCGCGCTGGCGTTCGCGTCGCTGTTCTCGAAAAGCACCGGGATTTCCTGCGCGATTTTCGCGGCGACACGATCCATCCTTCGACGATGGAGATCCTTTACGAACTGGGTCTGCTCGAGCGCTTTCTGCAGCTCCCGCATGAAAAGGTGTCGCGGCTTTTCGGCCAGTTTGGCGATCTGCAAGTTCCCTTTGCGGATTTTTCGCATCTCCCGGTGCAGGCGCCTTACATCGCGATGATGCCGCAATGGGATTTCCTGGATTTCCTCGCCGATGAGGGGAAGCGCTATCCGGGCTTTCATCTGGCCATGAGCGCGGAAGCTCTGGATCTCATAAACGCGGACGGCCGCGTCGTTGGCGTTCGCACCAAAACCGAAGACGGCGAGCAGGAGATCCGTGGCGATCTGGTGATCGCCGCCGATGGCCGGCATTCAGTGCTGCGCGAGAAGGCAGGGCTCGTGGTGCGCGATCTCGGTGCGCCGATCGATGTGCTGTGGTTTCGGCTGTCGCGACAACCCAGCGACAGCGCCGAGACGATGGGGCGCTTCGATCCCGGCGCCATCATGGTGATGATCAATCGCGGCACCTACTGGCAGTGCGCTTACGTAATTCCGAAGGGCGGCATCAACGAGATCAAGGCACAAGGGTTGCCTGCATTCAAAGCCAGACTCGCAAGGAGCCTGCCGGTTCCCGCGGCGCGCGCGGACGAGATCGCGAGTTGGGATGACGTCAAGCTGCTGACCGTCGCCGTTGATCGCCTCGAGCAATGGCACAAGCCCGGCTTGCTGTGCATCGGCGACGCGGCGCACGCCATGTCCCCCGTCGGTGGCGTCGGCGTCAATCTCGCCGTGCAGGATGCTGTCGCTGCCGCCAATATCTTGTCGGCGCCGCTGCGTGAGGGGCGTGTCGAGGAGCACCATTTGGCAGCGGTGCAGACGCGGCGCCTGTGGCCGACGCGGGTCGTCCAGTCGCTACAACTCGCGATCCAGAATAATGTCATTGCTCCGACGCTACGCGCCTCCGCACCGAGGAAGCCGCCACTGCCGGTCCGACTGCTGACCTGGTTCCCGCTGCTTCGCCGCGTGCCCGCGCGCCTCGTCGGACTAGGCATCCGACCCGAGCATGTTTCCGACGAAATCCGGCGCGCCGCCGCTCCCGGCCCGGGGCCGACCTGAACGCTGGGCGTTCGGGGCCGTCGAGCACCCACGCGATGGCCTCCGCAAACCTCCAATTTAACTCCTGGAATCGCGGGCAAGCGGCTGCACGGAAAGCCTGATTTCGTTTTCGCTTGGCCAAGGGCGGGGTCATCTTGTAGTCCTGCCCTGACGCGTTCTACTCCGGGTGATCAGATCGGTGCTGATCGCAGCGCCACGCCCGGCCTTTGGACGTCGACGAGCAGAAATTTCCAAGGAGGAAATACGAATGAAGAGACTACTTGCGCTCACAACCGGCTTCGCCGTGGCTCTCAGCGTGGCGGCGGCTGTTGCGCAACAAGCCAAGCAGCTTTCGATCACGACGGGCGGTACGGGCGGCGTTTACTATCCTCTCGGCGGCGGTTTCGCCAGCATCATCGGCAAGAACATCCCGAACACGACGGCTGCCGCCGAAGTGACCGGCGGTTCGGTCGCCAATCTACAACTCATCGGCTCGGGCCGGGCCGACATCGCCTTCGCGCAGGTCGACGCATCCTGGGACGCAATCAACGGCACGGACAAGTTCACGAGCGGGAAACTACCGATCCAGTCGCTCGTCGTGATGTACCCGAACCACATGCACGTCGTGACCATCGACGGCACGGGCATCACCAAGATCGAAGACCTCAAGGGCAAGCGCGTGTCGACCGGCTCGCCGGGTAGCGCCACCGAGGTGTTCGCATTCCGTGTCATCGAGGCCGCCGGTCTCGACAAGGACAAGGATATGAAGCGTGAGCGACTTGGCGCCGCCGAGAGCGTCAACGCGATCAAAGACAAGAAGATCGACGCGTTCTTCTGGGTCGGCGGCTTGCCGACGGCGGCTGTCACCGATCTCGGTGCGACTCCGGGCACCAAGATCCGGTTCCTCGACATCGCGCAGAACGTCGGCAAGATGGTCGCGAAGTACGGCGATATCTACTCAGCGACCGTGATCCCGAAGGCCACCTACGGCGGGATGGAAGCGGACTCTCAGAACGTCGCCGTCTGGAACGTCATGGCCGTCAATGCCAGCATGCCGGTCGATCTCGCCTACCAGCTCACCAAGCTGATGCTCGAGAAGCGCGAAGAACTCGCTCTGGTCCACAAGGAAGCGCTCAACATCAAGGTTGAGAACCAGACCAAGGCTAAGTCGGGCATCCCGTTCCATCCCGGCGCCCTCAAGTATTTCGCCGAGAAGGGCATCAAGGTCGATTGAGCGCTCGCTCGACGACGACAAATCAAGCCGCCGGGGCATCGCATTCCCCGGCGGTTTTCTGTCTAGGCCAGGCCGACGCGGCCTGTGATCTCACTTCAAGGAACACGTTATGAGCCAGGATCAGGGGCGCGGGACTGCGGCGGCGGCGCCGGCATCAGGCACGCCCGAAATCAGCGACGACGCCCTCAAAGCGGCAGAGAAGTTCATCGAGGAAGAGGAAGGCGCAACCAACCGCGTCGGCGGGTGGGTCGGCCAGTTGCTGGTTGGCATCGCGATCGCCTCGACCGTATTCCATCTGTACGCCGCCTACGACATCGTTCCGACCCACATCCTGCGTCCGGGGCACGTCGGCATCGTGCTGGTTCTGACCTTCCTGCTCTTCCCCATCGCCGCTCGGTATCGCGATCAGATCCGCTGGTGGGACTGGGTGTTTGCGGCTGCGGGTGCCGCGACGGTGATTTACATTCTCGCTCAAGGCGCCGACTTCGGCGACTACGCGACCGCTCCCTCACAGACTCAGGTCTGGGTCGGCATCATATTCATCGCTCTCGTGCTGGAAGCGACGCGCCGCACCACCGGGATCATCATGCCGATCGTCGCCATGACGTTCGTGCTCTACGCGATTTACGGTCATCATCTGCCGGCGCCTTGGACGCACCGCGGCTACGATGTCGAGCGCCTTGTCGCCCATTTGTACATGACGCTCGAAGGAATTTTCGGCTCGGCCGTCGACGTCTCGTCCAGCCTGATCATCCTCTTCACGATCTTCGGCGCGGTTCTTCAGCAATCCGGGGCCGGCAAGTTCTTCATCGACTTCTCGTTCGCGGCGATGGGCGGACGGCGCAACTCCGCCGGCCGCGCGGTCGTCCTGTCATCGTTTCTGATGGGCGGCCCTTCCGGCTCGGGCGTCGCAACCACTGTCACCATCGGTACCGTCGCCTCGCCGATGCTGGCTAAGGCCGGCTACGAAAAGAACGCGGCCGGCGGCCTGCTCGCGGCTGGCGGCCTCGGGGCCATCATTTCCCCGCCAGTACTCGGCGCGGCGGCGTTCCTCATCGCTGAATATCTCAAGATGTCCTACATCGAGGTCATCTGGATGGCGACCCTTCCGACGCTGCTCTACTACTTCGGCATCTTCGTGATGGTCGAACTCGACGCCAAGAAATACGGCGCGGCTGGCAACGATCTGATGATCGAGAAGGGTACTGTCTGGCGCCTGACCAAGGGCTACTGGTTCCACTTCGGATCTCTCGTTTCGATCGTCGTCTTCATGCTGATGGGCTTCTCGCCGGTGTTGTCCGTGTTCTGGGCAACCATGATGGCGATCCTGGTCAGCTTCTTCCGGCGTGACACGGCCCTGTTCCCGCCCAAGCTCGCCAAGGCTTTCGCCGACGGCACGACGGGTGTTCTTAACGTCGCGCCGACCTGCGCCGCCGCCGGCATCATCGTCGGCAGCGTCACGCTTACGGGTCTCGCACAGAAGTTCGCCGACATCATCATCGACTACGCCGCCGGCAGCCTCATCCTGACGGCGATCTACACCTCGCTGATTGTTTGGATCGTCGGCCTCGCGGTGCCTGTCACCGCGTCGTACATCCTCTGCGCCGTCATCGCGGCGCCGGCATTGATCAAACTCGGCGTGCCGGACTTCGGCGCGCACATGTTCATCTTCTACTACGCAGTGCTCTCGGAGGTTTCCCCGCCAACGGCGCTGTCGCCGTTCGCCGCGGCAGCCATTACTGGCGGTAATCCCTACAAGACGACGTTGCAATCGTGGAAGTACACGATGCCGGCGTTCCTGGTGCCGTTCGTGTTCGTCCTCGATCCGCTCGGCATTGGCCTGCTGATGAAGGTTCCGACCGGAGGCAACTGGTTCGATATTGTCGAGATCACGCTCGAGACGGGCGCCGGTATCGCGCTGCTCGCCTTCGCCTTCCAGCGGCACTACCGTTTCCGCACCAACGGTGTCGAGACGGGGCTGTTCGCCCTCGCGGGAGTTCTGCTGGTACTTCCGAGTATCGTTGGCGCCCTGTTGAAGCCGATCATCGGGATCGATCTCAATAGCTACATCCCGCTGTTGCCGCAGGCCGGACTGCACGTCGGCTACAACGTCGTGCTCGCCATACTCATCTTCGTGGTGGCGCACCTCATGCAAAAGACGCGCAGGGTGACCGCCGTGGCTGGCTGACGCTGTGCAGCATCACCATCTCGCAATTACGCCGCCTCGCTCAGAGCGACGGCGGCGTAATACGGGGCCTCGGATTCCTAAACGACAACCTCGATCAGATACGGCCCCTTCGACTTGAGGCCGGCGTCGATGGACTTCGAAAGCTGCGCGCAGTCGACAGCACGGGAGGCTTCGACGCCCATGCTCTTGGCCATGGCGACCCAGTCGATGCTGGGGTTGCCGATGGACAGCATATTGACCGCGCGCGGACCGGGATTGCGGACGCCGACGTTGGACAGTTCGCCGCGCAGGATATTGTAGGTGCCGTTGGCAAATACGAGCACGGTAATGTCGAGGCCCTCGCGCGCCATCGTCCATAGCGACTGGATCGTGTACATGGCGCTGCCGTCGCCTTCGAGTGCGATGACCTTGCGGTCGGGGCAGGCAACTGCGGCGCCGATCGCGACCGGCAGGCCGTAGCCGATCGAGCCGCCACGATTGTTGATCCAGTCGTGCGGTGGCGCGCCCGCGGTCTCGGGGAAGAACTCGCGGCCGGTGGTGACGCTCTCGTCGACGACGATCGCGCCTTCCGGAATCTTGGCGCCGAGGATCGAGGCGATCGATGCCGGTGTGATGGTACCGGTGGGGATCTCCGGCCGCCGCGGCTGTGCGACGCCAGCGGGCGGCGTGTTCATCGCATCGAGTTCGATGGCGAGAGCCGTCAGCGCCGCTTCCATGTCATCGCTGGTATCCGCGAGCTTGGTCGATCGCGCCTCTTTCGGCATCAACAGGCTTGGCTTGTCGGGGTAGGCGAAAAACGCCACCGGCTCGCGCGCGCCGACGAGCACGAGGTTGCCCGCCGCCTGCATCACCCGCAGCGCCTGATCGACAACATAGGGGATCCGGTTGACCTGGACGCGGCCGGCACCGCGCTCAAGCCGCGTATTGGCGCCTTCCGTGAGAATGCCGCAGCCGGTCTTCGCCGAAATCCGGCCGGCGAGTTCGAGGCAGCGTTCCCGCAAGGCCGCGCCGCCCATGAGGAGCGTCGCCTTCGAACTCGTACGTAGCATCTCGGCCGCGGCCTTGACGGCGTCGTCGGAAACCTTTGGTGGCGCTGTCGGCGGTGCGGTCTCCGCAATGCCGGTGGCCGGCCCCCACGCGGTATCGGCGGGGAGGATGAGAGTCGCGATCTGGCCAGGTGTCTGGCGTGCCGCTTCGATCGCCAGCGCGCCATCGGCAGCAATGCCACCAGAGGTCGGGGATGTCTTGACCCAGTGCGACATCGGCCCGGCGACGCCCTCGATGTCGGACGTCAGCGGCGCGTCATGGGCGATGTGATAGGTCGCGTGCTCTCCGACGATGTTGACGATGCCGGAGCTGGCCTTCTTGGCGTTGTGGAGATTGGCGAGGCCGTTAGCGAGGCCCGGCCCGAGATGCAGCAAGGTCGATGCCGGCTTGTCGAGCATCCGGTAGTAGCCGTCGGCGGCGCCTGTCACGACGCCCTCGAACAGACCGAGGACGCAGCGCATGCCCGGAACTTTGTCGAGCGCGGCGACGAAATGCATCTCCGAGGTGCCCGGATTGGTGAAACAGACGTCGACGCCGCCGGCGAGCAGCGTCCGGACCAGGCTCTCAGCTCCATTCATCTCGCTCGACATCGGCTAATCGTGCTCCATTCGCGGGTTTCAGGCGGTCCCTCCGCATTGGCCGGCGGCCAACCGGGCAACTCTATGCCGAACCGTACGTCGGTTCAAACCACCCCTGCCATGCGTTCACGGCGGCGGGGCCCGTTTGTCGCGAAACAGCATCACTGACGACCACACAATTCGAGCCGCCCGACATCCGACTGTAACGTGCAGCGCCTCCTGCGCTAGATTGCGCCGTTGGGGGCGCCGCGCGATGCCGCCATCGCCGACTAGGGGACAGTTTCCTGCCTTGTTTCTGGTTCAAGTCGAGCGCCCGTCGTCGCCACCGGCAGATTGCCGGAGGCGCATTGTGTGGTGGAAGCGAGTGGTTACATGAGCGTGGCTGGCAAGGGGACGGGCGATTGCGTGGGGCGCTTTATTGCGCAGGCTTGGCGGCGATCGCTGCTGGTCGTGGTGGCGACGGCGTGGACCGTGTCATACCCTGAGCCGGCTCGAGCCATCGAGGAAGCGCAGGCGGCACAAGGCCCGCCGCTCAATATCGCACTGTTCGTGTCGTCGCGAGGCGACGTTTGCTACGACACTGGCGAAGTCGCGGCCGTCAAGCGGTTGGCGACCGAGGAGCAGGAGCGGATCAATCGGCGCGGCGGCGTGGCCGGTCGACCGATCAACGTCCGGATCTTCGACGACGAGCGCGATGAAGGACGATCGATCGCCAACATGCGCGCCGCGCTCGCGGATCGAAATCTGCTCGGCATGGTGGGTTTCACGCACTCCGGGCGAGCCAAGGCGGTCTTCAGCGCGTTAGGTGATGACATCCGCGCGAGCGGGGCGCCGTTCCTGTCCGAAATATCGGTGAGCAGCATCTTCGCCGACCATCCGAACGTCTTCACTACGAGGGCTTCGCAGGATGAGGAGCGGGTCCCTGTGATGGCAGCGTTTACGCGCGCCGCAGGCTTCAGCAAGCCCGCATTTCTCGGCAGCGCCGATTCTGTCATGAGCGACGCCATGCGCGAGAGCCTCAGGAACCTCCTTGGCGAAAACGGTCTCGTCGCCGATCACCGTATTCGCATAGTTGACGGCAAGCCCGATGCTACCGCTCTTACAGCCGCCGTTGCCGACTTGGCCAGTCGCGCGCCGGATTTGATTTATCTGTCGGTCGGAAGTCGGGGGACACCCGATGCCATCGCTGCACTCAAAGCCGCTGGGATAACGCCGGCGATTTTCGTCACCGGACGCATCGACGCGCTGCCATCGGAGCTGACATCTTCCTATCCGAGCCCGCTATATCAGCTTGCCTGGGAAAATCTTCCCGAAGTCTACAATGGCCGCTTGCGCAAGCTGGTCGTACAGGCGCCGTCCAATCCATGGATCTTTGAAGGCGCGAAGAACGCACGCGCACCCGGCTGGACGAGCGGCGAGTGCAAGGTGCGGGACGAGATCCGTGGAGTGCGTGACCCGTTCGATGCCGCCAACACGCGCGCGATCGCGATCGGCGCACGCTACGCCGATATGGTGGCGCTCCTGGCCGGTTCCCTGCGCGGGGTTCCCCGGGGAGCGGGAATCGAGACGCTTCGATCGCAGGCCGTTGCTCAAACGACAACCGCGTTCGCGGCCGGCCGCGGCACCTTCAAAGGTACGTTCGAGAACTGGTCCTTCGATCCGTCAACGCGCACGGCATCGCGGACGCCCTTCGTCGTGATCCTGCCGCGCGGCCTCGGCCGTCTTCAGCTTGCGCCAGTCCAGTTTCGGCGTGCGCGTGATGGGGGCCTGCGCCAGATCAAGACCCTCTATATGGACATCGACCTCATCAAGGCGCACCGCGTCGACGACAACGAGAAGACGTTTTTCGCCGAGTTCTATCTCGCGATGCACGACGATCCAGCGGCGGAAATCGACAACATCGAGTTCGCGAATGCCTACCTCGATCCACGAACTCATGGACGTCAGATTTCAATCGAGGCGATCCACGCCGGCGGCAATGGTGGCAGCGGCATTTTTCCGGCATCGATGAAGATCTATAAGGTCGTCGGACGATTTCTGTTCGACCCGCAACTTGCAAGCTATCCGTTCGATACCCAGAGTTTCGCGATAGAGGTCCAGCCGAAGCGAGGCGATGCGGCGTTTATCGTCCAGCCGCCACCTTTGGAGCTGCGTGACAAGCGCGCGACGACCGAGAGCTGGGAGCAGATAACCCAATATGTCGGCTATGATGAGGACTTCGTGCCGATCGTCGATTCATTCACGCACGAGGCCAGCGTCGCGCCCTTCTACAAGGCGAGTTTCGTGTGGATGATGCGCCGCGAAACAACCGACTATTTCTTGCGCGTCGTCGTCCCTTTGGTGTTCATCCTGGTTATTGCCTACCTGTCGATTTTCATTCCGGGCGCGCACTTCGAGGCGATCGTGACAATTCAGGTCACGGCCCTCTTATCGGCGGTCGCGCTCTACATTTCTCTGCCGAAGCTGGATTCGGATACGGCGACGCTGTCCGATCGGATCTTCGTCTTCGACTACATGCTGGTGAGCATCATGATCGCGATCTCGATCCTGAGAATCAATCCGCTCATCGCTGGCCATCGCTGGTTGCGCGGCGCGCTCGAGTTCGTCCACGTCGCGATCGTGCCAGCGCTGGTCGCGGTCGCAGCGTATTTCGTCTACGGCATGAGCATTGCAGGGGGCTAAGCCCGCCGCGGGCTAGACGAAGGGCATCACCTTCTCAGCCGTCAGCTTCATGGCGCGCTCGACGTGCGCCTTGTCGATGCCGCCGATGTTGAACCAGAGCGCGAACTCCGTAATCCCGAAGCGGCGCTTCATGTCCTTGAGCTTGGCGATGCAGGTCGCCGGATCATCGGCAATGCAAGCGCCGTACTCATGCAGCTTCTCGAATGAGAGATACCCCATCTCCCGCGTCCGCTTGCCTTCGCGCATGGTCAGCTCATAGCCTTTGATCTCGCCACTCTGCGGGGCGCCTGCGAGTTGGTTCGCGGTGACCTTGGCGTAAAACCATTCGACGTGGGTCTTGTAGATCTCGCGCGCCTTCGCTCCGTCCTCATGCACGAAGAACGGGAGCAGGATCATGCGGGCCGCCTGCTTCGGGTCGCGACCGATCTCTGCGCATACGGCGTCGTAGTGCTGGCAGTTCTTTTCGAGTTCATTCATCCACGTTTCGCGGTAGGTGCGATACGTGAAGGGCGAGGCCATTTGCAGGTTGATACCGGCGCGGGCGGCCTGTTCGAAGCTCTCCGGGCTTATGGTTGCCTGGTAGACGGGAGGGTGCGGTTTCTGGACCGGCTTGGGCAGCACTTCGACGGGCTCGGGTATCGTCCAGTGCTTGCCCTGGTGCGTAATTTTCTCCTGCGTCCAGGCTTTCATCACGATGTCGAGACCCTCGCCCAGCATCGAGCGGCTCTGGTCCATCGGCACGCCGAGGCCGACGAATTCGTGCGGCTGGTAGGCGCGCCCGACGCCGAAATCGAGCCGGCCGTGAGAGAGGACATCGACCAGCGCGTAGTCTGAGGCGGTGCGCAGCGGATGATTGAACGGGATTGCACAGACCGCCATGCCGATCCGCAGCCGCTTGGTTCGCTGAGCGATGGCCGCGGCATACACCTGCGTCGAGGTGACGAGGCCGTAGGTCGAAAAGAGGTGCTCGGCGATCCAGCCGCTGTCGTAGCCGAGTTCCTCGGCGAGTTCGAAAAAGCCGAGATCGTCGTCGAAGCTCTCGACCACCCGCGACAGGTCTGGAAATTGGCTGAGGCTGAAAATGCCGAACTTCGTCTTTGCCATCGCGCGTTTCCCCTTCGGTTCTGTTCAGCGATCGTGGCCGCTCGGGCGACGAGCGTCAAACCTCAAACGTGCCGAGCTTGAGTGCGGTCTGCGCATGGGGTGGGAACCGGTTATCTGATGAAGGAGTTTCTCTTGGGTTCGGGGGAGATTTGCACCGGCGACACAAGTCAGCCACGGCTGTGACACTTTTTGTCCTTAGCCGCAGGACCGGACGAAGCGCGACGGCGGAATCGCCGAACATCTAGGGCGCGAGAGACAAAGGTGTGTGAAGCCATGAAACGAGGCAGTTTAGGCCGACGAATGTTGCCGGTTGCGATGACAGCAACCCTTGTAGGGACGGCATGGATCGGTCTGGCAGGCGGAGCGATGATCAGCGGCGCGCAGGCGCAGCGTTCCGACGGCAAGGAAGACGAGGACCGCCGCAAGCGTGGCGGCGAAAAACGGCCGGAAAGGCAGGAGCGGCAAGAGCGGCAAGAGCGTCCGGCACCGCGGGCTACGCCTGCGACGCCGCAGGCTCCCCGGACCATAAACCCTTCGCCGCCGCGCGCGACGGATGCTCCGCCTCGCACGGTTCCCGGAAATCCGCCGCAACAGCGTATCGCTCCCGATACGCAACGGAATCCGCCGCAGCAGCGCGTCGCGCCGCAGCCCGATCCCCGCGCCAACCCCGGATTCGGCACAGCGACGCCGCCGTCGGGCCCCCCGACCACAACGACGCAGCCGCCACGTCAGGTTGCGCCACAGCCACAACCGCTTGCGCCGCGTGATGATCCGCGGCGTGCGCTCGACCGCCCGCCGGCGCGTGACCTTCCCGGTCG
>LNFM01006964.1_pt1 | contig 23547 bp, 21 predicted proteins | sample 596031 | NCBI WGS metagenome assembly LNFM01 (sample SAMN04254537, study PRJNA301005) | activated carbon metagenome | isolation source: dual media filters at the Ann Arbor, Michigan drinking water treatment plant | place: USA: Ann Arbor | reverse complement strand
CGCCCGGCTTGTGGATGCCGCGGGTGGTCATGCACTGGTGCTGCGCCTCGATCACCACCGCCACGCCCTTCGGCTTCAGCACCTGGTCGATGGTATTGGCCACCTGGGCGGTCAGCTTTTCCTGGATCTGCAGGCGCTTGGCATAGGCTTCCAGCACGCGGGCGAGCTTCGAGATCCCGACCACGCGGCCATCCGGGATATAGGCGATGTGCGCCTTGCCGATGATCGGCACCAGGTGATGCTCGCAATGGCTTTCGAGGCGGATGTCGCGCAGCACGACCATTTCGTCGTAGCCATCCGTCTCCTCGAAGGACCGCGCGAGGAGCTCCACCGGGTCCACCTCATAGCCTGAGAAGAACTCGCCATAGGCGCGCGCCACGCGGGCGGGGGTATCCACCAGCCCCTCCCGCGCCGGGTCATCGCCGGCCCACATCAGCAGGGTGCGGACGGCGGCCTCGGCCTCCTCCCGCGTCGGGCGGGTGGAGGTACCAGGCTGTTCGGCGCCGAGGCTGCGGGCGGGGGTCTGGATGTTCAAGGGTCTTATCCTATCGGCATCTCGACGCAGCGGCGGCAGGCCTGCCCCCGTATCGTCGCGCCCTGTGGAGTGTCAGGGAGTGCAATGGCAGATGGGGGCAGTCGGACATCGCGCAATGGTGTGTCCGCAACCGGATCGAAGCCGCCCGGATTGAAGCCTTCAGACGGGCGGTTCGCCCTGCACCGGCTGGCTGCCCATGGCGCGCAGCAGCACGGTGATCGCCCGCGCCGCCTCCTCCACCGCATCGGCATCGCTGCCCTTGGCGACCAGCGCAACCCCGCCGCCACCCATGCGGTAGTAGGGATAGCTGCCGATATCCAGCTCCGGCCAGCGCGCCTGGATCGCTGCCAGCCCCTCCGCGATGCGGCCTTCCATCACGCCATCCGCATGCACGGCGCGCGACGCGATGGGCGGGCCGCCGGCCAGGGTGGGGGCGAGGGATGCGAACATCGCCTGCATGATCCGCGGCACCCCGGCCAGCACATGCACATTGCCGATGGTGAAGCCCGGCGCGATGGAGATGGCGTTCTCAATCAAGGTCGCACCACGCGGCATGGTCGCCATGCGCTGGCGGGCGGCGTTGAAATCGCCCGGCTTGTAGTGCCGTTCCAGCCGCGCCCAGGCCTCCGGATGCGGCTCCCACGGCACGCCGAAGGCGCCGGCGACGCATTCGCTGGTGATGTCGTCATGCGTCGGGCCGATGCCGCCGGTGGTGAAGACGTGGTCGAATTTGTGCCGCACCTCGTTCAGCGTGGCGATGATCGTCTCCCGCACATCAGGGATGATGCGGACCTCGCGCAGCGGGATGCCGATCTGGCCGAGGCCGGTGGCCAGGAAGTTGATGTTGGCATCCTTGGTGCGGCCGGACAGCACCTCATTGCCGATCACCAGCAGGCAGGCGGTGGGGTTTGGCGCGGTCATGGGGCGGCATCCAGCGGGCAAAGGGGAACCCCAAGCCGTTCGGCGAGGGCGGCGAGCGGGCGGTCGAAGGTGGCAAGCGGCAGGCGCAGATCCATCGCGAGCACCAGGTACAGGCAGTCATAGAGCGCGCGGCGGTGGCGTCCAGACATCTCCGCCGCGCGCTTCAGCAGGCCGCCATGCGGCGTCAGATCGAGGCCGATGAGGTCCAGCTCGATCAGCGCCTGCTGGCCGCGACCAGCCGGCGCCTCCTGCTTCCGTTCCTTACGGAGCACCGCGCTGGCGACTTCCAGCGGCAGGATGTCCGGCGCGCAGAAGCGGCGGCTGTCCTCGAGCAAGGCGAGGGCGGCCGGGGAACCGGCCTCGGGCATGAACCACTTCGCCGCCACCGAGGCATCCAGCACCAGGTTCACCCGGCCTCGTCCAGCCCGTCCCGCCGCGCCCGGATCAGCGCGGTGGAATCGGTGGCACCGGCTGGGAAGCCCTGCTGTTCCGCGCGAAGCCTGGCGGCGATGCTGCGGCGATCTTCGGCCGCGTCGCGGGCCATCAGCTCTCGTACATAAGCTTCGAGGGATGCGCCACGCATCGCCGCCTTGCGCTTCAGCGCCTCGACCACCGAATCCTCGACCTGGCGGACCAGCACCTGGGCCATGGGATGCCTCCACGCTATCGTAGGATGATAGCACATGGCGTGCGTGAGCTACAGGAAATCCCGCAGCATGGCGACCAGCGGCTTGTCGGCCGGCGGCATGGCATACTCCGCCAGCTTGTTCGGCCGCACCCAGGCCAGCGCCTGGCCTTCCAGCGGCTGCACCCGGCCTTCCCAGCGGCGGCACAGATAAAGCGGCATCACCAGGTGCCGCTCGCCGAGCGGGTGGCTGGCGAAGGTGAAGGGGGCGAGGCAGCTTTCCGCCACGTCGATCCCCAGCTCCTCCCGCAATTCGCGGATCAGCGCGGCTTCGGGCGTTTCGCCGGCATGCACCTTGCCGCCGGGGAATTCCCACAGGCCGGCCATGGGCTTGCCCTCCGGCCGACGGGCCAGCAGCACGCGGCCATCCGGGTCGATCAGCGCGCAGGCGGCGACCAGCAGGATGTGGCGTGCCGGGCCTTCGAGAGCCGGGCCTTCAAGAACCGGGGCGGCTTCGGCGGCGGCGGCCGGCAGGTCGGCGCGGGTCATTTCGAACAGCTTTACCGGCATGGTGCCGCCGCGCGCCACGAAATCCCGCACGCCTTCGCCGGTTTCCCGGAAGCCGATGCGCCGCAGCACGGCCTGGCTGCGGCTGTTCTCGATCAGCGCGGAGGCGACCAGCCGGTCCAGCTCCAGATTGGCCAGCGCCCAGCTTGCCAGCCGCGCCGCGGCCTCGGGGCCGACGCCATGGCCCCAGTAGCGGCGGCCGATCCAGTAGCCCAGCTCCGCCTCCCGCTGCGTGGCGTGGCGGGTCAGGCCGATGCAGCCCACCAGCACCTCGCGCTCCGCCGGTTCTTGTTCCTGGCCGGTGATGGCCAAATGCCAGGCGGTGCCGGCAGCCATCTGTGCGTGGGTGGAGGCGATCCAGTCATCCGCCAGCGCGCGCGGATAGGGGAAGGGCACCCGGGCGAGGGTCTTGGCCACCTCCCAGTCATTCACCAGGCGGTGCAGCTCGGCCGCATCCTCGGCCCGCAATGGGCGCAGGGTCAGGCGGTCCGTCCGCAGCGGTGCGAAGGGCGGGGGCGCGTCCCGCGCAGGGTCCGGGATTTCGGCGGGCGCCAGGGAAGTCGTTATCGCCATGCGGGAAGTCGCAGGTCCAATGTTTCAGGCGAGCGCCGGGGCGTGCTTCCGTCGCTCAATCACCTGTATGGGCCTGAAAAGCCGCCGCGTCATGGTCCGATCCGGCTTTTGCGGCATCAATGCCGCAGTGTGGCAGGATGGTCGCGCTCAGCTCCGGTAGGAGCCGTTGATATCGATGTAGCCATGCGTCAGATCGCAGGTCCACGCCGTCGCCTTGCCGCGTCCGAGCGCCAGATCCACCGTGATCTCGACCTCGCGGCCCTTCATATGGGCGATGACGGGCGTCTCGTCATAGCCCGCCACCACGCTACCCTCCCGCGCCATCCAGGTGCCGCCGACGCCGACCGAGAGCAGGTCGCGATCCGCCGGTTCCCCGGCCTTGCCCACCGCCATGACGATGCGGCCCCAATTGGCGTCCTCCCCGGCGATCGCCGTCTTCACCAGGGGCGAGTTGGCAATGGACATGGCGATGCGGTGCGCGGATTTGGCGGAGACGGCGCCGGTCACGTCGATCCGGATCAGCTTCTGGGCCCCCTCGCCATCGCGCGCGACCATCAGCGCCAGGTCCATGAGAACCTCGTGCACGGCCCGGGCAAAGTCCTTCAGCATCTTGCCGCCGTCTGACGGCACGCGGGGGTGCTTGGCGGCGCCGGTGGCGAAGAGCAGCACCGTGTCGCTGGTGGAGGTGTCGCTGTCCACCGTGACGCAGTTGAAGGATTTCTGGGTGCCCTTGGCGAGAATGGCCTGCAGCGCGGCGGCCGGCACCTTGGCGTCGGTGGCCAGGAAGCACAGCATGGTCGCCATGTCGGGCGCGATCATGCCGCTGCCCTTGGCGATGCCGCTGACCGTCACCGTGGTCTCGCCGATCCGGGCCGTGCGGGTGGCGCCCTTCGGGAAGGTGTCCGTGGTCATGATGGCGCTGGCGGCGCCGGCCCAGCCATCCTCATCCAGCTTGCCGAACAATGGCGGCAGGGCGGCGACCAGCTTCTCGGTCGGCAGTTTCTCGCCAATCACCCCGGTGGAGGCCAGGAACACTTCCCCGGGCTTGCAGCCGGCCAGTTCCGCCATCGCCTTGGCGGTATCGCTGCAGGTCTGGCGGCCCGCCTTGCCGGTGAACACGTTGGAATTGCCGGCGGTCACCACGAGCGCGCGCGCCTTGCCGCCCTTCAGCGCGGCCCGGCACCAGTCGATCGGCGCGCCGGGGCATTTGTTCTTGGTGAACACGCCGGCCACGCTGGTCCCCGCGGGGAAGACCATCATCGTCACATCCTCGCGCGCCTTGTAGCGGATTTCGGCGCGGCCGGAGCCGAGCCGCACGCCCGGCACGGGCGGCATCTCCGGCAGCGGCAGCGCGAGCGGGGAGACGGGAAGGTCCTTGCCAGCCATGGTCGGTGGTCTTTTCTCAGCGGCGGGGTTGTGGGGCAGCCGGCGGCGCGGCGCCGTCGAGCAGGGAGGGGGCGGCCGGGGCGGGCAGGGGGCTGCCATCCATGGCGAAGCGCTCGACATTCGCGGCGCCGCGGATGCGCTCGACCTCGGCATTCACCGCCTCCTCGAAGGCGCGCTGGCGCAGCGCTTCCTGCGCCTCCTCGAAGGGCGGCGGCGGGACGGCGCGGCGGGCTTCCACCTTGATGACGTGCCAGCCGAACTGGGTCCGCACCGGGGCTTCCGAGATCTGGCCAGGCTGCATGGCGAAGGCGGCGGTGGCGAATTCCGGGATCATGTCGCCGCGCTTGAAGAAGCCGAGATCGCCGCCTTCGCGGGACCCGGGGCCGGTGGAGCGGCGGCGTGCCACCTCGGCGAAATCGGCGCCGGCGGCGCGGGCCTCGGCCATGGCGGTGCGTGCCTCGGCCTCGGTCGGCACCAGGATGTGGCGGGCGCGCACCTCCTCCTCCGCCGGGCGGCCGGCGACGTCGCGCTGGTAGCGGGCGCGGAGCGCTTCCTCGGTCATCTGCGGCGCCACGGCGCGGGTGATGAGGGCCTGTTGCAGGGCCTCATCCTCCGCGCGGCGCAGGCGGGCCTGCACCTCGGGGTCATTGGCCAGGCCCTGGGCGCGGGCGGCGGCGGTGATGGCCCGCTGGGTAATGAGCTGGTCCAGCAGCAGCGGCATCAGCATGGGCTGCGGCATGGAGCGCAGCTCCGCCGGCAGGCGCTCCATCTCGGATTGCAGCTCGGACAGGCGGATTTCGGTGCCGTCCACGCGGGCCACCACGGGGTTCGCCCCGGCGGGCGCCTGGGCTGTGGGAGGCTGGGGGGCGGGTGCCTGGGCCAGAGCCGGGCCGGTGGCAAGCGCCGTCGAGATCAGCAGGGTCGCGAGCAGCGAGAGGCGTGCAGGCGAGGCGGGGCGGCGCATCTGGGGGATTCTCATCATGGGCCACGGAAGATGGCCGATGCGGGGGGGCGCCACAAGGCGCGGCCGGGCCCCACCAGGCGCGGGGGGCGGCACGGGGAAAGGGCAATCCGGCCGCTCGCGTTGACGCGGCAGGGCCGGGCGCCTATCTCTCCGGGCTCGCGCCCCAGCCCGAATTGGGCCTTGCGCCCCCGACGCCCGGGCGCGATCCCCGTAAACGCTGCTGGCATTCTCGGTGCGGGTCGGAGACAGCTTTCGCAGATGTTCCAACGTCTTGTCCGCGCCGTATTCGGCAACACCAACGACCGGGCGCTGAAGCGCTTCCAGGCGCGGGTGCCCGCCATCAATGCGCTGGAGCCCGCGCTCGCCGCGCTGTCCGATGAGGCGCTGCGCGGCCGGACCGCGGAATTCCGCGCCCAGCTCGCCACCGGGCGCACGCTGGACGACATCCTGCCCGAAGCCTTCGCCACGGTGCGGGAGGGTGCCAAGCGCATCCTCGGCATGCGGCATTTCGACGTGCAGATGATCGGCGGCATGGTGCTGCACGATGGCCGCATCGCAGAGATGAAGACCGGCGAGGGCAAGACCCTGGTCGCCACCCTGCCGGTGTACCTGAACGCGCTGCCCGCCAAGGGCGTGCATGTGGTGACCGTGAACGACTATCTGGCAAGCCGCGACGCGGAATGGATGGGCAAGCTGTACGGCTTCCTCGGCCTGACCACCGGCACCATCGTGCATGGCAAATCGGATGAGGAACGCCGCGACGCCTATCACTGCGACATCACCTACGGCACCAACAACGAATTCGGCTTCGACTACCTGCGCGACAACATGAAGTACCGACTGGAGGAGATGGTCCAGCGCGACTTCGCCTATGCGATCGTGGACGAGGTGGACAGCATCCTGGTGGATGAGGCGCGCACGCCGCTGATCATCTCCGGTCCTTCGGATGACAGCAGCGACCTTTACCAGCGCGTCGACCTGGTGATGAAGGAGCTGGTGAAGGATACCTCGATCTTCGAGAAGGACGAGAAATTCAAGACCGTCCACATGGTCGAGGCGGGGACGGAGGCGCTGGAGGCGGCGCTGACGGAGGCCGGGCTGCTGACGGAAGGCGCGCTGTACGACGCCGCCAACGTCACCCTGGTGCACCACGCCAACCAGTCGCTGCGTGCGCATGTGCTGTTCACCAAGGATGTCGACTACATCGTCCGGCAGGACAAGGTCGTCATCATCGACGAATTCACCGGCCGCATGATGGAAGGCCGCCGCTATTCGGAAGGCCTGCACCAGGCGCTGGAGGCCAAGGAAGGCGTCACGGTCCAGCCCGAGAACCAGACCCTCGCCTCCATCACCTTCCAGAACTATTTCCGTCTGTATCCCAAGCTCGCGGGCATGACCGGCACGGCCTCCACCGAGGCCGATGAGTTCGCCGAGATCTACAAGCTGGAAGTGGTGGAGATCCCCACCAACGTGCCGGTCGCCCGCCAGGATTCGGACGACGAGGTCTATAAATCCGCCCGCGAGAAGTATGAGGCGGTGGCCAGCCTGATCGCCGAGGCGCGGGAAAAGGGCCAGCCCACCCTGGTCGGCACCACCAGCATCGAGAAGTCGGAGCTGATCTCGGAACTGCTGAAGAAGAAGGGCGTGCCGCACCAGGTGCTGAACGCCCGCTTCCATGAACAGGAAGCCGGCATCGTGGCGCAGGCCGGCCGCCCCGGCTCCGTCACCATCGCCACCAACATGGCCGGCCGCGGCACTGACATCCAGCTCGGCGGCAATGCCGACATGCTGGCCCGCGCCGAGATCGGCAACAGCGACAGCCCGGAATACGAAGCGGCACTCGCCCGCCACAAGGCCGAGGTCGAGGCGATCCGACCCGCGGTGAAGGCCGCCGGCGGATTGCTGGTGATCGGCACCGAACGGCACGAAAGCCGCCGCATCGACAACCAGCTGCGCGGCCGCTCCGGCCGCCAGGGCGACCCAGGCGCCAGCCGCTTCTTCCTGTCGCTGGAAGATGACCTGATGCGGATCTTCGGCAGCGAGCGCATGGGCGGCATGTTGCAGAAGCTCGGCCTGAAGGAGGGTGAAGCCATTGTTCACCCCTGGATCAACAAGGCGCTGGAGAAGGCCCAGAAGAAGGTCGAGGCGCGCAACTTCGACACCCGTAAGAACCTGTTGAAATACGACGACGTCATGAACAACCAGCGCAAGGAGGTCTATGCCCAGCGCAAAACCTTCATGACGGCGCCGGATGTGGCGGAGACGGTGGCCGAGATGCGGCGGGAGACGATCGGCAAGCTGATCGACACCGCCATCCCGGAAAACGCCTATCCCGAGCAGTGGGACCTGGCCGGGTTGCAGGAGAAGGTGCTGAGCACCCTCGGCCTCGACCTGCCGGTGGCCGAATGGGCGCGCGAGGAAGGCATTGACGAGACCCAGGTGCGGGAACGCCTGCTGAAGGCGGCCGAGGAAAGCTACGCTGCCCGCGTCGCCAATGTCGGCACGGAGCTGATGCGCGTGGTGGAGAAGTCGCTGCTGCTGCAGATCTTCGACGCGGTGTGGAAGGAACACCTGCTGGCGCTGGACCATCTGCGCCAGGGCATCGGGCTCCGCGCCTATGGCCAGCGGGACCCGCTGAACGAATACAAGTCCGAAGCCTTCAACCTGTTCAACAGCATGCTGGAGGATCTGCGGGAACGCACCACCACCGTGCTGATGCGCATCGACATCCGCCCGGATGCGCCTCCGCCGATGCCGGAGCCGGTGCGGGTGATGGATATGCGCCACCCGGACCCGAATGGCCCGATGGGTGGCATGGGCGAGCTGGAATATGCGGATGCCGGACCGCCGCCGGCCTATGGCGCCGCCACCCAGCCGATGCGCCAGCCGATGAGCGCGCAGCCGGTGGACCCGAACGACCCCACCACCTGGGCCGCGACGCCGCGCAACGCGCCGTGCCCTTGCGGGTCAGGCAAGAAGTACAAGCACTGCCACGGCAAGGGTTGAGCCCGATCTGATCCGGGGGAGCTGCCCCCCGGTTGCCCTGAAGGGCCGGTGAACCCGCCGCTGACGTCGCGGAGACCGCCCTCACACCCGCCGCAACGGCACCCGCGTGGACATCCAGGCCGCGAACAGCACCAGCACCGCGGCCGTCGCGAAGCTTGCCCGGAAGGCGGTTGTCATCTGCCCCCGGAACGCCGCCTCCGCCGCCGCATCCAGCCCGGCCAGCGCCGCCGGCCCCTGGTTGACCAGCGCCACGAACAGCCGCGTCGCCTCCGGCCCCTGCAGGGTCAGTGCGCCGAACAGCACCGCCCCCAGCAACGCCGTGCCGGTCGCCGCCCCCAGGGAACGGGTGAACTGGACGGAGGCGGTGGCGGACCCGAGCAGCTTCGGCCCCGCCGCCACCTGCACCGTCACCTGCACCATGGGGAAGGACATGCCGAACCCCATGGAGACCACGCCGAGCAGCCCCGCCATCAGCACCAGCGGCAGATGCCCCAGCCCCAGCGTCACCCCCACCAGCAGCGTGGCGGAAATGCTCAGCCCGATGCCCGGCCAGCGCATCAGCAGCCCGGTGCGGGACAGCATGGTGCCGGAGATGATGGCGCCGAACCCCGCGCAGGCGGCCAGCGGCAGCAGCGCCAGGCCGGAGGCGGCGGGCGACAGCCCCCGCACCGCGGCGAAGTAGATCGGCAGGAAGGCGATGGTGCCGACAAAGGCGCCGGCGACGCAGGCGGACATCAGGATGGCGCGCCAGACTGTCGCATTGCCCAGCAGGTTGAGCGGCAGCAGCGGGTGCGGCGCCCGGCGTTCCTGCCGCAGCAGCAGCCACAGCGCCAGGCCCGCCACCGCGGCCAGCACGGCCGCAACCGCCAGCGGCCCCGGTGACAGCCGCCGCGCCTGGTCCAGCGCCAGCAACGCCGGCCCGACGAAGACGGCGAACAGGATCAGCCCCAGCCAATCGAAGCTGAAGCCGCGGGAGGAGCCGCGTGCCGCATCGCCCAGCCGCGTCACCGCCAGCCAGGCCGCCAGCCCGGCCAGCGGCAGTTGCAGCACAAAGATGCTGCGCCAGCCGAAATACTCGGCCAGCACGCCGCCCAGCACCGGCCCCAAGGCGCTGGCCGTGGTGAAGACCGCGGCGATATAGGCCTGGAAGCGCCCGCGTTCCCGAGCCGGCACCACCTCCGCGATCAGCGCGACCGACAGGCTGATCAGCCCGCCGCCGCCAAACCCCTGCACCACCCGCGCCGCCGCCAGGGTGGAGAGCGAACCCGCCAGCGCACATAGCGCGGCGCCCACGGCATAGACGGCGAGCGCCACCAGCAGCATGCGCTGCCGCCCGAAGGCATCGCCGAGGCGGCCATAGACCGGCGCCGCCACGGTGTTCGCCACCAGGTACAGCACGATGATCCAGGAAATGCGCTCCACATCGCCCAGGCTCTTGGCGATGGCCGGCAGGGCGGCGGCGACGATGGTCTGGTCCAGCGCGGCGCCGAACATCGCCAGCGCGACGGCGGGAAACACCTTGAAGAACAGCCGTCGCAGCTCGGCCGGGGATGCGGCGGCGGCGGGCGGCGGGCCACTATCGGGGGGAGGCGTCATGCGGGCGGTATCAAACCACCCGCCGCCAGGTCATACGACCCCTGCGCGACCCATCTCGAGAAACTTCTCGCGCCGCCGACCGCGGAGGGTGGCGCCATCCAGCGCCAGAAGCGGCTCCAGGCTGTCCCAGATCTGGCGGGACACGGCGGCCAGCATGGCCGGTGCGTCGCGATGCGCGCCGCCCAGCGGCTCCGCCACCACGGCATCCACCAGGGCCAGCTTGCGCAGGTCCTCTGCCGTCAGGCGCAGCGCCTCGGCCGCCGTGGCGGCCTGGGCGGCGTCGCGCCACAGGATGCTGGCGCAGCCCTCGGGCGAGATGACGGAATAGATGGAATGCTCCAGCATCAGGATGCGGTCGGCGGCCGCCAGCGCGATGGCACCGCCCGATCCGCCTTCGCCGATGATGGTGGCGATGAAGGGCACGGGGGCATCCAGCCCGGCCTCGATGGCGCGCGCGATGGCCTCCGCCTGGCCGCGCGCCTCCGCCTCGATGCCCGGGAAGGCGCCGGCGGTATCGACGAAGGACAGGATCGGCAGGCCGAAGCGGCCGGCGAGCTCCATCAGCCGACGCGCCTTGCGGTAGCCCTCCGGCCGCGCCATGCCGAAATTGTGCTTTACGCGACTCTCGGTGTCGTGCCCGCGTTCGGTGCCGATGACCATGACGGCGCGGCCACGGAAGCGGCCCATGCCGCCGAGGACGGCCGTGTCATCGCCGAAGGCTCGGTCGCCGGCCAACGGCAGAAAATCCTCGATCAGGCCCGCAATGTAGTCGCTGGCATGCGGACGTTCCGGGTGGCGGGCGATCTGCGCCTTCTGCCAGGGTGTCAGCTTGGCATAGGTGGCCTGCAGCAGCTTATGCGCCTTGTCGCGCAGCTTGCCGACCTCCTCGGCCACGTCGATGCCGCCAGCGTCCGTGGTACGGCGCAGCTCCTCGATCTTGCCTTCGAGTTCGGCGATAGGTTTTTCAAAGTCCAGGAATTGGCGCATGGCGCAGGCGGGTTAGCCGAAAAGGGCGGGGCGCGTAAGGGCGCATGGCGGCAAAGGGGCTGGAAAGCGGATCGCCGGCCCCGCGACCAACCACCTGCGCGGCTTCCTGGACCGTATCCGCGCGGCAAAGTGGACCGGTCCGATCCTCGACGCCTCAGGGCAGCAGCAATTCGCCCAGCCCATGGCGCTGCGCCGCGCGCGCCAGGATGCCATCCAGGCGGGTGCGCTCCAGGAAGGCGTTCACCTCGTTCAGCCAGGGCTGGTCGCCGCGCGGCAGCGCATAGGCATACAACGTATCGCCGAAACGATCGGGCGGCCCGATCACGCGCGCCCAGTCATGCATCAGCACCATCCGCCGGGTGTAGGGAAAGTCCGACATGAAGACATCGGCGCGCCCGGACAGGATCTCACCCTCCCGCGTACGGGGCGGCGCCACCACCATCAGCTCCGCATTCCGCAGCGTCTCCCGCATCAGTGGCTCCATCACCGTGCCGGCCGCGACCGCCACCACCGTGCCGGGCTGATCGATATCCCTCCAGGCCTGGATCCGGGTATTGGTCCGCGTCGTCACCGCATAGACCGCGCTGGCCATATAGGGCTTGGAGAAGGCAACACGCAGCGCCCGGGCAGGTGTCACGCCCACCGCCATCATCGCGATGTCGCAGCTGCCATCCTCCAGCCGATCCATGAATTCGCCGAAGTTCGTCTCGAAAAAGACGAGCTGGACGTCGAGCCGGGCCGCCAGGGCGCGCGCCATGTCGATGTCGAGACCCTCCATCTCGCCGTTGCGCGGGTTGCGGTAGGAGATGGCGAAATAGTCCGGCCAGATGCAGACCAGCAGGTCGCCCCGCCTCCGGATGGCCTGCAAGCGGCTTGTCTCGGGGGGTGGTGCGGCAGCCTGAACCCGCATCGCGGGTGTCGTCTCCGTCAAGATATGCTGCGGATTCAGAATTTGCGCACGAACCACGCCTCGACGCTCGCAAATTAAGACAAATGCGACGATAAGTGCCGTCGCAAAGATGGTCCCTCGCATCACCCAACTCCGTTCCGCCTTTCGGCGTTCGCTCGGGCTAGGCGCGCCGCGCCCATCCGAGCCGCGTCCATGGCTGCTTTTTGCGGCCGCTGTCGGACTGGTGGCCCTGTCCCTTCTTGGCATCTACAGCATCCTGATGCATCGCGGCCAGCAGGACGCCATTACAGACGCAGAACGTCTCACCCAGGGCGGCGCCGCCGGCCTGGCGGACCAACTGACCCGCGCCGTGCAGACCGTGGATCTGGTGCTGCTGGATGCCACCGACCGGCTCGCGGAAGCCGACGCCGCCGCGGTCGCCCGGCAGATCGGCGTCCGCATCCGTGACGTGCCGCAGATGCGCGCGCTGCTGGTGACCGATTCGCAGGGCTTCATCATCGCGAGCTCCGTCGATGGGCTGCGGGAGGCTTCAGTGGCGGATCGGGAATGGTTCCGGCTGCTGCGCTTCGGTGGCCAGGCGGTGCGGCTGGGTGCGCCGGAGGCGGGGCGCTACCTGGGACCCTCCGGCCGGGCCATCGGCCATGCCCGGGGCCTGTACGCGATTCCCTATGCCAGGGCGCTGCGCGGCGCACGCGGCGAATTCCTCGGCACCGTCGTCGCCATCCTCAACCCGGACTACCTGGCGGGCGTGGCGCGGCGGCATTCCGAGAGCTTCGGCGTCACCATCCGAATCCATTCCTTCCAGGGCCTGCTGCTGGCCCGCTCCGACGGCCGTGCCGATGGGGTGGGGGAGCTGAACTCCTCCGCCTGGATGTTCCGCAACTTCCTGCCGCGACGCGAGACCGGCACCTGGGCGGGCCTTGACCAGGACCGGCAGGAGGTCGTCGCCTCCTTCGCCGTCACGCGCCAGGGCGCCTTCGTGGTGGAGGTGGCCCGGAACCGGGAGGATGCGCTGGACAGCGCCAACCGCCTGGGCGCGCTGCTCGCCGCCGGCGTGGCCGCCGCGGCGGTGGTGACCCTGGTGGCGCTGTGGCTGCTGGTGCGCCAGGCGCAGGCCCTGAAGATGCAGGGCCAGCGACTGACCGAGAGCGAACGCCACGCCGTCGCCGCCTCCCGCGCCAAGGAGGATTTCCTGGCCTCGATGAGCCACGAGATCCGCACGCCGATGAACGGCGTGATCGGCATGACCGGCCTGCTGCTGGATACGCGGCTGGACCCGCTGCAGCGCCGCTATGCGGAGACCATCCAGGGCTCCGCCGAGCATCTGATGCTGGTGCTGAACGACATCCTGGATTTCTCCAAGCTGGAAGCCGGCGCGCTGCAGCTGGAAGCGGTGCCCTTCAACATCGAGGCCGAGATCGCGACCATCGTGGAGCTGTTCGCCCCGCGCGCCGCGGCCAAGGGGGTGGAGCTGGTCTGCGCGCTTTCGCCCGACCTGCCCGCCCGCGTGCTGGGCGACCCGGGCCGCATCCGGCAGATGCTGTTCAACCTGGTCGGCAATGCGGTGAAGTTCACCGAGACCGGCTGGATCCAGGTGGCGATCTCGGTGGAGGCGGAGCTGGATTACTGGCGGCTCCGCGCCTCCGTCTCCGATACCGGGATCGGCGTGGAGCGCGACAAGATCGCGCATCTGTTCGAACGCTTCACCCAGGCCGATGCCTCGATCCGCCGCAAATACGGCGGCACCGGGCTGGGCCTGGCAATCTGCAAGCGGCTGGCGGAGGAAATGGGCGGCGGGATCGAGGCGGTGCCGCGGCTGGCCGGCGTCCGCAATGGCGGCGGCAGCGTGTTCCGCTTCACGGTGAAGATCGGCCGGGTGGAGGGCGACCAGCAGCCGCTGACCGGCCTCGCGGGGCGGCGCATCCTGGTGGTGGACGACCTGCCGCTGAACCGGGAAATCCTGGTGCGGCAACTGGCCGGCATGGGGGCGGAGGCCGCGGCGGTCTCCGATGGCGGCACCGCGCTGGCCGCGCTGCGCGCCGCCGCCAGCCAGGGCAGGCCCTTCGAGGCGGCGGTGCTGGATGGGCAATTGCCGGATGGCGATGGCCTGGCGCTGGCGCGCCGCATCCGCCAGGAATGGGATGCGCTCGGCCAGCCGCGCCTGCTGCTGTGTGCCTCCGGCTCCGCCGACCCACGCGCCGCGCAAGGCAGTACCCAGGGGGGTAGCCCGGCGGTGCTGGATGGGCTGCTGCTGAAGCCGGCGCTGCCAACCCGTCTGCGCGACGCGCTGCTCATGGCTCTTGCGGTCCAGAGCGCCGAGCCGGCCATGGCGGAAACGCCGCCACCCGTCGCGCTGCCGCAGCCTGACCGCCCGCAGGTTCGCATCCTGCTGGTGGAGGACAACCCGACCAACCAGCTGGTGATGCGGACCGTCCTGTCCCGTGCCGGGGCGATGGTGGATGTGGCCGGCGATGGCGCGCAGGCCGTCGCCGCCGGGCGGGACGCGCCCTACGACTTCATCCTGATGGACCTGCAGATGCCGGTGATGGATGGGCTGGAGGCGACCCGCACCCTGCGCGCCCAGCCCGGCCCGAACCGCGCCACCCACATCATCGGCCTGACCGCGGCGGTCGGCCCGGAATTCGAACGGCAATGCCGGGAGGCCGGGATGGACGACTATCTCGGCAAGCCGGTGCAGCGGGATACGCTGCTGCGCATGCTGGGGCTGATCGGCCAGGCCCCGGCCGATGGCAAGCCCGCGGGCACCCGCGCCGCCTGAGGCTTACTCGCCCAGCGCCAGCCCCTGCACCGCCACGGCCAGCCCGCCCTGCGCGCCCGATGCCGCGCCGACCGCGACCCCCGCCACCGCCCAGCCCTGGCCCTGCCGCACCAGCAGCGGCCCGCCGGAAACGCCGCGCGTGGCAGCGCAGCCATGCCGCAGCAGAAGGCGGCCCTCGCTATCCCGCAGCGCGGCCTGCACCTGGCAGCCGGTATCGGCCAGCAGCGCATGGGCGCGGTCCTGCTGCCAGCCGCCCAGCATCGCCGCGGCGCCGGCCGCCGGCAGGGCCGCGGCCAGCGGCAGCACCGGGCCGGGCAGCGGGGTGGCGAGGCGCAGCACCGCCCAATCGGCGCCGATCGGGCCGCTGGTCTCCGGCCGGAAGCCGGGGCCGACCCGCAGCGCGGCGCCGGTGGCATGGGCGGTGAATTCGCCGCGGTCGTAGCCCGCCAGCACATGCACCCGGCCGGGCTGCACCAGGCGCCGGGTCAGCCGCGCCACCAGGCAATGCGCCGCGGTCAGCACCCGGTCCGGCGCGATCAGCACGCCGGTGCAGCGGCCGCCAGCCTCGGATTGCACGCGCACCAGGCTGGACCAGGGCGCCTGCGCCACCGGCACCGGCCGCCGCGCGGTGCTGTCCGCCACGCCCGGAAGCTGCGCCTGGGCCATTTGCGCCTGGGCCGGGGTGGCCAGCAGCAGAAGCAGGGCCAGGGCGCGCCTCATCGCTTCATCGGGAGGCGCCAGATCAGCCCGCCAAGGCCGACGGCCAGCACCGCCAGCAACCAGGGCACCAGCCCAGCGCCGCCGAGATCCGCCGCCAGCCCCATCGCCGCCGGCACCGCCGCCACGCCGAGCGTCGCCGCCGAGACCTGCAACCCCACCGCCGCCACCGCCGCGCTGCCGCCGAGCCGGGCCGGGGTGCGGGCCATCAGCGTCGGGTAGATCGGCGCCAGCGCCACCGCCAGCAGCGCCAGCGCCGGCAGGTCCGCAAGCCCGCTGGCGAAGCCGAGCGCCGCCAGCACCGCCACCGGCACCACCAGCCGCAGCAGCCGGTCCGGCCCGATCCGGTCGACCACGAAGCCGAGCCCGATGCGCCCGCCGGTCAGCGCCGCGAAGAACAGCATGGCCGCCGCCGCGCCCTCGGCCGGCGTGGCGCCGCGCGACGCCGTCAGGATGGTCGCGGCCCATTGCCCGGCGGCGGCCTCCAGCCCGGTATAGAGGAAGAAGATCACCACCTGGAGCCGCGCCAGAGGGTTCCGCAGCACGGTCCAGGCATTGGGGCGCGGGCCGCCGGACCCGCCTTCGCCGGGCGCCGCACCCTGCCACCTGCGGCGCGTGGCGAAGAAGGCCAGCGTCAGCGCCGCCAGCGCCAGCCCGACCGCCAGATAGCCGGCCTGCCAGCTGAACCCCACTGCCAGCAACGCCGCCGCGGTGGCCGGGCCGAGCGTGGCGCCCACCCCCCAGAAGCCGTGCAGCCAGTTCATGTGGCGTGGCTGGAAGCGGGCGGCGGCGAAGGCGTTCATCGCGGAATCCACCGCCCCGCCGCCGGCGCCCGCCAGCACCGCCAGCGCCACGAAGCCGGCGAAGGGCGGCGCCGAGGACTGCAGCAGGGCGGCGGTGGCCGTCGCCGCCAGGCTCGCCACCAGCAGCCAGCCGATGCCGAAGCCCCGCATCAATTGCGCGGTGAACAGCCCGGCCAGCACATAGCCGCCCGCCGTCACCGCCAGGATCAGCCCGAGCCCCGCATTGGGCACGCCATAGAAGGGCCGCAGCTCCGGCCACAGGCTGCCCGGCATCGGATCCGGCAGGCCGAGACCGATGAAGGCGAGGAAGGCGAGGGCGAGAAGGGGCACGGCGCGGAGCTACACCGGCCCGCGCCCCGCCGCCATCACCCGGGCCCCATCATCGGGGCTTCGTCGCCTGCAGCGGCGTGCCATCTTTCGTGGTGAACATGGCGGGCCGGTCATGCGGCGGCGCCAGCATGTCGATGTCGCTGTAGGTGGCGTCGTCACCCTCGATGCGGCTGCCGATCTCGAGCACCAGGACCTCCGCGCCGGACAGGTTTCGCAGGTGGTGGCCATCCGGCTCGCCCGCCCTGAAGCCGGCGGCGTCGCCGGCGCGCAGCAGCTCCGCCCCGGCATCCGTCACCAGCGTGACCTCGCCGGCCAGGACGAAGACGAACTCATCCGAGCCATTGTGCCAATGCCGCTGGCTGGACCAGGCGCCGGGCGGCAGGCGCAGCAGGTTGACGCCGAATTGCGTCAGCCCCGCCGCATCGCCGAGGCGGCGGCGTTCGCGTGCCCGGCAGGGCATGTCATGCGGTGCCGGGTAGAAACAGCCGATGACGGACGGAAGGGTGGCGGGGTCGATGCGCTTGCCCATGCTGTGGCCCTTTCTAAGCGGAGGGGCATCACAGCATGGGCGGGGCCACCTGGTCAGTGGCGGTGCTGGTGGCCGCCCGCGGCGGCCGGCCCGCGCGCACCCGCGGATTGCACGGCAAGCTGCGCCTGAATCTCGCCGGCCTTTTCGAAGACCAGCGTGATCGGCACCGTATCGCCCTGGTTCAGCGGCTGCTTCAGGTCGATCAGCATCAGGTGCAGCCCGCCCGGCTCCAGCATCACCGTGCCATTGGCCGGCAGGTCGATGGCCGGCACCGGGCGCATCCGCATCACGCCATTCTCATGGATATGCGTGTGCAGTTCCACCGTGCCGGCGATCTCGGTGCGGGCGGCCACCAGCCGGTCGGCGGCGCCGGTGTTGCGGAGCGTGAGGTAGCCGGCGCCGACGCGGCCGGCACCGGCAGCCCGGCTCCAGCCCGCCTCGACCCGGATCGGGCCGTGGTCATGCGCCTGCGCGCGGGTCGCGGCCATCAGGCCGAGAAGCGCGCCCAGTCCGGTGCGCCGTGCAAATCCTGCCATGTCCGTTTCCTCAGCCCAGCATTTCGAGGCTGTCCGGGCTGATGCCCGCGCGGCCTTCGATGCGCCCGGCGAGCCGGGCCAGGTTCGCCGCGATGCGGGCGCCGGCTACCGGATCGCCGGTGGTGCAGGTGCCATTGGCGATGGTCAGCGCGCGTTGCATGGCCATCATCTCGGCCGGCGTGGCATGCGGCCGGGCGGCTTCCAGCGCGGCGCGGGCGGGTGCGAGCGCCCCGTCGCAGACGGCGGTGAGATGCGCCTCCATCGCCTCCGCATCGCAGGCGGCGGCGCGGCGGGAGGTGAGCAGGCTGCCGGCGGCCACGACCGCGGCAGCGAGGGTCTGGGTCATGGTCCGGTCCTCAGTTGCGCGGCGTCAGCCGCAGGGCGGGGGCGGGCATGCGATAGTCGGTGATGCGGCGGCCGGGCTCCGGAATCTCGGTCCAGGCGGCCTGCTGGCCATCGGGGCAATCCTGCACCACCGGGATGTAGAGCAGTTCACCCGGGGTGTTCGGCAGGCGCATGCGGATGATGAACTCGTCATAATGCGCGTTCTCCAGCCGGCCGCCCTCCCAGATGATCTCGGAGAGCGGGGGCAGGGCGCCATGGCCGCCGGTGGCCTCTCCGCGCGCCACGGTGCGCAGCGTCCAGCCCGCCTTCGGCATGGGCTGCGCGACTGTCACGCCTTCCGGCACGCGCACGGTGACGCGGATGGTGGGCGCGCCGTCGCAGCCATGCGGGATACGGAAGACACCGCGATAGGTGGTGTTCGCCACGGCCTGCTGGGCTTCCAGCGTGACATGGGCGGCGGCAGGCAGCGGCACGAAGGCGGCGCCGGCGAGCGCCAGCGCAGCAAGGGTGGTCTTGAGCATGGTGTCGTCTCCTGAATCCAAGGAAGGTCATCCGGGGATTTCAGGCGACGGGCGGTGCCCTCGGCGGCGGCTGCCAGCGGGGCGGCGACGCATGGTTCGGTGTGCTGGGCGAAGGCAGGGGCGGGGTCTGCACCAGCAGCAGGGGTGCCACCAGGACGACCGGAGGCGGCGGCAGCGCGGTGCCGCCCAGGCCGCCACAGACCGGGCAGAGCATGCCGGCGGCATAGTCCTGCGGCGCGTGTTCCTCATGCTCCAGCGCCAGGGGGATGGTCCGCATGCCGTCCGGCGTGCAGATCTCCATGTGCAGCACGGCGCCGGGCGCTTCCCCTTGGGGCGCGGCCAGCTTCAGGCAATGGCCGAAGGCGGTGCCCCACTGCAACAGCAGCAGCAGGACCAGCAGCCGGGTGAAGGCGGGGCGGATGCGCACGCGCGTGCCATACAACCCTTCCGGATTGCGCCCCGCGCCGTATCAGGCCGCGTCGAGCCCTATCAGTCGCTGTTCTGGCGCACGCCCATGAACTGGAGCAGCAGCTGGAACAGGTTGACGAAGTTCAGGTACAGGCCGAGCGCGTCGAAGACGCTGCGCTTGCCGGCTTCGTCCGAACCCTCGGCATAGGCGTGCTCGATGTAGTCGCCCTTGATCCGCTGCGTGTCGTAGGCGGTGAGGCCGACGAAGACCACGACGCCAATGACGCTGATGGCGAATTGCAGGGCCGAGCTCTGCAGGAACATGTTGACCAGCATCGCGATGATGATGCCGATCAGGCCCATCATCATGAAGCTGCCCAGCTTCGTCAGGTCGGCCTTCGTGGTGTAGCCATACAGGCTGATCGCCGCGAACATGCCGGCCGTGATGAAGAAGGTGCTGGCGATGGAGGCGCCGGTGTAGATCGCGAAGATGTTGGACATCGACGCGCCCATCACGGCGCAGAACGCCCAGAACAGCGCCTGCGCGCCGGTCTTGCTCATCCGGTTGATGCCGAAGCTCAGCACCAGGATGAAGGCCAGCGGCGCGAACATCGCGGCCCAGCCCAGGATGGTCGGCGCCGTCGCATTGCCGCGCGGCGTCCGGACCACCTCATAGAACAGGCTGGCGATGTCCGGGTTGGAGGCGATGAGATAGGCGACGATGCCGGTCAGCGCGAGGCCAGACGCCATCCAGTTGTACACACGCAGCATGTAGGCGCGCAGGCCTGCATCGAGCGCGGCGGCGTCCACGCCCGCGGACCGCCCAATGGGCTGGGTCCAGGCCGACGCGCCCGTCCGGAAGCGGTTGTCGGGACCGAGAGCCATGGTCAGAAAATCTCCCAGCGGGCGATGGTTAGGGCCGCCCGCACATCGCGCATCATATGGAACTTCTGTAATCCGTATCAACTGGCTGCCGGCCGCATGGTTGAAGAATCCTGCAGATCCCGGCGGAATCAGGCTGCGCTTTGCGTCCAGTAGCCCTGGTGCGGCACCGCACCCTCCGATTCCAGGGCCGGGCCCACCACCTCCACGGCCTCTGCCGCCGAGTCGAGCACTGCGCGGCAGGACAGAGCGAGGCCGGCCGTATGCGGCTGGGCGTTGCGCAGGTGCAGGATGGCGGCAGCCGACAGGCCGTAAACGACGCGTCCGATGCCGGTGTAGAAGATGGCCGCAGCGCACATCGCGCAGGGCTCGCCGGAGGAATAGATGGTGGCGCGGCGCAGCCGGGGCCGCGGCACGCCGGCCGCGATCACCGCCTGGCAGGCATTCATCTCGCTATGCGCGAGCGTCCCGCCGCCGCCCGTGCCCTGGGTGGAGAGGCCCTCCGCCAGGATGGTGCCGTCCTCCGCCACGATGACGGCGGAGAAGGGGCGGTCGCCGCGCGCACGCGCCTCCCCGGCCAGGTGGAAGGCGTGGCGCAGATGGTCGGCATCTTCCGGTAACAGGTCGGGTTCCATGCCGCCCATCCAAGCGCGCCGCTACTCGTTCCGCAACAGCGGCGCGGGCCGGGCGCGCAGCGCCAGCGCGGTGCCGATATAGCCGAGTGCCAGCGTCAGCAGCACGCAGCCGAGCACGGTCAGCGCCAGGGTGCCGGGCAGGAAGATCCAGTCCGCGCCCATCACGTAGCGCACCACCGCCCAGCTAGCGGCGGACCCGGCGGCGGCCGCCAGCAGGCCGGCGACCAGCCCGAGCAGCCCAAATTCCACCAGCCAGGCGCCCCGGATCTGGGACCGCGTGGCGCCGATGGTCTTCAGCACCACCGCATCCCGCACCCGCGCGCCCTGCCCCGCGGCGACCGCGCCGGCCAGCACCAGCATGCCAGCCAGCAGGGTGACGGAGGACGTCGCCTGCAGCGCCACGCCCACCCGCGTCAGCAGCCCGGCCACCGCCTCCAGCGCATCCCGCACCCGGATGCCGGAGATGTTGGGGAAGGCATCCGTCAGCACCCGCAGCACCGCCGGTTCCACCTGCTCGCTGCTGCGGACGGTGGCGATATGCGTATGCGGCGCCGCGGCCAGCAGGCCGGGGGAGGCGACCATGACGTAGTTGATGCCAAGCCCACGCCATTGGATCTCGCGTAGTGAGGCCACCCGGAGATCGATGTCGCGGCCGAGCACGTTCACCGTCACGATCGAGCCCAGTCCCATGCCCCAGCCGCGCGCCAGGTTGGCGTCAAAGGACACCAGCGGCGGGCCGCTGTAATCCGCCGGCCACCAAGTCCCCTCCACCAGCCGCGTGCCGTCCGGCGGAGTGGCCGAATAGGTCAGGCCGCGATCGCCGCGCAGCGCCCAGCGTGTGTCTTCGGTGGCCTGCACCTGTTCGGAAGGCGTGCCATCCACCGCGACGATGCGGGCGCGGAGCGAGGGTACGGAGCGGACCTCGGAGACGCCAGGCTGCGCGGCGGCCAAAGCATTGAACTGGTCCGACTGCTCGTTCTGGATGTCGATGAAGAAGAAACTCGGCGCCGCCTGCGGCATCTGGTCCGAAAGCTGGCGGCGCAGATTGCCCTCGATGGTGGCGATCGCCGCCAGCGTGGTCAGGCCGATGCCGAGCGCGACCAGCATGGTCGGCGTCGGCGCGCCGGGGCGGTACAGATTGGCGAGGCCGAGCCGCAGCGTCGGCCGGCGAATGCCGCGCAGGCTGCGGGCCAGCCGCATCAGCCCGGAGGCGCCGATCCGGAACAGCAGCAGCGTCAGCGCCGCGCCGGCGCAGAAGCCCAGCGCGAAGCGTGGCTGTTCCGCCGTGCCCACCACCAGCGCAACCAGCGCCAGCGCGGTTGCCGCATTGGCCAGCAGGATGCCGCGGGAAGGCCAGCCCGGGTTGGCGGTCACCAAATCCCGGAACAGCGCCGCCCCCGGAATCCGCTGCGCCCGCCCGAGCGGCCAGAGCGAGAAGGTCAGCGCCGTCAGCATCCCATACAGCGCGGCCAGCCCCAGCGGCGCCCAATAGACGCCGAAGCGCGGCGGCACCGGCAGCGCCCCGGCCAGCGCCTGCGCGCCAAGCCAGGTCAGGCCGAAGCCCGCCACCAGCCCGATGCCGATGCCGATCGCCGCCAGCACCACCACCTGGATCAGATAGGTGGCGAGGATGGTGCCCGAAGGCGCGCCGAGGCAGCGCAGCGTGGCGATGGTGCGGCCGCGCGCCTCCAGCCAGGCGCGCACGCCCGTCGCCACGCCGATGCCGCCGACCAGCAGCGCGGTGAAGCCGGCCAGCACGAGGAAGGCGGTGGCGCGGTTCAGGAAGCGGTTCACCCCCGGCTCCGCCTGGTCCGCCGTCCGCACCCGCCAGCCGCCATCGCCCACGGCGTCGCGGAACTGGTCGGCGAATTGGCGGACGTTGGTGCCGGGCGGCAGGCGCAGCCGCGTGTCGTAGGAGACCAGGCTGCCCGGCTGGATCAGCCCGGTGGAGGGCAGGGCGGCGGCCAGCACCAGGGCGCGCGGGCCGAGCACGGCCGGGCTCGCCACGCGGTCGGGCTCCTGCGCGATGGTGCCGGCGAAGACCAGGCTGGCCTCGCCGATGCGGATCATGTCGCCCGGCGTGACGCCGAGGCGCTCCACCACCGAAGCCTCCAGCGCCACGCGGTAGCGGCCATCGGAGGCGGCCAGCGTCGCCGCCGGCGGGTCCAGCCGCAGCTCGCCATATAGCGGATAGGCGTCATCGACCGATTTCAGCTCGACCAGGGCGCGCTCGCCGGATGGCGCCACGGCCATGGCGCGCATCTCGATGATCTCGGAGGTGGCGGCACCGCGCGCCCGCGCCCAGTCCAGCGCCGCCTCGGGCAGCGGCTGGTAGTTCACCCGCACCTCGACATCGCCACCCAACAGCCGCGCGCCATCGGCCAGCAGCCCGGCCTGGGTGGCGCTTTGCAAGGTGCCGACCGCCGCGATGCTGGCCACGCCGAGCGCCAGGCAGGCCAGCACCAGCCGCAACTGCCGCACGCCGCCCCGCAATTCCCGCCGCGCCAGCCGCGCGCCGAGCACAAGATGCTGCATCATGGTGCTTATTCCGCCGCCAGCTTGATGCCGGCGGTGTCGGAGACGATGCGCCCATCCTCCATCCGGACCTGCCGGCCGCAGCGATCCGCCAGCGCCGGGTCATGGGTGATCAGCAACAGGGTGGTGCCGAGCCGGGCGCGAAGGCCGAACAGCAGGTCCATCACCACCGTGCCGGTGGCGCGGTCCAAATTGCCGGTCGGCTCATCGGCCAGGATCAGGCGGGGTTCGGCGACCACGGCGCGGGCGAGTGCCACGCGCTGCTGCTCGCCGCCCGACATCTGGCCCGGGTAATGGTCCAGCCGGTGGCCGAGGCCGACGCCCTTCAGCGCCTCCGCCGCCTGGTCGAAGGCGTCCCGTCTTCCGGCGAATTCCAGCGGCATGGCGACATTCTCCAGCGCCGTCATGGTCGGGATCAGGTGGAAAGCCTGGAAGACGATCCCCACCTCGTCGCGAC
>LNFM01006396.1_pt1 | contig 23548 bp, 18 predicted proteins | sample 596031 | NCBI WGS metagenome assembly LNFM01 (sample SAMN04254537, study PRJNA301005) | activated carbon metagenome | isolation source: dual media filters at the Ann Arbor, Michigan drinking water treatment plant | place: USA: Ann Arbor | reverse complement strand
CACCTGTACGAAGCCAAGATCAAGAACATGGGCAACGCCGGGCGCAACGGCGGCGAGTACTACACGCCGCGCCCGTTGATCCGCGCCATGATCAAGGTGCTGGACCCGCAGATCGGCGAACGCATTTACGACGGGGCCTGCGGCTCGGCAGGCTTTTTGTGCGAAGCGTTCGACCACCTGCTGCCCCAGGCCACCAAGGCCGACGACCTGAAGACGCTGCAGACGCGCACCTTCTACGGCAAGGAAAAGAAAAGCCTGGCCTACGTGATCGCGATCATGAACATGATCCTGCACGGCATCGAGGCGCCCAACGTCGTGCACACCAACACGCTGGGCGAAAACATCAATGACATCCAGGAGCGTGACCGCTTTGACGTCATCCTGGCCAACCCGCCCTTCGGCGGCAAGGAGCGCAAGGAGGTTCAGCAGAACTTCCCGATCAAGACCGGCGAAACAGCCTTTCTGTTTCTGCAGCATTTCATCAAGAGCCTGAAAGCCGGCGGCCGCGCGGCCATCGTCATCAAGAACACCTTCCTGAGCAACACCGACAACGCCAGCACCAGCCTGCGCAAGCTGCTGCTCGAAAGCTGCAACCTGCACACGGTGCTGGACTGTCCCGGCGGCACCTTCCAGGGTGCGGGTGTGAAGACGGTGGTGCTGTTCTTCGAGAAAGGCTCACCCACCCACGGGGTCTGGTACTACCAGCTGAACCCGGGCCGCAACCTGGGCAAGACCAACCCACTGAACGACGACGACCTGGCCGATTTCATCGCGCAGCAGAAAGCGTTTGCCGATTCGGCGCAGAGCTGGTCGGTGGACATGGACGACATCGACGCAGCGACTTTCGATCTGTCGGTCAAGAACCCGAACGGCGGCGACGAGGTGGCGATGCGCACGCCACAGGAAATCCTTGACGAGATTGCGGCGCTGGATGCTGAAAGCGCCGAAGTGCTGGCGACGATCCGGGGGCTGGTGTGAAGGCAGGCTGGAAGTTGGCCCCGTTCGAGGTTGTCGTTCGGTCGCGCGGATCGGGCGCCACCGGCCTCCCGACGAGCGAGTGGCTGGACTCCGGGGCGTATCCAGTCGTTGGCCAGGGCGCGCAGGACATTGAAGGATGGACAGACCGACTTGACCTACTGCTTACTCCAACCTCAGCGGTTGTTTTGTATGGCGGCCACACACGCCGAGCAAAGCATGTCGAAGGTCCTTTTGTTGCTGGCCCGAATGTGAAGATTCTGGAGCCAGCGCAGGGCCTGGACAGCAGATTTCTCTTCTACTTTCTTACCTACTTGCCGATTGAAAGCAAGGGATACGCCGACCACTTCCCGCTTGTCCGAAAGTCATACGTTCCTGTCCCACCAGAGAATGAGCAGCGCCGCATCGTCGCCATTCTCGACGAAGCCTTCCAGGGCATCGCCACCACTAAGGCCAACGCCGAGAGGAACCTGCAGAACGCGCAGGCGGTATTCGAAAGTCATGTCGAACGAGTTTTTGCAAGGTCTCCCGACGGCTGGCGATTGGCCGCGCTTGGCGAGTTATGTCAGGTAAAGACTGGCAAGAAGGACGTCAACCAGGGCAACCCAGGAGGGCAGTTCCCATTCTTCACTTGTGCGGCGGAGCACACCTACAGTGATAGTTATTCCTTCGACGCTGAAGCCTTGCTCGTTGCAGGGAACGGCAATGTCGGCCAGGTCAGCTACTACTCGGGTAAGTTCGAGGCCTACCAGCGAACATATGTGCTCTTCGGCTTCAATGATGTGACAGCAAAGTATTTGTATCGAGTTCTTGATAAGCGGCTGAGCGCAACGGTTTCAAAACAGAAGCTAGGCAACACAATGCCGTATATCAAGATCGGGATGCTTACTAACTTCATTGTTCCGGTGCCGTGCCTCGCAGAACAGCATCAAATCTCATCTGAGCTTGATTTATTGGCCCACGAAACCGATCGGCTCAAAGCCATTTATCTTGCAAAGGACGATGCGCTAATCGAGTTGAAGAAGTCCCTCCTTCATCAAGCCTTCACCGGCGCCCTCTGACCGCGCCATTGCCGCCGACCGGCCAGGTATGGGAGCATGCATCCGTGAAAACTCAGCATCCCGCCATCACCGTCGACTCGGGAATCCGAGGTGGGAAGTCTTGCGTGCGTGATGTGCGCATCAGCGTGGGCGATGTACTGGGCTGGCTGGCCCAGGGTATGACGACCGAGCAGGTGCTGGCCGATTACCCGGAACTCACGGCAGATGACATCCGCGCCTGCCTGGCCTACGCGGCGGCCCGCGAAAATCACGAAGTGCGTCTGGTTGCTACGGCGTGAAGCGGCTGCTGGATCAGGAAAGGTCCGAAGCATGAAGATTCTGCCCACGCAATTCGACGGTCAGGACATTCGCCGTGTGTACGACGAAGCGACCGACACCTGGTGGTTCTCGGTGGTGGATGTGGTGCAGGTGCTCACACAGCAGGCCGACTTCCAGACTGCGCGCAAGTACTGGAACCAGCTCAAGCGCAGGCTGGAAAAAGAAGGCAGTCAGTCGGTGACAGCTTGTCACCGACTGAAGCTGCCAGCCGCCGACGGCAAGCGCTACCTGACCGACGTGGCCACCGCGGCCACCCTGCTGCGGCTGGTGCAGTCAGTGCCCAGCCCCAAGGCTGAACCCATCAAGCTGTGGCTGGCCAAGGTGGGCTACGAACGCATGCAGGAGATGTCAGACCCGGCCTTGTCGCTGGACCGCGCCCGCCAGACATGGCAGCAACATGGCCGCAGCGACAAGTGGATCCAGCAGCGCATGACCGGGCAGGAAACCCGCAACAAGTTGACCGACTACTGGCGCGAGCACGACATCAAGGAAGGCGCCGAATTCGCCATGCTGACCAACATCATTCACCAGGAATGGACCGGCATCAGCGTGCAGAACCACAAGAAGGCCAAGGGCCTGAAAAGCCAGAACCTGCGTGACCACATGACCGAGGCCGAGCTGATCTTCACGGCGCTCGCAGAACTGTCGACCCGGCAGATTGCCGAGAACACCGATGCCACCGGGTTGACCGCCAACAAGGTGGCTGCGCAAGCCGGCGGCGGCATCGCCAAGCGGGCCCGGTTGCAGCTGGAAAGCCAGACCGGTCGGCGCGTGGTGTCGGGCGACAACTACCTGGCCCCGCCACCGCTGAAAAAGGCGCCAAAGCTTCCGCGCAAGGCATGAGTGCAATGCGATGAACGAAGCCGAAACCCGCGCCGACCACATCGACCCCGCGCTCAAAGCCTCTGGCTGGGGCGTGGTCGAAGGCAGCCGGGTGCTGCGTGAACATGGCATCACGCTGGGGCGGTTGCAAGGCAGTGGCGGCAACGGCGCAAGGGCCAAGGCCGAGATCGCTGACTACGTCCTCGTCTATCGCAACACCAAGCTGGCCGTCATCGAGGCCAAGGCCTGGGACAAGCCGCACACCGAAGGTGTGGGCCAAGCCAAGCGCTACGCCGCGAAACTGGCGGTGCGATTCACCTACGCCACCAACGGGCAGGCGATCTACGGCATCGACATGGCCACCGGCGCCGAAGGCGATGTGGCCGCCTACCCGAGCCCCGACGCGCTGTGGGCGCTGACTTTTGCCGCGGCGGATGCCGCCACCGCCGCGTGGCGCGACCGGTTTGCTGCCGTGCCCTTCGAGGACAAGGGCGGCACTTGGCAGGGCCGCTATTACCAGGACATCGCGATCACCCGGGTGTTGACGGCGATGGCCGAGGGGCGCGATCGAATTTTGCTGACGCTGGCCACCGGCACCGGCAAGACTTTCATCGCCTTTCAGTTGGCGTGGAAGCTGTTTCAAAGCCGCTGGAACGTGGCGGACTGGAAAAGCGGTGCCGAACCTTCGCGCCGTCCGCGCATTCTGTTTCTGGCCGATCGCAACATCCTGGCCGACCAGGCGTACAACGCGTTTTCAGCCTTTCCGGACGATGCGCTGGTGCGCATCGACCCGGCCGACATCCGCAAAAAGGGCCGGGTGCCAAAGAACGGCAGCATTTTCTTCACCATCTTCCAGACCTTCATGAGCGGCCCCGGTGGCGCGCCGTACTTTGGCGAGTACCCGGCCGACTTCTTTGACTTCATCGTCATCGACGAGTGCCACCGCGGAGGGGCCAACGATGAAGGTGACCGCCACGCCCAAGCGCACCATCAACGCCGACACCTACGCCTACTTCGGCGAGCCGGTGTTCGTGTACTCGCTCAAGGAAGGCATCAACGATGGCTTCTTGACGCCTTTCAAGGTCAAGCAGATCGCCACCACGCTTGACGAGTACGTTTACACGCCCGACGACCAGGTGGTCGCAGGCGAGATCACGGCGGGCAAACGGTATGAAGAGAAAGACTTCAACCGCGTCATCGAGATCAAGGAGCGCGAGGCTTACCGCGTCAAGCTGTTCATGGACATGATCGACCAGCGCGAGAAGACCATCGTGTTCTGCGCCACGCAGTTGCATGCACTGGCGGTGCGCGACCTGATCAACCAGACCAAGACCAGCAAAGACCCGAACTACTGCGTGCGCGTCACGGCCAACGACGGCGCCCTGGGCGATCAGGCCCTGCGGGACTTCCAGGACAACGAGAAAACCATCCCCACCATCCTGACCACGTCGCAGAAGCTGTCCACCGGCGTCGATGCACGCAACGTGCGCAACATCGTGCTGATGCGGCCGGTGGCTTCGATGATCGAGTTCAAGCAGATCATCGGCCGTGGCACGCGCCTCTACGACGGCAAGGACCATTTCACGATCTACGACTTCGTGAAAGCCCACCACCACTTCAGCGATCCGGAGTGGGACGGTGAACCGCTGGCCCCGGAAGAGCCCGAACCGCGCGTGCTGCGCACTGGTACCGGCGCGACCGACATACCTGCCGGCGAACCCATGCCACCGCCGTTGGTGACTCCGCCGCCAGCCAGGATTCAGGTGAAGCTCGCCGATGGCAAGGCCCGCAAGATCCAGTACATGAGCGCCACGACCTTCTGGAGCGCCGATGGGCGCCCGATGTCAGCCGCGCTGTTCCTCGAAGTGCTGTACGGCGCACTGCCGGAGTTCTTCAAGGACGAAGACACGCTGCGGCGCATCTGGAGCGTGCCCGACACCCGCAAGTCGCTGCTGATCGGGCTGGCTGACAAGGGCTTTGGGCGCGAGCAACTGGCAGAAATGCAGAAGGTCATTGAGGCCGAGAACAGCGACCTGTTCGATGTGCTGGCCTATGTGGCCTTCGCCGCCGAGCCCGTGACGCGGGCCGAACGCGCGGCGGCAGCAAAGTCAGCAACCGCAGCCGAGGTCACCGACAAGCAGCAGGCTTTTGTCGAGTTCGTGCTGGCGCAGTACGTTCAGCAGGGGGTCGATGAACTCGACAGCGAAAAGCTGTCGCCGCTGCTGAAGCTGAAGTACAAGAACGCCATCGCCGATGCCTTTGCCGAACTCGGCAAGCCAGAGCAGGTGAGGCAAGTGTTTGTGCGGTTCCAGCGGCATCTGTACGCCGGACCTCCGGTTGCCTAGAGCGGTATCCCAAGCGGTATCCGCGCCCGCGCCAAACAAAAAGGGCTAGCTCCTTGTGAGAGCTAACCCTTTGATTTAACTGGTGCGGCTGGCAGGAATCGAACCCACGACCCCTTGGTTCGTAGCCAAGTACTCTATCCAGCTGAGCTACAGCCGCAACGCCCGCGAGTATAGCAGCCGCAGCGGTGCTTGTTCAGAGTGTTGCGGCGGTTCGGTAGCTGTTGGCAGCGCGTTCGGACTGGCCCTCGTTTTCGGCCAGCCGCGCCAGCGTCAGCCAGGCCATGCGCTTCGCGGCGACGGGCAGGTTGGCGTCAGCCGCGGCGGCTTCGAGCAGCAGCCGGGCCTTGCCCCACAACTGCCGCTCGGCCAGTGCCGTGCCCACCGCGTGGGCCACGGCGGCTTCGCGAGGAAACGCGAGCTGCGCCGATTCGAGCCGCGGCAGCCAGTCGGCGCCGATGCCGTCGATGGCACAGGCGAGCGAGAAGGACAGTGCGGCGCGCTCGTCATCGCTGGTGTCCTCGATGCGTTCCCATCCGGGGCGCAGCCAGTTCCGCGCGTCGTCGGGCGCACCGAGTTGTGTCGCGAGCAAGGCCGCGCGCGCCGCCACGAAGTTGTCGCGGCGATCGGCCACATCGAGCGACTGCCAGGTGCGGCGCAGTTGGTCGATGTCGTGCGCGGTGTCCAGGCATTCAAAGGCCAGCGAGCGCAGCAGGCCTTGGCTGGCGCCCTTCGACAGGCCCTGGTGTTTGACCAGCAGCCGCGCGGTTTTCAGTGCTTCTTGTGGCTGCTGTCCGAGCCGCGCCGCCTGCAGCTTCAGGCGCAAGGCCTGCGTGCGTCGCATCACGCCAGGAGGCAGGTCGTTGAGCAACTGCAGGCTGCGCGGGGCATCACGGTCGTCGATCGCCCACTCGGCGGCCATCAGCCGGGCGCCTTCTTCAGCCGATCTCGCCGCGTTGTTGCCCTGCGCGAGCTGAAAGGCGCGCGCCAGGTGCTCGTCGCGCTGCTTGCGATCCTGCAGTCGGTGCGCGCTGCCTGCGGCCAGCAGCATCCCCAGCACGCCGAACTCGGCGTCGCGCTTGAGCTCTGGCGTGTCGTCCTGGATCGACAGGGCGTGTTGCGCAGCCGACTTGGCACGGCTGTAGCGGCCTGCGAAGTACTGCGCCAGCGATTCGCGCAAGGCGGCCTGGGCCATGCGTTCGCGCCGCGCCACGCGCCACAGCCGCGCCCGCTCGGGTAGCCCGATCAGTCGGTCGGCTGCATGGATCAGCGACACCAGCGCGAAGCAGCCACCCACCAGCACCAGCAGGAAGAGGTTCAGCGACACATCGAAGCGCCAGGTGCCCGCATAGACGCTGACCAGCCCGTCATTGGTGCCCAAGGTCGACGCGGCCACCACGGCGGCACCGAACAACAGCACGAACCAGATGACCGAGCGCATCGCTGCAGCAGCCTGTCGCGGTGATCAGCGCCCGGCCGCTGCCGCGGCCAGTGCAACCAGTGTGTCGTCAGGCTTGGGCACGTTGACCTGCCGCGATTGCGCCGCCACCTGGTTGAGCACCTGGGTCAGCAGCACCGTGCTGCGGGCACTGCGATCGAAATAGCGGTCCAGCGCGGCCTGCGCCAGCTGCAGATCGCTCTGGGTGGTCTCGAACTGGCGGCTGAGCAGCGCCAGACGGGCATTCAGCAGTCGCAGCTTTAGGTTTTCGCGCACGAAGAATGCGTTGTCAGGCGCCAGCAGCATCGCTTCGGGGTGGTCGATGCGGGTCACACGGATCAGCGACTTGGCCTCGCTCCACACGCGTTCGGTCACTGCGGCCCATCCGCCGTCCCAGGTCTGCCACCAGGGCGCCTGCGGCATGGAGGCCGCAACCGTCGGCGCGCTGGCCGCCGAGGGCGCCTTCGCAGCGACCGGCTTGCCTTTGGCTGGAACAGCGCGTGGCAGCGCGTTGGCGAGCAGTGGCAGTTCGTCGATCATCCGCGCTGCTTCGTCGAGTTTGATGGTCAGCGTCGGGATGTCGATCAGGCCCACGGACTTCACCCGGTCGAGGTCACGCGCGATGGCGCGACGAACGCCTTCGAGTCGCGGCTGGTTGTGGTGGAGCAGTCGGTCGTCGGCCTGCTTGAGCATGGCCACCAGGGGTTCGGCACTGCCGGTGATGGCGGTTTGCTGCATGGCCACACGGATGCCGGCATCGATGTCGACCAGCAGGTTTTCATCGCGTGAGCGCGACAGCGACTGCATCAGGTCTTCGAGCTGGGTACGCTGGATCGCCACTTCGGCCACGCGCGCCTCGAGCAGTGCCACCTTGGCGGCGGTGGCGAGTGCGCTGTCCTGCGACTGCTTCGACAGCAACTGCGCCTCGCTGGACTGCTGGCGACCTTCATCGAGCCGCAGCACCATTTCCTGCTCGATGGCCTGGACGCGTTGCTGCGTCTTCCACGCCAGGGTCAGGCTGACACCCGAGACCACGGCCAACACGGCTGCCAGCGCAGACCACCAGCGCACGTCCATCCCCAGCGCATGGCGATGGGTTGGCGTCAACTCGGTGAAGGGCAGATCGGCCACGGGCGGCGGCAGCGGGGATTCCGCTGAAGCGGCGGGGGTGGGGTGGTCGTTCAAGGTGCGGTCGATTGTATGCAGGCGACCACCTCGGCCAGCGTTGGCAGGCACTGCCGCACAGGGGAAAAACCAGCTGCTGCCGCCCGCGCCGCGATGCGCGGGTGTGTGGCCAGCGCACTGGCACCCGAGGGCAGCTGCAGCGCCAGGTCGCTCAGGTGCGCCGTCAGGTGATCGATGGCCTCGGAGCTGCTGAAAAACCACAGGTGATCAATCGGCCGTGCAAGCGCGTCGGCCAGCAGCGCCTGCGCGGCGGCATCCCAGCGCGGCGCAACGCGCCTGTAAGCGGAGACGAAGTCGATCTGGGCGCCGTGTTGCCGCAAGGTGTCGGCCAACCAGTCGCGCCCGCCATCGCCGCGCACCACCTGTACCGTGGCGCCCTGCCAGTCGTGCTGGCGCAGCACCTGCCACAGCGCTTCAGAGTCGAACTGGGCGCTGTCGGGTGCCGGCTCGACGATTTGCGCGATCGGCACCCCCGCCTCCTGCAAGGCGCGCGTGGTGCCCGGACCGGGCGCAGCGGCCTGGGTATGGACAGGCCAGCTCACGCCGGGCGGACGCATGGCAAAAAAATGCGCCACCGCATTGGCACTGACGAACATCGCCAGGTGGGCCTTCGGCAGCCGTTGCCAGGCGTCGGTCACCGCTGAAGAGTCCAGCGCCGGCGCAATGTCCATCAGCGGCAGCGCTGCGGCGGACACCCCGTGCTGCTCCAGCGACTGCACCCAGGATGTCGCCTGAGCGGCCGGGCGGGTGACGATGACTCGCATTCGGTCAGGCCCTGGCGCTGATCCGGCAGCCCGTGCTGCCACCGGTCGAGCGCGCGGCGCTCAGGCGCTGCTCACCGCGCTCAGGTAGGCCGCGGCGCCCGCGTCGCGCAAGGCTGCAGCCGCCTGCTCGCCCAAGGCACGGGCCTGCGCTTCAGTCTGAACGACGGCATTGACCGAAGCGCGCAGCAGCGGTGCGTCGGCGTTCTCGGGGTGGCCGACCGCAGCGCGCAGGCTCAGTGCGCCGTCGAGCCAGACCGCGTGGGCGGCCAGCGGCATGCTGCAGCTGCCACCGAGCGCACGCGAGACGGCACGTTCGGCCTGCACCGCCAGGGCGGTCGGCATGTGCACCAGCGTGGCGAGCTTGGCACGCAGGGCGGTCGCGTCGCTGCGCACTTCGAGGCCCAGCGCACCTTGGCCGGCGCACGGCAGCATCTGATCAGTGGCAAATTCGATGCGAATGCGCGAGGCCATGCCCAGCCGCTTCAGCCCGGCGGCCGCCAGCACGATGGCGTCGTACTGGCCTTCATCGAGCTTGCGCAGCCGGGTGTCGAGGTTGCCTCGCAGTGGCTCCACGAGCAGATCCGGGCGCAAGGCGCGCAACTGCACCACGCGGCGCAGGCTCGAGGTGCCGACCTTGGCGCCTTGCGGCAAATCGGCCAGCGAGCCATATTGGTTCGACACAAACGCATCGCGCGGGTCTTCACGCTCCAGCACCGCGGCCAGCTCGAAGCCATCGGGCAGGTCCATCGGCACATCCTTGAGCGAATGCACCGCCAGCTGCGCGCGGCCCTCTTCGAGCGCGGTTTCCAGCTCCTTGACGAACAGGCCCTTGCCACCGACCTTGGACAATGTACGGTCGAGAATCTCGTCGCCACGCGTGGTCATGCCGAGCAATTCGACGCTGACGCCGAAGCAGCTTTTCAACAGGTCGCGGACGTATTCGGCCTGCCACAGCGCGAGGCGACTTTCGCGGGTGGCGATGATGATGTGTGAGCTCATCTCGGAATGCTAGCAGGCGCGAGTCTTGCAGCCCTCCTGATCTGCCCGCGACAAACCCCTGCCCCACCCACCTGCCATGCCCCCAAAAACATCCCACGCCGCTGCCGCCGACAACAACCGACCGCTGGTCGAAGACATCCGGCTGCTCGGCCGCATCCTCGGCGATGTGATCCGCGAGCAAGAAGGCAAGGAGGCGTTCGAGCTGGTCGAGCGGGTGCGGCAACTGTCGGTTGGTTATCGGCTGAAGCGCGACGCGCAGGCGGGCCGCGCGCTGGACCGGCTGCTGAAGAACCTGTCGGGCGACCAGACGGTCAGCGTGATCCGGGCGTTCAGCTACTTCTCGCACCTGGCCAACATCGCCGAAGACCGGCACCAGGTGCGCTTGCGTGAAGCGCAGGCGCTGCAGGGTGATCTGCAGCAGGGCTCGCTGGCGCTGACCTTCGAGCGCCTGGCCGCGGCCGACATCCGCGCGGCCGACATCGTGCGCACGCTGGATCACGCCTACATCTCGCCGGTGCTGACCGCCCACCCGACCGAGGTGCAGCGCAAGAGCATCCTCGACGCCGAGCGCGCGATTGCCGAGCTGGTCGAGCAGCGCGATCACCTGCGCATCGAGCGCGAACGGGCCGACAACGAGGCTCTGATCCGCGCCCGCGTCACCCAGCTTTGGCAGACGCGGATGCTGCGCAACACCAAGCTGACGGTGACCGACGAGATCGAGAACGCGCTCAGCTATTACCAATCCACCTTCCTGCGGCAGATCCCGCGGATGTACCGCGACATCGAGGCTGCGCTGCCGGGCCATCCGATTGCGAGCTTCTTCCGCATGGGCAACTGGATCGGCGGCGATCGCGACGGCAACCCCTACGTCACCGCCGCGACGCTGCAAACCGCGCTGGCGCGGCAGAGCGAGACCGTGCTGCGCTTTTATTTGACCGAAGTGCACCAGCTCGGCGGCGAGCTGTCGATCTCGGCCACGCTGGCACCGATTGCGCCAGCGATGCGCGCACTGGCCCAGGCCTCGCCCGATCACAACCCCCACCGTGAAGACGAGCCCTACCGTCGTGCGCTGGTCGGCATGTACGCCCGGTTGGCCGCCACCCTGCACAAGCTCACCGGCACCGAAGCCTTGCGCCACGCGGTGCCGCCGCAGAACCCGTACCTCTCAGCCCATGACTTTCTGGCCGACCTGCAAGTGATCGAGGCCTCGTTGAACGCCCACCATGCCCAGGCCCTGGCCGCGCCGAGATTGCGGCCACTGATGCGCGCCGTGCAGGTGTTCGGCTTCCACCTCGCCACCGTCGACCTGCGGCAAAGCTCGGACAAGCACGAGGCGGTGCTGGCCGAGCTGATGCGCGTGGCGAAGATCGAGCCGGACTACTCGGCACTGACCGAAGCCGCGCGGCGCGAACTGTTGCTGAGGCTGCTCAACGATGCCCGGCCGTTGCGGGTGCGGGCCGCGTCGTACAGCGAGCTGGCCCTGAGCGAACTCGCCATCTTCGAGACCGCGTTGGAGATGCGCAGCCGCTTTGGCCCCGACGCACTGCGTCACTGCATCATCTCGCACACCGAGGAGGCGAGCGACCTGCTCGAGGTGCTGCTGCTGATGAAGGAAAGCGGCCTGATGAGGGGCACGCTGGACGATGCAGCCGTGGCCGACCTGATCGTCGTGCCCCTGTTCGAAACCATCGGCGACCTGCGCCATGCCGAGCCCATCATGCGCGCCTTCTATGCGCTGCCGGGCATCACCGAGCTGGTCAAGCGCTCCGGTGCCGGCGCAGACGGTCCAACGCGCGCCGAGCAGGACATCATGCTCGGCTACAGCGACAGCAACAAGGACGGCGGCAGCTTCACCAGCAACTGGGAGCTCTATCGCGCCGAGATCGCGCTGGTGGAGTTGTTCGATGGACTGGGCCGCGAGCACGGCATCACGCTGCGCCTGTTCCACGGCCGCGGTGGCACGGTGGGCCGCGGCGGTGGCCCGAGTTACCAGGCCATCCTGGCGCAGCCGCCTGGCACGGTGAACGGGCAGATCCGGCTGACCGAGCAGGGCGAGGTGATCGCATCGAAGTACGCCCACCCCGAGATCGGTCGGCGCAACCTCGAGACCCTGGTGGCGGCCACGCTCGAAGCCACCTTGCTGCCGGCGAGCGCAGGGGGCAGGAAAGCCGGACGCATGGGTGCGCCGAAAAGCTTTCTCGACGCGGCTGCGGCGATCAGCGATGCCAGCTATGCCGCGTATCGCAAGCTTGTCTACGAGACCCCGGGCTTCACCGATTACTTTTTCAGCGCCACACCGATCCGCGAGATCGCCGGCCTGAACATCGGCTCACGCCCCGCCGCGCGCAAGGCGACCAACGCGATCGAGGATCTGCGTGCGATCCCCTGGGGCTTCAGCTGGGGCCAGTGCCGCGTCGCGCTGCCGGGCTGGTGCGGCTTCGGCTCGGCCATCGACAGCTTCCTGACGCGCGATGCCGCCACCCGCGCCGAACGGCTGGCGCTGCTGCAGCGGATGTACAAGCAGTGGCCGTTCTTCCAGACGCTGCTGTCCAACCTCGACATGGTGATCGCCAAGAGCGACCTGAACATCGCGGCGCGCTACGTGGAGTTGGTCGAAGACAAGAAGCTCGGCAAGCGCATCTTTGGATTGATTCAGGCGGAGTGGACGCTGACCAACGACGCGCTGACGCTGATCACCGGCCACAAGGACCGGCTGGCCTCGAACCCGTCGCTGGCGCGCTCGATCCAGCACCGGTTCCCGTACCTCGACCCGTTGAATCACCTGCAGGTCGAGCTGATGCGTCGCCACCGCCAGCGCCGCGAAGGCGACCCCGGCAACGAGCGGATGCAGCGCGGCATCCACATCTCGATCAACGGGGTGGCGGCGGGGCTGCGCAACACCGGGTAAGCGATTGCCGTTGCGCGAATCGGTCAGATCTCAAGCAGCCCTTTGTGTGGCGAGTGGCAGATGGCAAACCACCTGCGGGAAGGGAATCTCGATGCCTGCCCGGTCGAACGCCTGCTTGAGTCGCCGCAGCAGCTCTCGGCGCACGTTCCACTGCTCGAGCGGTGCGACCTTGAACCGCGCGCGAATGACGACCGCGGAATCGGCCCAACGCTCGATGCCGGCGATCTCCAGATCACCCAGGATGCGAGTGCCTTGCAATGGATCGAGCCGCATCGACGCGCCCACTTCGCGCATCAGCGACATCGCTGCATCGACGTCCGAGCCGTACGAGATGCCCACGTCGATGACGGCCTGCGCGTGGTCTCGGCCCATGTTGACGACGCTGGTGATGGTGCCGTTGGGCACAAAATGAACGTGGCCGTCGTAGTCGCGCAGTTGCACGTACCGCAGCGTGACCTGCTCGACCAGGCCGCTGTGCTCGCCCAGCTTGACCACGTCGCCTTGGCGAATCTGGTCCTCGACCAGCAGGAAGAAGCCGGTGAAATAGTCCTTCACCAGACTCTGCGCCCCGAAGCCAACCGCCAGGCCCGCCACACCGGCCGCACCGAGGATCGGTGCCACGCTGATGCCCATTTCGCTCAGCACCAGCATCCCCGCGACCAGCGAGACGACCGCCGCCGCCAGGTAGCGTATGGCGCGGCCCAGCGTCTCGGCGCGCTGGACGGCCTCGCGATCGTCGAGCCGGCTCGCAATGCGGATGCGCATCGCCCGGATGGCACGCTGCGACAACGCAATCAGCACCCAGGCGCCGATCACGATGCCGCAGATGCGCATCGCCGATGCCGCCAAACCGCCGAGGCCTTCCACGCTGGCCAGCATCGGCTGCAGCCATTCCAGGGTGGCGCTCATACGGCCGTCTCCCAGTCGGCCGACAGGCGAACGGCGCCATTGATGATGCCGACCATCGAGTAGGTCTGCGGAAAGTTGCCCCACAACTCGCCGGTGGCTGGCGCCAGGTCTTCGCTGAGCAAGCCCATGGGGTTGCGGCGCGCCAGCAGCGCCTCGAACGCTTCGCGTGCCTGCTCGCGCTGCCCGATACGGGCCAGGGCATCGACCCGCCAGAACGAGCACACATTGAACGCGGTTTCCGGGCGGCCGAAGTCATCAGGGGCTTCGTAGCGGCGCATGAACGGGCCGTCGCACAGCGTGCGTTCAAGCGCCTGTACCGTGCTCACGAAGCGCGGATCGTTCGGCGGGAGAAAGCCCACCTCGGCCATCAGCAGCACGCTGGCATCGAGATCGCGCCCGCCCAGACTCTCGACGAAGGCTTGTCGATCCGGGTTCCAGGCGCCTTGCAGGATGGTGTTCTTGATCGCAACCGCTCGCGTCTGCCACAGCGTGGCGCGGTCTGATTCGCCCAACACGGCGGCAATGCGCGCCAGCCGGTCGCAGGCGGCCCAGCACATCAGCGTCGACGAGGTGTGCACACGGGCTCGGGTGCGCAGCTCCCAGATTCCGGCATCCGGTTGGTCATGCAGCCGCCACGCCTGCTCGCCCATGACTTCGAGCGCCGTGAAATCGGCCTTGTCGCCGCGCTTGAACAGCCGATGGTCGTGAAACGCCTGAGCCGCACCGAGCACGACGCTGCCGTAGACATCGTGCTGGAAATGCTCCTGGGCCTGGTTGCCCACCCGCACCGGACCCATGCCCCGGTAGCCGCTGGCGTGCGCCATCACGCGCTCGGGCAATGAGCGCTCCAGGCCGATGCCATAGAGCGGCTGCACGTGCCCACCTTCGGCACCGCGCACCACGTCGTACAGCCACTGCAGGTAGTTCTCCATCGTTCCGACTTCAGACAGGCTGTTGAGCGCGCGCACCACGAAGAACGCATCGCGCAGCCAGCAGTAGCGGTAGTCCCAGTTGCGTCCGCTGTGGGGTGCCTCGGGAATGCTGGTGGTCATCGCCGCGACGATGGCGCCGGTTTCTTCGAACTGGCACAGCTTCAGCGTGATCGCCGCGCGTATCACCGCGTCCTGCCATTCGAGCGGCACGGCGAGCCGGCGTGTCCAGTGGCGCCAGTGCGTGGCGGTCATTTCCTCGAACTCGCGCGCGGTGTCGTCGACGCTGCCGGCCAGGGTCTCGTCGAGGCCGAGCAACAGACTGACCTCACTGTGCAAGGTGAACCAGGTGCTGTCGATCAGATAGGTCAATGGCACGCTGGTGTTCAGCCGCAGCGTGCACTCCGGCATCACGAAGCGCAGGTGATGACTGCCGCGCGTCAGCGTGGGTGGTGAGGCGCCCCAGTCGCCCCGCGGGCGGACCGTGAAGCGCACCCGCGGGTGTCCGGCCAGTGGACGCACCCGGCGCACCAGCTGCACCGGCCGGAACATGCGGTCTCGGTTCACGAAGCGCGGCGCAAAGTCCACGACCTCGATGCCATGGCCTTGCGCGTCCCACAGGCGGGTGCGCACGATGGCGGTGCCTGGATCGTAGGACTGCTCGCTGCGCACCAGGCCTTCCAGTTCGATCGACATCGCGCCATCGAGTGGCACGCCCTCGGCGCTGTTGAGCAGCGCATCGAACACCGGCGTGCTGTCGAAGCGCGGCATGCAGGACCAGACGATGCTGCCTCGGGGGTCGATCAAGGCGCTGACGGTGCAGTTGCCGATCAGCGCCAGATCGAGGCTGGCCAACGGTCGTGCCGAGGAACCCGGTGCCGGTGCAGATGGGGTGGCGTTGTTCATGGTGATTCAGTCCGCTTTTCGTTGCAGTTATATTTGCACAAATATAAATGTATGGGCAAAGCTACCTTGAATGTCAGTCGATCAGGATGGAATGTCCCTCCATGGGCGGCACTGAGGACGATCCGGCTTCAGCTGCGATTTCTGCTGCCGCTGCTGGCGACCTTGGTCGTGGCCTCCTATCTGGCGGTTCCGCTGCTGGATCAGGTGACGCTGCGCTGGTTCAGCCGCGACCTGAACAGCCGCGGGGTGCTGGTTGCCAACGCGCTCTCCGATTCTGTGGCGGAGGCCCTGGAGACCCAACGCCTCTCGCGCCTGGATGCGCTGTTTGACCGCGCCGCACAAGACGAGCGCCTGTTCGCCGTCGGCTTGTGCAGCCCGCAGGGGATGCTGCTGGAGAGCACGGCCCGCTTTCCTCAAACGCTGACGTGTGCGAGGGCGTTGGACCTGGCCAAGAAGGAGGAGCCCCGGCTTGCGCTGGAGGGCGGACCGGTGCACGTGGGCGTGCAGGACATCACCGGACGCTCTGCGGTGGCTTCGGCGCCGACACCGTTCGAAGCGCCGATCGACGAGCCGCTGTCCTCACCCTGGTGGGCGGCCGAAGTGGCCGCCATCGCCACGTCGAGCGATCAGGGCGCAGATGCCATGCCCGCCCCCGCAAGAGTCCTGGCGCAACTGGTCCTGCTGCATGACCTCAGCTTCATCGACCGCCGCAGTCAGGACACCCGGCGCTATCTGATCGGACTGATCACGGTGCTGGGCTTCGTCATCGCGCTGATCACGGTGGTGGTGGCTCAGCTGAGCTGGCGGGGATGGGTCAATGGCGCGCGGGCCATCATGCGCGGCGAAGGGCTGCTCAGTCCGATGTTGCCGGCACCTGAATTGGCGCCGTTTGCGGCCGATCTGCGCACGCGGCTGCGCGATCTCGAGGATGAGTACCGCCGGGCGCAGGGCCCTGATGCGGAGTGGACGGCCGACCGCCTGCGCACCCTGCTGCGCACGCAGCTGGTCGGAGACCAGGTGATCGTGGTCTCGAACCGCGAGCCGTACATCCACGAACGCACCGCCGACGGCGTCGTCGTGAAGCGACCAGCGAGTGGCCTGGTCACGGCGGTCGAGCCGGTCATGCGCGCTTGCTCAGGCACGTGGGTCGCGCATGGCAGTGGCAGTGCCGACCGTGACGCCGTCGATGCCAGCGACCGGGTTCGTGTGCCGCCCGGCCAGGATGATTACTGGCTGCGGCGCATCTGGCTGACGGCCGAGGAGGAGCAGGGCTACTACTACGGCTTCGCCAACGAAGGCATGTGGCCGCTGTGCCATGTGGCCCATGTGCGGCCGGTGTTCCGAGAGTCCGACTGGGAGGCCTACCGCGCGATCAATCAGCGGTTCGCCGACGCGGTGATCGCCGAAGCGCGCAGCGACGACCCCGTGGTGCTGGTGCAGGATTACCACTTCGCACTGCTGCCGGCGATGATCCGCGAGAAGCTGCCGCAGGCGACGATCCTCACCTTCTGGCACATCCCCTGGCCCAACCCCGAATCCTTCGGCATCTGCCCCTGGCGGCGCGAGATTCTGCAGGGCATGCTGGGCAGCACGATCCTCGGCTTTCACACCCGCTTCCATTGCAAGAACTTCATCGAAACGGTGGACCGTTACCTCGAAGCGCGCATCGAGCACGAACACTCGACCATCGCCTACCAGGAGAAGGAGACGCTGGTCGAGAGCTACCCGATCTCGATCGAGTGGCCGAGCGACGCCGAGGTCGCTGGCTGGGCACCGGTCGCGGCCTGCCGGCAAGCCGTGATCGATCGACTGGGTCTGCCTGCCGATGTGTGCCTGGCCGTCGGGGTTGATCGCTTCGACTACACCAAGGGCATCCTGGAGCGGCTGAACGCGGTCGAGCGGCTGCTCGAGAAGTGGCCTTCATGGATCGGCCGCTTCGTGTTCGTGCAGGTCGCTGCGCCCACGCGCACCGCGCTCGACGAGTACCGCAGCTTTCAGGAGCGCATCGAGCGGGTCACGCAGCGCATCAACGATCGCTTCGGGCGCGAGGGTTACCAGCCGGTGCACCTGCTGGCACAGCACCACGAGCACGGCGCCGTGATGGAGCTGTTTCGCGCGGCCGACATCTGCGTGGTGACCAGCCTGCACGATGGCATGAACCTGGTCTGCAAGGAGTTCGTCGCTGCGCGCGACGATCTGCAAGGGGTGTTGCTGCTCAGCCGATTTGCCGGTGCCTCGCGGGAACTGTCCGAGGCGCTGATCGTCAACCCGTACCACGTCGAAGAGACGGCCGATGCGCTGAACCGTGCCGCGCTGATGCCGCCGGCCGAGCAGCGCGAGCGGATGTCCAGCCTGCGCAGCACGGTGCGTGAGTTCAACGTGTTTCGCTGGGCGGGCCGCATGCTGGCCGATGCAGGCCGCTGGCGCCTGCGTGCCCGCATCGAGGCCCGCGTGAGGCGGCACCAGAACGAGAATGGCTGAGAGAGATCAGGAGGATCGGTTGGCAACCATGCAGCATTTGTTCACGCCCACGGGTGAGGCCGCGCTCGCCGCGGCGCTCCAGCGCAAGCCGCTGCTGGCCTTCGATTTCGACGGAACGCTGGCGCCCATCGTGGCGCGGCCCGAGTCGGCCCGGATTTCGCGGGGCGTCTCCGCGCGCCTGATGGCCTTGAACGCGCATCTGCCCGTGGCGATCGTGACGGGTCGAACGGTGGCGGACGTGCGCGCGCGGCTCGACTTCAACCCCACCTACGTGATCGGAAATCACGGTGCCGAGGAAGAGGGGGGCGCAGCAGAGGGGGTCCCGCCTGCGTCGGAGTTGGCGTTGCTGCGCGAGGCGCTTCGAGGGCGCAGTGAGGCGCTGGAGGCGCTCGGCGTGACGGTGGAGGACAAGCGGTTGTCGATCGCGTTGCACTACCGCTTGTCCCGGCAACGCGAGCACGCGCTTGCCACCATCCATGAACTGCTGGCGCCGCTGGCCGCCGAGCTTCACGTCTTCGCGGGCAAGATGGTCGTCAATGTGTCGCCTGCGAACGCGCCGGACAAGGCCGACGCGGTCCATGCGCTGGTGGCCAGGTGTGGCGCCAGCTGTGCCGTGTTCGCGGGTGATGACGTCAACGACGAGCCCGTCTTTGAATCGGCGCCCGCCGATTGGCTGACGGTGCGGGTCGGTCGTGACGATCCGCACTCGCGGGCCCGGTACTTTCTCGATGGCCCCAACGAAGTCGCGTTGATGCTGGAGCACATGCTGTCGCTGCTGTTGTCTGAACCGCGCTTGCGAGGATGAATTTCGTGACGCCGGTCTACGCGTTCACTGGCCCAAGGGGATGTTCGCTCCGCGCTCGTCGGCATTCAGCGCCGTGATCAGTTTGGCCAGATCTGCATCGAGGCGAGCCAGTGTCTTGGCGTCCAGGCTGGCCAGGGCCTTCGGCAACACGCCAGCCAAGGGTCCGGGTGCCTTGCGCAGGATCAGCTCGCCCGCAGGCAAGATGGTGATCTGAACGGTCCGGCGATCCGATCCCTGCTTGTTGGCAACGACCAGTTCGCGCTCGACCAGCGCCCTGACCAGGTTGCTGGCGGTCGAGGGGTGCACGTCCATGGACGTGGCGAGGTCATTCATCCTCAAGCCAGGCTGGGCGTGAATGATGCTCAAAGCCCAGAGTTGGGCGCCCCCGATGCCGGTCTTCTTTTCGACCTGCTGGAAGTGAGTTTTCACTGTATTGAAGACGAGTCGAAAACGGCGCAGAACCTGGCTCGCCGGTTCAACGACATCACGGTGCAGCGCGTTGCTGGGTGCGGCGTTTGCCAGCTCAGCCTTGACAGTCCCTTTGGCCATCTGGCGATGATATGAGCGGGCAGACACGCTGAACCGTCGCCGTGGCTTGGCGGCTCCCTGCGCGCGACGGTGAAAGGGGGCTCCCCCCTCATTCAGGGGGGTGCGTGTGATTTTTTGCATCCCGATGCCTCTCGTGCGCGTAGTGCAGACGACGGTGCGCATCCATCGAATGCCAGAACGGCTTCAGCGGAGCGTCAGTGCTTTCCGTCTCCCCTCAAGACCTTCCACGCCTTTCATCGGAGCCCACATGACCCTGCCCCTTCCTTTCCCCAAGACGCTGCTCGGCGCTGCACTCGCGCTGACCGCCCTGTCCAGCCAGGCGGTCACGCTGGTTGGCCTCACGAGCAGCAATGAGGTTGCCCGCATCGACACCACGAACGTGGCCGCTGCGACCAGCATGGCCATCAGCGGACTCGACGCCGGTGACCGCTTCGTCGGCATCGACCTGCGACCCGGCAACAACACCATCTACGGTGTCACGCTCTCGAACAAGCTCTACACCCTGAACGAGTTCACCGGCGCTGCCACCTTCGTGGCCGGTTTGTCGAGCTCGATCGTCAATTCCTCGCTGGGCTACGGCATCGACTTCAACCCAGCGGCCGACTTCGCTGGCGCCGCGTCGCTGCGTTTCGTCAGCTCGGCGGGCGACAACTACGCCATCAACGCCAACACCGGTGCGGTGGTGGTGGCCACCTCCATTGCCCCGGGCTTTGGCGGCGTGGGCTACACCAACTCCAAGCCCAACCCCACGGTCGCACCTGCGGCACCCAGCCTGTACTACCTCAACAGCAACAGTGACACGCTGGCGGTGGCCACGTCGGCTTTCAACAACCCGACGATCAACAACGTCGGCAGCCTTGGCGTTGATGTGCTGCGCGCCAACGGCTTCGAAGTGCTGGCCGACGGCAGCGCGTATGCAGGCTTGAATGTCGACGGCAGCTCGCTGACCTCGGGCATCTACCGCATCAACCTGGCAACGGGTGCCGCCACATCGGTGGGCACCTTCAACGGCACGCTGTCCGGCTTGACGGTGTCAGCGGTTCCAGAGCCCGAAACGTATGCGCTGATGCTGGCGGGATTGGGTGTGGTCGGCTTCATGGCGAAGCGTCGCAAGGCGGCCTGACCCCAGGCTCGCTGGGCGGCCAGCCGGCTCACAGCCCGCTGGCCGCCAGTGCCTCGCGTACCGCACTGGCCTGGCGGCGCGACACCGCCAGCCATTCGCCCACCGGGGCGACCTTCACCGCCCAGCAATCGCTGGCCATGCCTTCTTCAGCGTCGTCGCCGTCGCTGCCCTTGTCGGTCAGCGTGCGGCGCTCCAGCGCGCTGATGGCCGAGCGGGCGACCAGCGCATTGCGGTGCACCCGCAAAAAGCGCGGCCCCAGCCGTTGCTCCAGATCGCTCAGCGCATCGTCCAGCACATGGGTGTGGGCGGCGGTGCGCAAGGTCACGTACTTGAGCTCGGCCTTCAGGTACAGCACCTCGGCCAGCGGCACCCGAACGACGCGACCGCGTTCGCTCACCACCAGCACCGGGTCGGGCTGCACGGCCGGTTCGACCGCTGAAGGCACCGGCGCCAGCCGCGCCGCCACCCGCTGCAAGGCCAGTTGCAGCCGTTCGCGGCGCACCGGCTTGGTCAGGTAATCCACGGCCTCCAGGTCGAAGGCTTTCAATGCGTGGCCGGCATGGGCGGTCACGAACACCACCGCGGGCGGTTGTGGCAGTCCGCGCAACTCCTCGGCGAGTTGGGTGCCGTCGCGGCCCGGCATCTGGATGTCCAGTAGCACCAGATCGCAGGCGCGGTCGGCGCCTGCAGTGCCTGTGTTCTGCGCCTGCAGCCACTCCAGTGCCAGCGCCGCGTTGGCGACCTCGCCCACCACCGTGGCGCGCGGCTCGGTGCAGTCGCCGATCAGCGTGCGCAACCGCAGCCGCGCCAGCGCCTCGTCATCGACCAGCAGCACGCGCAGCGCGTGCGCAGTGGCGCGGGTGGGATTGTTCACAGCGGCACCACGATCTGCACCCGGAAACTGTCGCCATCGCGCCGACTCTCGAATTGCGCATTCACATCGTGCATCAGACGCAGCCGGTCCTGCACATTCTTCAGCGCGATGCCCAAGCCGGGCCGCGATGCAGTCGCAGGTACGCTGTTCGAGATCGAGATCACGGCGCGGCCGCCCTTGGCGCGGGTTCGCACCCGGATCGTGCCGCCGACATCGGCCGTTTCGATGCCGTGGCGTACCGCGTTCTCTACCAGCGGCTGCAGCAGCAGCGGTGGCATGCGCGCCGCGCCTGCCGCCGGGTCGAGTTCCCAGGTCACGCTCAGTCGGTCGCCGAAGCGAATCTGCTCGATCGCCAGGTAGCGCTGCGCCAGCTCGACCTCCTCATTCAGCGACACCGACTCGCCCACCTCGGTGAGTGCGACACGGAACAGCTCGGCCAGATCTTCCAGCACCGCTTCCGCACGCTGCGGATCGTGCCGCACCAGCGCCAGCGCCGAATTCAGCGTGTTGAACAGGAAGTGCGGCCGGATGCGTGATTGCAGCTCGGCCAATTTCGCGGCCGTGTCGGCCGGGGTGCGCGCCATCGCCCGCATGCGCAGCCATTGCAGCATCAGCAGCGCCAAGCCCATGCCGGCCAGCGCCGGGGCCAGTGGGCTGATGCGGTCGAGCTCGCTCAGGCCGAACTGCGCTGACAGCTGCCAGCCGCCCAGGGCACACAAGGCACCCAGCGCGCCGATCACCGCCGCCTGAGGCACGATCGACAGCCGCGCCAGCGGCGCCTTCAGCGCGCAGGCCGTGATCAGCCAGGCCAGTAAAGCCGGGGTCACGATACCGGCGCCGAGGGCGAAGCCCAGCACCCAGGCATCGAAGGTGGGTGCGGCGAACAGCACGCCGATGGCGAGTACCGCATGCGCAAACAGCGTGGCGCGCAGCACCACGCCCACATGACAGACATCGAACATCGCCGCCGGGCGGACCTCTGCAGCATCGGGCCCCGGCAAGGTGCCGAAGCCCGACAGGAAGGTCGAGGCAGGGTCGTCAGGGGGAGAGGGGCTCATCGATAGAATCGGCGTCGCTTCGGCGCATTGTCTACAAACCCTCCACCACACCGGCCACGACGTACCCCGCCGTTCGCCGCGAGCCCATGGCGACCAATCCACTCGACAACAAATCCGAAGCCTGGTCGGCGCTTTTTTCCGAGCCGATGAGCGATCTGGTCAAGCGCTACACCGCCAGCGTTTCCTTTGATCAGCGGCTTTGGCGCGCCGACATCACTGGCTCGCTCGCCCACGCCGAGATGCTGTGCCACCAGGGCATCATCAGCGCCGAAGACCGCGCCAGCATCGAGCGCGGCATGGCGCAGATCACCACCGACATCGAGGCTGGCCGCTTCGAATGGAAGCTCGATCTCGAAGACGTGCACCTGAACATCGAGGCCCGGCTCACACAGCTGGTCGGCGACGCCGGCAAGCGCTTGCACACCGGCCGCTCGCGAAATGACCAAGTAGCCACTGACGTGCGGCTGTGGTTGCGTGGGGAGATCGACACGCTGCTGCCGCTGTTGAAGGCGATGCAGACCGCGCTGGTCGACGTGGCCGAGAAGAACATCGACACCATCCTGCCGGGTTTCACCCACATGCAGGTGGCTCAGCCAGTGAGCTTCGCGCACCACCTGCTGGCCTATGTGGAGATGTTCGCGCGCGACACTGACCGCCTGGCCGATGTGCGCAAGCGCGTCAACCAACTGCCGCTGGGTGCGGCCGCGCTGGCCGGTACCAGCTATCCGCTGGATCGCGAGCGCGTGGCGCGCACGCTGGGCTTCGATGGCGTGTGTCAGAACAGCCTCGATGCGGTCAGCGACCGCGACTTCGCGCTCGAATTCACCGCCTTCGCGTCGATCACGATGGTGCACATCTCGCGACTGGCCGAAGAGCTGGTGCTGTGGATGAGCCAGAACTTCGGCTTCATCGACCTGGCCGACCGCTACTGCACGGGTTCGTCGATCATGCCGCAGAAGCGCAACCCCGATGTGGCCGAACTGGCGCGCGGCAAGAGCGGCCGCGTGGTCGGCCACCTGATGGGCCTGATCACGCTGATGAAGGGCCAGCCGCTGGCCTACAACAAGGACAACCAGGAAGACAAGGAGCCGCTGTTCGACAC
>LNFM01005004.1_pt1 | contig 23552 bp, 25 predicted proteins | sample 596031 | NCBI WGS metagenome assembly LNFM01 (sample SAMN04254537, study PRJNA301005) | activated carbon metagenome | isolation source: dual media filters at the Ann Arbor, Michigan drinking water treatment plant | place: USA: Ann Arbor | reverse complement strand
GTCTTCCAAGCAGACCGAGGTGAACCTGCCCTTCATCACCGCCGACGCCTCCGGGCCGAAGCACCTGGTGATGCAGATGACGCGGGCGAAGCTGGAAAGCCTGGTCGATGACCTGATCCAGAAGACGCTCGAGCCCTGCAAGATGGCGCTGAAGGATGCGGGCCTGACCGCCGGGGAGATCGACGAGGTCATCCTGGTGGGCGGCATGACGCGCATGCCGAAGGTCATCGAGATCGTTAAGCAGTTCTTTGGCAAGGAACCCGCGCGCAACGTCAACCCGGACGAGGTTGTCGCCATCGGCGCCGCCATCCAGGGCGGCGTGCTGAAGGGCGATGTGAAGGACGTCCTGCTGCTCGACGTAACGCCGCTGTCGTTGGGCATCGAGACGCTGGGCGGCGTCTTCACCCGCCTGATCGACCGCAACACGACGATCCCGACGAAGAAGAGCCAGTCCTTCTCCACCGCCGACGACAACCAGACCGCGGTCACCATCAAGGTGTTCCAGGGCGAGCGCGAGATGGCGAATGACAACAAGCTGCTCGGCAATTTCGACCTGCAGGGCATTCCCCCCGCGCCGCGCGGCGTGCCGCAGGTGGAGGTGACCTTCGACATCGACGCCAACGGCATCGTGTCCGTCAGCGCGAAGGACAAGGCCACCGGCAAGGAGCAGCAAATCAAAATCCAGGCGCGCAGCGGCCTTTCCGAGGCCGATATCGAGCGCATGGTGAAGGAGGCCGAGGCCAATGCCGAGGCCGACCGCCAGCGGCGTGAGGCGGTGGAGGCGCGCAACCAGCTCGACACGCTGGTGCATTCCACCGAGAAGACCATCAAGGAAAACGAAGGCAAGATCCCGGAGGCCGAGAAGCTGGCCGCCGAACAGGCCATCGCCGCTGCCCGCAGTGCGATGGAAGGCCAGGACACCGCCGCGATCCAGGCTGCGGCCGAGACGCTCAGCCAGGTCGCGATGAAGCTGGGCGAGGCGATGTACAAAGCGCAGGCCGAGGAGCAGGCCCCGCCCGCGGCTGAGGCCGCCAAGCCGAATGACAAGGTTGTCGATGCCGAGTTTGAGGAAGTCGACCCCAAGAAGAAGAAGCCGAACTGAGTTAAAAACTGGGGGAAATGAATTTCCCCCAGGCCCCCATTCTTTTATTTTTATGATATTGGGCCGACTTCGAAGGCGGCGCCAATAAACCAAAAATAAAAGATGGGGGCTCGGGGGAATTCTTTCCCCCGATGCTATTTTTGGGGGCGATCAATGGCGAAACGTGACTATTACGAAGTGCTCGGCGTCCAGCGCAACGCGTCTGACGAAGACCTGAAGCGCGCCTATCGCAAGCTGGCCATGCAGCACCACCCCGACCGCAACCAGGGCAACCCCGCGGCGGAGGGAAAATTCAAGGAAGCCAACGAGGCCTACGACATCCTCAAGGATGCCGAAAAGCGCGCCGCCTATGACCGTTTCGGCCATGCCGCCTTCGAGGGCGGCGGTGGCGGCGGCGGCCAGGCTGGCGCCGGCGGCTTCGAGGAAATGTTCGCCGACATCTTCGGTCAGTTCACGGGACGCGGGGGCCAGCGCCAGCAATCCGGCCGCGGCGCCGATCTGCGCCAGGACATCTCCATCACCATGGAGGAAGCCTTCGCCGGCGCCAAGAAGACCCTGCGCGTCCCCTCATCGGTGCAATGCGAGGCCTGCACGGGCACCGGCGCCGAGGGTGGCAGTGCCAGCGTGCAGCAATGCGGCACCTGCCGCGGCGCGGGGAAAATCCGCAGCCAGCAGGGCTTTTTCCTGGTCGAGCGCACCTGCCCCACCTGCTCCGGCAGCGGGCGCATTATCAAGAACCCCTGCAAGGTTTGCCTTGGCGCCGGCCGCGTGCAACGCGACCGCACGCTCAACGTCACCATCCCCGCGGGCGTGGAGGATGGCACCCGCATCCGCCTCACCGGCGAGGGTGAGGCGGGCTTGCGCGGGGCGCCAGCGGGCGACCTTTACGTCGATGTCGGCGTGAAGCCGCACCCGATCTTCCAGCGCGAGGGACCCAATATGATGGTCCGCGTGCCTCTGCGCATGACGCAGGCTGCACTGGGCGGGCAGATCGAGGTGCCGAGCATCGATGGCGGCCGCTCCCGCGTCACCATCCCCGCCGGCACCCAGTCGGGCGATTCCTTCCGTCTGCGCGGCAAGGGTTTCTCCGTGCTGCGCAACCCGGCGCGGGGCGACATGTATGTCCAGGTCGTGGTGGAGACGCCGCAGAACCTCAGCCCCAAGCAGAAGGAACTGCTCGAGGCCTTCGAGGCGGAGGCGCTGCACAGCGGCAAATCCTCGCCGGAAAGCGAGGGCTTCCTCGCCAAAGTCAAGGAATTCTGGGACGGGCTGGGCCGCTGATCACAGCCCGCGCAGCCGCCCCGCCCAGACCCGGGCGATGGTCGGCGGGTTGAGCAGCCGGCGCGAGGTTTCCACCACCTCCTCGGGCGAGAGGCTGGGCACGGGGTGATGCGGCGCGCCGCAGCTCAGCGCCACGGCGGCATTCTCGGCCATGTAGATCGCGATCATCACCGCCTCCGCGATACCCGCACCCACCACCACGGCGCCATGCGCGCGCAGCAGGGCGGCGCGGTTCCCGCCCAGCGCCGCGGCCAAACTGTCGGCCTTGGCCACCGTATCGACCAGCATGCCGGATGCGCCGAAGGGCGCGCTGTCCCACACCGGCACATCCCAGCCCATGATCGAACCGGTGTGGAACACCGGCCGCAGCGCGGGCGCGCCGGGCATGGTGAAGGGCAGCAGCGGCCGGGCGTGGTGGTGGATGCAGACCATGACATCCGGCCGCGCGGCGAAGATGCGGGCATGCAGCACCGCCTCGGAATAGCTCTGCACCGCCGCGTCCTCGCAGCGACCCTCGGCATCGTAGCGCCGCAGATCGGCCGCCGTCACCGCATTGGGCGGCAGCGCGCGCGACAGCCAGAAGCGCGAGGGGTCGCTGCCATCGCGCAGGGCGACATGCCCGAAATCATCCACGATCCCATCCCGCGCCAGGATCCGGTTGGCCTGTGCGAGCATCTCAAGCTCTTGCGGTTCAGTCGCCACGGCCTATTCCTCCCATTCATGATCGAACGAACACCGATGCACCGCCGCGCACTGCTTGTCATGCCCGGCCTCGCGCTGGCGGGCGCCGCCCGCGCGCAATCCGCCGGCGTGCGCCTGGTGGTGCCCTTCCCGCCCGGTGGCGGCATCGACGTCTCGGGCCGTATCTTTGCCGAGGCGCTGACCCAGTCCCTCGGCACGCCATGGGTGGTGGAGAACCGCTCGGGCGCGAATGGCGCGGTCGGCAGCGCCGTGGTGGCGCGCGCCGAAGCCGATGGCCGCACCCTGCTGTGCAATTCCGACAGCCACCTCCTCGCCCGCGGCGTCATGCGCCAGGTGCCCTATGATCCTGTGGGCGACTTCACCCCCATCGCCCGGCTGGCGATTTCGCCGCTCGTGCTCGTCGGCGCGCCGGGGCTTGCCGCCGCCGACCTGCCGGCGCTGATCGCCGATATCCGGGCACGGCCGGAGGCGCATGCCTTCGCCAATACCTCGCTCGGCACCTCCGGCCATCTCGCGACGGAGCTGTTCCGGCTGGAGATCGGCGTGCCGGTCCTCATCGTCTCCTATCGCGGCACGGGGCCGGCCATCGCCGATGTGGTGGGCGGACAGACCAGCCTGATGATGGCGCCACTGCTCTCGGCCCTGCCGCTGGTGCGGGCGGGGCGGCTGCGGGCCTATTGCGTGACCGGGCCGGGGCGCACCCCCGTCGCGCCGGACATCCCCAATGCGGCCGAGGTGGGCATGCCGGCGCTGGCCCCGGTGGCGCCCTGGTTTGCCCTTTGGGGTCCGCGCGGCCTGGCCCCGGCCGAGGTGACGCGGATCAACGCCGCGGTGCAGGCGGCGGCGGCGACGCCGGAGGTGCTGCGCAAACTCGGCGACCTCGGCGGCCAGCCGGTGCCCGGGGAAAGTGCGGCACAATTCGCCGCCCTCATCGCCGAGGCCGGGCCGCGCGGCCTGTCCATCCTGCAAAGGGCCGGGGTGCAGCCGGAATAATCAGCGCCTGCCCGGCAGCCCGCGGCCGCGCCGGACCGCGTCCTCGCCGAAACGTCCGCGCAGGCTCTCCATCGCTGCCCAACGCGCCGCGCGGCGCCCGGCATCGGGGTCGGCCAGGTCCGGCTGATCGGCATCGGCCATCGGCATCAGGGGGTTGGCGCCGATGCCCAGCAGGCGGAAGGCGGTGCCATCCACCTCCCTGGCCAGCAGGCTTCGCGCGGCCTCGAACAGCACATCGGGCACGAGCGTGGGCGAGGCCAGCCTTGCCCCGCGGGTGCGGCTGGCAAAGGCGGCGGTCTTGAGCTTCAGCACCACGCCGCCGGCCGAAAATTCCTTCGCCGCCAGCCGGCGCGAGAGTTTTTCGCACAACCGCCACAGCACCGCCTCCAACTCGGCCTGGGTGGTGATGTCGTTGTCGAAGGTGGTCTCGGCGCTGACGCTCCTGGTTTCGCGCCCCGGCACCACGGGGCGATTGTCCTCGCCGCGGGCGCGGGCGGCGAGGCTGGGGCCGTCCTCACCGAAGCGCCGGGCGGCCTCGCGCGCGTCGAGGGCGGCGAGCTGGCCGAGGCGGGTGAAGCCCGCGGCATGCAGCTTCGCCGCCATGGCCGCGCCGACGCCGGGCAGCAGCCGCACCGGCTCGCCCGCCAGCAGCCCCGCAGCCTCCGCCCGGCCGATCACCGCGAAGCCGCGCGGCTTGTCCCGCCCCGCCGCGATCTTGGCGAGCAGCCGGTTGGGGGCAAGGCCCACGGAAACCGTCACCCCCACCTCGCGCTCCACCCGACGGGCGAATTCGGCCAGCACGGCGGCAGGGGGGGCGCGATGCAAGGCCTCGGTACCCGACAGGTCGAGCACCGCCTCATCGATGCTCATCGGCTCCACCAGCGGCGTCAGGCCCAGCATCATGGCGCGGATGCGCGCGCCCTCGGCGGCGTATTTCGCGATGTCGGGGCGCAGCACCACCGCATCGGGGCAGGCCGCCAGCGCCTTGAACATCGGCATGGCCGAGCGCACGCCGCGGGTGCGGGCGATGTAGCAGCAGGCCGCCACAACGCCCCGCCGCCCGCCGCCCACGATCACGGGCTGGGAGGCCAGTTCCGGGGCGTCGCGCTTCTCGATGCTGGCATAGAAGGCGTCGCAATCGATATGGGCGATGGCGAGCGAGAACAGCTCGTCATGGCGCAGCACGCGGCGGCTGTGGCAGGCGGGGCAGGCGGTGGCGGCAAAGCCCCGGGCACCGCAGTCGCGGCACAGGCTGGGCGTCACCGCCGGCGCACCGGGAAGGTGAGGCCGCCCAGGCGCAGCCCGGCGCGGATCACCACAGCCTGGCCGCGCCCAGCACGCCCGAGCTGTCGCCATGCCGGGCCGGCACCAGCCGCGTCCGCACCACATCGGAAAACACCCATTGCCCCCAGAGCTTCGGCACCTCCGCATAGAGATGGGCCATGTTCGAGAGCCCACCGCCGAGCACGATACAATGCGGGTCCAGCAGGTTGATGACATGGGCCAGCGCGCGCGCCAGGCGATGGCTGTGCCGCGCCAGCGCCGCCGCCGCTCGACGGTCCCCCGCCGCGGCTCGTGCTGGAAGGGGAGCGGCATCGCGTGCCTCCGGGCCATCCGCATCGGCGGCCAGCGCGGGGCCGCACAGAAATGTCTCGATGCAGCCCGCCCGGCCGCACCAGCAGCGCGGGCCGGGGTGCTCGTCCTTCGTCATCCAGGGCAGCGGGTTGTGGCCCCATTCGCCGGCCACCCGGTTGGCACCTTCGATCACGCGTCCATCGATCACCAGCCCGGCGCCCACGCCGGTGCCCAGGATGGCGGCGAAGACCACCGCCTCGCCGGCCGCTGCGCCATCCGCCGCCTCGCTCAGGCCCAGGCAATTCGCGTCATTGCTGAGCCGGACGGGGCGGGCCAGCCTGCGTTCCAGATCCTCCTGCAGCCGGCCGCCATTCAACCAGGTGGAATTGGCGCCGCGCACCAAGCCGGTGGCCGGGCTCAGGCTGCCGGGAATGCCGATGCCGACCGAACAGGCGCCGGTCTCGGCCTCGGCGCCGGCCACCAATTCGGCGATCGCCCCCAGCACGCCGTCATAGCTGCGCGGCGTGGCGATGCGGCGGCGCAGCGCCACGCCGCCGGTGTCATCCAGCACCGCGACCTCGATCTTCGTCCCGCCCAGATCCACACCCATGCGCATGCGCCACCCTGACCCAAGCCGCCCCTTGCCCGCAAGGCTCCGCTCATGCTGGATGCGCGGATGGAACAGACCCTGGATGTGCGCGGCCTGCGCTGCCCCCTGCCGGTGCTCAAGGCCAACAAGGCCCTGCGCGGCATGCCGCCGGGCGCCGAGCTGATCGTCCTCGCCACCGACCCCGCGGCCGAGACGGATTTCCCCGCCTTCGCCAGCGAGACCGGCCACGCCCTGCTGAGCGCGACGCGCGATGGCGAGGGTTTCCGCTTCGTGCTGAGAAAGCGCTGTGATGGCTGAAAAACCCGTCCTCTACCTGACCCATGCGGCCTGCCTGGGCCACGATATGGGCCAGGGCCACCCCGAATGCCCCGACCGCCTGCGTGCCATCTGGCAGGCGCTGGAAGCGCCCGATTTCGCCGGCCTCGCGCGTGAGGAGGCGCCCAGGGCCACGCCGGAACAGCTGGCCCGCGCCCACCCCGCGGCCCATGTCTCAGCCATCCTCGCCATCCGCCCCGAGGAGGGCGAGCTGGCGCGGCTCGATGCCGACACGATCATGAGCCCGGGCAGCGCCGAAGCCGCGCTCCGCGCCGCCGGGGCCGGCATCCGAGCCGTCGAGGCGGTGTGCCGGGGCGAGGCGCGGGCCGCCTTCTGCGCGGTGCGCCCACCGGGCCATCATGCCGAGCCAGAGCAGCCGATGGGGTTCTGCCTGTTCAGCAATGTCGTGGTGGCCGCGCGCCATGCCCAGGCCGAGCTGGGCGTGCAACGCGTGGCAATCATCGATTTCGACGTGCATCATGGCAATGGCTCCCAGGCCTGCGTTGAGGCCGATCCCTCGATATTGTTCATCTCCAGCCACCAGATGCCGCTCTATCCCGGCACCGGCGCCGCCTCCGAACGAGGTGTCGGCAATGTGTTGAACATCCCCCTGCCACCCGGCGCCGGCGGCGAGCCTTTCCGGCAAGCCTGGACAGCCGCCCTGCCGCGCCTGACCGCCTTCGACGCTGACCTGGTGATCATCTCCGCCGGCTTCGACGCGCATATCCGCGACCCGCTGGCGCAGCTGCGGCTGAACGAGGTGGATTTCGCCTGGATCACCCGCGCCATCATCGAAGCCGCTCCGGGCGCGCCGGTGGTGAGCATGCTGGAGGGCGGCTACGATCTTCAGGCCCTGGCCGCCAGCACGGCGGCGCATCTGCGCGTGCTGTGCGAGGCCTCACAGCCCCGCATCCCGTAGCGGCGGCGGCAGCTCCAGCCCGACGACCTGCCAGCGCAGGCGCAGCAGGTCGTGCAGGGCCAGGGTGATGGTCACCGCCTCCCGGCCGTCGCCCGGGGCATGCAGGCCGACGCGCAGGCGCCGGCCATCCAGCGGCTGGATCGCGCCGATCATCCCCAGACCATTCACCGGCTGGCCGATCGGCAGCCGGTCGCGCAGCACCGTCAGCAGGCCCTCGGGGGTTGCCAGCGCACCGCGCACCTCGCCGGCCATGCCGGTGAGAAAGGCCGCGGCGGCGCCGGAATGCTGCTCGATGCTCTCGCCCATCGCGCGGTCGATCCCCTCGGGCAGGCTGGTCCAGTCCACCGCCATGGCCAGGGTCCCGGCATTGCCGGCAACCAGCGCCTCACCCATGCGCGCCGCCGCCAGCAGCGGCATCACGGCATAGGCGGTGGCGGAGGCGACGATGCCTGCCGCCACCGCCATCCGAAGGCGGCGCCCCCACGCCGCCTTCGGACGGGGCCTCGCAGGCGGGCCTGCCGCCTGGAGCGCGGGCATGCTGCGCTGCCGCCGGTCATACTCTTCCCAGACCTGATCCCAGAGGCTGGCATTCGCTTGTATCCGATTCGGCATCACATTCTCCAAATACGAGATGTCGTCTCGATATTGAGAATATAGCGGCGATAAGGTGGAGCGTTGGTTAACGCGGGAGGCGGAAAAATGGCGGGGATGCGCCGGCGCTGGTAGCGCCTCGGAGCGACTTCGCCCCTCCTCACGGTGCGCCGCCACGGCAGGGAATGGCCTGGGACCAAAGGGCCGCGGTTGGGTTTTGCAGGGCGGGTGCCCCGCCAAGGGCGGCCCGCCTACGCGATCGAGCCTCTACCGCCCCGGCGGGCGCGCCATCGCGGCCGCGATTCCATTCTCGAGCTCGGCCAATGCGGCACCCAGGGCAGCGGCCATCGCCCGCGCCGCCGCCGCATCGCCATCCCCCTGCCGCGGCGCCGTGCCGCGGGCGACGAATTGCCCGCGCAACCGCACCCCGGTCAGCCCGCTCTCCTCGATCAGCAGGGCGGCGATGGCGGCACGCGCGCCACCCCCGCTCTCCAGCTCCAGCGCCAGCAATTCGCTCTCCAGCACCAGCGAGGCGCTGATCCGCGAGCCAGGCGTGGCCACGCCGGCGAAGAGCCCGCTGGCGCGCAGCCATTCCCGCAAGGCCGCCTCCGCCGCCTCGGCCGGCGGCGCTGCCCATTCGGCATAGGGCGCCACCGCCAGCGTTCCGTCGGCGCGCAGGCTGCGCAAGCCGCGCTGATCCATCCCTGGCCCGGCGCGCATGTCGCGCACCAGCAGCGCGGCGGTGCCGCCCGTGCGGCGCGGTGCATTCGCCGGGCGCGTGGCGTCCAGCGGAAAGCGGCGGGCCTCGATATAGGGCCGGTCCGGCAGCACGGAGCAGCCGGGCAGCGACAACAGCAAAAGGGCGAGGCGGCGGTTCATCGCTGGGCTCCGGCAGGCACCGGCGGCGGTCCGCCCAACAGGGTCTGGCTGGGCGAGCGGCGCAGGGATTCGGTCACGTCACGCAGATTGGCCGTCATCGCCCGCAGGTCACGCAGGATCGGCACCAGGTCGGCCTGCACATCGAGCGTGGCGCCACGGGCGCTGCGAAGCCCGGATTCCAGCTGGTTGATGGTGGCGGGCAGCCGCGCGGCGGCGGCGCGCAGCTCGGCCATCGCCGCACTGCTCTGGGCCAGGGTCTGGCGCAGCTCCCGGCTCTCCAGCACCGCACGGGCGGCAGCCACGGCGGCCCGCGCCTCGACGACCATGCCCGGCAGGTCCGCCATCTCCACCGTGCCACGCAGGCTGCGCATCAGCGCCGATGTCTCGGCCAGCGCCACCTGCAAATCGCCACCCGGCGCGGTCTGCGCCCGCACATCGCCGACCAGGCCGGTGACGTTGCTGACGAGGGCGGCGAAATCCACCTGCTCCAGCCGCGACAGCAGCATCGTCGCCGCATCCTGCACCTGCGCCGAGGTCGAGGGGATGGAAGGGATGAAGTTCACCGCCGGCGTGAAGGGCAGCTCGGGTGCGGGGAAGCGGTTCACATCGGCGAAATCCAGCTCGATATAGCCCACCCCCGTCAGCCCCTGCGAGGAGAGCCGGGCGCGCAACCCCAGCCTGACCGCCTCCTCCAGCGAGGGCGCGCGGCCGGTCTGCTGCAGGTCGAGCGTGAAGCGAACCAGCACGAGCTGGAAGGCGCCGGAGAATTGTACGCGCGGGTCCATGACATAGCGCGAGCCGACCAGCGCGATCTCGGTCACCCTCCCCAGCGCGACGCCGCGAAAACGCACCGCGGCGCCGACCTCCAGCCCCTGCACCGATTCGCGGATATAGGTCTCGTAGACCTCGCCCCGGTTGCGCAGCCGCTCGCCGGTCAGGAACAGCGTGAAGCCGATCAGCAGGCCGAAGCCCACCAGCACCAGCAGGCCCACCGAAAATTGCGTCTTCATGGCATCGCCTCCCGACGGAAGAAGGCGCGCACCGTGGGGTTGTCGCTGGTGTCGCGCAATTCGCTGGGCTTGCCGGTGGCGATCATCCCGGCGGCGGCCTTGTCGAGCATGATGCAGCGGTCTCCGATGGCGAGGATGCTTTGCAATTCGTGGGTGACGACGACGAAGGTCGTGCCGGTCTCGCGCGAGAGGGTCATGATGAGGTCATCGAGGCCGGCGGAGGTGATGGGGTCCAGCCCCGCGCTCGGCTCGTCGAGGAAGAGGATCTCCGGGTCCAGCGCCATGGCGCGGGCGATGCCGGCGCGCTTGAGCATGCCGCCCGAGATCTCCGCGGGCAGCCTGGTCGAGGCATCGCCGAGGCCGACCAGGCCGAGCTTGGCGCGGGCCAGGGCGTCGCGCGCTGCGGGGGGCAGCTTGGTGTGCTGCTCCATCGGCAGCGCCACATTCTGCATGAGGTTCAGCGAGCCCAGCAGCGCGCCCTGCTGCCACATTACGCCGATGCGGGCCAGCGCGTCACGCCTGGGCTGGCCGGACAGCCGCGCCAGCTCCTGCCCCAGCACCAGGGCGCGGCCTTGGCTCGGCGGCAGCAGGCCGATCAGGATTTTCAGCAATGTCGACTTGCCGCAGCCCGAGCCGCCGAGGATCACGAAAATCTCGCCGCGCCGGACCTCGAAGCTGACATCTTGAAAAATCGTGCGGCTGCCGAAGCGGATGGCGATGCCCTCGGCCTCGATGATGGATTGGCCCTGCGCCACGCCTACCAGCCCAGCCGGAAGAACAGGATGGCGAAGATGCCGTCCAGCACCACGGTCGCGACGATGGAGGAGACCACCGCGCCCGTCGCCGCATCGCCCACCGCGCGTGGCCCGCCGCCGGCCTTGAGTCCCGACCGGCAGCCGATAATGCCGACCGCCAGGCCGAACACCGCCGCCTTGAACAGCCCGCCCAGCATGTCGGCGATATCGAGATGCTGGCGCAGCTGGGAGAGCACGGCAGATGGCGGATAGCCCAGCATGGCCATCACGAAACCCATGCCGATCAGCCCCGAAAGGCTGACCACGAGGGCGAGCGCCGGCATCACCAGCATCGCCGCCAGGATTCGCGGCAGCACCAGCCAGGCCAGCGGATCGACCCCCATGGTGGAGAGCGCGTCGATCTCGTCATTGACCTTCATCGTGGCAAGTTCGGCGGCATAGGCGCTGCCCGAGCGGCCGGCCAGGATGATCGCCGCCATCAGCCCGCCCAGCTCGCGCAGCAGGCCGATGCCGACGAGGTTGGGAATGAAGATCTCGGCGCCGTATTGCCGCATCGGAATCGAGGACTGGAAGGCCAGGATGACGCCGAACAACATGCCCAGCAGGGCGCAGAGCCCGAAGGCCTGGGTGCCGGCCTCGGCGAGGTGACGCAGCACCTCCACCCGCCGCAGCCGCCAGGGCTTGGCCAGCATCAAGAGCGTGCCCAGCGTGACCTCGCCGAGGAAACTGATCCGCCGCCCGATGCCGGCGAAGCGGTCAAGCACGGACCCGCCGATCAGGGTGACCCAGTAGGGCCGGGGGCCGGGCTTGGCCGGCGGGGCCGCTGCCAGGGCACGGCGCATCCGCTCCAGCGTCGCGGCCATGCGCGGGTCGGTGGGTGGCGTGACGGTGGTGCCGGCGGCGGCGTGCTCGGCCTCCAGCAGCAGCACCGCACCCGCGCTGTCCAGCGCGGTGACGGCGCTGGCATCCAGCCTGGCCTGACCGGCCCGGGCGGCCTGCATCACCGGCCCCCAGGCCTGGGCGGCGGCGGCGAGATCCAGCGGGCCGGTGAAACGCAGGATGGCACCGGCCTGCCCGTTTTCGGTCGCGAAGGAGAAGGCGGTGGTGTTCATGCAAGGGCAGAATGGCCCGGCGCATCGCGCCGGGTCAAAAACCGTTTCATGTCGCGAAGGCGTGAAACAGCACGGCGGCCGCGGCCGAGACGTTGAGGCTCTCCACCGGCCCCAGCGCGGGCAGGGTGCAACCGCCGGCGCAGGCATCGAGCACCGCCTCGTTGGGCCCGGTTTCCTCATTGCCCAGGATCAGCGCCACCGGTTTGCCACGCGGGACCTGAGCGGGCGGCACGCCACCGGCGGCAAGGGCCGCCACCGGCAGCACGCGCCCCTCCAGCCGGCGCAGCAGGCTGGGCAGGTTGTCGGTGCGGAAGACGGTGAGATGCTCCACCGCGCCCTCGCTGGTGCGGAAGGCGGCATCGGAGAGATCGGCCTGGCGCGGATCATCGCCCAGGATCACCGCGCGCGCGCCGAAGAACGCCGCCGAGCGCAGGATGGCGCCAAGATTATGCGGGTTGCCGATGCCATCGAGCACCGGCAGCAGCGGCGCCGACCAGAGAATGGGCGGCAGAGGCCCGTCCAGGAACTCCGCCTTCTTCGGCACGGCGATGGCCACGATGCCGCCGTGATGCTGGGTGCCGCCGACGCGGACCAGCTCCTCCGGCCAGACCTCGCGGAAAATTCGCCGGGTGCGGGCCATGTGACGGGCCAGCGGCTCGGCGAAAGCGGCGCGCTCGGGGTCGAAGAACAGCCGCAACACATCCTGCGGGCGGCGCAGGAAGAGGGCGCGGACGGCGTTGGGGCCGCAGATGCGTTGGGGGTCAGGGTCTCGCAAGATGGCGCAGTGTTTGCGCCAGGGCGTCCGGCACGGCAATGGTGCCCGGCATGTCAGCATGGCGCTGGCCGGGAATCCGCACGCCGTCATCGCCCAGCATGGCGGTGATCAGCGCCTCGATCCGGCCGAGATAGGCGGATTGCCCGGCCAGCGCGCCGGGGTCGATCACCAGCAGCGCCTGGCCGAGGCGGGGGCGGTTGCCTTCCTCGGAGAAGAAGCCATCGGCCTCGAAGCCGAAGGCCGCGCCGGTCAGGGCCACGCAGAGCAGTTCCACCACCAGCGCCAAAGCCGCGCCCTTGGTGCCGCCCAGCGCCACCAGCGAGCCGAACAGCGCGACCTTGGCGTCGGTTGTGGGGATCCCATCGGCATCCACCGCCCAGCCCTCGGGGATGGGCGTGCCGGATTGGGCGTAGCGGTTGATGGTGCCGCGGGCGACGGTGGAGAGGGCCAAGTCTACCACCAGCGGCGCATGCGGCGCCGCGCGCGGAAACCCGGCGGCGACCGGGTTGGTGCCGAGCAGCGCCCGCTTGCCGCCCGCCACCGGCATCGCGGCCGGCGAATTGGTGAAGGCCAGCGCCACCAGGCCCTGGCGGGCGAGGCGCGCCACCGGCAGGCCCATGGCGCCGGAATGGTGGCTGTTGGTGATGCCGATGAAGGCGACGCCCTGGGTCCTGGCCCGCGCAACGCCCTGCGCCTCGGCCATATCCAGCGCGGGATAGGCCAGGCCATTGCCCGCATCGATCAGCACCGCACCCGGCCTTTCCGCCAGGATGTTCGGCACCGCGGCGCCATCGGCCCGGCCATTGCGGAGGAAAGCGGCGTATTGCGCGACGCGGGACAGGCCATGGCCGGCCTGGCCTATCGCCTCGCCATCCACCAGGGCGGTTGCGGTCAGCCGGGCCATGTCCGGGTTGGCGCCGGCCGCGGCCAATGCGGCGGCCACCAGGGTTTCGAGTTCGGCGCGGGCAAAATTCTCAGGCATCGGGACGGATATGGGCCTCTTCGACAAGCCTTCCCCAGCGGACGACCTCAGCCTGCAGAAACGCCTGGCTGCGGGTGCTGTCCATCCCCTCGACGTCGAAGCCGGCATCGAGGATGCGGCGCCTGGTGTCGGGCTCGGCCAGCACGGCCAGGGTCGCGGCCTCGATCCGGCTGCGGATGGCGAGCGGGGTGGCGGCAGGCACTTGCATGGCCGTCCAGCTCGACATGATGAGGCTGGGCATGCCGAGTTCGGTGACTGTGGCGACATCGGGCAGGGTGCGGTGGCGCGTCTCGCCTGTGGTGGCCAGGGCGCGAAGCCGGCCGCCCTGCACCTGTGAGATACATTCCGGCAGGTTGCTGACCATGAAGTCGAGATTGCCGGCGACAAGGTCGGTCACCCCCGGCGCGCCGCCGCGATAGGGCACATGGGTGATGTTGCCGCCGGCGCGCGCCGCGCTGCGGAACAGCTCCAGGCCGAGATGCGGCGGCGAGCCATTGCCCGAACTGCCGCCATTGAGGGTGCGGGCGCGCGCGGCGGCTGCCAGGTCATCGAGGCTACGGATCGGGCTTGCCGCATTCACCACCACCAGCAGCGGCAGCGAGCCGAGGATGGAAATGGTCGTGAGGTCGCGCAGCAGGTTGTAGGGCGCATTGGGGAAGAGGGTGGCGTTGACCGCATGGGTCAGCGTGATGGCGAGCAGGGTGTGGCCATCCGGGGCGGATTTGGCGGCGGCATCGGCGCCAATCATGGCATTGCCGCCGGCGCGGTTCTCCACCACCACCGGCCGCTGCCAGGCCTCGCCCAGGCGATTGGCGAGGATGCGGGCCATGATGTCGGTGAGCCCCGCCGGGGTGAAGGGGACAATGTAGCGAACCGTGCGTTCGGGGAAGCTCTGCGCCAGCGCGGGCGTGGCGAGGGTGGCGCCTATAAGGGCGCGGCGGGTGGCGTTCATGCGGGTCTCCCAATGGCTGCTCTTTTGAGCATGTTTCCCGCATGACGCGGGTTTCAGTCTTTGGACATCATGCCGCGCGCAGGCCGCCCTGGGCAATGATGAAAGCCGCCACCTCGGCCACGCCCTGCTCGGCCTTGAGGTTGGTGAAAATGAAAGGGCGCTGGCCGCGCATGCGCCGGGCGTCACGGTCCATCACCGAAAGATCGGCACCGACGAGCGGCGCGAGATCGGTCTTGTTGATCACCAGCAGGTCGGAGCGGGTGATGCCCGGGCCGCCTTTGCGCGGGATCTTGTCGCCGGCCGAGACGTCGATGACGTAGATGGTGAGGTCGGCCAGTTCGGGGCTGAAGGTGGCGGCGAGGTTGTCGCCGCCGGATTCGATGAAGAGCACTTCGAGGTTCGGCCAGCGGGCGTTCATATCGGCGACGGCGGCGAGGTTGATGGAGGCGTCCTCGCGTATGGCGGTGTGCGGGCAGCCGCCGGTTTCCACGCCCATGATGCGGTCGGGCTCCAGCGCGCCGGCGCGGGTGAGGAATTCGCTGTCCTCGCGGGTATAGATGTCGTTGGTGATGGCGGCGATGTCGTGGCTGGGGGAGAGGCGCTTGCACAGGCGCTCCAGCAGGGCGGTTTTGCCGGAGCCGACGGGGCCGCCGACGCCGACGCGAAGGGGGCCGTTTCCCGTCCGATGCGCGGAGGGCTGAATCGGCCGGGCATCAAGGTTCATGAGCGGAAAAGCCTTGTGTATTGGGTTTCGTGGCGGAGCGAGAACTGGTCGAGCATGGGGGCGGCCGTGCCCAGCGTGTCGAGGCTTGCGGCCTCGGCGGCGTCGGCGGCCAGTTCGATGGTTTGGAAGAGGGCGGCGGTGACTCGCTGGCCGTCGGTCTGGCCGAGGGGGACCAGGCGCACGCCGGCGGAGACCAGGTTGGCGGCGAACCCGGAGAGCCACCCCACGAGGGCGGGGCGCAGCGCCATGCCGTGGAAGCCGGCGGCGGCGCCGAAGACAACTGCGTGGGTCAGGCGGCCTGGGTTGCGGGCGGTGAAACCGGCGAAGCCGGGGTTTGGCCAGGTCGTGTTGGTGATGCTCGCGAAAGAGCCGCCTTGCTGGGTGGCCTCCAGCGCGGTTTCGGCGGTGCTGCGCCACGCCGAGGCTAGTTCGGCCACCTCGTCCAGCGCCGCGTCGTCGCCGGCGGCGCGGTGGGCGGCCGTGAGCAGCGCGGCATCCACCCGCCCCGCGCCGGCCAGCAGCACCGTCTCGATATAGGATTGCAGGGCGGCGCGGGTGGTGACAGCGCCGTCCTCCACCGCCATTTCCAGCCCGTGGCTGTAGGAGAAACCGCCCACCGGATAGGCGGGCGAAATCCAGGTCAGGAGGCGGAAGAGATCAATCATGGCGATGGCTTGCGCCATCGCCGTGGTGATGATGGTGACCATCCCCGTGATGGTGGTGCCCGTGCTGGTGCTCCGGGTTGCGGTTGTGCTCGCCATAGGCGCCGCCTTCGGGGTTGAAGGGGGCCTGCACCTTGGCCAGGCGGGCGCCGAGGCCGATCAGCATGCGCTCGATCACATGGTCGAAACGGATCAGGATGCGGTGGGCCTGGAGTTCGGCAGGGAGGTGGCGGTTGCCGAGGTGCCAGGCGAGACGCATCAGGTGCTCGGGGTTTTCGGCCTGGATTTCCAGCAGCGGCTCGGGGGCGGCGCGCACGAGGACGAGGGAGCCATCGGAGAGCGGCAGGGCATCGCCATCGCGCAGGACCTGTGCCTCGGGGAGGTCGAGAAGGAATTCGGCGCCGGAATCGGTGCGGAAAACTTTTCGGCGACGGAAGCGGTCGTCGAAGTCGAGGGTGACGGTCTCGGTCGCGGCGTCAGGGGAGAACCTGCCATTGGCCTTAACTGAGGTGCTTTTTCGTATCTCCATGGGAGTAACATCGCACGATATACCGCGTTGCAGGCAAGGCTTAGATCGCCGCAATCGTACATTTACGCAGCGGGCCGTTAGGCCTGAGTACTTCGCGGAGGTGCGTCAGACTTAAGATGCCAAAAAATTTCAATTTGACGACCGAGCGTAATTATGCTTTGGTATACGAATATGTTTTTAAGGATAGTGAATGCCTTACGATTTAGATGATCGGCTAGTCATTGGCGTAGCGTCCAGCGCGGTTTTCGATTTACAGGAATCGGATTTGGTATTTCGCGAGCGTGGGGAACAAAATTACAGGGAATTTCAGCGTAAAAATTTAAACAATCCACTCAAAGAAGGGATAGCATTCCAATTCGTGAGGCGCCTTCTTTCATTGAATGGGTTGTCGCAGGACGAAAATAGTCGCCTCGTGGAGGTTATATTATTGTCTAAAAATGATCCAGACACTGGTTTGCGCGTAATGAAGACTATTCAACACTATGGACTTGATATTACTCGGGCCATTTTTATGCAAGGTAAATCGCCATATGACTTTATCACCGCCCTAAACATATCGCTTTTTTTATCAGCAAATCAACAAGATGTATTGGCAGCAAATCATTTGGGATTTCCTGCTGGTCAGGTTCTTGAATCTCAATCTGAATTAGAGCAAACAGATGATTCGCTTAGAATTGCTTTCGATTTCGATGGGGTTTTAGCGAGTGATGAATCTGAGCAAGTTATGCAAGAATCCGGGCTAGAAATATTTCATCAAAATGAAACTAGTAAGGTGAACGAAACGCATACGCCTGGCCCGCTTCAGAAATTTCTGCTAGGCCTATCAAAAATTCAGGCCTTTGAAGAACAACATAAATTAAGAAATCTGCAGTACCGCAACAAAATTCGAATTTCTTTGGTTACAGCTCGTAATGCACCATCGCATGAGCGTGCATTAAATACTTTATCAAATTGGGGAGTTATGGTAAATGATGCGTTCTTTCTTGGAGGAATAGAGAAAGGAAAGATACTTTCTGTTCTCAAGCCGCATATCTTTTTTGACGATCAGATTCGGCATCTCGAATCGGCTAGCAAGATTGTTCCGTCGGTACATATCCCTTTTGGGATCACGAACAAATCGTTGAATTCTCCACTATACTTAGAGGAGTCAAATAAATAAATTAGAATAAAAAATAACGCTGCGCCATCGGCAGCGATTGGGCGGGCTCGCAGACCAGAAGCTGGCCATCGGCACGGACCTCATAGGTCTCGGCATTGACCTCGATCCGGGGCAGGTAGGTGTTGTGCACCATGTCCTTCTTGCTGATGCCGCCGCGGGTATTGCCCACCGCCAACAAGGGCCGGGTCAGACCCAGCCGCGCGCCTATGCCGTCGTCCAAGGCGGCGGCTGATGTGAACAGCACCGCCGATTGCGCCAGCGCCCGGCCGAAGCCGGCAAACATCGGCCGGTAATGCACCGGCTGCGGCGTGGGGATCGAGGCATTCGGGTCGCCCATCGGCGCCATGGCGATGGAGCCGCATTTCAGCACGAAATCCGGCTTCACGCCGAAGAAAGCGGGCGACCACAGCACCAGGTCGGCCAGCTTGCCCACCTCCACGCTGCCCACATGCTGCGCAATACCCTGCGAAATGGCGGGGTTTATGGTGTATTTGGCGATGTATCGGCGCACTCGCAGATTGTCGTTGCCCGGCTTTTCCCCGGGCAGCGCGCCGCGCTGCACCTTCATCTTATGCGCGGTCTGCCAGGTGCGGATGATCACCTCGCCCACCCGCCCCATGGCCTGGCTGTCGGACGACATCATCGAGATCGCGCCGAGATCATGCAGAATATCCTCGGCCGCGATGGTCTCGCGCCGGATACGGCTCTCGGCGAAGGCCACGTCCTCGGCGATGCGCGGATCGAGGTGATGGCAGACCATGAGCATGTCGAGATGCTCATCCACCGTGTTCACCGTGTAGGGCATGGTGGGGTTGGTGGAGCTCGGCAAAAAATTCGGCTCGCCGACAACCCGCAGGATATCCGGCGCATGCCCGCCGCCCGCGCCCTCGGTGTGAAACGCCTGGATGGTGCGGCCGCCGATCGCCTTGATGGTGTCCTCGACGAAGCCGCTTTCGTTCAGCGTGTCGGTGTGGATGGCGATCTGCACGTCGTAGCGGTCGGCAACAGCCAAACAATTGTCGATGGCCTTGGGCGTGGTGCCCCAATCCTCATGCAGCTTCAGGCCGGCGGCGCCGCCGATGATCTGTTCCTCCAGCCCGGCCGGCAGCGCGGCGTTGCCCTTCCCCAGGAAGCCGAGATTCATGCAAAAACCCTCGGCCGCCTGCATCATGCGGGCCATGTGCCAGGGGCCGGGGGTGGCGGTGGTGGCGAGCGTGCCATGGGCCGGGCCGGTGCCGCCGCCGAACATGGTGGTGATGCCCGACGCCAAGGCCTCCTCGATCTGCTGCGGGCAGATGAAGTGGATGTGAACGTCCAATCCACCGGCGGTCAGGATGCGGCCCTCGCCGGCGATGATCTCGGTGCCCGGGCCGATGATGATGCTCACACCCGGCTGGGTATCGGGGTTGCCGGCCTTGCCGATGGCGGCGATGCGGCCGTCGCGCAGGCCCACATCGGCCTTGATGATCCCCCAATGGTCGACGATCAGCGCATTGGTGATGACGGTGTCCATGGCGCCGCCGGCGCGGGTGACCTGGGATTGGCCCATGCCGTCGCGGATGACCTTGCCGCCGCCGAATTTGACCTCCTCGCCATAGATGGTGAGGTCCTGCTCGACCTCGATGAACAACTCGGTATCGGCCAGGCGCACACGGTCGCCGGTGGTGGGGCCGAACATGCCGGCATAGGCGGAGCGGGTGATCCTCGCCATCAGAGCTTCCCCTCGGTCTCGCCACGGAAGCCATGGACGACGCGTCCACCGCCGAAGGGCACCAGCTTCACCCGCCGCGACTGCCCGGGCTCGAAGCGCACGGCGGTGCCGGCGGCGATATCCAGGCGCTGGCCGCGGGCGGCGGCGCGGTCGAAGGTCAGAGCGGGGTTCGTCTCGGCGAAATGGTAATGGCTGCCGACCTGGATCGGCCGGTCACCGGTATTGGCCACCTCGATCTCGGTCACGGGCAGGCCGGCGTTCAGTTCGATGTCGCCATCGGCCAAAAGATACTCGCCGGGGATCATCGGATCGGCTCATGCACGGTCACAAGCTTCGTCCCATCCGGAAACGTCGCCTCGACCTGGATTTCATGCACCATCTCGGCAATGCCCTCCATGACCTGCGCCCGGGTGATCACCCCCGCGCCGGCCTGCATGAGATCGGCCACGGAGCGCCCATCCCGCGCCCCCTCCACCACGAAATCGGTGATCAGCGCGATGGCTTCGGGGTGGTTCAGCTTCACGCCCCGGGCCAGGCGCTTCCGCGCCACCTCGGCGGCCATGGCGATCAGCAGCTTGTCTTTTTCGCGGGGCGTCAGGTGCATGGGGGGAGTTTGGCAAGCCTCACTCAGCAGCGCCAGAGCCTTGGTAGCCTGGCTGGCAGGCCGAATGCCGCCGCACGCAGCAAAGGCACCGCCGCCGCGATCTGGGAGCGCACGGATGAGGCATCGCCCAGCGCGCGGGCGAGCAGAAGCCCTGGCCGCAGCAGGGTGCAGGGCATGATCTCGCGCAGGGCCGATACATGAGCTCCCGCGCCCCCGGCCGCCAACAGCACCGTGCCCATGGCCTGGGCGCCGTTGAAGCGATGGGGGTGTGAAAGGTCCGCCGCGTCCATCGCCAGCGCATCGGCCCAGAGCAGCCCCGCCGGCCCACGCAGCCGCCAGGAATCGAAGACCTGGCCGTGGGCAAAAATCTCCGCCCGGGCGGCGCGGCCGAAGACCAGCATCTCCGCCAGCAGCAATTCCGCGCCCGGGCCCAGGGTAAAATCCTGCCGGCGCTGCAGAAGCGCGCCGTCGAACAGGATCACCTCCTGCGGCAGGAATTCCAGCCGGGCGCCCTCGCCCAGCACCACCCGGGTCTCGATGCGCGTTTCGGGGCCCAGGCTGCGATAAACCTTCTCCGCCGCCGCCGCGGTCAGCGTCGCCCGGGCCCCTGGCTCCAGCTCCAGCGAAAACGCAGCACTGTCGCCACCCGCCAGCCCGCCCGCGACATTGACCTGGGCGATGGTTGCGGGTTCCCCAGGCTCGGCGCCCGGAAACAGAGCCCGCATCGGCGAGGCCTGGTAGAGGTCCACCAACCCCTTCACGCCCCAGCGCACCGCAAGCCGCCCATGGGCGCGCTGATGTTGAATTCCGTCCATCAAGCCACCCTGACATGGCCGGCCAAGCCATGCCACTCTGCGCGCCATGACCCGACACACCCTTCACATCAGCCTCGGCACGCAACGCTACGAAATCCAGCGACCCTGGGGCGAGACGGATGGGGTGGGCGGCATTTCCGACGTCGCGACCGACGCCGAGGGCCGTATCTTCGTCCTGCTCCGGCAGGACCCCTATGTCGATCCCGAATCGCCGTCAGTGCTGGTGCTGGCCCCCGACGGGAGGCGCGAGCACGCATTCGGCGCCAAGGAGGTGGCGGATGGCCATATGTTCGGCATTTCGCCCGCCGGCGACATCCATGTGGTGGATCGCGACGCGCACCAGATCATTGTTTTCAACCGTCAGGGCAAGGAACTCGGCCGGATCGGCGAGAGACATCACGCGCTGCGGCCGTTCAATTCGCCCTGCGACATCGCCTTCGCGCCGAATGGCGACATGTATGTCGGCGATGGCTATGCGGCGGCGCGGGTGCACCGCTTCTCCTCAGCCGGCACGCCGTTGGGCGGCTGGGGCGAGCCCGGAACCGGCCCCGGCCAGTTCCTCATTCCCCATGCCGTCTGGGTGCAGCCCGATGGCACGGTGGTGGTGGCCGACCGCGACAATTCCCGACTGCAATTCTTCACCGCCGAGGGCGACCTGATCCGCATCATCGATGACTGCCACAAGCCGATGGATATCTGGGGCGATGCGCAGGGCAATCTTTTCGTCACCGACCAGGTGCCCAGGCTGTCGCTGCTGGCGCCCGATGGCGCGCTGATCGGGCGCGGCCGCGCCGTGCTCAATGGCGCGCATGGCCTGTGCCAGGCGCCGGATGGGACGATCCTGCTGGCCGAGATGAATCCCCGCAGGCTCAGCCGGCTTGTGCCGGTGGCCTGAGCCACGGGCAGGCTGGCGCTTAAGCGGGCAGCGCGGATGGCGCGGCCCTGCCAAACCGCCCGCCCTCGCGTTGACCTGACCGCGCTTTGCAATAGCCTCCGCCTGGCATGACAAGCATTCAGGCCAAACCCGTGACCGGGCGAGCAACATCGAGGCTGACACGCTGGGCGCTGGGCCCCGGTGCCGCCGTGCTCACCCTGGCCGCGCTCGTGCTGCTGTGGGAGGCTGCGGTGGTCGGCCTCGACATCCAGCGTTTTCTCCTGCCTGCACCCAGCGATGTGGTGGCGGAATTCATCCGCGACTGGCGGCTGATCTTCTTCCATGCCGGGCAGACGGTCTGGGGCATCCTGGCCGGCTATCTCGCCGCCGTGGTCTTCGCGTTGACCGCCAGCATGGCGATGATCCGCTGGCCGCTGGTCGAGCGCATGCTGATGCCGATCTTCGTCGCCAGCCAATCCGTGCCGAAGATCGCCATCGCGCCACTGATCCTGCTCTGGGTCGGCGCGGGACCCGGCTCGAAACTGCTGGTGGTGGCCTCCATCGCCTTCTTCCCCGTGGTGATCAACACCATGGCGGGCTTCAAGCAGGTCGATCGGGGGCTGATGGACGTCTTCCACAGCGTCGACGCCACCAGCCGGCAAACCTTCTTCCGCCTGCGCCTGCCCTATGCCGTGCCCTATATCTTTGCGGGATTGCGAATCGCCACCACGCTGGCCGTGCTCGGTGCCATCGTGGCGGAATGGCTCGCGGCGACGGATGGCATCGGCTATCTCGTGCTCTCGGGCAGCTTCAACTTCAACACCGCGCGCAGCTTCGCCGCGATCATCCTGCTCGCCGCCATCGGCATGGCCTTCTTCGGCGCGATGGGCGCCCTGGAACGTGCCCTGTCCTGGCGGCAGGAGGATGGCGCGACCCGCGCCCAGACATGACAAGGAAAACTGCCATGACATCGCGCCGGACATTCCTGGCCTTGGGTGCGCTGGCCGCGCCCGTCGCCCCCATCGGCCTGCGCCCGGCCCGCGCGCAGGGCCGGCTGCAGGACGCCATCCTGCGGCTCAACTTCACCCCCTGGGCGATGCACGCGCAGTATTACGCCGGGCTGCGGCAGAATATTTATCGCAGCGAGGGCATCAACCTCGAAATCCGCCCCGCCGCCGCCGGGCAGCAGAACGAGGTGTTCATCGCCGCGGGGCGCGAACAATTCCTGGTCGCCAATGCCGATGGCTACATCAAGTCGCGCGCCGCCAACCTGCCGGTGGTCGCGGTGATGGCGGACCAGCCGGACAATCCCTTCTCGGTCTTCGCGCTGAAATCGAGCGGCATCAGCCGGCCCGAGCATCTGCGCGGCAAGCGCATCACCTGGTTCCAGAGCCAGGTGCGCGGCTTGCTCGACCCCCTGCTCCAGGCCGGTGGGCTGACGCGCAACGACATCAGCTTCCTCACCGTCGGCCGCGGCGCCGAAATCCAGATGGTGGCGGCCGGCCAGGCCGATTGCGGCTTCGGTTTCAGCTATGGCCAGCCCCTGACGCTGGAGGAGCGCGGCTTCCCCTGCAATGTCATGGCGCTGAAGGATTTCGGCGTGAAGTTCTGCGGCACCGCCATCGTCGCCAATGAGCGTGAGATGCGCCGCTCCGACCTGACCGAGCGTTTCATCCGCGCCACGATGAAATCGCTGATCTGGACCAGCGCCAATATGGACCTGGCCATGAACTATGTCGTGGAGGTGGCGCCCGACCGCATGCACGGGCTGGAAGTGCGAAAACTGCGGATGATCTACGACCTCTACCGCAGCCCCGATTTCGCCGAGCGCTTCGGCCGCTTCGACGAGAGCAAATGGGAGAGCTCGGTGAACTACCTGATGGAGGGCGGTGACCTGCAACGCCGGCCCACCGCGCGCGAG
>LNFM01005003.1_pt1 | contig 23553 bp, 23 predicted proteins | sample 596031 | NCBI WGS metagenome assembly LNFM01 (sample SAMN04254537, study PRJNA301005) | activated carbon metagenome | isolation source: dual media filters at the Ann Arbor, Michigan drinking water treatment plant | place: USA: Ann Arbor | reverse complement strand
GGTTGCTCGACATCACCTGCGGGCCGGGCTGGATGTTGTGGATCGTCATCGCGCCGATCATCAGCGCCATCACCGGATTGGGCGGAATGCCCAGTGTCAGCATCGGGATGAAGCTCGTCTGCGCGCCGGCGTTGTTGGCCGACTCCGGACCGGCCACACCGGCGACATTGCCCTGGCCAAAGGGCGGGTCCGGATTGCGCGCCAGCTTCTTCTCCAGCGTGTAGGAGGCAAACGACGACAGCAGCGCACCGCCGCCCGGCAGCACCCCGAGCACCGAGCCGAGCAGCGTGCCGCGCACTGAGGCAGGGGCCGCCTGCCGTAACTCCTTGGCCGTGGGCATCAGGCTGCCGACCTTGCTGGTGAACACCTCGCGCTTTTCTTCCTTCTGCTCCAGATTGGCGATGATCTCGGAGAAGGCGAACAGCCCCATCGCCACCGCGACGAAGCCGATGCCGTCGGTCAGCTGCGGGATGTCGAAGCTGTAGCGGGCCACGCCCGAGTTGACATCGGTGCCGATCAGGCCCAGCAGCAGGCCGAGGATGATCATCGCGATCGCCTTGGGCAGCGAGCCGGAGGCCAGCACCACCGCGCCGATCAGGCCAAGCACCATCAGCGAGAAGTACTCGGCCGGGCCGAACTTGAAGGCCAGTTCGACCATCGGCCCGGCCAGTCCGGCCACCACCAGCGTGGCCACGGTGCCGGCGAAGAACGAGCCGAGCGCGGCCACCGCCAGCGCGGCACCGGCGCGGCCACGGCGCGCCATCTGGTAGCCGTCGATGCAGGTCACTACCGAGGATGACTCGCCCGGCAGGTTGACCAAGATGGCGGTGGTGGAGCCACCGTACTGCGCGCCGTAGTAGATGCCGGCCAGCATGATCAGCGCCGACGTGGGCGGCAGCGCATAGGTCATCGGCAACAGCATCGCGATGGTGGCGATCGGCCCGAGACCGGGCAGCACACCGATCAGGGTGCCGATCAGCACGCCGAACAGGACATAGGCGAGGTTCTGCAGCGTCAGCGCGGTGGCGAAGCCCAGCGCCAGGTTGTCGAGGAACTCCATCGTCGCGCGCTCAGCGACCGAGGAAGGCTGGCCAGACCGGGATGGTCAGACCAAGGCCCCAGATGAACACCGCCAGCACCAGCAGGATCAGCGCGGTGGCCATGATCACGACCTCCTTGGGCTTGAAATCCGGCCCGCCCGCTGCGCCCAGTCCGATCAGCATGATGAGCGCCACCACCAGGCCGAGTGGACGCAGCAGCAGCGCAAAGACCAGCACGGCGCCGAGCACGAGGAGCAGCGGTCGCCAGTGAAAGCGGTCGATCCGGTCGGCCGCGCCTGATTTGCCGCGCAGTCCGGTCGCGGCGATGAAAAGGCCCATCAGCGCGAGCAGCGAGCCCAGGATCGTCGGGAAGAACGCCGGCCCCATGCGCTGCGGCGTGCCCATGTCGTACTGCTGGGCCATGCCGGCGAAGCCCAGTCCGAACGCAATGAACATCACGCCGGACCAAAAGTCTTTCTCGTTCTTCAAGCGCAAGGCTGACCTCCGAGGAGCGCGCCCGGCGTACGTGCGACGGGCGTCAGTGGGTCGCGGATTCTACGTGCTGGCACGTCGAGATATCGCTTGTGGCAACGCAACATGGAGACGGGACTGACTTGCTCATGGCCAGGCAGCCAATCGAACTGGGTGCCGCCATTGGCATGGCGTGACGTGCCGCTTGATCACGCCGGCGAAGCGACCGGGGCGGTCACTTCGCCGGCATCTCAGCCGTGTGGTGGTTCTGGTTCAGACGCAGCAGCGCGGCGTCTGCAACACCGGCGTGTCGATCAACGTGACGATCAGTCGGCGTACGCGCCCGCCTTCTTGATGATCGGGGCCCAGCGCTCGATCTCCGACTTCAGGTGCGCGGCGTGCGCGGTCGGGGTGATCTTGTCGGCGGTGTAGATGGCGGCACCCAGGTCGGTCATGCGCTTGACGAACTCCGGATCCTTGACCGCTGCCTGCATCGCGGCCACCAGCTTGTCGATCGCTGCCTTCGGCGTGCCCTTGGGCGCATAGGCGCCGTGCCAGACGCCAACCTCGAACCCCTTCATGCCGAGTTCCTGCAGCGTGGGCACGCTGGGCAGCGTGGCCACCCGCTTGGCGCTGGTGACGCCATACACCTTTACGCCCTTGGTCTTGTCGGCGACGTGGGCCTGGATCTGGCTCGTGGTGTTGGTGGTCTGGTCGCAGGTGAAGTCGACCTGCTTGGCCAGCAGCGCGTTGAGCACGTCGGCGGTGCCCTTGAACGGCACCGTGGTGATGTCGGTCTCGATCGCGCTCATGAACAGCAGGCCGCACAGGTGCGAGGCGGCACCGATGCCGGCGTTGGCGAGATTGAGCTTCGTGTTGTTTGCCTTCACGTACTTCAGGAAGTCGGCAAAATTCTCGGCCGGAAAGTCGGAGCGGGCGATCAGTGTCATCGGCACGTCGACCACCAGGCCGAGCGTTTCGAAATCGGTCTGCGGGTTGTAGGCGAGCTTGCGATACAGCGTCGGCGCGGTCGACATGCCGATGTGATGCAGGAGTATCGAATAGCCGTCGGGCTGGGCATTCTTGACCCGCCCCGCGCCCACCGTGCCGCCGGCACCGCCGACGTTCTCGACCACCACCGACTGGCCGAGGTGCTTGCCCATCGCCACGGCCAGTGAACGGGCCACCGTATCGGTCGGGCCACCAGCCGTGAACGGCACCACCATCTGGACCGGCTTGGAGGGAAAGCCCTGGGCGAGCGCGCCGGCGGCGAAGCCCAGCGCTGCAACGGCAACGGCCGCCTGTTTGAGTATTGACTTCATGAGGTCTCCTGAATGAGAAATGGGGGCGGACTGGGCACCGCTCTTGTCGGCTGATGTTCCCGGAACCGGGCGAGCAACTTGGCGCCATTGTCCGGACGGGCTGCATGTTAGAAGCCCTGACGGCGGCGTGGGCCTCAGGGTTTCCACAGCATGCAACACGCCGCACGTCGCGCTAGGAGATCGAACTCGGCCCGTGGGGCGCCTGCGGCCGTGGCCCGCTTTGCTGCGGTGCGCACGCCCCGCTTGTCTGATGCCGTGGCGGAATGCACTTGCACCATCGGCATCGATCCCAGTCGGTCGGCGATCACCGCGCTGTGCTGGCGGTTGCCACCGGCAGCCGGACCTTGCGCCCGTGCGGTAGCCGCGGTATTGGCTGCCGTAGCGCCTCAACGCCTACGCCGACGCAGTTCCGGTGAAGCACGCGAGCTGCCATGCACGGCGAGAGCCCGCCCTGCTCATCGCCTCGACGGCCCGACCCGCTTGAGCGCGTCGTTCCGATCTTACGAAGGTGCAGGACGCCGCCTCGCGCAGGCCAGCGCTGCCGCTGCGCTCAATCCACCCGCGCGCCCGAGAACTTGACCACTTGCTGGTACTTGGCAAGTTCGGCCCGGACGAAGGCCGCGAAGGCTTCGGGCGTGGTGGCAGCCGGCTCGGCCCCCATGCGCGACAGGCGTTCGCGCATCTGCGGCGTGGCCAGCGCGCTGCCGAGCGCGGCATTGAGCTGGCTGACCACGGCCGGCGGCGTGCCGGCGGGCGCGAACACGCCGAACCAGGTACTGACATCGAAACCGGCGAGGTCCTTGCCGCCCGCCTGCGCCAGCGTGGGGACGTCGGCAAAGCTCGCCGCGCGCTGCGCGGTGGTGACGGCAAAGGCCTTGAGCTTGCCGGCGCGGATCTGCGGCGCGGCGGAGGCCAGGTTGTCGAACATCAGGTCGGTCTGCCCGGCGATCAGCCCCATTTGCGCCGGTGCCGCGCCGGCATAGGGAATGTGGACGATCGAGACCTTCGCCATCGACTTGAGCAGTTCGCCGGACATGTGGCCGCCGCTGCCGTTGCCGCCGGAGGCGTAGTTGAGCTTGGCCGGGTGCTTGCGCGCGTAGGCGATCAGGTCGGCGACCGAGTCGATGCCCAGCCGGGCGGCGGTGTCCGGCGCCATCACAAGTAAGTTGGGCACGTGCGCGATCAGGGTGATCGGCGCGAAGTCCTTGATCGGGTCGTACGGCAGCTTGGAGAACAACCACGGGTTGATCGCGTGCGTGGCCACCGCACCGATGACGAGCGTGTAACCGTCGGCCGGCTGCTTGGCCACGTAGTCGACGCCAATGTTGCCGCCGGCGCCGGCGCGGTTTTCTACCACCACGGTGCCAAGCGTGTCCTTCAGGCGCTCGGCGAGCGTGCGTGCGGCAATGTCGAGCGGGCCGCCGGGCGGGTAGGGCACCACCAGCCGGATCGGTTTGCTTGGGTACTGCGGCGACTGTGCCAGCACAGGCGCACTGCCCAGGGCCAGGATGCTGGCGGCGAGCGCCAGGCTGCTCTGGCACAGGTGACGACGCGTTGCCACGATGTTCCCCCTTCGTTTTGTCTTGGATGAGCGCGGGACCCTTGCCTGACCCTGCAGGCCGGCAGCCAGCGCGCGGCGATTAGACCGCAAGTTGGTGCCCGCTTGCGCTGCAGGAGCCGAATCGGCGTGTCGAACCGTGGTTATTCCCCGGTTCGGCCGCGCGCGCCCTGGCTAGATTCGACACGCCATGCTGCGCGAACTCTTCAGCCGCCTTGTCCGCGGCGCTGCCCCTGCCGTGCCGATGCCGGTCGAGCCATCGGCGGCGGAGCCCGTCCGGGCCGCTCAACCTGCGTCTGCCGATGCCGGCTGGATCGGCATCGGTGCGCGGCGTCCGCTGTTGTCGCCGCGCGGCGAGGTGGCTGGCTTCGAGTTTCGCATCGCCGACGCGCTGATGCAGCGCGCCGACGCCGCGGCGCGCGCGGCTCATACCATCTCGCTGCTGACCGCGATGCAGCTGACGGCGCGCGGCGGCCGTGTGAGCCTTGGCGAACTGCCGGCGTCCTGGTTGATGCATCCGCAGGTCGGTGCACTGCTGGCGCCCGGCATGCTGATGTGCATCGGTCGCGATGCCACGGGTGAGACCGATGCGCGGGTGCAGGCGGCGCGCCTGCTGCGTGCCGGCGGCGTGCGGGTGGGCTGGTTGGTCCAGGATGCCGACGCCCATGGCGTGCCGGACTTCGTGCTGCTGCGGCCCGGTCCGGACCAGCAGGTCGCCGCCCTGCTGCAATCCGCAAGACACGTGGTGGCCGGCCATGCAGGCCTCGGCATGGTGGCCACCGACCTGCCGAACCTCGATGACCTCGAACTGGCGCTGGCGCAGGGCGTGCAGTACGCCTGCGGCACCGTCTCCAGCACCAGCCAGCCGCCAGCGGGCGGCGCCATGTCGGCCGCGGTTCAGCGCGTGTGCGATCTGCTCAACCGCCTGGTGCGCGACGAGGAGGTCACGGCGCTGGCGCTCGAGATCAAGCATGACCCCGGGCTCTCGTTTCAGCTGCTGCGCTATGCCGGCAGCGCTCACTTCAGCCGCGGCCGGCCGGTCGATTCGGTGGAGGCGGCCGTGCTGCTGCTGGGTCGCGACGAGCTGTATCGCTGGCTTTCGATGGTGCTGGTGCGCTCGGCCGGATCGCGCGCCACCAGCCGTGCCGTGCAGGAAGTCACGCTGGCGCGGGCGCGCCTGATCGAACTGCTTGCCGCCGCCCGCGGCGAACCGCAGCCGGAAGGGTTCTTCACGCTCGGCCTCGCATCGATGCTGCCATTGTTGCTCGATGCGCCGGCGCAAAGCGTGCTGAGCCGGCTGCACCTGGCGCCAATGGCGCAGGCCGCGCTGCTCGAGGCGAGCGGCCCGTGGCACGTTTACCTGCGACTGGCCAGCGCGCTTGAACGGCACGACCTCGCGCAGGTCGAGCGCCTGGCGGGAGACTTCGGCGGACTGAGTGGCGTGCTCGGCTGCGCCGACCAGGCGTGGGAATGGACGCACGCGCAGGACCCGACGCCGGGCTGACCCGGATTCGCGCAGAATCGGGCTGGCGAGCGCTGCATCGCACTGCACGCCGCGCCAATCCATCCGCTTTCCACCTGATCGATCCGATGTTCCACTGCGCCAGGCAGGCCGCACCGTGAGCCTGCCGCACCTGATCACGCCGCGCCTGCGCCTGCGGCACGTCGAACCCGCCATGGCGGTGGCGCATGCCGAGTTCATGCAGCGCAACCGCCTGCATCTGAAACCTTGGGAGCCGCCGCGCCCGGCCGACCTGGAATCGGCGCAAGCGTGGGTCCCGCTGCTCGTCAACGCGCTGCATGCCTTCGAGACCGATCGCGAGGTGCGCTGGGCGATGTTCGATCCGGCCGACGGCCGTCTGATTGGCCGCATCAATTTCGCCGGCATCCAGCGCGGACCGTTCCAGTCCTGCCTGCTGGGCTATCAGATCGACGCGCAGTACGAAGGGCAAGGCCTGATGCGCGAGGCGCTTGAAGCAACCATCGACTACATGTTCAGCAGCAAGCGGTTGCACCGTATCGAGGCCAACTACCGGCCGCACAACGAGCGCAGCAGTGCCTTGCTGGCGCGCCTGGGCTTCGAGCGGATCGGCCTGGCGCACCGCTACCTCTTCATCGACGGCGACTGGGCCGACCATGTGCAGACACAGCGACTGAACCCCGATTTCGATCCGGCGTGGTTGCTTGTTGAGTCGCCGGCGCCGGTCCGCTGACAGCACGGTCTGCTCGGCGCGCCGCAGGAAGAGAAACGGCCCGCTTTGGGCGGGCCGTCTTCTCGTGGCGGTGGTGGATCAGTTCTCCAGTTCCGCCTCCGTGATGCCGGCAGACAGCGGCTCACCGCGCACCTTCACCAGCGTGCCGCGGGTGGGATCCGCGGTGATCGCAGCGAGGAAGTCGGCACGGCTGATCGCGGCATCGGCGGTGTTGCGGTACTGCGCGCCGGCCGGCAGGGTGTAGGTCTGACCGAGCAGCGTGATGGAGTCAGCAGTCTTCGCGGTGACGCGTGCCTGCACGATTTCGCGGGTGCCGCCGCCGCCGCCGCCGGCGTCGCGTACCTCGTCGGCGATCAGGGTGCCGTTGACCAGTCGGGCCCGCACTTCGGCGCGATTGCCGGCGGCAATCGTCACGCCGTCGATGCGCGTCAGGCTGTTGTAGGTCACCGTGCGACCCAGCACGCTGAACTGGTTGACGCCAGGTGCGGCGATCGTGCCCTGCAGGATGATGCGATCCTGCTTGAACGAGATTTCCCGCGCAGTGAGCGTACTGCCGTTGATCGCACCGTCGACCTCGACCCGCACGCCGTTGGCCAGATCGGCGCGCGCGCCATTGCGGATCTGCGTGGTGGCACTGAACACGACCGTGATGTCGCCGAGCGTGAAGCTGCCGGACTGATTGCCATTGGCAGAGACGAGCCCGCTGACGAAGCCTTCGCGCTCGTTGCGTGCGCCGGCCGGCGGCTTGACGCCGTTGCTGCTGTCTTCCAGGTCTTCGCACTCGATGCGGGTGGCACTGAAGGCGTTGGTGCCGGTGAAGCCACCGTGCACCTCGACGATCTGACCGACCGCCAGTGCCGCAAAGCTGCAGCCCGCCGGCGAGTAGGTTGCGGTGGCAGACGGGGTGACCGCGACGCCGGCGACGGTAAAGGTGGTCGCCGCCTTGGCGCTGATCGCACCCTTGAACTCGTCGACCAGACCAGTGCCGTTCTGCACCTCGACGCGGGAGGCACGCAGCACGCCGCTGGCATCGCGCAGTCCGTGCACTTCGACCACCTGACCGACCAGGGTGCCGCTTATGACAAGGCCATTGGCGAACACCGTGGCTTCATCGGTCTGTACCAGCACGCCGCTGACGGTCAGCGTGGGTGGGCTGGTCAGGCCGACCGCGGTGACGGTGCCGCGCAGCTCGTTCTCGATCTCGACGCGTTCGGCGACGCCGTTCTCGCCGTCGTCGTTCACGCGACCGCGCAGCTTGATCACCATGCCGTCTTTCAGTTCGGTGCGAGCCACGGTCCGATCGTCGATCAGGACCGTCGCGGTGCTGTCGTCATAGCGGACACCGTTGACGATGACGCTGCCCAGCCGCATGACGCCGCTCGAGTAGGCGGTGCCACTTGAAGGCGGTGGCGTGCCGCCGGTGCCATCGGTGCCGCCGCCGCAGGCGGCCAGCACGGCAGTGAGGGTTGACGCTGCCGCGAGCAGCAGGGCGCGGATGCGCAGCGGGGTGATCTTGTTCATTGTTTGTTCTCCTGGTCGGATGAGGTGCGCTTGCTGCGGGGCGCTCGCGCGGCGCGGGCTGGCTCGACGGGCGGTTGGATCTCTTCTTCGAAGCTGAATACGCTCAAGCCGGCGCGCATGCGGCCCGTACCGGTGACGCCGGGATTGGCGTCGCGGTCGTGCCGCGCCAGCCAGGCGTCGAGCAACTCGATCAGTTGCTGTGCGTGGCTGGCAGCGAGCGAGCGGAACTCGTCCATCGCCTCCGCCGGCAGGTTGTCGTACATCACCTTGCGCTGGAACCGGCTCGGCTCCAGCCCCTGCAGGTTGTGGTCGATGGTGCCGATCAGGAACGGCACATCCGCGGCAAGGATGGCGAGCTTGGCGTCGTCACTGGCGCGCGGTATGTAGACGCGCGACTGCAGGTGGAGCAGGCCGTCGGCGTGGCGCTCGACCGCGCCCACGCGGACCAGTTCGTCCAGCACCGCGCGCGGCGGCATGTCGCCGCTGTAGCGACGCACGAGCGTCGAGAAGCTCGGCTCGCTGCCGTCGAACACGAGTGGCCGCGCGTCGCCGCGGGCATCCTGAAACTCGCTGTCGCGCACCCAGCCCGCGACCACGCGGGCGGCACGGTTCTCGGGCAAGCCGCTGCCGTCGTCTGCCTGGTCTTCATCGCGCTCGACCAGACGTTGCACCTCCTTGCGCGTCAGACCGGTCAACAGGGCGGCACGCGACACCGACGGCTTGCGGCCGGGGATCGTGAAGTCATGCAGCGCGACGTCGACATAAGCACGCTTGGCCAGTTCAACGAACGCCGGTAGCGCCATGCCGTGACGAACCAGCACGCGGACAAGCGCCCGCAGAACTCGGAGGACAGCCTGGCTCAAGGCCGGGGAAAGCTGTGCAGTGGTGGTATCCATGTGGGAAATCTAGCCCAAAAAATCCGCTGTGGCAAGAAATTGGGAAGATTTACCCAAATAGAGGTGATGGCAGGATGAAGATGGCCCGGCGTGGTGCTGCGGTGCCCCGCGGCCATCGGGGCAGGAACCCGTGGCCGGCGAATCGCTGGATGGCGGTTGCGGTGGCGGTGGCGGTGGCGGTGGCGGTGGCGGTGGTGGGGCGCCCGCGGGTGCGGCGGCGCCTAGCCGGTCGGCCGCAGCTCGAATCCCGGCGGGACGTCCTCGTCATCGGCGTCGGTCGTGACGACCACGTCGTCGACGCGCGCCAGCGGCGGCCCGCGACGGGCCCAGAGGATCACGGCGTCGCAGGCGTCCGCCGGGCCGCACAGAACGGCCTCGACGCTGCCGTCGCGCCGATTGCGCACCCAGCCGCGCAGGCGGCTCGCGTGTGCCACCTGCGCCAGCGAGGCGCGATAGCCAACGCCCTGCACCCTGCCGGTGATGCGCAGTCGGAGCGGGCCTAGGGTCATCGCAACTGTCCGCCGAAGGCGATGCGCCCCGCTGCGGGCGGTTCGAAAAACAGATGCACCTGGGAGGACGGCCGCTGCAGCAGCGGCGCCAGCGCCTGCGCAAGGTCGGCCGCCAGCGCAGCACGCGCCGGCAGGTCGGGCCACTGAGCCAGCCACAGGCGCACGCTGGCCGGATGCGGGCAATTGGCTGACGGCACCTGGTTCTCGGCGTACTGCGCAGCGGGAAGCGGGTACAGCGTCAGCCACAGTGTCCCGGGGGCGGTCTGCAGGACGATGCCGGCGGCGTCGGCCAGGTGCTTGGCGAGATCGGCTGGCACCACCTCGCCTGGCGACAGCACCAGGGTGACGTCGAGGATCGGCATGGCGAAGGGTGGTCGTCCGTCAGACGATGCGGTCGCGCGCCAACGTGTCGAGCGCTGCGTCGTCGAGGGCCAGCAACTCACCGAGCACGCTGCGCGTGTGCTGGCCCAGCAGCGGCGGTGGCAGGTCGCTGACTGCACGCTTGCCGTCGAGCACGATCGGGCTGGCCACCAGGGGCACCTGCTGTGCGGTCGGATGCGGCAGGTCGACGCGCAGGCCGCGCGCCACCATCTGCGGATCGGCCATCGCTTGGGCGATCGAGTTGATCGGGCCGCAGGGTACGCCGGCGGCTTCCAGCTCAGTGGCCCAGAACGCCATCGGACGCTCGCGCACGATCGCCTCGAGCAGCGGAACCAGGATGGCGCGGTTGCGCACCCGATCGGCATTGCGGGAAAAGCGCGCGTCGCTGGCCAGATCGGGTCGGCTGGCCACCGCGCAGAACTTGGCGTACTGGTTGTCGTTGCCGACCGCCACGATCACATGCCCATCGCTGGCGGCAAACACCTGGTACGGCACGATGTTCTGGTGCGCATTGCCGGCGCGGCCGGGCGCCTTGCCGGTGACGAGATAGTTCATGTTCATGTTGGCGAGCATGGCCAGCACCGTGTCGAACAGCGCCATGTCGATGTGCTGGCCGCGGCCCGTCTTGTCGCGCTGTGCCACCGCCGCGAGGATCGCCACGCTGGCGTACATGCCGGTCATCAGGTCGCTCACCGCCACGCCGGCCTTTTGCGGACCGCCGCCGGGCAGGTCATCGCGCTCGCCGGTGATCGACATGAAGCCGCCCATGCCCTGGATGATGAAGTCGTAGCCGGCGCGGTCGCGGTACGGCCCGTCCTGGCCGAAGCCGGTGATCGAGCAATAGATGAGTCGCGGGTCGTCGGCAGCGAGCGAGGCGTAGTCGAGCCCGTACTTGGCGAGCTGGCCGACTTTGTAGTTCTCGACCACCACGTCGCACTGGGCGGCCAGCGCGCGCAGCAGCTGCTGTCCGCGCTCGGTGGCGATGTCGATCGTCACCGAACGCTTGCCGCGGTTGGCGGCGAGGTAGTACGCCGCCTCGGTGGTGTCGTGGCCGGCGGCGTCGGTCAGATACGGCGGGCCCCAGGCGCGCGTGTCGTCGCCGCTGCCCGGGCGCTCGATCTTGATGACCTCGGCGCCCAGGTCCGCGAGCAGCTGGGTGCACCAGGGGCCGGCCAGCACGCGGGTGAGGTCGAGGATGCGCAGGTGGTCGAGAGCGGCAGGCGGGTTCATGGCAGCGCAGGATATCAACGCAGCCGATCCACCCCGGCCAGCCCGTTCGGCAGGTGCCGTACGCGGCGGCTGCAAGCGCCGCCGGCCCGCTGGAGCGCCAGTTGCCCCCGGCAATGATGTGCATGCATCCAATAGACTCGCCGCATGGCACGCAAGCTGTCTGCGCGAACGCTCCGCTGGGGCATGAACCTCTGGCCGCCGTTTCTGGGGGCCGGCATCCGGGTCCGCTACCTGGCCACCGACTTTCGCGAAGTCCTGGTGGAGATGCCGCTGCGCTTTTACAACCGCAACTATGCCGGCTCGCACTTCGGCGGATCGTTGTTTGCGATGACGGACCCGTTCTTCATGCTGATGTTGGTGAAAAACCTGGAGCCCGGCTTCCTGGTGTGGGACAAGGCCGCTTCGATCGACTTCCTGTCGCCGGGGCGCGGCACGATGCGTGCCGCGTTTCGCCTGACCGATCACGACCTCGAGCAGATCCGGGCCCGCACCGCCGATGGCGACAAGCATCTGCACCTGTTCCGCACCGACGTCACCGACAGCGAAGGCCTGGTGGTCGCGCGCGTCGAGAAGATCGTCTATGTGAGGCGCAAGCGCGCCGACAACGGAAACCACCCGTGAATCACGCCGTGCCCTGGCCCTATCCCCGCCTGCTCGCCCACCGCGGCGGCGGCACGCTGGCGCCGGAGAACACGGTGGCGGCCATCGGCGTCGGACGCGAGCATGGGTATCGCGGCATCGAGTTCGACGCCATGCTTGCAGCCGACGACGTGCCGGTGCTGATCCACGATGACACCCTGGAGCGCACCACCAGCGGCCACGGCGACGTGGCAACGCTCACATCGACCGAGCTTGGCCGGCTGGACGCCGGCAGCTGGCACTCCGCCGCGTTCAGCGGTGAACCGGTGCCGATGTTCGAGGCGGCGGTGCGCTACTGCCGCGCGCACGACATCTGGATCAACATCGAGATCAAGCCGGCTCCCGGAGCCGCTGCGCGCACCGGTGACGCGGTCGCTCGAGCGACCGCCCGCTTGTACGCCGACCTGGTGCGCCCTGGCGCAGACGCGGCGGTGAACATCGAGCCGCGTGTGCCGCTGTTTTCTTCGTTCGAGCGTGAGGCGTTGGCGGCCGCGCGCCAGGCCGCGCCTGACATTCCGCGCGGCTACCTGCTCGATCGCGTTCCACCTGACTGGCAGGCGCAGCTGCTTGAACTGGGCTGCGTGGCGCTGCACACCAATCATCGCCACCTGACGCGTGCGGTCGCCCAGCAGATCAAGGGCGCCGGCTATTGGCTCTTCTGCTACACGGTCAACGAACCGGCACGGGCCGCCGAATTGTTCGCATGGGGCGTGGACGCGATGTGCACCGACCGCATCGACCTCATTGCGCCGGAGCGCGCGACGTGACGGCGGCGGTGGAGTCGACGCGCCGGCGACCTCGCTTCGTGCCGATGCCGTCGCCCGCCGCCGACGCCGCCGCGGCCATCATCGCGGGTCTGCGCGCGCCGATGCCGACGATCGCCCCACGCTACTTCTACGACGTGCTCGGCGCGCGGCTGTTCGAAGCGATCTGCGAACTGCCCGAGTACTACCCGACCCGCACCGAGGCGGCAATCCTGGCCGAGCACGGCGCGCAGATCGCCGCGGTGGCGGGGACGGGTGCAACGTTGATCGACCTGGGGGCGGGCAATTGCGAGAAGGCCGCGCGCCTGTTCGGTGCGCTGCGCCCGGTGCAGTACGTGGCAGTGGACATCGGCGGCGAGTTCCTGCGCGCAACGCTGGAGCGGTTGCAGCAACGGTTTCCGGCGCTCGACATGGTGGGCGTGGAACAGGACTTCGCCGAGGACCTGCATCTGCCGGACGAGGTGGATCCTCGCCGTCGCCTGTTTTTTTATCCCGGCTCGTCCATCGGCAACTTCAGCCCGGCGGAGGCGGTCGCCTTCCTGCGGCGGGTGCGTGCGCAGGCGGGCGACGACGGTCAGTTGCTGATCGGCGTCGATCTGGTCAAGCCCGCGCACATCCTCGACGCCGCCTATGACGACTCGCTCGGCGTGACCGCCGCCTTCAATCTGAACTTACTCAACAACGTCAATCGCCTCGCCGGCACCGACTTCGATGTGCGCGACTGGCGCCATGTGGCCTTCTTCAACGCCACCGCGTCGCGCATTGAAATGCATCTGGAGGCGCAGCGCGATGTCGTTGTCCGCGTCGGCGCCGCTGCTGCGCTGCGGTGGGCGGCCGGCACGCGGATCCATACCGAAAACTCGTGGAAGTACACGCCGGAGGCGTTCGACCGCTTGCTGCGGCAGGCTGGGTTCGCCCAGGTGCGCCAATGGGCCGATGGGCGAGCGTGGTTCGGCGTCTTCCTGGCGCGTGCCTGAAACTGAATCGATGGCGGGGCCGCGTGTGTTGTCCATCACGCTAGCGGTCGGCGGTTGATTTCGGTCAATCCGGCGTGTAACGGTACCCGTAACCTGCCGCGCTGAAGGCTACGGGCGGCGCCGCAGGGGAGGGGTACCGCGCGGGTCCGCAGCCGTCACCGCTGCCGCGCGAGCTGTGTTTCGGCGGTCGCCACCCGTCTCTTTTGCGTCCGGGGCCCGTGCCCCGCATCCGATTGCAGTCCGCTGACTTACCAACTCGCCGATGTCTGCCTCTCCTGCGCTGCGCAAGTCCAAAGTGGCCGGTGGCATCGACCTGTCGCCGGTCGCGCTCGCCTGCGATCACTGCGGCGACTCGCTGGCCGGACTGAAGGTCGAGCGGCGCACGCTGGGATCGGCAATGCAGTCTTACTGCTGCCTGGGCTGCGCTTTCATTGCCGAGCAGCTGTTCCTGGCGCAGGCGGGCAGCCGTGGTCGGGCAGCGCTCGACCAGGCGGTCGCCGATGCGACGCCGGCACCCGTGGCGGCAGATGCGCCGCTGACGCGGATGCAGATCGAGGTGCATGGCATGGTCTGCGCCGCCTGCGCGCTGCTGATCGAGCATCGTGTCAAGCGCGTGCCCGGCGTGGCCGACGTGCATGTCGACTTCGCCGGGCGCCGTGCCTACGCATCGTTCGATGCCGCGCTGGTGAACGAGGCGGGCATCGACAAAGCGATCCGCAAGGCCGGCTACCGCACCGGTGCCGACGCGGTGCCGTCGGTGCGCAAGCGCCGCATCGACCTGCTGCGCGTGCTGATCGCCTGGCTGATGATGATGCAGGTGATGATGCTGGCGGTGCCGGCCTATGTGGCTGCACCAGGCGACATTTCCGCCGACATCGAGCAGTTGCTGCGCGTGGCACAGCTGGTACTCACGCTGCCGGTGTTGATCTTTTCGGCCGCGCCCATCTTTCATGCCGCCTGGAGCCAGATGCGCGCCGGCAGCGGCAGCGTGATCGGCATGGACCTGCCGATCGTGCTGGGACTGTCGGCAGCCTTTGGCGCCAGTGCCTGGGCCACGGTGGTGGCAGAGGGACCCGTCTACTTCGATTCGGTGACGATGTTCGTCGCCCTGGTGCTGGGCTCGCGCTGGCTGCAGGGCCGCGGGCTGGCATTGGCCTACGAGTTCATCGACGAGGCGCATCGCAAGACCAAGCTGACGGCGCAACGTCTGCGCGCCTGGCCGGGTTCCCCAGTCACCGACGCGGTGCCGGCGCAAACATTGGTGGTTGACGATGCGGTCCTGGTGCCGCCTGGCGAGACCGTACCGGCCGATGGCGTGGTCATCGGCGGTGCATCGGCGGTGTCGCAAGCCTGGCTGACGGGCGAGTCGGCGCCGATCGAGAAGAGCGAGGGCATGCCGGTGCTGGCTGGCAGCCTCAACCTCGAGCAGCCGCTCGTGATGCGCGTGACACGCGCCGGCGAGGCGACTTCGCTGGCAGCGCTGCGCCGGCTGATTGACGCTGCCGGCCGCGAGCGTCCGCGGGTGGTCGAACTGGCCAACCGGGTTGCCGTGGTGTTTCTCTGGGCGGTGCTGGTGATCGCCAGCATGACGCTCGGTGGCTGGTGGCTGGTCGACGCATCGCAGGCGCTGCCCAACACCATCGCGGTGCTGGTGGCCACTTGTCCGTGCGCGCTGTCGCTGGCGGCACCGGCAGCGCTGGCCGCGACCCAGTCGGCCCTCGCCAAACGCGGGGTGCTCACCGCGCGCGTGGCAGCGCTTGAACAGCTTGCGCGCGTGAACACCTTCGCCTGCGACAAGACCGGCACACTGACCGCGGCGGAACCGCGCTTGACGCACGTGGTGCCATTGCGCGCCGCCGACAGCCTCGACCTGATCGCAACGGCGGCCAGCCTGGAGTCACTGTCGAGCCACCCCTTCGCGCGTGCGCTGATGCGCGCCGTGCAGGAAGCGGGCGTCGCGCTGCCGCCGGCCAGCGCGGGCAGGGCGCAGGCATCGGCCGGGGTCGAGGCGGTGGTGGCGGGCAGACGCTTGCGTCTGGGCAAGCCGGAGTACGCGCTCGGCATGATCACCACCGACGTGGCGCCGGTGGCGGCGCAGGTTCTGCGCAGGATGGCGCGCGACAACCTGGCGCACGACAGCGTGATCCTGCTCGCCGATGCCGAGGGGCCGGTGGCACTGTTCTCCTTTGGCGAGGCACTGCGCGCGGATGCGGCGGCGCTGATCGACCAGTTGAAAAAGCAGAACGTCGATGTACTGCTGGTGTCGGGCGATCGGCGCCAGCCGGTCGAGCGCGTGGCACGCGAGCTTGCCATCGACACCGTCTACGCGCACCAGACACCGGCATCCAAGCGAGAACTGGTCGCCGGCCTGCAGGCCAGTGGACGCCGGGTGGCCATGCTGGGCGACGGCATGAACGACGCGCCGGTGATCGCCCAGGCCGATGTCTCGATTGCAATGGCCGAAGGCAATGCACTGGCGCAGGCGCGCGCCGACTTCATCGTGCTGTCGTCGCGCCTGGCAGACGTGTCGCATGCGTTCAAGGCGGCCCGCCGTGGCATGGCGATCGTGCGCGAGAACCTCGGCTGGGCGTTCGCCTACAACGTCGGCGTGATTCCGCTCGCCGCACTCGGCTACATCACGCCGGCGCTGGCCGCGGTGGGCATGGCAGCCAGTTCACTGCTGGTGGTCGGCAACGCACTGCGCGCAGCGCGCAGCTGAGGGCACTTCGATGAATCCATGTCACGACTGACTGCCGACGATGGACTCCATGTATGTGCTGATTCCCGTGTCGCTGCTGCTGGTGCTGGGCATCGGTGGCGTGCTGGCCTGGTCGGTGCTCGGCGGTCAGTTCGACGAACTCGATCGCGAAGGTCAAAGCATCCTGACCGAAAATCAGCAACACCAGAATCCTGACGCCAACCTTGCAGCCGACGCTGCGGACCCATCTGTGCGGGGTGCGACCGTGCGCCATTCACACGGTGACGATCCACCCGGAGGCGGTTGACCTGTGTCAAGCATGCGTCACGTACGGACACCTAGCATCCGCTCGCCATGCGTCTATTCACGGACGCTGGCGGGATCACTAAAAGAACAAGACTGCGGTTCGCCGCGGCCTCGCCAGTCATCAAGCTGTCTCAGACATCAGTGGCCACGCATCGGGGCCGGAACGAGGAAAACATGAGCCAAGCGAAATCGCTTACCTACGACTACGGCGTGATCCGCGCGTTCTCGGTGATGACCGTGATCTGGGGCATCGTCGGCATGCTGGTCGGGGTGGTGATCGCCGCCCAGATGGCGTGGCCGGCACTGAATTTCGACATCGCTTGGCTGAGCTTTGGCCGGTTGCGCCCGCTGCACACCAACGCGGTGATCTTCGCGTTCGGCGGCTGTGCGCTGTTTGCCACCAGCTATTACATCGTGCAGCGCACGTGCCAGACAAGTTTGTTCCTGCCGAAGCTCGCCTGGTTCACCTTCTGGGGCTGGCAAGTCGTCATCCTGCTGGCGGCGATCACGCTGCCGCTGGGGCTCACCCAGGGCAAGGAGTACGCCGAGCTCGAGTGGCCGATCGATATCCTGATCGCGGTGGTGTGGGTCAGCTACGCGGTCGTGTTCTTCGGCACCATCGGCAAGCGCAACGTCAAGCACATCTATGTTGCCAACTGGTTCCTCGGCGCCTTCATCATCACCGTCGCGCTGCTGCACATCGTCAACTCGATGGCGATTCCGTGGTCGCTCACCAAATCGTATTCGGCCTACTCTGGCGCCCAGGACGCAATGATTCAGTGGTGGTACGGCCACAACGCGGTCGGCTTCTTCCTGACCGCGGGCTTCCTCGGGATGATGTACTACTTCATTCCGAAGGCGGCGGGTCGTCCGGTCTACTCGTACCGTCTGTCGGTGGTGCACTTCTGGGCCCTGATCTTCACCTACATGTGGGCCGGCCCGCACCACCTGCACTACACCGCGCTGCCCGACTGGACGCAAACGCTCGGCATGCTGTTCTCGCTGATCCTGCTGGCTCCCTCCTGGGGCGGCATGATCAACGGCATCATGACGTTGAGCGGTGCCTGGTACAAGCTGCGTGATGACCCGATCCTGAAGTTCCTCGTCGTGTCGCTGTCCTTCTACGGCATGAGCACCTTCGAGGGCCCGATGATGTCCATCAAGACCGTGAACGCGCTGTCGAAGTACACGGACTGGGGTATCGGCCATGTGCACTCCGGCGCGCTGGGCTGGGTGGGCATGATCTCCATTGGCTCGCTGTACTACCTGATCCCGCGCCTTTATGGCCGCACCGAGATGTTCAACATGCGCGCGGTCACGCTGCACTTCTGGATCGCCACCATCGGCATCGTGCTGTACATCGCGGCGATGTGGATCGCCGGCGTGATGCAAGGCCTGATGTGGCGCGCGGTGAACGAGGACGGCACGCTCACCTACGCCTTCATCGACAGCATCAAGGCGACTTTCCCGTTCTACGTGATTCGATTGATCGGCGGCACGTTGTACCTGGCCGGCATGTTCCTGATGCTGTGGAACGTGTTCAAGACGATTGGTGCCGGCAAGGCCGTGTCCGACCCGGTGCCAGCGGCCCTGGCCCACGCCTGATGCTGATGAAGAACTGAGGATCGATCCATGAAACTGAATCACGACTTCATCGAGCAGAACTCCTGGCTGATGATCATCCTGATCGTGCTGGTGGTGGCGATCGGCGGCCTGGTCGAGATCGTGCCGCTGTACTTCCAGCGCCAGACGACGGAGCCGGTGGCGGGCGTCAAGCCCTATGAGCCGCTGCGCCTGGTCGGTCGCGATGTCTACATCCGCGAAGGTTGCTACAACTGTCATTCGCAGATGATCCGTCCCTTCCGTGCGGAAACGCTGCGCTACGGTCATTACTCGGTGGCTGGTGAGTCGGTGTACGACCACCCGTTCCAGTGGGGCAGCAAGCGCACCGGTCCGGATCTGGCGCGGGTTGGCGGTCGCTACTCGGACGAGTGGCATCGCATTCATTTCATGAACCCGCGTGACGTCGTACCCGAGTCCAACATGCCGGCGTACCCGTGGCTCGCGAAAAACAGCGTCGAGGGCGAGAACGTGCAAGCTCGGATGCGCGCGCTGCGCACCGTCGGCGTGCCCTATACGGATGCCGAGATCGCCGCCGCACCCGAAGCGCTCAAGGGCAAGACCGAGATGGACGCGATGATCGCGTACCTGCAGGGTCTAGGCGTGCAACTTCGCAACGTTCGTTAGGGAGCCGCGATGGAAATCAACGACATGCGGTCGGTGATCACGCTGCTGGCGTTCATCGCGTTCATTGGCATCGTGCTCTGGGCCTACCACGGCAAGAGCAGGCGCGGTTTCGACGAGGCAGCGCAGATTCCGTTCGCGGACGATGACCTGGAGCCGGTCGACCCGCGCAGTCCGGCGCGGCGCAAATAACTCGGGGCAGGAGCGAACGATGACTGATTTCACGAGCATCTTCTGGGATTACTACGTCGCCATCATCACGCTGGTGTCGGTGCTGGGCTGCGCAGTGTTCCTCTGGTCGCAGAGTGAACGGCGCGCCAAGGTCAGTAGCGGCCCGGATCCCGACACGACTGGCCACGTATGGGATGGCGATCTGCAGGAGTTTCACAATCCCCTGCCGCGCTGGTGGATGTGGTTGTTCTACCTCACGGTCGCTTTCTCCGTGGTCTACCTGATCCTGTTCCCTGGTCTCGGCACGCAGTTCAAGGGCCTGCTGAAGTGGACATCGACCGGGCAGCACGCTGCGGAAGTCAAGGCTGCCGAGGCGAAGTTCGGGCCGATGCTCGCTGCGTACCTGCAGCAACCGGTCGAGAAGATCGCGTTCGAGCCGCGTGCGCGGCAAATGGGCGAGCGGATCTTCCTCAACAACTGCTCGCAGTGCCATGGTTCCGATGCGCGCGGAGCGCGTGGTTTTCCGAGTCTGGCGGATAGCGAGTGGACGTGGGGTGGATCCGCGGAAGCAGTCAAGACTTCGATCATCAGCGGCCGGCTGGGCGCCATGCCGCCGATGTCGGCGGCAGTGGGGGGAGCGGACGACGTGACCGACATGGCGCACTACGTCTTGTCGCTGTCGGGTTCGGCGCACGACTCGGTGCGTGCGGCCCGCGCCCAGCCGAAGTTCGTGGTCTGCGCGGCATGTCATGGACCGGAGGCGAAGGGCAACCCGGCCTTGGGAGCGCCTGACCTGACCAACCGCATCTGGCTGTATGGCGGCAGCATCGCCGCCATCAGCGAGACGATCACCAAGGGTCGCCAGGGCGTGATGCCGGCATGGAAAGGCATCCTCTCCGAAGCCGAGGTGCATCTGGTCTCTGGCTACGTGTATTCGCTTGCCAATCAGCCCGGCGCTGCCCCGGCTGCCGCCCCGGCGCCCGTACCTGTGGCCGCTCCGGCTGAAGCGCCAGCGGCGCCACCCGCGAAAAAGTAGTCCGACGCAACAGCCGCTGCTGCGGCGAGCACCATCTGGCGACGGGTCGCTCCCAGCAAGGAGCGGCCCGTCTTCCTTCGGGCGCGGCAATGTGACGGTGCTCGCATCCGCCTCGCGTCAACTCGTATCCGTTTGATCCATGCCAAGCAAACGTTCGGCCGCCTCTGCGAGAGTCCACGTGTGATACGGGTTGCGTTACACGTTCGCTGTGCTGCTCCTGGCGCGGCACCATCAAGGCAATTGCGCTCATGAACTCCGTTGTCGATCCGCAAGTCACCGAGGCTGCGCGTCCCGCGGCGGGCGCGACGGTGATTCCGATCCAGCCAGTGGCCGAAGACGCGGTCGAAAGTTTGTACGCCAAGCGCAAGGAAATCTATCCCCGCGCCAAGATCGGCGACACGCTCGGGCTGTTCCAACGCTGGCGCTGGGCCACGGTCTGGATCACTCAGCTCGTCTTCTATGGCCTGCCGTGGCTGGTATGGAACGACAGGCAGGCGGTGCTGTTCGACCTGGCGGCGCGCAAGTTCTACATCTTCAGCCTGGTGCTCTGGCCGCAGGACATCATCTACCTTACTGCGCTGCTGATCATCGCAGCGCTCTCGCTGTTCCTGTTCACGGCGGTCGGCGGGCGGTTGTGGTGTGGCTATGCCTGTCCGCAGACCGTGTACACGGAACTGTTCATGTGGATCGAGCGGCGCATCGAGGGTGACCGTACCAAGCGCATGGCACTGGACAAGGCGCCCTGGGGGCTGAGCAAGGCGGCCAGAAAATTCGGCAAGCATGCGGTGTGGATTGCCCTGGCGCTTTGGACCGGATTCACCTTCGTCGGCTTCTTCACGCCGATTCGGGAACTCGGCGCTGAGATCTTGGCGCTGGCGATCGGCGGCTGGTCGTTGTTCTGGGTGCTGTTCTATGGCTTCGCCACCTATGGCAATGCCGGCTGGATGCGCGAGCAGGTGTGCAAGTACATGTGCCCGTACGCGCGTTTTCAGAGCGCGATGTTCGACACGGACACACTGATCATCACCTACGACACCGAGCGCGGTGAGCCGCGCGGCAAGGGCAGCAAGAGCAAGGACCGCCCTCAGGGGCTGGGCGATTGTGTCGACTGCAACCTGTGCGTGCAGGTGTGTCCCACCGGCATCGACATCCGCAACGGACTGCAGTACGAATGCATCGGCTGCGCCGCATGCATCGATGCCTGCGACTATGTGATGGATAAGGCCGGACTGCCGAAGGGCTTGGTCCGCTATGCGACGACCAACTCGCTCACGCAGCACTTCAGCACCGACGGCCTTATCAAGCGCGTGTTCCGGCCGCGGGTGATCGTGTACACGACGATCCTGCTGTCGGTCGTTGCTGCGCTGGCAACGGCCGTTTACCTGCGCGTGCCGCTGAAGGTCGACGTGATCCGCGACCGCGCCACGCTGGCGCGCGAGGTGATCGACGATCGCGGTGCCGCATTGGTCGAGAATGTTTACCGCCTGCAGGTGATGAACACGACCGAACAGGGTCGCACCTATACGGTGCGGGTCAGCGGTGTTGCCGGGCTGGTTGTGGCAAGCGAACAGACCTTCGAAGTTCCGCCCGCCAGCACCAAGTCAATACCCTTGCGGGTGCAGGCACCGGCCGACGGTGTGCCGCCAGGGTCACATCGCATCGCCATCGATATCCAGGCGAAAGACGACCCGGCAATCAAGGTCCATGAGGCCACCACCTTCCTGGGACTGCGTCCGTGATGAACGACCGCAGCCTATCCACTGGAGCACGCATGAACACAGTGACCGTCGAAGACACCACGCCCTGGTATCGGCAGAAGTGGCCCTGGCTCCTCATGGTGCCGCCGGTCTCGGCGATCGTCGGCTGCACCATCACGATCACCCTGGCGATCCTCAGTGCCGACGGCATGGTGACCGCTGACTACTACAAGCGCGGTCTGGCGATCAACGAACAGTTGGCGCGATCACAGTTCGCTCACAAGGTCGGCCTGCAGGCAGAAATCTCCGTGCGCGGTGTTGCCACCGGTGACGATGTTAAGGTGCAGTTGCGCGCCGATCAGGTCTTGCCGGCGGAGGCGACCCTCAAGTTGCGGCTGGTTCACCCTGGGCGAGATGGTTCGGATCGACAGGTGATCCTGGCTCGTACTGCCGTGCATGACGATGGGCGCGTTGTCGTCTTCAGCGGGCAGTGGGGCGAGGTCGAACCGCTGGGCAGCGTGGTGAACTGGCGGCTCGTGCTGGAAGCGCGCGACTGGCGCCTCGACGGAGACGGCTCGATGATCGGTCAGGGCAAGCCGATCAGGATCGACGCCGTTAGCTGACAAATTCAGTTTCGCGAGCATCCGCCCGCCGGCAATACGAGGCCGTGCCGAACATGGCCCAGGAGACATCGATGTCATCAAATCTCGCGCAGCGCATCTTGTGGGTGCTCTGGCCATCGTTCCTGGTAGCCGCCGTGGCTGAACTGATCGTGTTTGCCGTCATCGACCCGCACGACCTGGCCGTGTTTGGCGTGCCCGTCGAGGCTGGCCGCATGTCGGTCTACGCCATTGGTTTCTTCTTCTTCTGGGCGATGACGTCCGCGGCAGGCGCGCTGACGGTCTTTCTGCAGAGATCGCCGTTCGAGGTCAATCGATGTCCGCTGCCAGCGACCGATCGCCCGGAAGGCTGTCCCAAGCGCGAGGCTGAAGGCTGCACATGACCGCGGAGCAGCCGGCAGGGCGGTCGACGAGGGCTGAACGCTGAAGCGCGAGCAATGCGCCGCAGGCGGACGCATCCCGATCTGACGAACACTCAGTCGGGTTGCGCCTCGCCCGCCGCCGCCGGGGCGCCGGAGACGATTGCGCGCAGGCCATCGGTGCTGATGATGCGCACGTGCTTCTGGTTGACTTCGATCAGGTCATCGTGCGCGAAGCGCGACAGCACACGGCTGACGGTCTCAAGTTTGAGACCCAGAAAACTGCCGATCTCCGCCCGCGTCATGCGCAACACGAACTCCGTGCGGGAATAACCCCGCGCTTCGAAGCGCTGCGATAGGTTGAGAAGGAAAGCGGCCAGGCGCTCTTCCGCGTGCATGCTGCCCAGGAGCAACATCACGCCGTGCTCGCGCACGATTTCGCGACTCATGACCTTGTGGAAGTGATTGCGCAGGACCGGTACCGACCCGGCAACCTCTTCCAGGCGCTCGTACGGAATAACACAGACCTCAGTGTCCTCGAGCGCCACGGTGTCGCAGGAGTGCAGTTCGTTGCTGATGCCGTCCATGCCGACCAATTCTCCGGCCATATGGAAACCGGTGACCTGCTCGCGGCCATCGGTCGACATCACCGTGCTCTTGAGAAACCCCAGGCGAACCGCATAAAGCGACTCGAAACGATCACCAGCGCGAAACAACGATTCGCCGCGCTTGACGCGACGGCGCGTCGCCACCAACTCTTCGAGCTTTTCGATGTCCGTCAAGGACAGGCCCAGCGGCAGGCACAGTTCGCGAAGGTTGCAGTTCGAACATGCAACCTTCAAATGCGACACGGAAAAACTCGGCGCGTTCATTTTCTTGGCCCTCTCGACCCGTCCAGACA
>LNFM01005001.1_pt1 | contig 23553 bp, 15 predicted proteins | sample 596031 | NCBI WGS metagenome assembly LNFM01 (sample SAMN04254537, study PRJNA301005) | activated carbon metagenome | isolation source: dual media filters at the Ann Arbor, Michigan drinking water treatment plant | place: USA: Ann Arbor | reverse complement strand
TCGCCGCCGACCGGCCGGCCGAGGCGGTGCGCCGCTACCGCCAGCTGTTCCGCGGCAACCAGCCGCCGCCCTTCCTCGCGCTCGAATACTACGAGGTGCTCGCGGGCGCCGACGAGGCGGGGTACCAGGAGGCGGTGGCGGGGCTGCGGCAATTGTCGGCCGCGCGGCCGAACGACACCCAGCTCGCGCTCAAGTTCGCCACCCAGCTGTCCTACCGCGAGGGCACGCGCGACGAGGCGATCCGCATCCTGCGCCGCCTGTCCACCGTGCCGTCGGCCCAGGTCGCGGCCCGCCAGCAGCTGCGCCAGGCCTACCTGTGGGAACCGGGCTCGCCCGAGCTGGCGGCGCGGATCGAGGAGCTGCTGCGCCTCATCCCCGCCGACCGCGAGCTGGAGGGCAAGCTGGCCGAGGCGCGCTCCTCCGTCCGCTCGTCGGCGCTGATCGACGCGTGGCGCGTGGCCGACGAGAACCGCACGGGCGAGGCCGAGCGCCGCTTCCGCGAGCTGCTGGCCCAGAGCCCGGACGACCCCGAGATCCTGGTGAGCGTGGCGCTGATGGCCGCGCGCCAGAACCGCTTCGCCGAGGCGCGCGAGCTGCGCGCCCGCGCCATCGCCGCGGCCCCGGACCGCGAGGCCGAGTTCATGGCCTACACCACCAACATAGACCGCTGGGCCAACGCCCCGGCCGGTGCGGCGGCGGGGCGCGGCGGCGCGCGCGGCGGCGGGGGCGGCGGCGGCTTCGTGCCGCCCGCCAGCCTGCTTGCCCGCCAGGCCCTGGTGCGCGGCCAGGTCGAGCAGGCGGACCGCCAGGCCCGGCGCGCGACCGGCGCGCGCGACGGCGAGGAGCGCGCGCAGGGCGAGATCGTGCTCGGCCAGGTGGCGCTGCGCCGCGAGGCGCATGGGGAGGCCGAGCGGCGCTTCCGCAACGCGCTCCTGCTGCGCCCCGCCGACCGCGAGGCGATGCAGGGGCTGTACTTCGCCCTGCTGGGCCAGGACCGGCTGGGCGAGGCGGAGGAACTCCAGCGCCGCGCCGGCCTCCAGGTGCCGGCGGGCCTCACCGGCACGCGCCGCGCCTTCCAGCTGCGCGAATCCGCCGCCCGCATGGCCGACGACGCGAACGCGATCGCCGCGCTGCAGGAGGCGCTCTCGCTCGACCCCGGCAACGTCTTCGTGCGCCTCGACCTCGCCCGCCGGCTGCGCCGCTCGGGCGACGCGGCGCAGGCGCGGGTGATCGAGAGCCAGCTGGCGCAAAGCGGCGAGCCCGAGGCGCTGGGCATCGCCGCCCTGCTGGCCGCCGACGAGGACCGCTTCGGCGAGGCCGCCGCCCACCTCGCCCGCATCCCCGACCGCGCGCGGCCGGGCGAGCAGAACCGCTTCCTGTCCCAGCTGCGGGCCGAGGCCGCGGTGCGCTCGGCCGAGGGGGCGGCGCGGCTGGGCGGCGGGCGGGACGCGCTGCTGCGAATCGCCGCCCGGCCCGACCCCTCCGGCGCGGCAGCCGCGAGCGTGGCGCGCGCCTTCGGCCGGCTGAACGACCGCGAGGGGGCCGTGGCCGCCGCCCGCGCCGGCCTGCTGGCCAATCCCCGGCTGGACGCCCCGGGGCGGATCGAGCTTGCCGCGGCGCTCATGGAGGCGCAGGCGGAGGCGGAAGCGGGCCAGCTGCTCGCCACCGCCGAGCGCGACGCGAACCTGCCGGCCGAGAGCCGCCGCCAGGCCACCTTCCTGCGCGAGCAGGCGGCGGTGAACCGCGCCGACCGCCGCACCGCCCAGGGCGACGTGGCCGGGGCGTGGGAGGAGCTGGCGCCGCACCTCGCCGCCCCCGCCGCCTCGCCCAACGTCTCCACCGCCCTCATGCGGACCTACGCCCGCGCCCGGCGCTACGCCGAGGCCAAGCAGGTGGCCGAGGCGCTGCTGGCGCGCGACCCGCTGGAGGCCGACATCCGCGCCTCCGCCGTGGACCTCGCGGTGGAGATGGAGGAGTTCGGCGTGGCCGAGGCGCTGCTGGCCGAGGGCCGGCGCTTCGACGTCGCCTCGCCCGCGCTGCTCATGGCCGAGGCACGCGTGGCCCGCGCCCGCCGCAACCCGGTGCGCGAGCTGCGCGCGCTGGAGGCGGCGGCGCGGATGCGGCTGGAGCAGATGCGCGTGAACGGGCAGGCGCAGCAGGCGGCGCTGGCGGCGGAGTACCTGTCCCCCGCGCGCTCCGGCCTGCGCCCGCTCTCCGACATGGCGGACCCGGTGACCGCGCAGCTGCTGCGCGAGATGGCGCGCGCCCGCGACGAGGCGGCGAGCTGGGTGCAGGCGGGCCTCCAGGTCACGGGCCGCACCGGCGAGGCCGGGCTGTCGCGCACCACCACCCTGGGCACGCCGGTCGAGCTGTCCGTGCCCGTGCCGGGGTTGCAGGGGCGGGTGAGCCTGGCCACCGGCTCGGTCACCATGCTCCAGGGCAACCTGTCGGGCAATTTCCTCACCGCGCGGCAGTTCGGCACCAACGCGCTGGCCGCCGGCCGGCCGGTGGGCCGGCCGGACGAGCAGCAGAGCGGCGCCCCCGTCTCGCTGGGCTACACCGGGCAGTACCTGCGCGCCGACATCGGCGCGACGCCGCTGGGCTTCCGCCGCACCAACGTGGTGGGCGGGGTGGAGGTGGTGGTGCCGGTGCACCAGCGCGCCAACCTGCGCCTGGCGGGCGAGCGGCGCGCGGTGACGGACAGCGTGCTGTCCTTCGCCGCCCTGCGCGACCCGCTGTCGGGCCAGACATGGGGCGGGGTGACGCGCACCGGCGGCCGCGCGCAGCTGGAGGTGGGGCTGACCGACCGCATCGGCGTCTACGCCAGCGGCGCCGCCCATTCCATCACCGGCCGCGGCGTGCGGGACAACTCCTCATGGGAGGTGGGCGGCGGCGTCTACGGCTCGCTCTACAGCACCCCGCGCGAGACGCTGGCGCTGGGGCTGGACATGCGCCACGCGGCCTTCGCGCAGAACCTGGCCTTCTTCTCACTGGGCCATGGCGGCTACTTCAGCCCGCAGCGCTCCACCTCCGTGCAGGTGCAGGCCGACTGGCGGCGGCAGGCGGGCGACTGGACGCTGCGCGGCATCGCCTCGGTGGGGTGGCAGTGGTACTACGCCCGCAGCGCGCCGCTGTTCCCCGACGACCCGGCCTTGCAGGGCCAGGCGCAGGCGCTGGCCAACCTCGATGGGCAGAACGAGCCCGCCTTCTACCCGCGCCAGCGCGTCTCCGGCCCCGCGGGCAGCCTGTACCTGAACGCGGAATACGCCCTGTCGCCGCAATGGCGCGCAGGCGCGGCCGGCCGCTTCTCGCGCGTCGGCGAGTACCAGGACCTGGCGGGGCTGTTCTACCTGCGCTACCGCTTCGACCCGGCGGCGCGTGACACGGCGCCGCTGCTGCGCGATGCTGGGCGGGTGACGCCCTTCGGCAGCAACCCCTTCCCCGGCGCCTTCAACGAGGGCCGCCCCGAACCCGTGCTGCTGCCCGCCGGCGGCACGCGCCCCACCTGGTAGCCACGATGTCCCTGTTCCCCTCCGCCTTCCCGCCGGCCCCGCCGGCGGAGCTTCCCGCGCCCGACCAGGCGGCGGAGCTGGCCTGGCAGGCCCGCCGCGGCGTGTCCCGCCAGTGGCGCGCCTTCACGGCCGCCCTGCTGGACAGCATGGAGGAGGGCGGGCGCGACGCCGCGCTGCGCCGGGCCGGGGCGCGGATGGCGGCGCTGTGCCCCTTGCCGCCCTGCGACACGCTGGGCGCGCTGGAGGAGCGGGTGAACGACGCGCTGGCGGGGATGGACTGGGGTCACGCCGCCTTCTTCCTGGATGGGGGGCAGCGGGCGCTGGTGGTCCGCCACCTCGGCGCGCCCGTCGTCGCCACGCGCGATGCGGCCGATGGCCGCTGGATCGCCCCCGTGCTGGAGGGGCTGCACGAGGCGTGGCTGGCCGGCCAGACGCAGATGGCCCCCGCGCCGTCGCTGCGCGCCGTTTCCGTCGCCGCGGGCTGCGTGGTGCTGCGCTCCCGCTGAGGGGGCCTTCCCGGCGCCCGTGCCCGCGCGCAGGATGCGCGGAACGGGAGAGGGGGAGACCATGACCGCATTGCCGCCGGGCGCAGAGATCGTCGCGACGGGGCTGCGCTTCCCCGAAGGCCCCGTGGCGCTGCCCGATGGCGGCGTCGCGCTGGTCGAGATCGAGGCGCGGCGCATCACCCGCATCGGCCCGGACGGTGGGCGCAGCGTCATCGCCACGGTGGGCGGGGCGCCGAACGGGCTGGCGGCGGGGCCGGACGGGTCCTTCATCCTGTGCAACAACGGCGGCTTCGCGTGGCACGAGGAGCCGGGCCTGCTGCGCCCCGCCGGCCAGGGGGCCGACTACGACGGCGGGCGGATCGAGGTGGTGGCCGCCGACGGCACCGTCCGCACCCTGTACGACCGCTGCGGCGACCACGCGCTGAAGGGGCCCAACGACCTCCAGCTCGACGGAAGCGGCGGCTTCTGGTTCACCGACCTGGGCAAGGTGCGCGGCCGCGACCGCGACCACGGCGCGGTGTACTGGGCCGCGCTGGACGGCAGCCGCATCGTGGAGGCGGCGCACCCGGTCTTCGGCGGCGCCAACGGCATCGGCCTGTCGCCGGATGGCGAGGTGCTCTACGTGGCCGAGACGGAGACCGGCCGGCTGTGGCGCTTCGACGTCGTGGGGCCGGGGATGCTGCACAGGTCGCCCTGGCCCTCGCCGCATGGCGGCACGCTGCTGTGCCAGTTCCCCGGCTTCCGCCGGCTGGACAGCCTGGCGGTGACGGCGGCGGGCAACGTGGTGGTGGCGACGCTGGTGAGCGGGGAGGTCACCACCGTATCGCCCGCCGGCGAGATCCTGGACGTGGTGCGGATGCCCGACCGCATGCCCACCAACATCTGCTTCGGCGGCGAGGGGATGCGCACCGCCTGGGTCACGCTGTCCACCACCGGGCAGCTGCTGCGGATGCCGTGGAGGGAGCCGGGGCTGCGCCTGCCGTTCGGCTGAGCGCCGCCCCGGCCCGGCGTCAGTTCTCGACGGTGATGCCCTTCTCGCGCGCGAGGTTGCCCCACTGCTCGCGCTCGCTGCGGGCGAAGGCGGCGAGTTCCTCCGGCGTGGAGGGCTCGGGCTGTCCGGCCTGCTGGCGGAACACCTCCATGGTCTGCGGGTGGCGGCAGCCCTCGCGCACCGCCTGGTTCAGCCGGGCCAGGATGGGCGCGGGGGTGCGCGCGGGGGCGTAGAGCGCGAGCCACAGGCCCGTGGTGAGCGGCACGCCCAGCTCCGTCAGCGTCGGCACGTTGGGCGTCAGCTCGATGCGGGTGGGGTGGGCCAGCGCGATGATGCGCGCCCGGTTGTCGCGCGCCAGGGATTCGGCGCCCCCCACCGGCAGCATCATCGAATCCACCTGGCCCGCCGCGATGGCCTGCATGCCCGGCGCCTGGGCGGCGAAGGGCACGTGCAGCTTCTCGAAGCGCTGGGCGCGGGCCACGAACTCGAAGGCGAGGTGCGAGGAGGAGCCGACGCCCCAGGAGGCGTGGGTGAGCGCGCCCGCCTGGCGCCGCGCGGCGGCGAGGAAGGTGGTCCAGTCCGTGATCTCGCGCCGGTGCGCGCCGGTCATCAGCGCGAAGGGCACGCGGGTGACCATGGAGATCGGCGCGAAATCCGTCTCGTCGTTGTAGGGCAGGGTGCGGAAGGTGGAGCGGTTGATGGCGAAGGTGTCGGTGATGCCCATGGTGATGGTGGTGCCGTCCGGCGCGGCGCGCGCGGCGGCGAGCGTGCCGACGGTGCCGTTGGCGCCCGGCCGGTTCTCCACCACCACCGGCTGGCCGAGCACGGATTGCAGGCCCACGGCCATCCCGCGCGAGATCACGTCGGTGATGCCGCCCGCGTTGTAGGGGACGATGATGCGGACCGAGCGGTCGGGCCAGTTGGTGGCCACGGCGGGCTGCGCCAGGGCGGGACGGGCGGCCAGCGCGCCCGCGCCCAGCGTGGCGGCGAGCGACAGCACGCCGCGGCGGCGGATGATCGTCATGGGTGACCCTTATGCATGGACGTTTCGTTAAGTAACGTCCATTTAAGGCGGCGCCGCGCCGCGTTCAAGCGAATTCAATAGGCGCGCGCCTCCTCGCGCCGGGCCGGGACGGCACCGCGGGCCTCCGCCGCCGCCTCGCGCAGCGCGTGGACGTAGTCGGCAGCCACCTCGGCGTGCAGCGGGTTCAGGTGCAGGTGGATGCCCTCCGGCTCCGCCTGGCGGGAGACGAGCCAGCCGCGGCGCTCCAGCGCCTCGGCCACCGCGGCGATGGGCAGGGCGGGGTCGGTGCTGCGGAACACCAGGATGGCGTGGCGGCCCGGCAGCGCCTCCAGCCCCGGGATGGCGGCGATGCCGGCGGCGATGGCGGCGCGGGCTTCCATGATGCGGCGCGCGCAGTCGCGGTAGCCCGCCAGCCCCAGGTGGCGCATCACCGCCCAGGCGCCGGCCACCGCCCCGCCGGGGCGCGTGCCCTGCGCGGTGTGGGCGGCGTAGAGGCCGCGCGCCCAGGCCCGGCTCTCGAAGCGGTGGTGCGCGCGCAGGGCCTCGCTGCGCACCAGCAGCAGGGAAGCGCCCTTGGGCGCCATGCCGTGCTTGTGGATGTCGGCGCTGATGCTCGTCACGCCCTCGTGCGCGGCGAAGTTCCAGGCGGGCAGCCCGTCGAGGAAGGGGTTGAGGAAGCCGCCCACGCAGGCATCCACGTGCAGCCACAGGCCGCGCGCCCGCGCCAGCGCGCCGAGATCCGCGATGGGGTCCACCGTGCCGAAGGGGTAGCAGGGGGCGGAGCCGACCAGGGCCACGGTGCGCGCATCCGTCGCCGCCGCCATCGCCGGCACATCCGCCACGCGGCCCGCCGTCACCGGCACGCGCCGCGCTTCCAGGCCCAGGTACCAGCAAGCGCGGTCGAAGGTGAGGTGCGCCGTGTCGGGCATGACCACATTCGCGCCCGCGATCCCGGCACGTTCCCGCGCCGCCAGCATGGCGAGGAAGATGCTTTCGGAACCCCCGGAGGTGAAGGTGCCGCCCGCCCCCTCGGGCGCGTCCAGCAGGTGCAGGCCCATCCGCACCACCTCGGATTCCAGCCGCGCCAGGGATGGGAAGGCGCGCTGGCCCAGGTTGTTCTCCGTCCAGAAGCGGCGATAGGCCTCCTGGCCCACGCGCTCCGTCTCCTCGTCCAGCCAGTAGAAGAACACGGCCATGCGGCCCTGCCGCCAGGAGGTGTCGCGCGCCTTCGCGGCGTCCAGCGCGGCGCTGATCTCGGGCCAGCCCTCGCCCTGATCGGGGATCTGCATGCGGTCTTTCCTCCCATCGGCGTTTGCGCCACACCATCACGCGACGGGGCGGGAGGGCAACCGATGATGCTGGGCATGGTGGGTCTGGGGCGCATGGGGGCGAACCTGCTGCGCCGGGCGATGCGCGCCGGCATCCCGGGCGCGGGCTTCGACCGCGACGCGGCGGCGGTGGCCGCGCTGGTGGCCGAGGGCGCGCGGGGCGCGGATTCGCTGGCCGCGCTGGTCGCGCTGCTGCCGGCGCCGCGCACCGTCTGGCTCATGCTGCCCGCCGGCGAGGTGACGGAGGCCGCGCTGCGCGCGCTGCACGGCCTGCTGGAACCCGGCGACACCGTCATCGAGGGCGGCAACTCCCTCTACAAGGACAGCATGCGCCGCGCGGGCGAGGCCGCCGCCAAGGGGCTGCGCTACCTGGATGTCGGCACCTCCGGCGGCGTCTGGGGGCTGGAGCGCGGCTACTGCCTGATGATCGGCGGCGACGATGCCGCGGTGCGCGCGCATGACGCGCTGTGGCGCGCGCTCTCGCCCGGCGAGGAGGCGGCGCCCCCCACCCCGGGTGCCGCGGGCGACGGGCGCGCCGCCCATGGCTACGTGCATTGCGGGCCGGCGGGCGCCGGGCACTACGCCAAGATGATCCACAACGGCATCGAGTACGGCATGATGCAGGCGATGGCCGAGGGGCTGGACCTGCTGCGCCGCGGCCCCTTCCCCGGCCTGCCGCTGCCCGAGGTGACGGAGGCGTGGCGGCGCGGCTCCGTCGTGTCCTCCTGGCTGCTGGACCTCACGGCCCAGGCGCTGGCCGCCGACCCCGACCTGACCGAGTACGGCGGCGTGGTGAGCGACAGCGGCGAAGGCCGCTGGACGGTGGACGCGGCGGTGGAGCACGCGGTGCCCGCCCCCGTGCTGGCCGCCGCGCTGTTCGCCCGCTTCCGCTCGCGCGGCGTGGAGAACTTCGCCGACAAGGCGCTGAGCGCCATGCGCAAGGGCTTCGGGGGGCATCTCGAGGCGAAGCCTCGAGATGCCTGATTTCCGGGCCCTCAGGCGCCGGGCGCGCGCTCCGCGCGCTTGGCTTCGGCGCGCCGCCGTTGCGCCGGTGGCACGCGCGCGTGGGCGCCGCCGGCACCCTTGGTGCCGGAGCCAGGCGTGCCGTGGGGCGGCGCTGGCCGCATGACGCCCCGCCTCCTCGTCATGGGCGTGTCCGGCTCGGGCAAGTCCACCCTGGGCGCGCTGCTGGCCGAACGCCTGGGCCTGCCCTTCGCCGATGCCGACGCCTTCCACCCGCCCGCCAACATCGCCAAGATGTCCGCCGGCATCGCGCTGACCGACGCCGACCGCTGGCCTTGGCTGGACGCGCTGGGCGAATGGCTGGCCGCGCAGGGGCAGGGCGGCGTCATCGGCTGCTCGGCGCTGAAGCGCGCCTACCGCGACCGGCTGCGCGCCCACGTCCCGGCCCTGCGCGTCGTCCACCCGCATGGCGACCTGCCGCTGATCGCCGCGCGGCAGGCGGCGCGCGCCGGCCACTTCATGCCGCCCTCCCTCATGGCCAGCCAGTACGCCACCCTGGAACCCTGCGCCCCGGAGGAGGGCGCGCTGGTGCTGGACGTGGCCGATCCGCCGGAGGTGCTCGCCGCCCGCGCCGCCGAATGGGCGCGCGGCGCGTTGCCCCCGGCATGAAGCCCGTCCTCGCCCTCGCCGCCCTCCTGGCCGGCTGCGCCCCCGTGGTGGTGGTGCAGCCCTTCGCCTTCGACCTGCCGCTCTGCGACGGGCGGTTCCAGGTGGCGAACCTGTCCGGCTCCACCCTGCGCCGCCTGGACGCCTGGCCGCCGGGCACGGACCTGCTGGGCGCCACCACCACCCTGCCGCCCGGCACGGAAGCCGCGGTCAGCGCGCCCCCGCGCCCGCTACGCCTGCGCGCGACGCTGGCCGATGGCCGCGTGCTGGCCCTCGATGGGTTCGACCCCTGCGCCGCCGCCCTGCTGCGGGTGACGGACGGGGGGCTGCGCCCTCAGTAGCACCCTCAGAACCGGTCGAACGCCTCCTGCGGGTCCATGCCGGTGGCCAGCGCCAGCATCAGCAGCACCCGCGCCTTCACCGGCCGCAGGTTGCCCGCGTGCACCCACCCCGCCGCCATTGCCTTCGACGTGCGGAACACCGGCCCCGCCGCCGCCCGCGTGGCGCTGACCACCGGCACGGGCGCGCCGCGCAGCGCCTCCACCAGCGCCGGCGTGGCGCCCGAGGGCGCGAAGCCCGCCAGCACCAGCCCCTTCGCCCCCGCCTGGAGGAAGGCGCCCACCGCCGCCCCGTCCGCCCCCGCGTAGCAGGGCACGATGTCCACCCGCGGCAGGTCCGCCAGCCCCGACACGTCGAAGCCGCCGGCCTCGCGCAGCGGGCGGCGGTGCCAGGCGACGGCGTCGGCCTCGGCGTGGCCGAGGACGCCGAAATCGGGCGTGCGGAAGGTCTGCAGGCGGCCCGTGTGGGTCTTGGTGACGTCGCGCGCCGCCTGGATCTCGTCGTTCATCACCACCAGCGCGCCCAGGCCGCGCGCGCGGGGATCGCCCGCCACGCGGCAGGCATTGGCCAGGTTCATCCCCGCATCCGAGGACAGCGAGGTGGAGGGCCGCTGCGCGCCGACCAGCACCACCGGCTGCGGCACGTCGGTGGCCAGCGACAGGAAATACGCCGTCTCCTCCAGCGTCGCCGTGCCGTGGCCGACGACGATGCCGTCCACGCCGGTGGCCGACGCCTCGCGCACCAGGCGGGCCAGTTCCAGCCAGTCGCGCGGCCCCAGCGCGGTGGAGGGCACGGCGGGGAAGGGCACGGGCGCGACGTCGGCCACCTGCGCCACCTGCGGCCAGAAGGCCAGCAGGGCCGCGGAATCCATGATGCGCCCGTGGCGGCCGTAGTCCTGGATGTCGAAGGGGTCCTGGCCCATCGAGGCGATGGTGCCGCCCGTGCCGATGAAGGCGATGCGTGGTTTCGCCATCACTTCGCCTTCCGCTCCACGATCGCCGTCGTCAGCCGCGAGACGCAGGACAGCTCCCCGTCCTCGCGCCGCAGCTCGATGTTCCAGACATGCACCGTGCGGCCGATCCGCACCGGGGTGCAGCGCGCCCGCACCACCTGGCCCTGCGGCACCGGGCGCAGGTGGTTCGCGTTCACCTCCAGCCCCACCGCGCCCCAGCCCGGCTCGCAGCACATCACGGAGGCGAGGCTGCCCAGCGTCTCGGCCAGCACCACGCTCACGCCGCCGTGGATGATGCCGAAGGGCTGCACGTGGCGCTCGTCCACCGGCATCTCGCCTTCCAGGAAGTCGTCGCCCACGGCGGTGATCCGCACGCCCAGCAGCCCGTTCACGTTGTCCCGGGTGAAGCGCCGGTTGATCTCCTCGGCGGTGGCGGGCTGGCGCCAGATGGGCATGCGGAACTCTCCTGGAATGGCGCGGGCAAGGCGACGCCGCCGCCGCGCCCCTGTCAACCGGCGCGCCCAGCGGGCATGATGCGCCGCGGTGCACATCCTGTTCGACGCGACGCTGCTGCTCATGCTGCCCTTCTGGGCCGAACCCGCCGGCATTGACCGCGTGGTGCTGGCCCACCTGCGCCACTGGGGCCGCCTGCCGCCATCCGCCGTCACCTTCGTCGCCCGCACGCCGCTGGGCGACCTCGCCGCCCTGCCCGACGAGGGGGGGCGCGAATTGCTGGCGGCGCTCGATGCCGGGCTGGCCGCCGGGCGCCCGGGGCCGGTGCCGCGGCTGAAGGCGCGCGCGGGTGCCGCCATGGGCGCCCACCTGCTGGGCGCCGGGCGGCGGCGGCTGGCGGGGGTGCTGGCGCGCCACCGCGGCGCGATGCTGCTCAACGGCTCGGGCCACCTGCTGCACGCCCCGCGCGCCGTCGCCGCCGCCCGCGCGGCCGGCGCGCGCTTCGTGCCCATCCTGCACGACGTGCTGCCGCTGACCCACCCGGAATGGTCGCCCCCCTCGGGCGCGCGGCGCTGCCGGCAGCGCATGGAGCTGGTGGCGGGGCAGGCGGACGGCGCCATCATGGTCTCGGCCGCCGCGCGCGACGCGGCGGCCGCCTGGCTGGCGGGGCAGGGGCTGCGCGTGCCGCCGATGGGCGTGGCCCATCCGGGGCTGGACCTGCCCTGGCTGGACGGGCCGCCCGCCGCGCCGCCCGCCGGCCGCCCGGCCTTCGTCGTGCTGTCCACGCTGGCGCCGCGCAAGAACCACCTGCTGCTGCTCCAGCTGTGGCGGGAGCTGTGCCGGGCGGACGACGCGCCCGACCTGCTGCTGGTCGGCCGCCGGGGGTGGGAGAACGCGACGGCCTTCCAGCTGCTCGACCGCGGCGACTTCCGCGGCCGCGTGCGCGAGCTGGGCCGCCTGCCGGACGCGGAGGCCGCGGGGGTGCTGCGGGGCGCCACCGCGCTGCTCTTCCCCTCGCTGGCCGAGGGCTTCGGCATCCCGCTGGCCGAGGCGCTTGCCATGGGCGTGCCCGCCATCGCCAGCGACATCCCCCCCTTCCGCGAGGTGGGCGGCGCGGTGCCCGACTTCCTCGACCCGCTGGACGGGCCGGGCTGGCGCCGGGCGGTGCTGGACTTCGCCGCCCCCGGCAGCCCGCGCCGCGCCGCGCAGCTCGCCCGCCTGCCCGGCTGGCGGCCACCGGTCTGGGCGGACCATTTCGCGGCGGTGGAGGAGTTCCTGGACGGGCTGGCGGGCGGCACGTCCGTGGCCGCCTGTCCATCCGGGGTACCCACGGTTACGCGGGCGGCCTGGCTCGGCTAACCTGGGGTTGCGCGGCGCGCGGGGCGCCGGGATCCGGGTGGGCATGGCACGACACGCAGGACGGGAAGGTGGTGAGGGGTTGGCGATCGCCGTCGTCGGCGCCGCCTGCCGCCTGCCCTGCGCGCCCGACCTTCCCGGCTTCGCATCCTTGCTGGACGAGGGGCGCGACGCCGTCACCGAGGTGCCGCCTGGCCGCTTCACCCGCGCGCGCTTCTTCCACCCCCGCCCCGGCGAGCCCGCCCGCGCCGGGCATTTCCGCGCCGGGATCATCGGCGACGTGCTGTCCTTCGACGCCGCCGCCTTCGGCATCTCCCCGCGCGAGGCGGCGGAGATGGACCCGCAGCAGCGCCTGGCCCTGGTGCTCGCCCGCCGCGCGCTGGAGGATGCCGGCTGGCCCGAGGCCGCGGTGGCCGGCCAGCCCTTCGGCGTCTTCGCCGCCGCCAGCACGACGGACTGGGCCGACCTGCGCCAGCACGACCTGGGCGGGGTGGACCGCTACGGCATGACCGGCGGCGCGCTGTCCATCCTCGCCAACCGGCTGAGCCACGCCTTCGACTGGCGCGGGCCGGCCATGACGGTGGACACCGCCTGCTCCTCCGGCCTCGTCGCCCTGCACCAGGCGGTGGCGGCGCTGCGGCGGGGCGAGGCGCCGGCGGCGGTGGTGCTGGGCACCAACCTGCTGCTCTCGCCCTTTCCCTTCGGCGGCTTCTGGCGCGCGGGGATGCTGGGCGCGCGCGGCCGCTGCCAGGCCTTCGGCGCCGGGGCCGACGGCTACGTGCGCGCCGAGGGCGGCGTGGCGCTCCTCCTCAAGCCGCTGGCGGATGCGCTGCGCGACGGCGACGGCGTGCGTGGCGTGATCCTGGCCACGGGGGTGAACGCGGCCGGGCGCACCAACGGCATCTCCCTGCCCGACGGCGCCGCCCAGGCCGCGCTGATCCGCCAGGTGCGCGAGGCGGCGGGGCTGGCGCCGGACGCCATCGGCTACTTCGAGGCGCACGGCACCGGCACCCCGGTGGGCGACCCCATCGAGGCGCGGGCGATCAGCGAGGGCACCGGCCCCCGGCGCACGCCGCTGCCCATCGGCTCCGTCAAGTCCAACATCGGCCACACGGAGGCGGTGTCCGGCCTCGTGGGCGTGCTGAAGGCGCTGCACGTGCTCCAGGGCGGGCGCATCCCGCCCAGCCTGCATTGCGACCCGGCCAACCCGGCCATCCCCTTCGCCACGCTGGGCCTGCGCCCCGCCGCGGCGGCCCTGCCGCTGGAAGCACCGGCGGCGATGGTGAACTCCTTCGGCTTCGGCGGCACCAATGGCTGCGCGGCACTCGCCCCCGCGCCCGCCGCCCGGCCCCGTGCCCCGCGCGCCGCCGGCTCGCCTCCCCTGGTGCTGTCCGCCCATTCGGCGGAAGCGCTGCGCCTGCTGGCCGAAGCCTGGCGCCCGCTGGCGCATGACGCCGCGCTGCGCCGCGCCCAGGCCCGCCACCGGGACCTGCGCCCGCACCGCCTGGTGCTGCGCGACGCCGCCTCCCTCGGCCCCTGGCTGGCGGGGGAGGAGCCGCCGGGCGCCCTCGCCGGCATCGCCGCCGCGGGCACCGGCGTGGCCTTCGCCTTCGCCGGCAACGGCGCGCAATGGGCGGGCATGGGGCGCGACGCCATGCGCGCCTCCCCCGCCTTCCGCGCGGCGGTGGAGGCCGCCGACGCCCACCTGCGCCCGCATCTCGGCTGGTCGGTGGCGCGCGCCCTGCGCCAGGGGGCCACGGAAGCGGCGGTGGCGGACACGGGGCGCGCGCAGCCCCTGCTCTACGCGCTGCAGCTGGGCGTCGTCGCCGCGCTGGCGGAGCAGGGCATCCGCCCGAGGCTGGTGCTGGGCCATTCGGTGGGCGAGGTGGCGGCGGCGCAGGTGGCCGGGCTGCTCTCGCCCGCCACCGCGGCGCGGCTGGTGGCCACCCGCTCGCGCCACCAGGGGCGCACGCGCGGGCAGGGGCGCATGGCCGCGCTGGGCGCCGCGCCCGGCGAGGCGGCGGCGACGCTGGCGGAGCTGGGCCTGGAGCTGGCGGCGGTGAACGCCCCCGCCGCGCTGACCGTGGCCGGCCCGCCCGACGCCCTGGCCCGGCTGGAGGCGGCGGCGAAGGAGCGGCGCTGGAGCTTCGTGCCGCTGGAGCTGGACTACGCCTTCCATTCCGCCGCCATGGACCCGGTGCGCGATGCCCTGCTGGCCGACCTGCGCGGCCTGCGCAGCCAGGCGCCGCACACCCCCATGCTGTCCTCCGTGACCGGCGAGTCGCTGGGGCGCGCGCCGGCCGCCTATTGGTGGCGCAACCTGCGCGACCCGGTGCGCCTCGACCTCGCGGCCGCCGCCGCCTTCGCGCAGCGCCCCGCCCTGGTGCTGGAGATCGGCCCGCACCCGGTGCTGCAAGGCTACCTGCGCGCCAATGCGCGCGCGGCGGGGTGGGAGGGCGCGGTCCTGCCCGCCCTGCGCCGCGCCGAACCCCGGGCGCGCCCGGCGGACCCCTTTCCCGCCCTTGCCGACCTGTGCACCGCGCAGGGCGCCGACCCGCGCGCGGGCGCGACCTTCGGCGGCCCTGCCGACTGGCGCCACCTGCCGCCGCTGCCCCTGGCCGGCGAGGCGCTGGCCCCGCCCCGCAGCCCCGAGCGCCGCACCCTGGTGGACCCCGCGCATGACGGCCGCCTGCTGGGCTTCCGCCACGACGAGGAAGGCGGCGAGGAATGGCGCCGCACCCTGGACACGCTGGAGGAGCCCTGGCTGGCCGACCACGCGCTCGACCAAGGCGCCGTCCTGCCCGCCGCCGCGATGGCGGAGATGGCGCTGGAGGCCGCCGCGCACCGCCACCCCCGCGCCGCGGCGCTGGAGCTGCGCGACCTGGTCATCACCCAGCCCCTGCCGCTGTCCGCCGAGGCGCCGCGCGAGATCCGCAACCGGCTGGACGCCGCCGGAAGCTGGGTGCTGGAATCGCGCCGCCGCCTGTCCGGCGAGGGGTGGTCGCGCCACGCCACGGCGCGCGTCGCCCCGCTGCCGGCCCTGCTGGCGGCGGCCGCCCCGGCGCTCGACGCGCCGTGGGAGGATGGCGCGGCGCTCACCGCCGCCGCCGCCCGGCGCGGGTTGCGCTACGGCCCGGCCTTCCGCCCCGTGAGCCGCTGGCGCGCCGCCGGCCCGCTGGCGGAGGCCGAGCTGTCCTGCCCTGCCGCCGCCCCGCCCGATGCCGATTTCCTGCTGCACCCGGTGCGGCTGGACGGCGCGCTGCAGGCCCTGCTGGGGCTGGCGCGCGACGAGGGCGGCTTCCTGCCGGTGCGGGTCGACCGGCTGGTGCTGCGCCGCGCCGCGGCCGCCCCCGTGCGCGCCACGATGCGCCTGCGCGAGGCCGGCGAGCGCGAGCTGGTGGCAGACGGCGCGCTGCGCGACGCCCTGGGCGACGCCGTGGCCCTGCTGGAAGGCGTGGAGCTGCGCCGCGCCGGGGCGGGGGACGCCGCGGGGGCGCTGCTGTTCCACGCCGCGCTGCGCCCGGCCCCGACCCCGCCCGGCTGGCCCGGCCCCCTCCCGGTGCTCGACCCCGCGCGCCTGCCGGCCGCCGCGGCGGAACCGCCCTCCGAGGCCGCGCTGCTGGTCGCCGCCCACCAGGCCGCCGCCCTGGCCGAGGCGGGGCTGGCGCATGCCGCCTCGCCGCTCGCCGCGCGGCTGCGCGCGCTGGTTTCGCCGGAGGAATTGCCGCCCGCCCGCGACATCTGGCAGCAGGTGGCCGCCGAGGCGCCCGACCTGGCGCATGAGCTGGCCCTGCTGGCCGAGGCCGCGGAGGCGCTGCCCGCCGCCCTGCGCGGCACCCCCGCCGCGCCGCGCCTGTCGCCCGGGGCGCTGACCCTGCGCCGGCTGGCCGGGGCGCTGGCCGCGGACGCCGCGCGGCTGCTGCACGGCTGGCCGGCCGGCCGCCCCTGCCGCGTGCTGGTGGCCGGCGCGGAGGACGGCCCGCTGCTGCCCGCCCTGCGCCAGGCGCTGGCCCCGCTGGGCGCCGCCCTGTCGCTGGCGTTGGCCGTGCTGCCCGGCGCCCGTCCCCCGGCGGCGCCGGAGGGCACGGAGATCCTGGAATGGGACCCCGCCGCGCCCTTGCCGGGCGAGGCGGCGCTGGTGCTGGGGCTGAACCTGTCCACCGGGCTGGGCGCGGCCCCGGCGCTGGCCGCCGCCCTGCGCGCCGCCGTGGCCCCTGGCGGCGCGCTGCTGCTGGCCGAACCGGCGCCCGCCCTGTTCTGGGAGGCGACGGAGGGGCTCGGCTGGCCCGCGCCGCGCCTGCTGGACGCCGATGGCTGGGCCGCCGCCCTGGCCGATGCCGGCTTCGGCGGCGCGCGGGCCCGCCCCGCCGCCACCGGGCTCTGGCCGGCGCTGCTGCTGTGCGGCGCCGTGCCGGCCGGCGCCGAGTTGCTGGCCGCCGCCCCGGGCCGCCGCTTCGCCCTCTGGGCGCCGGGCGGGGATGGCGCGCTGCCCGCCGCGCTGGCGGAGGCGCTGGAGGCCGCGGGCGCCCACGTCGCGCACCTGCCGCCGGACCCCGCGCCGCGCCAGGCGAAGGGCGCGGCGCTGGTGGCCTTTCCGGCCGACGGCCCCGCCGCGCTGGCCCGCTTCGCCCGCATGGCGGCGGGGATGGAAGGCAGCGCCGCCGCCCTGCACGTCGTCGCCTCCGGCACCGGCCCCGCGGCCTCGGCGATCCTGGCGCTGGGCCGGGTGCTGGCGAACGAGGCGCCGGGGCTGCGCCCGCGCCGCCACGCGCTGGACGCCGCGCTGCCGCCCGCCGACGCGGCCCGCCGCCTCGCCGCCCTGCTGCTGGCCCCCGATGCGGGCGAGGGCGAGGGGCTGGTTTCCGCCGGCGGCCGGCTGGTGCCGCGCCTCGCCACCGGGCTGCCCACGCGCGCCCCCGGCGGGCCGCTGCGGCTGGAGGCCCGGCGGCCCGGCCGGCTGGACAGCCTCCACTGGGCGCCCTTCGCGCCCGACGCGCCCGGCCCGGGGATGGTGCGGCTGCGCGTGGAAGCGGCGGGCCTGAACTTCCGCGACCTGCTCTGGGCCCAGAACCTGCTGCCGGAGGACGCGCTGCGCCCCGGCTTCGCCGGCCCCGGCCTGGGCATGGAGGTCGCCGGCACGGTGGAGGCGGCGGGCGAGGGCGCGCCCTTCCGGCCGGGCGAGCGCGTCTTCGGCGTCGCCCCCCGCGCGCTGGCCACGGACGCCGTCACCGCCGCCACCGCGCTGGCGCCGCTGCCGGAGGGCCTGTCCGCCGAGGCCGCCGCCGCACTGCCCGTGGCCTTCCTGTCCGCCATCCACGCGCTGGAGGAGCTGGGCCGCGTGGGCGAGGGGGACCGGGTGCTGATCCATGGCGGGGCGGGGGCGCTGGGGCTGGCCGCGCTCCAGGTCGCGCTGGCGGCGGGGGCGCGGGTGGCGGTCACCGCCGGCAGCCCGGCGCGGCGCGCCTTCCTGCGGATGGCCGGCGCCGAGGTCGCGCTCGACAGCCGCGACCTGTCCTTCGCCGACGCGCTGCGCGCCGAATGGGGCGATGGCTGCCTGGACATCTGCCTCAACACCCTGTCCGGCGAGGCGATGGAGCGCTCGCTGGCGCTGATGGCGCCCTTCGGCCGCTTCCTGGAGCTGGGCAAGCGCGACTTCGCGGAGGGCACGCGCGTGGCGCTGCGGCCGCTGCGGCGCAACGTGGCCTGGTTCGCGGTGGATCTGGACGAGCTGGCCCGCGCCCGCCCGCAGGTGGCGGCGCGCCACATGGCCACGCTGGGCCGGCGGCTGGCGGCGGGCGAGCTGTCCCCCCTGCCCACCCGCCCGCACGGGCCCGAGGAGGTGGAGGACGCCTTCCGCCGCCTGCAAGGGGGCGGGCACGTCGGCAAGCTGGTGATCCGCCCGCCCGAGCCCCTGCCGCCCGCCCCCGCCTGGGCGCCGGAAGGGACGGCGGTGGTGGTCGGCGGCACGGCGGGCTTCGGGCTGGAGGCCGCCTGCGCCCTGGCCGCGCTGGGGGTGCGGCACCTGGCCCTCGTTTCCCGCCGTGGCCCGGCCACGCCGGGGCTGGCAGCGGGGCTGGCCCGGCTGCGCGCCCTGGGGGCCGAGGCGCGCGCCTTCGCCGCCGACGCCACCGACCGCGCGGCGCTGGGCGCGGCGCTGGACGCGGTGCGCGCCGCCATGCCGCCGGTCGCCCACGTCGTCCATGCCGGCGCCGTCCTCGCCGACGCCACCGCCCTGCGGATCGAGGAGCGCGCCACCGCCGCGGTGTGGGCCGCGAAGGTGACGGCGGCCGAGCACCTGGACGCGCTGACGGAAGGCGACCCCTTGCGCGCCTTCATCCTGTTCTCGTCGGCCACCGTGCCGGTGGGCGCGCCGGGGCAGGGGGCCTACGTCGCCGCCAATGCGGGGCTGGAGGCGATCGCCCGCCGCCGCCACGCCGCGGGGCGCCCGGCGCTGGCGGTGCAGTGGGGGCCGATCGCCGATGCGGGGGCGCTGGCCGCGGATGGCGGCGCCGCGCTTTCCCACCGCCTGGGCGCGGAGGCCATGCCGGCCGCGGAGGCGCTGGCCTTGCTGCCGCGCCTGCTGGACGCCGCCGTGCCCGTCGCCGCCGTCGCCCGCATGGACTGGGCCGCCGCCCGCGCCACCCTGCCGGTCCTGGCCGAGGCCGCCTTCCGCCCCCTGGCCGGGACCGCCGAGGCCGAGGCGGGCGAGGACATCGCCACCCTGGTGGCCCTGGGGCCGGAAGCGGCGCTGGACGCGCTGCGCCGCGGCATCGGGCAGGAGGTGGCCCGCATCCTGCGCCTGCCCGCCGGCGCCGTGCCGCCCGCGCAGCCCCTCCAGCGCATGGGGCTGGACAGCCTGGGCGGGCTGGAGCTGCGCACGGCGCTGGAGCGCCGCTTCGCCGTGGCCCTGCCGCTGGACGGGCTGTCGGACGGGCTGACGGTGGACCTGCTGGCCCGCCGCCTGCTGGCCGGCGCCGCCACGCTGCGGGAGGCGGCGGAATGATCCGGCGCGGCCTGTCCCCCGCCGCCCGCGCGGCGCTGCTGTCGCGCGTCGCGCCCGGCGCGGCGCCGGTCGGCACCTCCGCGCGCGACTTCGCCACCCTGCCGCAGATGCGCGAGATGGCGGAGGTGCGGCGCATGGGCGAGGCGCAGGGCATCGCCAGCCCATTCTTCCACCCGCACGAGGCGGTGGCCGGCCCGCGCACGCGCATCGGCGGGCGGGACTTCGTCAACTTCGCCTCCTACAACTACCTGGACCTGAACGGTGATGCGCGGGTGAACGCCGCCGCGGCCGAGGCCATCGCCCGGCACGGCACCTCCGCCTCCGCCTCGCGCATGGTGTCGGGCGAGCGGCCGGTGCATGCCAGGCTGGAAGCGGCGCTGGCGGCGCATTACGGGCAGGAGGACGCGCTGGCCCTGGTTTCCGGCCACGCCACCAACGTGTCCGTCATCGGCCACCTGCTGGGGCCGGAGGACCTGATCCTCCACGACCAGCTCGCCCACAACTCGATCACGGAGGGCGCGCGGCTGTCGGGCGCGCGGCGCCTGGCCTTCCCGCACAACGACCCCGCGGCGGCCGAGCGCGCCCTGGCCGGGGCGCGCGGCAGGCACCGCCGGGCGCTGGTGGCGATCGAGGGGCACTACTCCATGGACGGCTCCGTGCCCGACCTCGCCGCCTTCCGCGACCTGGCGCGGCGGCACGACGCCTGGCTCATGGTGGACGAGGCGCACGGGCTGGGCTGCCTGGGCCCCACCGGGCGCGGCGTGTGGGAGGCCCAGGGGCTGGCGCCGGACGCCGCCGACATCTGGATGGGCACGCTGAGCAAGGCGCTGGCCGGCTGCGGCGGCTACGTCGCCGGCCCGCGCATCCTGGTGGACTGGCTGCGCCACACCGCGCCGGGCTTCGTGTATTCGGTGGGCCTGTCCCCGCCGCTGGCGGCGGCCGCCGAATGCGCCCTGGCCCTGCTGCACGCCGAGCCGTGGCGGGTGGAGCGCCTGCAGGCCAACACCGCGCATTTCCGCGCCGCCCTGAAGGCCGCCGGCTTCGACACCGGCCTGTCCACCGGCGGGTCCATCGTGCCGGTGATCCTGGGGGATTCGCTGCGCACGGTGCGCGTGGCGGCCCAGCTCGCCCTGCTGGGGGTGAACGCGCAGCCCATCGCCTTCCCGGCGGTGCCCGAGGGGCAGGCGCGCATCCGCTTCTTCCTGTCCTGCGCGCATGACCGGGCGATGCTGGACGCCACGGTGGAGGCGCTGGGGCGCGCCGCACGGGCGGTGCGGTGAGGATCGCGCTCCTCACCCTCGAATCCGCGGGGAGCGCGGAGGCGACGCTGCGCTTCGCCCGGGCGGCCGGGGACCGGCTGGCGCTGGTGGCGCTGTCGCCGCCGCTGGGCGCCTGGCGCTCCGGCTGGCGGGCGCTGCGGCGGGGCGGCCCGGGGATGCTGCCCTGGCTGGCGGCGAACCACATCCTGCCCGCGCTGCGCCCCTCGCCGCTGGCGCGCTTCTGCGCCGCCCACGGCGTGCCGCTGCACCGGCTGGGCGACGACATGGCCACCGCCGATGCCCTGCGCGCGCACGGGGTGGACCTGCTGGTGAGCTTCCACCTGGACCGCATCCTGCCCGCCGCCCTGCTGGCGGTGCCGGCGCGGGGCGGCATCAACGTGCATCCCGGCCTGCTGCCGCGCCACCGCGGCCCGCTGCCCGCCTTCCACGGCCTGGCCGAGGGCGCGACGGGGGTGAGCATCCACGCCCTGGTGCCGCGGGTGGATGCCGGCGGGGTCTGGGCGCAGCGCGCCGTGCCGATGCCGGCGGGCACCTCGGCCACCGCCGCCGCGCGCGCGCTGCACCTGGCCGCGCTGCCGCTGCTGGACGGCGTGCTGGTGCGGATCGCGGCGGGCGAAGCGCCGCCCCCGCCGCCGCCCCTGCTGCCCTACGCCCCCTGGCCCGGCAAGGCGCTGCGCCGCCGCGCGGGCGTGCCCCTGGTGGCGGCGGGCGACTGGCGGATGGGATGGTGAGGTCCTTCCTGTTCCTGCAAGGCCCCGTCTCGCCCTTCTTCCGGGAGCTGGGGGCGGCGCTGGCGGCGCGCGGCCATGCGGTGCGGCGGGTCAACCTGTGCCTGGGCGACCGGCTGTTCTGGAACGACGTCCGCTCGGAGGATTTCCGCGGCCGGCCGGAGCAATGGCCCGCCTTCCTCGAACCGCGCCTGGAGGGCGTTTCCGACTTGGTCCTGCTGGGCGAGCAGCGGCCCCTGCACAAGGCGGCCATCGCGCTGGCCAAGGCGCGCGGGATCGCAGTGACGGTGACGGATTTCGGCTACCTGCGCCCCGACTGGATCATCCTGGAGCGCGACGGGATGAACCCGCTCTCGCGCTTCCCGCGCGACCGCGCCGGCATCCTGGCGCTCGCCGCCACGGCGCCGCCGCTGGAGGAGGCGCCCCGCTTCGCGGGCGACTTCCGGCGGCAGGCCCTCTGGGACATGGCCTTCCACCTCTCATCGGCCCTGCCCTGGCCCTTCCGGCACTGGGACAGCTTCCTGCTGCACCCGCCGCTGACGGCCTACCTGGGCACCGGCTGGCGCATCCTCCGCCGGGCGCCCCGCCTGCGCCGGGCCGAGGCGCTGCTGGATTCCATCCCCGCCGAGGCGCCGCTCTTCGTCTTCGCCATGCAGATGGAGACGGACTACAGCATCCGCGCCTACAGCCGCTTCCCCGACATGGACACGCCGCTGCGCGAGGCGGTGGAGGGCTTCGCGCGCCACGCCCCGCCCGACGCGCGGCTGCTGGTGAAGGTGCACCCGCTGGACCCCGGGCTGAAGCGCTGGGGCCGGCGGCTGCGGCGGATGGCCCTGGCGGCCGGCGTGGCCGCGCGCGTGCACTACGTGGACGGCCTGCCGCTGGACCCCCTGCTGCGCCGCGCCAGCGGCCTGCTGACGGTGAACAGCACGGCGGCCATCCGCGCGCTCCAGCTCGGCTGCCCCGCCATGGCGCTGGGGCAGGCGATCTGGGACATCGAGGGGCTGGCGCACAGGGCCGGCGCGCCCGCCTTCTGGACGGCGCCGCGGCGGCCCGACCCGGTGCTGCTGGACGCCTTCCTGCGCGCCATCGCCCACCACCTGCACGTCCGCGGCGATTTCTACGCGCCCGAGGGCCGGGCGGCGGGGGTGCAGGCGGCGGCCCTGCGGCTGGAGCGGGGCGCGGGCCCGCCCGCGGTGGTGGCGCAGCCCCGCCTGCGGCTGGTGGCCGCCGCTACCCCGGCAGCAGGGGCCGTGGGTCGAGCCAGAGCCGCCCGAGCCCCAGGCTGAAATGCAGATGCGGGCCGGTGACGCGGCCCGTGGCGCCTATCCGCGCGATGGGCTCGCCCGCGCGGACCTCCTGGCCCTCCGCGGCCTCGATCTCGCTCAGGTGGGCGTAGAGGGTGTGCACGCCGTGCCCGTGGTCGAGCACCAGCAGGCGGCCGAAGAAGTGGAACTCGGCCGCCAGCGTCACGCGCCCGGATTGCGCGGCGGCGACCGGCGTGCCGACCGGCCCGGCGACGTCCAGCCCGAAATGCGGCTGCCGCGGCTGCCCGTTCAGCACCCGCTGCGAGCCGTAGACGCCCGAGATGCGGCCCTGGGCGGGCCACCTGAAGGGGCGGGCGAAGTCGGCGCGCGCCGTGTCCGCCGCACGGGCGCGGGCCAGGATCTCGCGCTCGCGCCCGATGCGCTCCAGCGCCGCGGCGTCGGGCGTCACCTGGGCGGGCGGCAGGCCAGTGATGTGCTGCACGTCCCATTGGCGGGGCGCCACCGCGATGTCCTGCGCGCGGCCGTCCACGGCGAGCGTGGCGCGCGGCCCGTGGTCGCGCCCGAAGCCGAGCGCGAAATGGCCGTCGGGCGAGACGCGCACCGCCGCGCCGTCCAGCGCCAGCCGCCGGCCGGCCGCGCCGCTTCCGACCAGCAGCGCGCCCTGGGTGGCCGCGCCGCGCCACTCCACCGCCCGCGCCGGCCGCGCCAGCAGCAGCGCGGGCGCGGCGAGGAGGAGGCGCCGCCTCACAGCAGGCTGCCCTGGCGCTCGGGCGCCTCGGCGCGCACGGGGGCGCTGCCGTCGCCGAAGGTGAGCGTCAGCCGCGCGCCGGGCGCCACGGCGGCGGCGGAGGTGACGGCCGCGCCGTCCGCGCCCTGCACCAGCGCGAAGCCGCGCCGGAGCACGGCGGTGTAGGACACGGAATCGAGCCGCGCGCCCAGCGCCTCCAGCCGCGCCCGCCCGTCGCGCGCCGCGCGGTTGTCGGCCCCCGCGGCCTCCAGCCGGGCGGACAGCGCGGCCAGCCGCTCGCCCGCGCCGCGCAGCCGCGCCTGCACCGGGGCGGGGGACAGCCGCGCCAGGGCCGGGGTGCCGCGCCGGCGCGCCAGCAGCGCGGCCAGGGCGCCGCCCAGCCGGGCGCGCAGCGCATCGGCCAGCGCCCGCTTGCCCGCGATCACCTCGCGCGGGT
>LNFM01005322.1_pt1 | contig 23554 bp, 28 predicted proteins | sample 596031 | NCBI WGS metagenome assembly LNFM01 (sample SAMN04254537, study PRJNA301005) | activated carbon metagenome | isolation source: dual media filters at the Ann Arbor, Michigan drinking water treatment plant | place: USA: Ann Arbor | reverse complement strand
GCAAGGCGACCGAGGCCGCCAAGCGCGCATTGATCCGCGTTAATCTGCGCGACGGCCGCACGCTACATCATGACGTCAACGGTCATCACGGCGCTGGCAAGGTCGTACTGCGCGCGGCTCCGGCGGGTACCGGCATCATCGCCGGCGGCCCGATGCGCGCGGTGTTCGAAACTGTCGGCGTGCAGGATGTCGTTGCGAAGTCGTTCGGCTCGTCGAACCCGTACAACATGGTTCGCGCGACTTTCGACGCTTTGAAGAATCAGGACAGTCCGCGTTCGGTCGCTGCCCGCCGCGGCATCAAGGTTTCGACCTTGCAGTCACGCCGCCGTGACACCGACGTCGAAGCGTCGGCGGAAGGCTAAGGGAGAGGGCGATGGCCGGTAAGAAAATCACTGTCGAGCAGTTCGGCTCTCCGATCCGCCGTGAAGGCAAACAGGAAAAGACTCTGATCGGTCTTGGCCTCAACAAGCGCGGCAAGAAGCGCCAGTTGGTCGATACGCCGGCAGTGCGTGGCATGGTCGCGAAGGTCGCGCACATGGTGCGGATCGTCGAAGGCAAGTGAGGACTTTACGATGAAACTCAATCAGATCGCGGACAACGAAGGCGCACGCAAAGAGCGTATGCGCATCGGCCGTGGCATCGGCTCCGGCAAAGGCAAGACCGGCGGCCGCGGCGTCAAGGGTCAGAAGGCGCGTACCGGCGTTCGTATCAAAGGCCGCGAAGGCGGTCAGATGCCGCTGCATCGCCGTCTGCCTAAGCGCGGCTTCAACAACATCTTCGCTGTGAAATACAACGAAGTGAATCTCGACCGCATCCAGCAGGCGGTCGATGCCAAGCTGATCAAGGCAGGCGATACCGTCACCGCCGAATCGCTCCAGAAGGCGGGCGTCTTGCGCCGCGCCGGTAACGGCGTGCGGCTGCTCGGCGGCGGCGAACTCAAGATCAAGCTTTCCTTCGAAGTCGCGGGTGCCACGAAATCGGCGATCGCCGCGGTCGAGAAACTCGGCGGCAGCGTCAAGCAGCTTGTCGTGAAGAAGGCTGACAAAGAAAAGCCGGGCAAGATGCAGAAAAAGCCCAAGAAGGACGCAGGCGAAAAGAAAGCCTGGAGCGAATATGGCGTCGGCAGCCGAACAACTCGCGGCCAACTTAAACTTCAGCGCGCTTGCAAAAGCGGAAGACCTGAAGAAGCGCATCTATTTCACGCTGGGTGCGCTCCTGGTCTATCGCCTCGGCACGTTTATCCCGATGCCGGGCATCGATCCGGTTGCCTTCACGGCCGCCTTCAACCAGGCGCGCGGCGGCATCCTTGGCCTGTTCAATATGTTTTCCGGCGGCGCGGTCGAGCGCATGGCGATCTTCGCGCTCAACATCATGCCGTACATTTCGGCGTCGATCATTCTGCAACTGCTCACCACCGTTTCTCCGACGCTCGAAGCGCTGAAGAAAGAAGGCGAGCAGGGCCGCAAGGTCATCAACCAGTACACGCGCTATCTCACCGTCGTGCTCGCGATGCTGCAGGCTTATGGCATCGCGGTCGGTCTTGAGAGCGGCGCGGGCGGCATCGTTTCCGAGCCGGGCTGGTTCTTCCGTATTACGACGGTGATCACGCTTACAGGCGGCACCGTATTCCTGATGTGGCTCGGCGAGCAGATCACCGCGCGCGGCATCGGCAACGGCATTTCGCTGATCATCTTCGCGGGTATTGTCGCGGAATTACCGGCAGCCATCGCGGGTATGCTCGACCTCGGCCGCACCGGCGCGGTTTCGACCGCGCTGATCCTGCTCATCATCATCGTCGCGGTCGCCGCGATCACGTTCATCGTCTTCATGGAGCGCGCGCAGCGTCGTCTGCTCGTGCAGTATCCGAAGCGTCAGGTCGGCAACAAACTGTTCGAGGGCCAGTCCTCGCATCTGCCGCTGAAGCTGAACTCGTCGGGCGTCATCCCGCCGATCTTCGCGTCGTCACTATTGCTCGTGCCGGTTACGGTCGCGCAGTTCAGTGCGGGCTCGGGTCCGGAGTGGCTGCAGTGGCTGACCACTGTGCTCGGTCACGGCCGTCCGGGTTACATGGCGCTCTATGCGCTGCTCATTGTCTTCTTTGCGTTTTTCTACACCGCGATTGTCTTCAATCCGGTCGAGACCGCGGACAACCTGAAAAAGCACGGCGGCTTCATTCCGGGCATTCGTCCGGGTGAGAATACAGCGAAGCACATCGACTACGTGCTGACGCGCATCACCGTCGTCGGTGCCGCTTATCTCGTGCTGGTCTGTTTGCTGCCCGAGTTTCTCGTCGCTTACGCAGCGGTGCCGTTCTATTTCGGCGGCACTTCGCTCTTGATCGTCGTTTCGGTCACGATGGATACGGTGGCGCAGGTGCAAGGCTATCTCTTGGCGCACCAGTATGAGGGCCTGATCAAGAAGTCGAAGCTGCGCGGGGCGCGGCGATGAGGCTTGTGCTGCTTGGACCGCCGGGTGCCGGGAAGGGCACGCAAGGCGACCGCCTGATCGAGCGGCATGGCATTACGCGCCTCTCCACCGGCGATATGCTGCGCGCGGCGGTGAAGGCGGAAACGCCGGTCGGTCTCAAGGCCAAGGACATCATGGCGCGCGGCGACCTCGTTTCGGACGAGATCGTAATCGCGATCATCGACGACCGGCTGAAAGAATCGGACGTTCAGAAGGGCTTCATTCTTGACGGCTTCCCGCGCACGGTCGCGCAGGCGGAAGCGCTGGATAAGCTGCTCGCGAACAAGGGAATCAAGCTCGACGCCGTGGTGGAACTCAAGGTGAATGAGGGGGCGCTTTTGAAGCGCATCGAGACCCGGATCGCCGAAATGACCGCCCGCGGGGAGGCCCTCCGGGCCGACGACAACCCGGAAGTACTGAAAAAGCGCCTCGACGCCTACCGGAGCCAGACCGCGCCGCTCTCGGCCTATTACGAGGCCAAGGGCACGCTTCTGGGGGTGGATGGCATGGCGCCAATTCCTGTGGTCGAGCAGGCGATCGACGAGGGCCTAAAGGCCCGAAAAGCAACGGTTTAAGCGGGTTTTCGCGGTTGACTTGATATGCACCCTTCCTTACATACCCGCCATCCGTCGCTATTTCTGAGGCGATGCCAAACCCACCGAGAAGGCGGGTTGGGCGTCGTTTTTTGCCGTATCGACAACAATTCCGGGCTGAACAGCCCGTATCTCGGAGACTGAAAGTGGCCCGTATCGCAGGCGTCAATATCCCGACCGGCAAGCGCGTCGTCATCGCGCTCCAGTACATTCACGGCATCGGTCAGCTCCGTGCGAAGAAGATTGTTGATGAGTTGAAGATCCCGGCCGAGCGCCGCGTGAACCAGCTCACCGACCAGGAAGTTCTGCAGATCCGCGAAATGATCGACCGCGACTATATCGTCGAAGGCGATCTGCGCCGCGAAGTCACGCTCAACATCAAGCGCTTGCAGGACCTCGGTTGCTACCGGGGCTTGCGTCACCGCAGGGGCCTGCCGGTCCACGGTCAGCGCACGCACACGAACGCGCGCACGCGCAAAGGCCCGGCGAAAGCAATCGCTGGCAAGAAGATGGCAACGCGCTAAGCGCTAGAACAAGAATAGAGAAACAGGTCGGTCATGGCGAAAGAAGCAAAAGTCGTACGCAAGCGCGAGCGCAAGAACATCGCGTCCGGCGTCGCGCACGTCGCGGCCTCGTTCAACAACACGATGATCACCATCACCGACGTGCAGGGCAACACGATTGCCTGGTCGTCGTCGGGTACGATGGGGTTCAAGGGTTCGCGCAAGTCCACGCCTTATGCGGCACAGGTTGCCGCCGAAGACGCTGCGCGCAAGGCCTCCGAGCACGGTATGCGTACGCTCGAAGTTGAAGTTTCGGGTCCGGGTTCGGGCCGCGAGTCGGCGCTTCGTGCGCTGCAAGCTGCGGGTTTCACCGTGACGTCGATCCGCGACGTGACCCCGATCCCGCATAATGGTTGCCGCCCGCGCAAGCGCCGGCGCGTTTAAGAGTTTCGTTTCCGGCTTCGGCCGGGTTCATCGATCGCCGCGCATTGCCGCGGCAAGCGGGGCAACGGCCTCGCACAAAGGGACGCGAAGAATGACGACTGTGATCCAGAAAAACTGGCAGGAGTTGATCAAGCCCGAGAAGCTCAACGTACAGGGCGGAACCGATCCGAAGCGTTTTGCGACGGTCGTGGCCGAACCGCTCGAGCGCGGCTTCGGTTTGACGCTCGGCAATGCGCTCCGCCGCATTCTGCTCTCGTCGCTGCAGGGTGCTGCGGTGACGTCGGTGCAGATCGACGGCGTGCTGCATGAGTTCTCGTCGATCCCCGGCGTCCGCGAGGACGTCACCGATCTGGTGCTCAACATCAAGGACATCGCGATCAAGATGCAGGGCGAAGGCCCGAAGCGCATGGTCGTGAAGAAGACGGGTCCGGGCATCGTCACCGCCGGCGACATTCAGACCGTCGGCGACGTACAGGTTCTCAATCCCGATCTGCAGCTCTGCACGCTCGACGACGGCGCTGAAATCCGCATGGAATTCACCGTCAACACCGGCAAGGGCTATATCGCTTCCGACCGCAACCGCGCAGAAGATAGCCCGATCGGTCTCATCCCGGTCGACAGCTTGTACTCGCCGGTACGCAAAGTTTCGTACCGCGTCGAGAACACCCGCGAAGGTCAGATTCTCGATTACGACAAGCTGACGCTGACGATCGAAACCAACGGTTCGATCACGCCGGAAGATGCGCTCGCTTATTCGGCGCGCATTCTCCAGGACCAGCTCAACATCTTCGTGAACTTCGAAGAGCCCCGCCGCGAGGTGGAAGCCGCGCCGATGCAGGAACTGCCGTTCCCGCCGGCCATGCTCAAGAAAGTGGACGAGCTCGAGCTTTCGGTTCGCTCGGCGAACTGCCTGAAGAACGACAACATCGTCTATATCGGCGACCTCATTCAGAAGTCGGAAGCGGAAATGCTTCGCACTCCGAACTTCGGCCGCAAGTCGCTGAACGAAATCAAGGAAGTGCTCGCCACCATGGGCCTGCATCTCGGCATGGAAGTGCAGGGCTGGCCGCCGGAGAATATCGAAGAGTTGGCTAAGCGCTTCGAGGATCATTACTGAAGCGCGTTCAGCGCTTCGGAGGAAAGAACTATGCGTCACGGAAAAGCACATCGCCGATTCAACCGCCGTCCGGAACACCGGAAGGCGATGCTCGCCAACATGGCGGCGTCCCTGATCACGCACGAGCAGATCGTCACCACGCTCCCGAAGGCGAAGGACATCCGTCCGATCGTCGAGAAGCTCATCACCCTCGGCAAGAAGGCGAGCCTGCACGCGCGCCGTCAGGCGATCTCGGAAATGCGCGACCGCGTTGCCGTGAAGAAGCTCTTTGAAGTGCTCGCGCCGCGCTATGCCGCCCGCAACGGCGGGTATCTGCGCATCATCAAGGCCGGCTTCCGCTATGGCGACATGGCGCCGATGGCCGTGATCGAGTTCGTGGATCGCGACGAGAGCGCACGCGGCAAGGAAGACCTCGCCCGTCACGAGGCATGGCTCAAGACCCAGCCGAGAGAAGACGCGCAGCAGCAGGCTGTGCCAGCATAAGCCTTCTTCAAATCAGAAATTCAAAACCCCGGCCTCGCGCCGGGGTTTTTTGTTTCCGCATACGAATAATAAGTACAAGACGCAGGCAAGCCCGTGCTGGTGTTCCGCTAAGGGTTTCTATAGCGTCTAAGTCAGGTTTACGGGGCTCACTATGTTGAAGCGGATTGCGCTGGTGGGGCTCGCCACCTTCGGGCTGGCCGTTGCCGCGCAAGCGCAGCCTTCGCCCGTTTTCAACTGGGCTGGCTTTTATATCGGCGGCACGGTCGGCTACGGCGACGGCAGTTACCGCCATCGCAACGATAACAACGGCATCGCGACGCGGGCTTTCGACATGAACGGCACCGTGGGCGGGTTGAGTGCCGGTTACAATTCGCAGATCGGCGGCAGCCCGTTCGTTTTTGGCCTCGAGACGGATATCTCTTTCTCCGGCGTTAAGGGTGCCGATAACGACCCGGCCTGGGGCTGCGGAGTGGAGCTCTGTACCGCCTCGGTGAAATGGTTTGGTACGGCGCGTCCGCGTGTCGGGTTCGCACACAACAACGTCCTGTTTTTCGTCACAGGCGGCATGGCGTTTGGAAACGTCGAAGCTTCCAGCGGCGGTTTTCTCGGTGGTATTGAAGGCGGTAGCGAACTCCGGATCGGTAGGACGATGGGGGCAGGCATTGAGTTGGCGCTTTCGCAGCGTTGGTCCGCGAAAGTCGAATACCTCCACGTCGATCTCGGAGGTTTCGTTTACAAATTCAATGGAGCAACACCGATCAGCGTTCGGAATATCGAGTTCGACGTAGTTCGGCTTGGCGTAAATTACAGGTGGTAGCCACACAGCGTTTTTTTTTAGAATTTAAAACCCCGGCCACTTGAAATTTGCGGAAGTCGGATAAATCCGACTTCCGACGCCGGGGTTTTTATTTGTTCAGAAGGCCTTGCAGACCGGTTGCGTCATCATCACTTGGAACCAATCGCGGGCGCTTTCGTTCAGTTCGCGAACGGGAGGATATTTTCATGGCGCGTGGATTTCCATCGATGACGGCCTTGCTCGGGTTGCTCGCCATCGCGGGCTACCAGAACCGCGACAAAATCAGCGAGATGCTCGGCAAGCTGAACAAGCCCGGCCCTGACGGCCAGAGCGGGCTCGGCGGCTTGCTGGAAAAGTTTGGGGTCGATCCCAAAGGCGCGACCGCGGGCGGCATCTTGAGCGGCGGGCTCGGCGAACTGCTCGATCGCTTCAAGCAGAACGGGCAGGGCGACAAGGCCGACTCCTGGGTCAACACCGGCGCAAACAAGTCGTGCACTCCAGCCGAACTGGAGAAGGCGCTCGGGCCTGATACCGTCGAAGCGCTGACAAAGCACACTAACCTGTCGAAGGACGAACTGCTCTCGCGGCTTTGCAAAGAGCTGCCCGCAGCCGTCGATCAATACACGCCGCAAGGCCGCATTCCGGGCGAAGCGGAAGGGAGATCAGCATGAGCATTCTCTGGACCATCATCATCGGCTTCGTCGCGGGCGTCATCGCGAAGTTCATCATGCCGGGCGACAACGAGCCCTCAGGGTTCATCCTGACCACGATCCTAGGCATCGTCGGCGCTTTCGTCGCGACTTGGCTCGGGCAGTCCTTCGGCTGGTATTCGGCCGGTCAGGGTGCCGGGCTGATCGGCGCCATCGTGGGCGCGATCATCGTGCTCTTTATCTACGGCATGATCGCGAAGAGACAGAACACGACTGGCGTGTGAGCCACCCGCAAGGACGAATAGAAACCCCGGCCATCGCGCTGGGGTTTTTGTTAGGGCGAACCCGCAATCGCGGCTTCGCGCGAATACAATTTCGCGAAGCCGGGAAACACAGCTAGCATTTCTTTCCAGAATAAGACCGCACCGCACAAACGCGGATGCGGCGCAAAAAAACAATTTTTGGAGGAAGTTCGATGAAGTGCATTCGTAATTTTGCGATCGCTTGTGCCGCTATTTTTATCCTGTTTGCTGCGCCGGCCGCCGCGCAGACCGGCGAGGGCTGGACGGTTCTGTTTGACGGAAAAAATCTCGGCGACTGGGATCAGGTCGGCGAGACCAACTGGCGCGTTGAAGACGGCGCGATCGTCGCCGACAAACGGACGAGCAAGGATGCCGCGCATCTCGTCAGCAAGAAGCCGTACAAGGACTTTCAGGTTTACGTCGAATTCTGGTCGAGCGACGACGCCAACAGCGGGATTTTCCTGCGTTGCCAGGACCCGAAATCGATCACCGACCGCAACTGCTACGAAGCCAACATCTTCGACCAGCGCAAAGACCCTAGCTACGGCACTGGCGGCATCGTTAACTTTGCCGAGGTGATCGGCACGATGCAGAAGGCCGGCGGCAAGTGGAATGTGATGGAAGTCACTGCGAAAGGAAGGCTGATTACGGTCGTGCTCAATGGACAGAAGGCATCCGAGCTGCACAACGGCCTTTTCAGCGAAGGGCCGATCACGCTTCAGCACGGTAGCGGCGTGATCAAGTTCCGCAAGGTTGCAATCAAGCCGCTCTAACCGGCGCTATATCGAATCGAGAACCCCGGCCACTCCTTCTTTGCGAAAGTCGGATAAATCCGACTTTCGAGGCCGGGGTTTTCTTTTATGCGTCCTGTTAGAAGTCCGTTTACTAGGAACCTTCGGCTAAAAGTTCCTCGGGAACGCTGACCGCGCAGCGGCTTTTCTCCTTGGTCGAGGGAGGCGCCCGATGGGTTACAGGAGCTATCCGGTTCTGCGCTGTACGGAATGCGGTGACGACACCCGGCTCGTCGCGATCTGCGAAAAGCCGGGCGAGGGCACCGAGACCCGGTTCTACGAATGTTCAAACCCTCGCTGCCGCGACTCTTTCAGAGCCAGCGTCCCGAACCTCCGGGCCGAAGGCTGGATCGGCGTGCGAAGAGATGCCGAGAGGCTCCGCAAAACGCTGAACTAGGCCTTCTCAGGCGCGATCCTGCTCTTAACCATTTGACGCATCAGCGGAACCCGATTTTCGCCCCGATTGGCGCTAAGCTGCGGCGGGGTCGAAAGGCTGGCGAGGGGAATTGCTGGTGCCGGTGCGTTTGTTGGGACCGCTTGTTGCGGGGCTGGTGCTCGTCTGCGCCGGCTGCACGACCTTTGATACCGAGCGCGAAGAAGTCGTGACGTTCGTGTTCACGCAGCCGACCACCGAATGCGAAGTCTTTGTCGGCAATAATTCGCTCGGCCGCGTATCCCTTTCGAAATCGGCAATCGGCGTGCCGCGCGGCACCGAGCCGCTGCGGCTGTCCTGTGCCGCCGCGTCTTTTGCTCCAATTTCGGCCGAAGTATCGATCACGCGCACGCGCGACCAGAAGGTCGACGTACTTGGCGTAGGCGTGCTCACCCCGCAGGCGCTGGGTGCGCGCGTCGTCGAACCGATCACCAACGTCACGGGCCCGAGTCCGATCCCAAATCCTCTTCCGGGCGGGGAGAAGACCGGCTATCCGCCGCGCATCACGGTCGATATCGCGCAGCGCGCGGTGCTGGTGCCGTCCGGCTGGCAGACCCGGATGTAAAAAACCCCGGAGCGCGTACGCTCCGGGGCCGTAGTTTCCGATCGAGAGAGAATGATCAGAATGCAATCTGCATACGGGTTGCAAAAACGTCGTACTCGGCGCCGAGATTTACGTTGCCGGCATTGAAGCGCTCCACTTCGCCGTGGATCCAGTTGAACATGAAGCGCATATTCTGGTTCGGATACCAGTTCAGGCCGAGCGTCATGTTACGTTGAATGCCGCCACGGACGATGGCCGCTGCGTCGGAGTCGTTGAGGTTCGCGTAGCTGTAGCGCGCGGCCAGTTCCCATGCGCCCCAGTTGCCGCTGCCCATCAGGAACGGCTTCCGCGGATTGATGCCGGCGAAGGCGCCGTTGCTTTCACTGTAGCGGCGGCTTTCGCCGGTGAGCGAGTAGGAAGCCTGGAGATAGCCGCCGTTGAATTCGGCATCGCCGCCGGCGGTCCGCTGGATGTTGAAGCTGAAGTACTCGCCCTGGACATAGAACGCATTCATGGCGCCTGCGAAGCCGGCGCTGTAAATGTTCGCGCCTTCCACGTTTGCAAGCACGCCGGTATCGAGCAAGCGAACGCCCGGATCGACGCGCACTTCGATGCGGTCGCGCAGACGAAGTGTTGCGTCGGTCTGTGGCGTGATCAGGCCCTGATAGTCGCCTTCGATGAGGAAGGTGAAGTTCTCGTTGCGGACCGGCACGAAGGCCGCGCGAGCGGTAACGCCGACGGCTGCGCGTTGCGTGTGATCGGCTCCAACAACGGGTCCGGTGATATAGCTGCCGAGCCAGTAGTTCTTCCCGAAGGTGCGAACGCCGAAGGCCGAGCGGTTGTCGCCTGCCGCGATGTCAACGGCGAGAGTTTGCGCCGTAGCACGCTCCATGAAAAGAATGTTGTTCGAGCCTACCTGCTCGTCGAGCGTATAGGGCACGTCCATGTAGCCCGCTTCGATCCAGGTGTTTCCGAACCCGCGATACTGAATGAACGCGTTGTTTAGTTGTGCCGCGCCGTCCTGCGAGCCGCCGAATTCTCCGATCAAGGTCCAGTGCCAGTCGCGCGCGAAATTACCGACGAAGCCGATGCGGGCGCGGCGGGCGTTAAATCCGTTATGCGGATTCTGGGGCGCGGTGAGCGCCGACGACGGATCGTAGCTGTAGGCCGCGAGATCAAGATGGAAGCGACCGGTCAGGTAAACGCAGTTGTATTTGTCGAAGGTGCAGATGCCGGGACGATTGCCCGAGGTCATATCGAGGATAGGTCCCGCAGGGCCTTTCTTCTTCGCCTTGATCGCGGCAACGTCAGCGGCAGAAACCGCTACCGAGCGCTCTTCCTGATGGGTGACTCGGCCTTGCAGCGAGTCGACCTTCTTCTGCAACTGGATGAGCTGCTGCTTCATCGCTTCCAGTTGTTCTTTCGTCGGTGCAGTTTCCTGCGCGGTCGCGGTGCCTGCGAGCAGTACCGCGGCAAGCATGGCCGCCGGAATGCTCCAAGTCTTTGTGCTGCAAGTCTTCGCTTTCATTTTTAACCCCTGTTGGCGAGGACCAACCGGCGCAAGTCCGCGCGTTCGCTGCGAACGCATTCGTCCGCAGCGTTTTCTCTCTTCAAGTTCTTGGACGCTCGACTTGACCCCTTGGGAGAAGGGCAGTGCCCCGATGCCCCCGATCGCCCTACCGAACGCTTTGCAAATCCAGCCGGTTTTCGGCTTTGCAGGGAATACGCTAGGAAGCGTTTGTAACGGTTTCGCCCCAATTCAGTGACAAGCCGCTCGCGGTTCGCTCGTGTGATATAAAGGGCACGTCAATAACAGCGTGTTGCGCGTTGTGTGCGCGGATGCCGCAGCCAAAGGTAAAGCGATGACGAAGTTAGGCTCGTTCTCTCTCGCGTTGTTCTCCGTAATTCTACTTTGCACGGAAGCCGCACACGCGCAGCGGCAAGTGCCGGTCAGCCGCGGCGAGATCGCGTTGAGTTTTTCCGCGACCGTGAAGAAGGCGGCGCCCGCGGTCGTCAACGTCTATGCGCTGAAGCGCGGGACGCAACGGCCCAATAATCCGTTCATGGACGACGAGTTCTTCCGCAAATTTTTTGGCGGCGCGCCTTCGCAGGGAATGCCGATGGAGCGCGTGCAGCGCTCGCTCGGTTCCGGCGTCATCGTTCACGAGAGCGGACTTGTCATCACCAACCATCACGTGATCGAGGGAGCCACCGAAATCCGCATCGCGCTTGCTGACCGCCGTGAATTCGAGGCAGAAGTCGTGTTGCGCGACCCGCGTTCAGATCTTGCGGTGCTCCGCATCCAGCGTAGCAAGGAAAAATTCGCGCCGATTGAAATCGCCGACTCCGACGAAGTGGAGGTGGGCGACCTCGTGCTTGCGATGGGCGATCCGTTTGGCGTCGGCCAAACCGTGACGCAGGGCATCGTGTCCGCGACCGCGCGAACCCGCGTCGGCATCACCGACTTTCAGTTCTTCATCCAGACCGACGCCGCGATCAATCCAGGCAACTCGGGCGGCGCGCTGGTCGATATCAACGGCCGTTTGATCGGCATCAATACTGCGATTTTCTCGCGTTCGGGCGGCTCGCACGGCATCGGCTTTGCGATCCCGACCAACATGGTCAAGGTCGTGATTGCGTCGGCACTTGCGGGCAATAAGCTCGTCGCGCGTCCTTTTTTCGGTGCGCGCCTGCAACCGGTAACGGCTGAGATCGCGGAGAGCCTTAATCTTAAGCGGCCGGCAGGCTCACTAGTCGCGAGCATCACGCCGAACAGCCCGGCGGCGAAGGCAGGGTTACGCGCGGGCGACGTCATCCTCGAAGTGGACGGGGTCGCGGTCGACGATCCGGCGTCGCTGAACTATCGCTATGCGCTGAAGACCATCGGCAGTACTGCAACGCTCTCGATCGAGCGCAACGGTAAAAGCACTTCGCTCACGATTAAGCTGGAAGCGGCACCTGAGCGGCAGGCTGATGAAATCCAGATTTCCGCGCGTTCGCCGTTCGAGGGTGCGCGTGTCTCGAACTTCACCGCCGAGATCGCAAATCGCCTGCGCGCTGACCCAGGTAGCGCGGAGGGTGTCGTCGTCATCAATATCGCAGATGGTTCAACTGCGCAGCGCGTCGGGCTTCGTCCCGGGGACATCATTCTAGAAGTGAACGGTGCGCGGATCGAGAGTACCGGCGATCTCGAGCGTGCCGCGAGGCAGGAGGCCAAGGAATGGCGCCTCACGATCTCGCGCGGCGGGCAGAAGCGTAACGTCGTGCTGCGCGGATGAGTGCAAAGCGCACCATGAGCGCCTCCTCTTCGCTTTTTGAGGCGGCGGGTTTCGCGGACGACGCGCCGCGTCCGCTTGCCGATAAGCTGCGTCCGCGCACGCTCTCGGAAGTTGTCGGACAGAAGGCGCTGATCGGGCCGGACGGCGCGCTGACCAGAATGCTGGAGTCGCGTTCGCTCGGTTCCCTCATATTCTGGGGACCGCCGGGTACCGGCAAGACCACGGTTGCGCGGCTGCTTGCAAGCGAAACCGATCTGCACTTCGAGCAGGTGTCTGCGATTTTTTCCGGGGTTGCGGAATTGAAAAAATTCTTCGACGCCGCACGGGCCCGCCGGGATATAGGGAAGGGCACGCTCTTGTTCGTGGATGAAATCCACCGCTTCAATCGCGCGCAGCAAGATTCCTTCCTGCCGGTGATGGAAGACGGCACGATCACGCTGGCCGGTGCGACAACCGAGAATCCGTCTTTCGAACTGAATGCCGCGCTTCTTTCCCGCGCGCGGGTGCTCGTGTTCAAGTCGCTCGACGAGGAGGCGATCGGCGAATTGCTCACGCGTGCTGAAGAAGTCGAGGCGAGAAAGCTGCCGCTCGACGAGGAGGCGCGCATGACGCTGATCCGCATGGCGGACGGCGATGGCCGCGCGTCCCTCACGCTTGCCGAGGAAGTCTGGCGCGCCGCGCGCAAGGGGGAGGTCTTTAATTCAGAACGTTTGCAGGAAATCGTGCAGCGCCGCGCGCCGATCTACGACAAGTCGCAGGACGGCCATTACAATCTGATTTCCGCGCTACATAAAAGCGTGCGCGGATCGGATGCTGATGCCGCGCTTTATTATCTCGCGCGAATGCTGGATGCAGGCGAGAACCCGCTTTATATCGCGCGCCGCGTGGTGCGCATGGCAGTCGAGGATATCGGGCTTGCCGACCCGCAGGCGCTCGCGATCGCGAATGCAGCGAAAGACGCCTACGATTTTCTCGGGAGCCCGGAAGGCGAACTCGCGATCGCGCAAGCGGTGATTTATCTGGCTACCGCGCCGAAATCGAACGCAGCTTATGTTGCGTACAAGAGTGCTATGCGCACCGCTAAAGAAGCGGGTTCGCTGGTGCCACCGAAACACATCCTGAATGCGCCGACGAAGCTCATGAAAGAAGAAGGATATTCGGAAGGTTACGAATACGACCACGAAGCCGACGGCGCATTCTCCGGGCAGGATTATTTCCCGGAAAAACTAGGCCGTCAGGAATTCTATCATCCGGTGGAGCGGGGCTTCGAGCGCGAGCTCAAGAAGCGCATGGAGTATTGGGCCAAGCGCAGAGACGAGAAGAAGTAGCTACTTCTTCGGCGGCGTCGGCGTCTCCATATACTTCTTCTGTTCGTAAGGATTTTTCGAGGTATTCAGATTGGGGGTTGGCGCCGGCTGCGTCTGGATCGCGGGGCCGGATTGCGGCGGTGGCGCTACCTTGATCGAGCCGGGGTCCTGCCTGATCTGCGCCATCGACGCACTCATGCCGAAGGCGAAGACGGTGACCACGGTCATGCTGATCAATACTTGCCGCATTGCTGGCTCTTTCATTCAGCCGCCCCAACGATATAAACGCGCTGACTCATGCGCAGTTCCTGAGCGGATGATTTCCCCTCAAACGGGCAAAATCGCGACAATGCGGTAGCTCAGGGGATCAATGACCACGATCTTCTCCGCCGCCACGACATAGAAATAGCTGCCATATTCGGGAGCGATTTCAGCGACTTCCTTCGGGAAGGGGTAGAAGTGAAGGTTGCGCGGCACCTCGGCGCCGACGGTGAGAGGAATTGGGAGCTTCGCCACGTGATCCACTTTGGCGTTCTTCACCGAATCCCTAATCTTGTTTTCCTGCTCCGCGGAAATCTGTGGCGCAGGTGTCGCCGCGACCGGAGGCGCAGTTGCACCCGTGGACTGTGCGTGAGCCAGGCTGGCGCTCAAGGCCAGCGCCATAAATGAAAGCAGAAAGGCAAGCCGCGAGCGCATTATGCGTCTATTCCTTCGCGAAAATGGACTGGTTCCCAACATTGCTAACGCGTGCTGTGGGCATTAGGTTCCGGCAGAATTCCAACCCAAGCGACTCAAATGTATGCGCTTTTTCTAGTCATCGCCGGCGGCGGCATCGGCGCCGGATTGCGTCACGGTATGAATATCGGTGCCGCGCGTCTGCTTGGCACGGAGTTTCCGTGGGGCACGTTTGCGATCAACATCATCGGCTCGTTCTTGATCGGGATCGCCGCGGCCTGGTTCGCATTCCGCAACGACGCAGCCTCGCAATCGCTGCGGCTGTTTCTGACCACCGGAATTCTCGGAGGCTTCACCACCTTCTCGGCGTTCTCGTTAGACTTCGCGCTTCTGTTCGAGCGCGGCGAGATTATGGCCGCCGTCTGGTATGTCCTGGGTTCGGTCGGGCTTTCACTGCTTGCGATCTTTGCCGGTCTCTGGCTCGTGCGTTCGCTCGCGTGACGTGATGCCGGTCCAGACCCGCAAGATAAAACCCGACGAAGAGGGGATGCGACTGGACCGCTGGTTCAAGGCGCATTTTCCGGAATTGTCGCACTCGCATTTGCAGAAGTTGCTGCGCACGGGGCAAGTACGCGTCGATGGTGGGCGGGCGAAAACAAGCACGAAGTTAGAACCCGGCATGGCGGTGCGCGTGCCGCCGCTCACGCGAACGGAAAACGCGAACAACCTAGGCACGGAAGCATCCCGCGTCGGGACTTCCGCGAGAGCGCCCTCGAAGATGGGCGATGCGAAATCCGACGCCGCCTTCATCAAGTCGATCACGCTTTACGAAGACCGCGAAGTCATGGTGCTGAACAAGCCGTTCGGCATCGCGGTGCAGGGCGGGTCAGGCACGACGCGGCACATCGATGGGATGCTAGAGGCGCTTCGCGGCAAAGACGGGCAGAAACCGCGGCTCGTGCATCGCATCGATAAGGACACCTGCGGTATTCTTCTGATCGCAAAGACCCGGTTAGCTGCGGCGACGCTCGCGAAGACGTTTCGTTCGCGCTCGGCGCGTAAAATCTACTGGGCGCTGGTCGCGGGCGTGCCGAAGCCGAGGCAGGGCCGGATCTCGACCTATCTTGCCAAAGGTGCCGGCGAAGGCGGCGAGCTGATGCGCGTCGCCGATCATGGCGATGAGGAAGCGAGCCACGCCGTCACATACTATGCCGTGATCGATCAGGCGGCGCAGAAAGTTTCGTGGATTTCGCTCAAACCCGTCACCGGCCGCACGCATCAGCTTCGTGCGCATACCGCGCATATCGGAAATCCCATTGTTGGCGATCCGAAATATTTCTCGATCGAGAATTGGGAATTTCCGGGTGGTATTCAAAACCGGTTGCATCTGCTTGCGCGCCGTCTCGTGATCCCGCATCCGAAAGGCGAGGGCGTGATCGATGTCACGGCGCCGCTGCCGCAGCATATGCAGCAGTCGTGGAATCTTCTGGGTCTCGACGCCAAGGCCTATGATCCCATCGTGGACGCGCCGGAAGAATGAGCGAGGACGACAATCCGATGCGCCGCGCGCAAGCCGCGATGCGAACGCCATTGCCGAAGCGATTTTATAAAGAAGCGGCCGTAGAAAATACTGCGGGACATTTTGCGATTCTGCTCGACGGAAAGTCCGCGAAGACACCCGCGCGAAATTCACTTGCCTTGCCGAATGCGGCACTCGCCATGGCTGTTGCAGCCGAGTGGAATGCGATCGAGGGCAATATCGACCCGGTTCAGTTACCGCTGACGCGACTTGCCAATCTTGCAATCGACGCCATCGCCAGCGCGCCGCAGCCGGTGATTGATGAGATTGTGCAGTATGCGGGGACTGATCTTGTGTTCTATCGCGCGGATAATCCGCCGGGGCTGGTCGCCTTACAGAACGAGCGCTGGAATCCCATACTCGACTGGGCGGCGGCGAAGCTGAATGCGCGCTTCTCACTTGCGGAAGGTATCGTTCACGTCTCGCAATCGAACCAAGCGCTCGCCGCCGTTCGCGCGAGGGTGGATACGTTGTCGAGGCCTTTTGCGCTAGCGGCTGTCGCAAGCGTGACCAATATCGGCGGCTCGGCACTGATCGCGCTTGCGCTTGCCGATGGCGCGATTAGCGGCGACGTGGCCTGGAATGCGGCGCACGTCGACGAGCAGTGGAATATCAGTCAATGGGGCGAGGACGCGGAGGCGCAGCGCAGGTTTGCCGCGCGTCACGCCGAATTCAGCGCGGCTGCGAAAATGCTCGCGCTGCTTCGGCGCTAGCTCGCGTTAGCTTTTCCGATGCGGCCGAGATGCGTGTCGGCGAATCCCGTCTCGTATTTCAGTCCGTAGCTGAGCATCCGATCCATGCCGATATGCGCAAGCCAGATCAGCGCGATCGAAACTGCCAAGGGCTCCGGCCACAAATAACCCCCGACGCCGACGGCGATCGGCAAGGCGGTAAAATGCAGGGCGTTATAGAGCAGCGCGCCCAGCTTCGCGCTCCGCAGATAGCCGGCCATGCCAAGGTCGGGGGCGAGGATCAGCGCCGCGAACAGCCACCAAGAATAACCAAGCGTCGCATAGATAAGGATGCAGAGAACGAAAAGCGCGAAGCCCTCGAGCATCAGGATCATGCGCGGATGGCCGTTCACGGCCGGGGCTTCTGCATTCATCTGGCATCTCCGGAGCGGTACGAAGTTGTCACGGGGGACGATACCCCGGCATTTGCCCCTATGCTATGAAGCCGCCGGGTAATAAGCTGGGGGATTCCAATGAAAGTCGTACTCGATCTTTCGCAGTTGCTTCAGGACGGGGAGATCACGCAGGCGGAAGCGGACAAGCTCAGACGATTGTCGATGAAATCGACCGGCTCGCTTGCCTTCAACATTCTGATCGGTTTCGGCGTGATTGCGGTCGCGGTCGGTGCGATTGCGCTGGTGCCCGATGCGATGACCGGCATCATTCTCGGCGCGATCGTACTCGGGATCGGCCTTCTGATCCTGCACCGCTCGCCGCTCGAGTGGGGCGTGCTGGGCAACATCTGCATCATCCTCGGCGCGCTCGGTCTCGGTGGCGGCATCGTCTACATGACCGAAGGATCGATCTGGGCCTTTCTCGGCTGCGCCATCGGATTTGCGATTGCCGCTATCATCGCGAAAAGCGGGCTTCTGATGGCGCTTGCGATCATGGCGCTATCGTCCGTACTCGGCGCACGCACCGGTTACTTTCACGCGAGCTATTTTCTCGGCATCAAGGAGCCAACGCTCACTATCATCGCGTTCAGCCTGATCACGCTTGCGGCCTACCAGATCTCGCTCATGGTGAGCGCTGCTTATGAACGGCTTTCGCTGATGGCAGCGCGGGTTTCGATCCTCTTGGTCAATTTCGGGTTCTGGATCGGTTCGCTCTGGGGCGACCGGCTGGAGCAGCTATCGCCGTTGTTCGGCCGCGCGAAGGAGAACGTCATCTTCATTCCGCGCCTTTACTTCGTGATCGGCTGGGCGCTTGCGCTGATCGCTTTCGCGGTCTGGGCAATGAAGAACGACCGCCGCTGGGTCGTGAACGTCTGCGCGGTTTTCGGCGCCATTCATTTCTATACGCAGTTCTTCGAGCGGCTCGGACCCAATCCGCTCGCGATCCTGCTCGGCGGCGTTTCCGCACTCGGGATTGCGATTGCGATCTGGCAGTTCAACAAGAGAGCTGTGGCGAAGCCTTCGTAACGCGATGGAGCACTCGATGAAGAAGACGATTCTGGCGCCTGTTTTTCTGGCATCGATCCTCAGTTCTCCGGTTCATGCGGAGGGCGCGCTCGCAGTCGGCGTTGCCGAAGGCGGTCCAAGAAATGGGTATGCCTATACGCTTCATGTCCGCAACTCGAGCGCCAGCGAAGCGGAGAAGCTCGCACTTGAGGGATGCCGCGAGCAGGCGAAGGTCTATGGCGTTCCGCTGGATCGCTGCCGGATCGTTTCTTCGTTTCGCGGGCGATGCGTCGCGGTCGCTTTCGATACGGTAGAGCGCGCGGCCGGTTGGGCGCTCGGAGATACGTCGCAGCAGGCAGCCGCCAATGCCGTCGCAAAATGCGCGGAAGGCGGCGCGAAACAGTGTAAGCCGCACAATGTCGAGTGCGATCAGTGACGCAGTGTTTGAAATGAAAATGAAGCGGGTGTTGTTGATTGCTGCGTTCATGCTTTTGTTAGCGGTTCCGGCGCGCGGAGAGGGTGCGCTTGCGGTCGCTATCCCCGACGATGGCTTGAGCAAAGGGTTTTCCTACGGCGTACACGTCAACGCGGAAAAGGCCGAAGACGCACGCAAGGAAGCGATGACGGCCTGCCAGGAAGCGGTGAAGAAAAACCAGGAGGCCGCGAAAGAGAAAAAGATCAAAATTCTTCCGGCGCGGTGCAAGGCGATCGAGGCATTCAAGAAAAGCTGCATCGCGGTCGCGCTCGATGCGAAAGGCCAGTGGGCCGGCTGGGCGATCTTCAAGGACGAGAAGACGGCGCGTGCGCGTGCGCTCGGGCGTTGCAAGGTGGGCGGAGCGGCTTGCGAAGTCGTCGAAGCGCAATGCGACAAGTGACGTGCCGGACTTTCGCCATCTGAATCATCAAGATCGGTTCCAATGAAATTTCTGCTGTCCTTTCTCGCACTCATCCTCGCTTTGCCTGCGATAGCGCAGATGCCGGAACGGCAAACTGTCGTGCGCGAAGAACTCCAAAAGGCGTTCAAGGAGATCGGCACCGACGGCACCTTCGTGATGCTGGATATGAAGAAGAACCGCATCACGGTCGTAAACAGCGAGCGGCATACGAAAGCGTTCCTGCCGGCTTCTACCTTCAAGATTCCGAATGCACTGATTGCGATCGAGACCGGCGTCATCAAGGAAGCGAACCATCCGGTTTTCAAATGGGACGGGACCAAGCGCGAAATCGAGGCGTGGAATAAAGATCACACGCCTGCGACGGCCTTCAGGGCGTCGGCGGTCTGGGTATTTCAGGCAATCGCGCGCGAGATCACCGGTACGCGGATGCGCGTTTATGTTTCGCAGTTCGGTTACGGCAACCGCAACATCGGCGGCAACGAAGACTCGTTCTGGCTGGACGGCAAGCTGCGAATTTCCGCGCTGCAGGAGGTCGAATTTCTCGAGCGCTTTTATATCGGCAAACTGCCGGTGAACCCTAAGAACGCCGAGATCGTCAAAGAGATGATGTTCCTGGAAAAAATCGGCAACGCCACGCTGCGCGGCAAGACCGGATGGATTCCGTCTGGCGACGACAAGATTGGCTGGTTTGTCGGCTGGGTGGAGCGGGGGGAGGACACTTATATCTTCGCGCTCAATCTCGACCCCAACGAGGAAAAGCACGTTAGCGCTCGCACGACGATTGCAAAGGCGCTGCTTACGCAGCTTGGCGCGCTGCCGAAGTCAAACTAGAAACCTACACCTCGTCATCACCGGGCCGCACCGGCCCGCGCTTCAGCGCGGCTTACCGGTGCGAGACCCGGTGATCCATATAGCCTTACGACAAGCGGAGAGTTTTCATGGATGGCCGGGTCAAGCCCGGCCATGACGAGTAAAGTAGAAAAGCGAAACCCGCCGGGCATTGCTACCGGGCGGGCCAACCAGTCTTCGCGTCGTCGCTAATTCCCGCTTCCCAGTACATCCGTGGTGAAGGGGGCTTCGCTCTTCGAAGTCCGATGCGAGCTATATAGGCGGGGTTTGCGACAATTCAATGACGCCCGCGAAATTAATTTCACGGGCGTTTTGAAGGTTAATCGACCCGCTCGTCCTGTGTGGAAGCCTTTTCTTCGGGGAAGGTTGGATAGATCCCGGAGACGCGGCCCATTTGCTGGGTAAGTGCCAGCACCGCATCGATGTGAGGCGTGTCCACTTCAGCCAGACGCCCAAGCTCCTGCACCGAAGTCAGCAGCGCATCGAGCTCGATCGGGCGGCCCTTATCCACGTCTTGAAGCATCGAGGTGCGGTGCGCGCCGACGCGGGCCGCGCCATTGATGCGGCGGTCGACATCGACACGGAAATGTACGCCGATGCGGCGGCCGATTTTCTCCGCCTCAAGCATCATATTCCTCGACAACGATCTTGTGCCCGGATCGGTCGCGACCACATCGAGTGTCGCCTTGGTCAATGCCGAGATCGGGTTGAAGCAGAGGTTGCCCCAGAGCTTCAGCCAGATGTCGTTTCTTATCTCGGGGATGATCGGCGCTTTCAAGCCGGCCTTGGTCATCATCTCGGAGAACTTGGTGATGCGCTCGGTGACCTTGCGCGTCGGCTCGCCGAGACCGAATTTGTCGCCGTCGATGTGCTTGATCACGCCAGGGCTCTCGATTTCCGCCGCCGGATAGACCGTGCAGCCGATGACGCGCTCAGGGCCGATCGCCTGCCACTGCCTATCGCCCGGATCGACGCTCTCGATGCGCCGGTTCGCGTACTGGCCTTCGAAGCCATAGAAGTACCACCACGGCAGGCCGTTCTGCATGGTGACGACGGCTGTCTCCGGCCCGAACAGCAGCGAGATTTTCTCCGCGACTTCCCAAGCCTGATGGGCTTTGAGCGCGCAGATCACGTAATCCTGTGGCGGCAGCTCGGCGGGGTCGTGGGTCGCCTTGATGCGGGCCGTCTTGGTCTCACCGCCAATTTTCAGCGTGAGGCCGTTCGCCTTGATCGCCTCGAGATGCGCGCCGCGCGCGATCAGCGAGACATCCGCGCCCGCGTTCGCGAGCAGCACGCCGACATAGCCGCCGATGGCGCCGGCGCCGTAAATGCAGACCTTCATTGTTTCCCCCATGCCCGTTTTGGTTCGGGTTTGGAGGGAAGGATAGCGAAGCCGCTGCGAATCGCCATGCGCCAAAAGCGTCATGCCCGGCCTTGTGCCGGGCATCCACGCCTTTACTGTCGCGCCGTTCTTAAGACGTGGATGGCCGGGTCAAGCCCGGCCATGACGAAGGAAAGTTTTGTGCTACTTTCCCGTTAGGCAATCGAAGGGCTCTATCCGATGAAGGAAATTCTCGAAGCGCTGGAAAACCGCCGCGCGGAAGCAAAACTCGGCGGCGGGCAGCCGCGCATCGACGCGCAGCACAAGCGCGGGAAACTGACCGCCCGCGAGCGCATCGGCTTGCTCCTGGATAAAGGCTCGTTCGAGGAATTCGATACTTTCGTCCAGCACCGCTGCAACGACTTCGGCATGGAGAAGCAGAAGGTGCCCGGCGACGGCGTTGTCACCGGCTGGGGCACCGTGAACGGCCGGCAGGTCTTCGTGTTCGCGAAAGACTTCACCGTGTTCGGCGGCTCGCTCTCGGAAGCGCACGCGCAGAAGATCACCAAGATTCAGGATCTCGCGCTGAAGACGCGCGCGCCGATCATCGGCCTGTTCGATGCGGGCGGTGCGCGCATTCAGGAAGGCGTGGCCGCGCTCGGCGGCTATGGCGAGGTGTTCAAGCGGAACGTCACGGCGTCCGGCGTGATCCCGCAGATTTCCGTGATCATGGGGCCGTGCGCGGGCGGCGACGTTTATTCGCCCGCCATGACCGACTTCATCTTCATGGTCAAAGACACGAGCTATATGTTCGTGACAGGGCCGGAAGTGGTGAAGACCGTGACGAACGAGACCGTGACCGCGGAAGAACTGGGCGGTGCGCGCGTACACACGACGCGTTCTTCGGTCGCGGACGGCGCGTTCGAGAACGATGTGGAATGTCTTCTTCAGATGCGCCGGCTGATCGACTTTTTGCCGTCGTCGTTCGAGGCAGGTGTGCCGGAATGGCCGAGCCATGACGACGCCGAACGCATCGAGCCTTCGCTCGACAGTCTGGTCCCGGAAAACCCGAACAAGCCTTACGACATCAAGGAACTCATCATGAAGCTCGCCGACGAGGCGGACTTCTTCGAAATTCAGGAAAGTTTCGCGAAGAACATCGTCACCGGCTTCGGCCGCGTGGAGGGGAGAACGGTCGGCTTTGTCGCGAACCAGCCGATGGTGCTTGCGGGCGTGTTAGACTCCGACGCTTCGCGCAAGGCCGCGCGCTTTGTGCGCTTCTGCGACGCCTTCAACATTCCGATCGTAACCTTGGTCGACGTGCCGGGCTTCCTGCCGGGCACCGCGCAGGAATATGGCGGCCTCATCAAGCACGGCGCGAAGCTATTGTTCGCCTACTCTCAGGCGACCGTGCCGCTCGTCACCGTGATTACGCGCAAGGCCTTCGGCGGCGCCTATGACGTGATGGCGTCGAAGCACATCGGCGGCGACGTGAACTATGCCTGGCCGACGGCGCAGATCGCGGTGATGGGCGCGAAGGGCGCGGTCGAGATCATCTTCCGCGCGGACAAGGACCCGGCGGTGATTGCCGAGCGCACCAAGGAATATGAGCAGCGCTTTCTATCGCCGTTCGTTGCGGCCGAGCGCGGCTATATCGACGAGGTGATCGAGCCGCATGAAACCCGTCGCCGCATTGCCCGCGCGCTCGCCATGCTGAAGACCAAGCAGGTCGAGCAGCCGCGCAAGAAGCACGACAATTTGCCGGTGTGATCCTTAATCGCGTACAGCAAAACAAGCGCGGGACAAGCAATGGAAGCGGGCAAACGCGGCATCACAGATATCTTCAACAGAATGAGGGTGTTGCAAATTCCGTACTTCCAGCGATCGTATGTCTGGAAGGAGGAGAATTGGGAACGATTGCTGGATGATCTGCAAACCGTTGCTCGAACTAAGCGCGCATATTTTCTAGGCTCAGTCATCCTTAAGCAACGACCGACTGGTGCAGATGCAACAGCGGGCGATGTTCGTATCATAATAGACGGCCAACAACGGCTTACGACCCTATTACTATTCTTCAAAGTACTTTGCGCCGCTCGCAATGAGAAGGGCCTATTCCAGCAAACGTTTTTTAATTTAGCTAACCAACTCATGTTGGATCACAACCGTCTCGATAAACCGATATTTGAAGCAATTATAAACGAGACTTTGACTGACGACTTCGCAACTACATATCAGCATAATCATGTTCTAAACGCATACCGCTATTTTGAAAGCCGAGCGGAAACTCTAGGATCTATTGATCCTGACCGGCCCCCACTGAGTGGTCCGGTTGGAATGTTAGTTTAGAGCTTGCATTTGCGCCATCGGTTTTGTTGCGGGCCATAGGATGGCCTCAG